>LSQX01303518.1_pt3 | contig 51468 bp, 42 predicted proteins | sample 654561 | NCBI WGS metagenome assembly LSQX01 (sample SAMN04489861, study PRJNA283612) | anaerobic digester metagenome | isolation source: 4 biogas reactors fed with cattle manure at either 37C or 55C with and... | place: Denmark: Kongens Lyngby | collected 2014
TGCTGGAGGAAACAGAGGACCAGGGAGCAAGCTGAAAGGACCGGGAGGAAAGGAGGAGTGATCAGGAAAACAAGGAGGGATCAGGAGGAAATAAGGAGCAGAGAACAGTTAGTAAACAGCGAAGAAGGAGAAAACAGGTGGATGAGCGTTAGGCTTCCGGAAGACCGTACTTAAGCTGGCGTCTGCAAAAGAAAGGCAGAGGGCGACTCCCGCAAACTAAACCATTTTAAGGAGTGATCTCTCTGGAATTGATCCTGCAGGCGGTGGGCAGTGTGGGCTTTCCTGTAGCCGTGGCAACATACTTGCTGGTGCGCATTGAGGGCAAACTGGAGGACCTGACCGTGGGCATCGCCAGGCTGACCGAGGCCCTGGCGGGCATGCGGCGGCAGGTGGAGCAAAAGGAACAGAAGCATAAGGAGCAGTAGGAGCAAGAGCTGCAGAATAAGCGAGATCTGCAGCAGGAGATCACAGTTTGTTGGTAGTAAACGGTTTTAGAAAAGCAAAGGCTTGGGGGGGCCGCTTTCAAGGGAAAGGCGGCCTCCTTATCCGATAGCAGGAAGAGCTCCTTCCATTTCAGTTCCACAGCCAGTAAAATGTAAAAAATTTACAAATAGAGATAAAATTAAACAAATTAAATAATATAATGTGAAATTAAATACAGAATTAAAAACAAAATGAGTTTATTTCCTGCACAACAAATTTTTTAAAAATCTCTAAAAATACTTATAAATTTACTGTACTGGCAGGAAAAAACATTATTTTGCAAGAATAAAAATNNATTAGAGATATTTCATTTTTAAAATGTTTTATGTTATTCTTTGTAATATATTTTTTACGAATGGGTGATTATTTTGTCGCGCTCTGAATTGCTCTCGAGTATTGAGAACCTCCGCTTGAGAATGCACAATCTTATTAATGAGGGTTTTGCGTATTCGGAAGTGCTTAGGGTCAGCCAGGACCTGGATAAGTTAATTGTTAAGTATTACCAGTTGTCTGTTCTGGCAGCTGACAGGGATGAGGGAGAACAGTTTCCCTCTCACCTCAGGAAAGAACATACAGTAGACAGTAATCCTGGTGAATTTGTAATATAAAAACATGTTATGATAAAATACACCCATAAGAAACCAGGGGGTGTTGGAATGATAAGCTGTCCTGTATGTTCTATTCCTATGGATGAAGTAAAAAAATCAGGAGTACTCATTGATGTTTGCCCGAGATGTAAAGGAGTCTGGCTTGACCGCGGAGAGCTAACCAGGCTTTAAGAGAGCATTAAGACGTACCGGGATGATGATTATGAATACGACACCGGATACCGGGAGCGCGACCGCGATTATTACGAAAGAGATGACAGGAAATATGATAAGGACTACTATAAACATAAAAAAAAGAAGCGCGGCATATTTGGGATGCTGGAGGACATCTTCGATTAATTCGGAGGGTTCGGTTCCTTGATTCACTAATAGAAACTAATATAAACAAGCTAGACAATTTCAGGTTGATAAAATAAAGCCTAATAATTCAACGGGAAGCAGGGGGACGGTTCTCCTGCTTCCCGGTTTTATTCTACCTCCGGAGAACGAAATTAGTTTTAAATAGCTGATTCATCTTCTTATGTAGTTATAAACAATTATACAAAAATATGTACACTCCCTGCCCCGTATACCTGGTAAATTACAAGCCCGTAATATAACAGGAATATGAAAATCTGGATATTCATAATCACTGGATAATCATAATCATTGAAGTATGTCCTGATTGTATTTCGCTCAGGAAAGGAAAATTTTCTATTTTCGGGCAGGTTTAGAGGCAATAACAATGATCGAATATGTGTCTTCCACTTTACCGATCTGGGGCATGGCAAATAACCGCGCGAAAAATACAATGGCTTTTTCATCACTTGGATAAAGCGAGTAAACCCAGTCTTTATCATAAAGCCCATTATCGATCAAATATTTCTCCCGGTTAAAAAAGATATTAGTATAGGGTTGGGTAAGAACTTTTTTTATTTCGAATCCCGCCGAGGTGAGTAACTTACAGATTTGGTCTTTATCAAATAACTGCTTGTGATTAGGATTTCTTGGTTTTCCGTCTTCCGTTTTCGGTTCATATTTTTCGTTCGGTACCGATAGAAGCAAATATCCTTCCGGAATTAACACCTGGTAAAGATTATTCAATAGAAATTCGGGGTTTATCAGATGTTCCAGAGTTTCAAAACACGTAACCAGTTCAATCTCTTCCCTGCCAAAAGGCAGAAGGTCTTTCTCCAGGTTATTAATAATAAATTGAACATTAGTTATTCGGTAATTCCTAGCCTGTTGTTGTGCTGCGGCAAGTAATTCTTTACTGATATCTAATCCGTAGACCATATTATTTTCCTCAGCCATTAGAAAACAGCCGTATCCATTCGCGCAGGCAGCATCTAATATTTTGAGCAGGTTATTATTCTGGGCAAATTCCTTAGCAAAAAGATACCGCCCGCAATGCTCGATTTTCATCCAGAAATATGGTGATTCGGCGTCAAAAGGGTTGCAGAACTCCACATCAGTCGTGGCAATCAAAACGATTAGCCTCCTTTAGGATATCACTTACCATTTTTGTATCCAGATATGTCTTAATATTTTTCGGGTCTGTAATTAATGACTGTTTGCGGTTTACCTCAACCACTGCCTTCTCCAAACATAGTTTCGCCTTTTGTTTATTTTTTAGTTTTAAATAAAGCCTGGCTAAGGAAAACCAGATCCCTTCCTCGCAACAGCTTGGCAGTTGTTTATAACTGGCCATTGTCTTTTCAACCATTGACATTTCTTGTTCGGCCTCATGGAGGTAACCCGTATTAATGCTTGACTCAGCGATGCCTAAACGGCTCAAGACTTCCGCATGGATCATTCCAATCTCACTTGCAGTTTTCCGGGCAGCTAAAAAGCCGGAAAGGGCTCCCTAGATGCGCTTTGAGATCAAATATCTCTTTGTTAGCTTTGACCGGTATTTTAAAAGCATCTTCAACTAAGGTAATCGCATGATTAACGTTTGTAAAATGATACTGCCAGGCCAGAGACAGGTATACTTCGGCTAAAAGTTCAGACTCATCTTCAGACAGTAAGTCTTTTAAGGTAATAAGATCGGCAAATGCATCTTTCCGGTTACCCAGAATATCATATATCCATTGCCGTTCGTACAGGGCTTGAATCCGGTACTTTTTCGTATTAAGACGCGAAGCTTCTTTCTCCAGGTCCGTAAAGCAAATGATAGCTTCCTGGTAGCTGCCTATTTGTTTTAATAACTTTGCTTTAGCAGACAAGGATTCTAAATAATAGGCAGTATCGAGACACTTCAATACACCTATCGAGTTATCTAATAGCAATAATGCAGACTGGTAGTTATGAGTCTGAATCTGGTTGAGAGCGGCTTTATAACAGGCGATCCCGTAACCTGGGTCTGAACTGATCTCTGTTCCTGGTATATCTGCTTCGTTTAAGTGATAAGGTAAATGTTTCAAGTAATAATTGCCCAGATGGTCATCATCATCAACCCTTGACCACTGTCCGCCGTACAGGTCAAGACCTTTGTTGGCTATAAACACATGCATTGCCTTAAGCTGCTTATTTAGATCTTGATCTTCACGCACAAATCTAATCAAATTTTGGTGGGCGATTCTGATAATTTCTTCCGAAAAAAAAAAGTTGCTTTTTCTATACCTTTAATCTGACCATGAACAGGCAAATATCAAAGTCGAATACTTTTGTTAACTTTAGTCCACATCTAGGGCACCACAAAACTAAAACCCCTTTGAGAACGATACATGTAATAATTCTTTAGCACTTTGTAATTACTTTATATCATTTAAACTGAAAACCTTTCTTATTCAGCTCCGTTTTTCATCCGGGCTATTAGCAAAATGTGCTTGCTTTCAAATATTTAATTAATGTCCACGCAAAGCCTGATAACGTAAAAATTCTTCACATTCCTGCAATTTCCTTTAAGTTGTGTGTTTTAAAAGTAAATAGTCAATTTACACATAACCAAATTGATCAAAAACTGCTTCCCGGTTCAAATCCCTTGGCCGTGGCCGGGCCGGTGTTACTGCTGCTGCCAGCGCAGGATTAATACCAGCTACTCCGCCCGGATCAGCTGGAAGACCAGCCGTAGAAACCCGCCCAGTCCCCACTGCCCGGGCCTTCGCCCGCTCTGCTCATAGCGCTTATGCTGCCTGCACCGGCTTTTTCCCATGGCCCCCCATGTTATTCTTCCCTCCTTACCCGGAGCTTGTCGCCCAGGTCGTTGAAGCGGGCGATCCACTCCCTGGCTTCTTCATCGCCTGCTGCTGCCTTTTCCAGATTGTCCGGGTAAACTGTTTGCAGCAAACTGTAGTAGACGTTCTGGACCTTCCAGAGGTCCACCTCGAAGGGGAGCGAACCCACCAGGGCGGTAACCTCGTCCAGGTGCGTGATCAGGTCAAGGTCGTTGGGGTTTTCCCACAGGCGTTCTCCCAGCCGGCTTAGGGTCTGTTCCAGGACGTAGCGGTGGACAGTGCCGTCCAGCTTGACGTTGGCTATTTTCGCTTCTTCCAGGAGGGTCCTGATTTGTTTGAGGTCTGTCATATTTCCCGCAAAGGCCTGGCGCAGGTTCGAATTCAGCACAAACTCCGCTGCGGTGTGCAGGACCCTGGGCTGGGGAATGTTGAGCTCCCGCAGGAAGCGGTTCAAGTGGGCGTGGCGCTCGTAGATCCGCCGGTAGTCCCCGGCGATCTCGTCCAGGGTGGTGTTCAGGATCTGGTCCAGGATCTGCCTCTGCTTATCCCGGAAGAGCTCTTTCAGCGTGTAGGTGGAGCCTCCAAAGCGCTGGTCCAGGAGCCGGACCAGTCCGGGAAAGTCGGCCCGGTCGAAGGCAGCGGTAATTTCCTCAGCTATTTTCCGGTAGCATTCTTCATTTTGAAAGTTAGTGACGCCGCCGTTGACGATATGGCTGCCAAGGTTGACCACGGCGTAAATCAGCCGGGCTGATTCCAGGGTGATCCTCGAGGTGACCCGGATTTGGCCCAGGGAGAGCCTGGCCACACCCGCCCGCCGTCTGTGTGAATCTTCCCGCTCGATGTCGTAGCAGTAGATCCTGTGATGCTCGTCATATTCCTCGAAAAGGGAGCAAATGGCGTAATGGGCCCCCACTTTAGACAGGTCCACTCTGGCCGGCTTGATATATTTTTCGTAAACATAGGCCCCGTCCCGGTATTTGGGCAGGTTGCTTTTTGCCTCCGCCAGCAGCTTCAGAAAGCCGGGCTCAAGGTCCTTTTTGCCCAGGGTTTCTTCGGCCAGCTGGATTACCCGGGCGGCGTACTTGAGGATCTGCAGGGTTTCAATCCCCGTAATTTCATCGAAAAACCAGCCGCAGCTTGTGAACATCAACATGGCGTGGCGCTGCATTTCCAGGAGTTTTAAGACTTTAACCTGCTCCGCCTGGCCCAGTTTGCCCAGGGCGTGTTTGGCCAGAAATTCGCTCTGGCTTTCCGGGGAGCGGTCCAGGATAACTGAAATGTAGTCGTTGCGCGCTTCCCAGGGGTCTTTCAGGTAGAGGCTCGCCTGCTTCTCGTAAAGGGGGGCCAGCTCGTCCCGGAGCCAGTTCAGGGCCCGGCGCAGGGGTGCCCGCCAGGCCTGGGTCCAGCCGGGGTTCATGCCGGTGCTGCAGCCGCAGTTGCCGGACCAGCGTTCGACGCCGTGGGCGCAGCTCCAGGCGCTGTGCTCGTTAATCTCTGCCTCATAGGCCGGCGGGTGGTGCTCCAGGTATTCGCCGTAATTGGTGAGCCTGGCCAGCCCGCTGGTTTCGATATAGTGCAGGGCGAAGGCCAGGGCCATGTCCCCGTGCCGGTGGTGGTGCCCGTAAGTCTCGCCGTCGGTGGCGATATGGACCAGGCGGGGCCCGCTCCTGCCGGCCAGCTCCTTCAGCAGCCGCCCGGCGAAGCGCTCGCCGTTGCTGAGCAGGTTTTCAAAGGCTACGGCCGAGGATATTTCCCCGTTGTAGAAAAACACCACGATGGCCCGGCCTCCCGGCAGGTTGACCAGGTAGGGACGGGTGGTGTCGATGGCCCCGGGGGCTGTTTCCTGCCACTGGGTTTCTCCTATTTTACGGTAGCGCCGGGCCTGGAAGGGGGACAAAATCGTAAAGCGGAGGCCCAGTTCCGCCATCAGGGCCAGGGTTTCCAGGTCCACGCCGGTTTCGGGCAGCCACATCCCCTCCGGTTGCCGCCCGAAGCGGTATTCAAAGTCGCGGATGCCCCAGAGGATCTGGGTGTATTTATCGCGGCGGTTGGCCAGGGGCATGATCATGTGGTTGTAGGCCTGGGCCAGGGCCGAGCCATGCCCTGAGAAGCGTTTCCTGCTTTCCCGGTCTGCATCCAGAATAGCCTGGTATACCCCGGGCTGCTTCCTTTCCAGCCAGGAAAGCAAGGTGGGTCCGAAGTTAAAGCTGATCCTGGCGTAGTTGTTGATAATCCTGCGGATCCAGCCTTCGCCGTCCAGGATCCGGGAGACCGTGTTGGGTTCGTAGCATTCCGCGGTGATCCGCTCGTTCCAGTCGTGGTAGGGGTAGGCCGTGTCCTGCAGCTCGACCTCTTCAAGCCAGGGATTTTCCCGGGGCGGCTGGTAAAAGTGGCCGTGGATGCAGATGCAGCGATCCATTTAAACCTGACCTCCTTCCGAATGCCCGTTCAGGATGTAGTAGGAGAGCGGGTCTGGGGCGGTCCCCGCCGTATCTCCGCAATAATAGCCGCGTTTGCCCTGCCCCAGGAGTACCTGCTGTTCTTCCGGTTTCCCAATGTGGATCGCCACGCTTTCGGCCAGGGGCGTCCGGACGGGGAACCCGGCGCGGCCCTCACCCAGGCAGGTGGCGCCCAGGGGTGTGTTAATGCTCATGGTGGTTAGAGCCCTCCCTTCCAGTTTGCAGGATCTTTCCTGTAAGGCGCAGGCTGCGGCGGGGACGTACCCTTACCCGGCGGTTTCTTAACCGGTTGAGCTCAGCCAGGGTCTCCAGAACCTCCGGCATGCGGCTTATTTCTTCGAGGGTGTAGCGGGCTTTGCGCCGCCAGTTAGGGTACTCCTCGAGGGTGCCCGGGACATTTTGCGGCTCTGTCTCCAGCCACAGGTCCTCCAGGTTTACCAGCACCACCCGCGCCCGGCTTGCGGCCAGGTGGGCCAGGCAGCCCCTCAGGAGGGACCGGGTATTCTGCGTGGTGGTTTCCAGCAGCCCCCGGCGGTAAAGGTAGGCGGACAGGGCTAACCCCTCGGCCTTGCCCCTGAGCGACTGCCAGTAGGCGGCAAAGGGGGGCATGTCGTGGGTGTTCAGGGCCGCCAGGGCATTGGGCGGGACGGGCCGCAGCGGCCGCCCGGCATCCCCGGTGGTTTCAAAGGGCAGGATGTACATCCGCTGGATCTGGTGCCGGGCCATGGCCCTGCGGACATAGCCGGGTACGGTCCCCAGGTCCTCGCCCACAATCAGGGACTGGCTCCGCCGGGACTCCAGGGTCAGGATGGCGTAAAGTTCTTCGCTGCGGTAGCGCACGTAAACTCCTTCGGTGGCCGGCAGGCCCGCGGGGATCCAGTAAAGGTGGTGCAGGCCCATGACGTGGTCCAGGCGCAGGATGCCGGCGTGGCGCAGGTGATGGCGCAGGCAGGCGATGTAGTAGCGGTAGCCCTGCTCCCGGAGCCGCTCCGGGTGCAGGGGCGGGAAGTGCCAGTCCTGCCCCCCGCTGAACAGCCTATCAGGCGGGGCGCCGCTGCTGGCTTCCCGGGCAAAGATACCCTGCCAGCGCCAGACGTCGTAGCCCCCGCCGTGCACCCCCAGGGGAAAGTCCAGGTACAGGGTCAGCCCCCTTTGCCGGGCCCAGGCGGACAGGTCCTGGAACTGCTCCCGGGCCAGCCACTGGACATAAAGGTGGTATTGTTCCGCTTCCAGCTCGTAGTCACCCTCCTGCAGGGTTCCCTCCCGAAGCCGTTCAGGCCATTCCGGCCAGAGGGCCCGCTGTTTTTCCACCGCAGCCCGGAAGCGGGCGTAGTCCCGGGCTCTGGGGTTTTCCCCGGCCCAGCGCCGGAAAGCAGCCAGGCGCCCGGAGCCGGGGCCGCCAGCCAGGAGGTGGCGCAGGCAGGCTTCCAGGACCCTGCGCTTGAGCCTCATCCCGCCTTTGTAATCCACCAGGGGGGCGGCTTTGAGCGAGGCCAGCTCCGCCTGGAAGGCAGGGCCGTCAAAAAGGGCCCGGGCTTCCGTGCTGCTCCCGAATTCCGGCGAGCGGGTCACGTCCAGGTAAAACTCGTTCCAGAAAAGACGGCTGACCGGCTGGTAGGGGCTGGGGGCGAAGGGCTCGTCGAGATAGGAGGCCAGCAGCGGCAGGGTGCCGGCAATGCTGCCCCCCAGTCCCTGCACCATCTGCAGCAGTTCCTGGAGGCCGCTGAGATCCCCCGTCCCCCAGTCCGTCCCGGTGCGCAGGGCGTAGAGAGGCAGGAAGACCCCCCAGGTGCGGTTTGAGCTGCTGCCCGGGGATGTGTGGGACTGGAGCGGGGCTGAGATGATCAGGATCCCCTGGCGGCTACCGGGCAAATCCAGGGTCAGCCGGTGGTAGCCTTCCGGCAGCCTGCTGGGTAAGGGCAGGCCTTTAACTGTATAGACTTCCCCTTCCACCAGGGCCGATCTAAGCCCGGGCAGATGCTCCAGGCGGCGGGACCAGCGCAGTTCCCGCCCGTCCTCCAGCTGGAGCCTGCAGCCGGCGGGGCCAGTGGCAGCCCGGCCGGGCAGGCGCAGCTCCAGGCAGGGGGTCTTACCCTCCCAGGCTACAACTACCGGCTCGCAGGTACGCTGCCACCGCCTCTGGATGGTTTCCCGGAGCGCCCCGGGAAGGTGCTCCGGTTTCGCCAGCGGCGCGCCCAGGGCCCGCAGGGCTGCCAGCAGGGATTCGGGCGTAGCCTGGCGCCGGGTTCCCTGGTAATCCAAATAAGAGGTTTCCACTCCGTATAGCCGGGCCAGCCGGTGAAGTAGACGGGTTTGCAGTCCTGACATGGTCATCCGTCCCCATATCTTCGATGATAACATGCAAGCAGAGGACTTTTTCTGGCTTTGTCTGTAAAAGACTATGCAGGTAAAAGCTTGAACAATAACGCCGGGCAAGAAAATAACCTGCTTGCAAAGGATTTTTGGACAAAGCGTCAAAAAAGTATTTAGATTGGGAGCATTGCGGGTTTTTCCAAGCGACTTGTTTGTCAGAAGGTCCTGATTAATAAAGAACAGCTGATTAAGGCAAAAATAAGGGACAGCAAAATAAGGTAATATTATAGATTTTGACGCTGAATACTCATGGATTCGGGCAAAGGGCATATACAAGTTAATAACGGTGGTCTGTACCCGTATATTATCTCCAGGCTTGGATTGCACTATTTACCTGTTTAAAAAAAGCCTGCAAAGATGTACAGGTGTACTGCAAAAGGAAGTAACCCCTTTGTTTATATTACCCGCTGCCGTCCCGGCCTGAAAGCACGGACCTGCCCGTAGTTCTTACAGCCCTCCCTTGAATATTCATAGCCTTACCCTTGCGTGTTATAATTAAGCAAATGGAACAGGCCCACATGATTAAAACGAGCTCTAAACCGCTGACTTAGAATAATAAGGAGGCGTTTGTTTTGGTGGTAAAAAGGCGTTTACTCTTTTTCCTGGGGGCGCTACTGCTGGCAGGGCTGTTGCTCACCGGTTGCGCCAGGAAAGACAGCGGAACGGCCGGTGAGGTTTCGGTTCCACCGGCAGGCCAGGTGACCCGTCCGGAATCTTATCAGGACATTTTCGGGGTTTATAACGGCCGGATCGACAACAGCTTCATTGAAATCCAGGTTGACCAGGGACAGGCTTTTCCCGGGAGCGATGCAGCTACGGCCTTCTTGTTTCCCCTTGGGCAAAGCGCAGGGTTGGCAGCGGACATAAAAACCGGTGACAGAGTCAAATTGAACTGTTTTAAGAACAGCTCCGGCCAGTGGCAGATTACATCCCTCGAGAAAGAGAAGGGAGCGGGCTGCCCTAAAGACATACCGGCCCTTGGGGAAGGGGACTTTACTGTAAAATCCGGGCAGCGGTCCGTTAAACTGGGCACTTCCGATAGGGATGTGAACTTGGAGGAAGTTTTCGGCAAGGTTCTCTCGGAAAACACTGTGCGGCTGGGCGCGGATGCCGGCACGCTGGCCGGTTCCTATGTTAAGAATCAGGTTTACGACGGAATTGAAGTGGGGCTCTTGTCAAAAGGGGGCAAGGGGGGACCCTTTAAGGTAGACACCATGCATATAACCGGCGGGGCTCATGCCACCGCCAGGGGTATAATGGTGGGAGACAGCTACACCAGGATCTTGGAGCTTTACCCTGCCGTGAACGGGAAGGAGCCGGCCAGGGAAGACCCGAGAAACCGCTCTTACAGCTACGCCAGCATAAATGAGGGGGAAGACATGTTCCTGAGTTTTGAAGTCCGGGACGGGATTATAAGATCGATCACCCTCCAGGTCGAGCATTCCTGATCCTCTATTCTGATTACCGTAAAGTACCGTAAAAAAGCCCCTGGCTTTAGCAAGGGGATATAAGGCGCGCCGGGTGTTGGCCCGGCAAATTTCTTTTAATGATTGGCAAGAAACCCACAAAACCCAATAGCTTGCTAATTCTGGGCAGCGGGTACGGTTTACTACAATAAAAAAAACGGACAGCAGATAGGTCTATCTGGTTTGTCCGGTTTTCCGTTTATAAGTTATGCTTGGGAGCAGGTTTTATTGTAGCAGCTGTTGCAGACATAGAAGCCGACGGAACTGCGGCAGATGATCAGTTCCTGGAATCCATCCCGGGGCTGCGGGTCACCGCACTCGGGGCAGTAATCCATTTCTTCCGGCAACCAGCTCTTCCCGCAGGAGAAGCAGGCAAAGAGAGGTCCTTGCTGTTTATACAACCCGGCCTTCTCCAGGTCCACCAGGGCCTGGGCAGAACACTGGGGGCAGGGGCGGCAATGGTCCTGGATACCCAAAAGGTTCAGGTATTCATTGCTTTCGGTTTTATACCCGCAACTAAGGCAGGAAACCATCCCGCCCCCTACCTGCAATTCTGTAAGGGAACAAAGGGGGCATTTAAACTCCTGTGGAAACACCGGCAAACACTCCTTTCACCCGTAGGCCTTGTTTTATAACGATTCTATCATAATTACCCCAGCCCTTATACTGGTTTTTTATATGGTGCCTGACACCAACTTATCAACTTATTAAATATTCAAACACAAATAATTTGGCGCTCTGGCATGGGGGTTTGTATGAGTGTTATTAAGTGTTAAGTGGCCCTTTGGCCATTTTTTTGCGGGCTTCGGGCTTCTCATTTCTAACTCCCAGAGTCGGGAATACCATCCTTGAAACTGGGTGTGGTATAATTGGTACACAATTACACAATAAATGCCCAGGGGGAAAGGAAATGAATGTACTTGTTACCGGCGGTGCCGGCTACATAGGAAGCCATACCGTCCGGGAACTGCTCAGGAGAAATCACCGGGTGGTGGTGCTGGACAACCTCAGCAGGGGGCACAGGGCGGCTGTTAGCGGCGCCCGTCTGGTGCAGGGGGACATTTGCGACCGGGAGCTGCTGGGGGAGCTTCTGGCCCGGGAGAAAATTGAAGCGGTGCTGCACTTTGCAGCCAGCAGCCTGGTAGGCGAGTCGGTCCGCTTTCCTTCGGAATACTACAATAATAACGTGGTGAAGGGCCTGTCTCTTTTTGACACACTGGTCAGGGCCGGGGTGCGCCTCCTGGTTTTTTCCTCCACTGCCGCCGTCTATGGTGAACCCCGGGAGATACCCATCCCGGAGGAGCACGCCACAGACCCGACAAATCCCTACGGGGCTACCAAACTGGCCCTGGAGGGGGCTTTACGCTGGTACGGCGAGGCTTACGGGTTGCGCTGGATCTCCCTGCGCTACTTTAACGCAGCCGGCGCTGATCCCGCGGGGGACATCGGGGAGGACCACGAACCCGAGACCCACCTGATCCCGCTGGTCTTAAAGGTGGCCCTGGGGCTAAAGCCCCACCTGGATGTCTTTGGCTCCGACTACCCGACCCCGGACGGTACCTGTATCCGGGACTACATCCACGTCAACGACCTGGCCGTTGCCCATATCCTGGCCCTGGAGGTGCTGGCTGCGGGGGCTCCTTCCGCAGTCTACAACCTGGGGAACGGGAACGGTTATTCTGTCCTGGAGGTAATCCGGGCTGCCGAAGCGGTGACGGGCAGGCCCATCCCGCACCGGTACGCGCCGCGGCGGCCCGGGGATCCGCCGGCCCTGGTGGCCGGGTCGGCCAAAATAAAAAGGGAGCTGGGCTGGCGACCTCGTTTTGAGAGCCTGCAGGCCATGCTGGAGACGGCCTGGCGCTGGCACAGCAGTCATCCCCGGGGGTTTCAGGATTGAGATGATCTCCGGGAAACGAATAATTGTGTTTGCCCTTTTGCAGGTCTTCTGTCTCCTGGCAGCGCCGCCGGGAAAGCAGGCGTCCAGCGAGGGCGAAGCTCCGGGCGCCACAAACCCGGAAGAACGCCTGGAGGCGCTGGCCAGGCAGGCTGAACTGGCCAGGAGGGAAGGAGAACTGGCTGCCGAACTGCTGGACTGGGACGTTAAAACTGAGAGCGCCCGGCAGGAACAGGCGCAGCTGCTCCTGGAGATCCAGCAGGCGGAATTTTCCCTGGCCGGGGCCGAAGCCGGCCTGGAGGAAAGCCGGTCACGTTTGGATGAAGGCCTGGAAGACCTGGGGTGGTGGGTCAACTATTTATACCGTTATGGTCATGGATCCTTTCTGGAGGTAATTCTTGGGGCAAAAAGCTTTAGTGAATTTATAGAACGGGCCGGGCTGGTTTTCACCATAATATCCGCCCAGGCAGAGCTAGTGGAGGAAGTGCGGGAGCGGGCCGCCCGGTTGGAGGCACAGTTGGAAGCCCTCCGGCAAGCCAGAGCTTTGCTTGACCAAAAAAACGCTGCCCTGGCCCGCAGGATCCAGGATATGGACCACCACAAGGCAGGTCGGGAGGCGTTTCTCAAGGAACTCAGGGAGCAGTCCGCCAGCCTGGCTGAGGAAATTATTAAGAAGGAAACCCTCCTTTTCCGTTCCCTGGATTCCTTGCAGTATTTGTTACAGCACCTGGATTCCCTGCCCTGGCACAGCCTGACCCCGGACACCTTTTCCCTGGCCGGAAAGAGGATGCGCCTTGAGTTCAAGGACCAGGAGGTCAACAGGGTCTTTTTCGGGCAGGGTGACCCTGCCCTGGCCGGGCTGTCCGTGCACTGCACACCGGGCCTGTTTTCTATTTCCGGAACGGCTGCCGCCGGAGCCGCAGGCGTTGATTTTAAAATAGAGGGAAATTTTGAACTCCGGGGAAAGGGCAGGGTGGCCTTTCAGCCCAGCCAGATGTACCTGTCCGGTGTGCCTGTAAGCAGTAAAGTTCTTGGGTTTATTGCCGGAGAGGAATTGCTGGAAATTGATTTCGGGAGTTTTTTGCATGGTTACAGTTTGTCTGGAATCCGGCCTGAGGAGGGCAGGCTGGTGGTGTATATAACTGGCTAACCGAAAAAAAAGACGTCCAACAGCCCGTAAAGCGTGGACGCAAATAAAAGTAAAAAAAGTGTAATTACTTATAGGAAAGGAGTTATGCTTGTTAACTTATAAGGAGCAAATTTTATGCCAGTTATATGGCAGTGCTTTTGTTAGAAATATGGATGTATTTGTCTCATTTTATCACAAAATGTAGACATGTATGTTCCAAAGACTAACAATAAGCTGTCTCAATGGATTGAAATGGATTGGAATTATTTACTGCATAGTGGAAAAGGTTTATCTCATCAACGATGCCGCCTCCCTGGCCCAGGCCTTCTTTTTTCCGGCAGGCAGCTTCCAAGCAGCTTCCTTTTAGGAAGCTGTTTTTTTGTACCCGGAAATGTTTGGAGCAGGCTAACCCTGCCAGGAACCATCTCCCTCAACCACGCCGGGCACCGCTAATCTTGACCGGAGGAGAGGTAAAAAGGCCCTGTCCCCGGGTTCTGGAGTCAAAAATTACCAGGGAGTAAGGACTTCTTATATTTCTTTTATGAATTTTCTGTATTAAGGCATGTGTTTTGCAAGTTTTTATAGTTAGTCAATTCGCAAGTTTCAAAGTATTTAAGGTTTAGCCCTGGTTCTAGCATGTTAACCTTTCCCCCGGGATCTTTGACTGGCCCCAGGCCTGTTTTAGAACAGGTACCTGCTGCAAGAGAATGAGTAAAAACAGTGTTTGGTTAAGACAGGTATCTGCCGGGGATTTAGGAACCAGGAAATCTTTTTAGTATTTAAAGTGAGCGGCTCTATTTAAAGCCATGTTTTAGTTTGTGGGGAGGTGATTACAGCCGAAGGTAGGTTTGATTACTGCCGGCTACCAGCATCTGTGGACAAGCTTTCCTTAGTTGTATTCTTTTTAACAACCAGGACCGCTGGGTTCTGGCGGGCTGAAATGGAACTGCTCGTGATTTAGGAGGTATAACCTTGTCAGAAGAAAAGGTTTATGTTCTCAAGGAGAATGGTATTGCCGATCCATCAACTGTCGGTCTAGCCTCTTTTGGCATAGCTCTGTTTTGTTTGAGCTTTGTAAATGCAGGTTTGGTGGGGGCAGGTTCCATCGGTTTGATCATTGCCATTGCTTTAATTTGCGGCGGGATGGTCCACACTATCGTTGCCCTCTGGGGATTTCTTAAAAATGAGCTCTTTACAGCCCTTGTTTTTGGTACCTACGGGGCTTTCTGGACAATTTTTTCCCTTTTCCAGCTGGGCCTGGTTCTGGAGTGGTTTGAAGTAGATCCCAGCATGATGACAGTTTTCTTTATCGCCTGGACCATTTTTACCTTTATTATCTGGATTGCCACACTTGTTACAAACACGGCCGTTATAGTCATTATTACCACATTATTAATTGTCTTTATTCTGCTTGTTCTGGGTCTGGCCCAGCTGGCGGGTTATGTGGGCATCTTTACCGCCCTGGCGGCCTTATATACTGCCGCCGCCGGTATTTTGAACACTATGTACGGAAGACAAGTCCTGCCCGTGGGTGGTCCCTTAATTAAGCTTAATTAAATCATAATCCATAAAGAGCAGAGAGATAGTAGTTATAGAATGAAGGCAGCTATCCCGCTGGAACTTGGGCCTGGTTGTTAAAAAGTATATAAATAAAAAAACGTTTTAGCCAAAATGGTAATAATCCCCGACTCTCTCCCTTGCCCGTAAACGGGCGCTTTTTTTTATCCGGGCAGGGGGAATGCTGTCCTTAAGGAATGATCGATTATATAGCAAAATGATCGACTGTTGAACAAGTCGATCATGAACGGAACGTGCTATTTTTGAAATAAGCTTGCCAGGTTTGGCTTACATACGCTTAATCCGGCTCGTCGCCAAACTCCTTGAGCAGTTTTTCAAAGATTTTTTGCACCGGCAGGATTTCTTTAATCTTGTAGACATTTTTACCGCAAAATACTACGCCATCATCAACCCGGCCCATCCGTGAGTTTTCCAGGGCCTGGATGATGCAGTACTCGCGGGAGCACTCCTTAAGACAGCCGTCGCATGTTTCCGGCTGCGGGGCGCAACCGCTGCGGATTTTATCGGAAAAGATGTTGCGCAGGGCCTGTCCCGGCATACCCACGGGGCTTTTAATGATCACCACGTCGTCGGGGCGGGCTTTGAGGTACATCTGTTTGAAGGCGTCTGAAACCGCGCATTCGACGCTAAGAACGAAGCGGGTTGCCATCTGGACCCCGCTGGCCCCCAGCCGGATCATTTTGGCGATACCCTTTCCATCCACAACGCCGCCGGCTGCGATGACAGGAATCTTCACCTTTGAGGCAATTTCAGGGAGGATCTCCTCGATGGACCGGTTCGTACCCAGGTGCCCTCCAGCCTCGCATCCTTCAGCCACTACCGCGGAGGCGCCCAGTTTTTCGGCTATGGCAGCCAGCTTGGCTGAAGATACGATGGAGACAATGGGTACGCCGGCTTCCCTGCCCCACTTGAAAATGTCCCGGGAAAACCCTGCCCCGGTGAAGATCAGGTCAATTTTTTCCTCTATGGCACTCTGGACCATGGTAGCAAACTGGCGGACGGCAAACATGATATTGATGCCGATAATGCCCTTAGTCAGGCGCCGGGCCGTCCTGATTTCGTTTTTCAGTTCGTCTACAGTCATGCCGGTTGCGCCGATGACCCCGATCCCCCCCGCGTTGGCAACGGCGGCCGCCAGGGGCGCGGTTGAAACCCGTATGGCCATACCGCCTTGAATAATGGGATATCGGGGTACAAGATGGTCGATTTTTAATTGTGGAAATTTCATAAACATCTATTACTCCTTGCTTGTTAAAAGGTGACACATTTTTTAATAAAAATATTAACCCGCGCGTCCTGAATCTATAAGGGCAGGCCGAATATTTTTGTTAAAAATGAGTTTCAAACACAGAACTATTCGCGGTAAAATGCAGTAATCCTGTATTTGCGCCAGGAAAAATGAAAATATTTTATGGACATGTTTAAAAAAATGTGAAAATCGCCGTCTACAGGGGTTACCGGGCTGTTCAGGGTCTTATCGCTGAAGGGTAGCTAGCTGCCCGCTTTGGAAATAACTAGAAGTTACCAATATTATTATTGGCATTTGGCATTGTTTTTTATTATTACGGGAATATGGTTGAGCCAGGGGAGGGGATGCCGCCCGCAGCCGGGAAGGGGCGGAAGGCTGTCCGGGGTGTCCAAGGGGGGCCTCGGACCAGTTTTCCGGATCAATAGCAGTGCGCCGCATGCCGGCTTTGTTTTCAGGAGTAAAGAAGGGGTTGTTTTTGCCTGCCGGGAGGCCTCTCCACACAGTTCCCGCTGGGTGTGTCATGTTCTGATGGACAGCAGAAAAAAGCCTGCTGGCGGGCGCCCGCAGGTTATTGGACTGCCCACTTCAGGACCCTTCGCCTGGAGTGGATTTTGGGAGCTTTTGGGGACGGGGCGGCAGAAGTGGCCCTGCTCGCCTGGGGGCCGGCGCCACTATGAGGGCGGCGGACCGGCCCTGGACGGCTGGTTGCCGGGGCTAAGGAAACTCTGGCCGGCGCGGGTTTTCTGGCCCAGCTGCTCTTCAGCCTCCGCCGGCACAGGCAGGAACGCCTTTGCCGCAGCGGTTACACCGGTTATTAGTTAATCTTCTTTAAAACCTCTTCACCTTTAGGTGTTACAATAAAGAGGGTGGATTTGTCATCAAACTTTTTTCTACTCACCAAACCGTTGTTGATAAAAAAGGTAAGGCTGTCCCATACCTTGTTAAAACCCACTTCCAGGATCTTCCCGATCTGGCGGCAGTGAATTTGGCCTGGTTTCACGGCGTGGCAGCTGCCGGTGCAGAGCATGCCGCCCTTTTCGCTGAGCAGCTTCAGGATTTCCAGGGAACGTGGTGGGAAAGATATACCCGGGACCCCGGAATTATGCAGGTTTTGCATCTGATATATAACCCCCTTTTTTGATCCGGTGAATGGTTTGCCTTATGAAGAAACTGGCGATCCCTAGAATAACTCAAAATTCTAATTAATGCAAAGTATATGCCATTATATTCAACAGCCTCCGGGATTCCAGCTTCTGCAGTCAGGCACCCGGCGCTAAACTCCTGGGCACTCCCTTTTTAGCCATTAAAAAAACATCAAGAAAAAGGACTTTTCCAAAACAGCGGGGAAATAATTAAGGCATTTAAGGTTATAGAAGATCTGGGGGGAATAAGAAAATGACTCAGAACGAAAACAGACCCCGGCCCAGCCATGCTGCTCCGGGGGTCCGGCAGAACCTGGAGTATCCCGTTATCCCCCTCTACCAGTTTTTAGATGACGCGGTATCCAGCTTTCCAGATGCACCGGCGGCAATCTTTGCCGGATCTGTACAGACTTACCGGGAGTTGGGCAGCCAGGCAAACCGCCTGGCCAGTGCCCTCAGGGAATTAGGAGTGCAGCGGGGGGACAGGGTTTCTCTAATGCTGCCCAACTGTCCGCAAATGATCGCCGCCTTTTACGGGGTTTTAAAGGCCGGGGCAATCGTGGTCCAGGTCAACCCTTTATTTTCTAGCCGGGAATTGGAAAACCGGCTATATGATTGCGGCGCTGAAACTATTATCCTGCTGGACGAGTATTTGCCCCGGCTGCAGGCCATTCAGAAGCGGAGCCCTGTTAATAACGTTATTACTGTAAACCTGACCGGGGAAACAAAAGCCCCGCAGGAGGGTGCCCTTGACTACGACCTCCTGCTGGCGGGGACGGGGGACGGGGCGCCGGAGCACTGCCCCGATCCGGCCAGTGACGTGGCCCTGATCCAGTATACCTGCGGGACAACGGGTATTTCCAAGGGCGCCATGCTGACCCACTTCAACCTGGTGGCTAATACCCTGCAGGTCAGGGAGACCCTTGCCGCTACCTGCTGCCGTGGTCAGGACAGGGTCCTGGTAACCCTGCCGCTGTTTCACGTTTATGGAATGACCCTGGGGATGAACCTGGCCCTTTCCATCGCAGGGACCCAGGTCCTTTTGCCACGTTTTGACGCCGGGGCTGTTTTAAAGGCAATCAATGATTACCGGCCCACCTATTTCCCGGGTACGCCTTATATGTTCACGTCGCTGCTCAACCATCCCCGGCTGGCTGACTTCGACCTCTCCTCCCTGAAAGCCTGTATCAGCGTCTCGGCCCCGCTGTCACCCGAGGTGGTGAGGCGTTTCGAGGCCCTTACGGGAGGCCGGCTGGTGGAGGGCTACGGGCTTACGGAGGCCTCTCCGGTGATTGCGGTTAATTCCCTCAGCGGGGCTGAGAAGCCAGGCAGCATCGGCCGGCCCCTGCCGGATACGGAATGTGTCGTGGTGAACCTGGATACTGGTGAGAAGGTGCTTCAGCCCGGCGAATTCGGAGAATTGATTGTCAGGGGTTCCCAGGTGATGAAAGGCTACTGGAAACACCCCGAGGAAACGGCCTACGCCCTGCGGGACGGCTGGCTCTTTACCGGTGATGTGGCCAGAATGGACGGGGACGGCTTTATTTACATCGTCAACCGCAAAAAAACTGCCATAACTGGCGTGGGTTACGATGTCAACCCCAGGGATGTGGAGGACGTGATCTATGAACATCCCGGCGTCACCGAGGTGGTGGTGATCGGGATTGACAGCCTTGATCACGAAAAGACAATTAAGGCCTATATTGTCCTGGAAGAAGGCTGGACCGTCACGGAGGAGGAAATAATCCGGTTCTGCAGGGAGCGCCTGCAAGATTACCAGGTGCCGAAGGTTGTGGAATTCCGGAAAAGCCTGCCCAAAACCATTGCCGGGAAGGTCCTGCGCAGGGTTTTAATTGAGGAGGAGAAGCAGCTATTGAAAAAACAACGGCAGAGGTAGTTATATCAAGGGTATGTTTTTTAAAGCCAGCTAGCAAAAAGCCCAGGCTAAAAAGCCGGTCAACTCCAGGCAGGGAAAAAGCGCCAGGCGGCCGACAGGGTTAAAGATGTGGCCGCCTGATTTATTACGAGCTATGCCTTTTGAGCTATGCCCTTGCCTGATCATTATGAGCTGGAACGGGCCCGGCGTTGTCTTGGGTTATGCTGGCGTCTGGAGGCTGAAGCGGGCTATAGCCACCTCAAGTTTTTGAAGAGCAGCAGCATCAGCCCTGAGATGCCGAACAGGCCTGCGGTGATTACAACCGTTGAGATACTGAGACTCTGGTAAGGCAGCGGCACATTCATGCCGAAGAAGCCGGTCAAGAAGGTCAGCGGCATGAAGATGGTGGAGATCACTGTCAGGACCCGGATGGTGTCATTGGTGCGGGAACTGATCAAGGAGTAGTAGGTGGCCAGGGCGGCGTCAACCAGGTCCCGGTGGCTTTCGATGGAGTCGGTGATCCGCTCCATGTGGTCAACCAGGTCCAGGAAATAGGGCTTGATGACTTCCCTGATATCAAAATAGGGGTGGCCGCCGGCATTGATGCTGGTAAAGATCCGCTTCATGGGCAGGACAGCCCGGCGGATGGTCAGGATTGTCCTTTTCAGGGCCAGAAACTCCTCGGTGATTTGTTTGCTGGGCTGCTCGTATATCTGATCTTCAAGCTCGTCAATACGGACGCCGATCCGGTCCATGATGGGGAAAATATCGTCGGTGTTGCCGTCAATAATGGAATAAAGGAAAAATTCTATGCCCTTGTTCATGTATTGCGGGTTCTGCAGGCTTACCCTGGCGATCCGTCCCAGGACCGGAAGGGTCTGCCTGTGCACGGTGACCACGAAGTTCGTTCCCAGGAAAACGTTCAGCTGGACCAGTTCGATTTCTTCTTCGGATTCCTCATCATAGCGGAGGGCGTGCATGACGAAGAAGGAATAGTCTTCGTAGTTATCAAGCTTGGGGCGGAGGCTGTAACTGAGGCAGTCCTCCACCGCCAGAGGGTGAAAGTCAAAAATTTTAGCCACGTACTTGATTTCTTCATCGGAAAAATTATACAGGTCTACCCACAGTAAATCTTCCTCGTCTCTGAGGAAAAGGTGTTTTTGGTCCAGGTCTACGTCGTGGCGCATGTTTTTTTCGCTGTGGCTGTAGAAATATGTTTTAATCATCTTCTACCCCCCAATCTGACAAAATTCTTCGCAGATGGTAGATCCAGTAAGCGGGACAATGGGAAGCCCGGTAGCGGCTATTGCCGGATGGTTCTGGGTCTGCCATTTTTTCTTTTCTCCTCCCTCCGTTTAAAAAAATAAAAAAACCCTCAACGAAATCAGAAGGCTTTTTGATAAAAAGATTAGAAAATACACCTTCTCCACTCGTCTAAGTTTTGACACGTACACAGCTAGAGATGATCCATCTCAGCCACATTAAGTAAAACCTTAAGCCGGTAGTACCTGTTAACCCGTAGGCGTCTCTCGACATTTCCGGGCAGTGGCATGTGTCTGTGTAGAAGCCTCACCTAACGAAGAATATTCATTTTTCTTTTTTTAGGATAAGCTATCAGGAATGATAAGTCAACCAGTTGCAGATATTGTCTTCTTAATTTTTTCCCGGGGTATAAAGCATGCACCTGCCCCCAAAATACTGATCAGTTGGTTTGCTCCGGGGGATGGACCTGTCCTGTAAAACAGTGTTAAACCGCCGCATTTTTTGTAAACTGACAATCTTTTTAAGGTAATTTTTTTTAAGGTTATTTTAAGGTAATTAAAGGACTATATAAGCAATGGAATTGCTTCACGGGTTTATGATAATATTGTTTTCAAGAATATTCTTTCATAAATATTGTTTTCAAAGGAGGGGAGACCATGAAAGGTTTTATTCGGCTTCCGGGCGCCCGGATCTTGGGAGCTTTTCTGGCCGGAATGCTGCTGGTTGCCGCTGCCGTTTTTGTATACAACCTGTACGGGCTGCCGCACCAGTCCTGGGCGGAGGACAACGGACTGAACGCCCTTGCGGCTGCGCCGCTGCCCGGTCTGGGGCCGGACACAATTCCGGATATTGTCGCCAGGGTCAGCCCTGCCGTGGTTCGCATTGACACAATTGTGAAGAGTAATACAAGGAGCTACAATCCTTTATTTGACGACCCCTTTTTCAGGCATTTTTTCGGTGACCAGCTGCTCATTCCTTCCCAGCCGGAAGTGAAACGGGGGATGGGTTCCGGGTTCATCGTGTCCTCCGACGGTTACATTCTGACCAACGAGCATGTGATTAGCGGAGCGGACACCATTGAAGTTACTCTGGCCACCCGGAGTGAACCATACCAAGCCCGCCTGGTGGGTTCCGACCACGACCTGGACCTGGCGGTGCTGAAAATTGACGCCAGCGGCCTGCCTGCCCTGTCCCTGGGCGATTCCGACAGCACCCGGGTGGGCGACTGGGCTATCGCCATCGGCAATCCCTACGGTCTTGACCACACGGTAACAATCGGTGTGATCAGCGCCAAGGGGCGCCCGGTCACCATCGAGGACCGCCGCTACCGGAACCTGCTCCAAACAGACGCTTCCATCAACCCCGGCAACAGCGGCGGGCCATTGCTCAACCTGAAGGGCGAGGTAATCGGGATCAACACGGCCATCAACGCCCAGGCCCAGGGCATCGGTTTTGCCATACCCAGCAGCACGGTTAAGGCGGTTTTTGACGACCTTGTCAACAAGGGGGGCGTCCAACATGCCTGGCTGGGTGTTTACCTCCAACAGGTGACTCAGGAAATTGCCCGCTACCTTGGATTGGAGAGCCAGTCGGGGGCGCTGGTAGCCTCGGTGGTTAACGGCGGCCCGGCGGCCAAGGCGGGGCTGCAGCAGGGAGATGTAATAGTGCGCTATAACGGCAGTGAAGTAAGTACACCATCCAACCTGATCGACCTGGTCAGCGACACAGCCATAGGCAGCCAGGTGGAAATCCAGTTCATCAGAAAGGGCGAAACCAGGTCCACCATTGCCACGATTGAGGCCAGGAAATAGTTGACTGGAGTTTTTCTAGCACGTGGTTTATCTGTGACCTGTTAATCTAATTAGGATTGTAAGATTGTTGCGGGATAATTTATATATCTAGCATTGTCCAGATATAATAAGGATTGTCCCGGGATAATGAGAACTGTTCTGAACTGACTGCCGGTTAAAGCCTGTCTCTTCTCAGGCTTTTTCCTTATTTTTTAGGGGAGGTCATAATGGCGGCAAAAATTCTGGTGATTGATGACGACCGGAGGATCACGGCCCTCTTGCGGCGTACCCTGGTCTTTGAAGGCTACGAGGTCCAGGTGGCGGGGGGAGGCGAGGAAGGCCTGCGGCTTGCGGCCTCCTGGCAGCCGGACCTGATTTTGCTGGACGTGCTGATGCCCGGCCTGGACGGCTGGGAGGTATGCAGGAGGTTGCGCGCCGCCGGCAGTGTTCCCGTCCTGATGCTGACGGCCCGGGACGAAGTGTCCGACCGCGTCAAGGGACTGGACCTGGGGGCTGACGATTACCTGGTGAAACCCTTTGCCCTGGAGGAACTGCTGGCCAGGATAAGGGCTCTCCTGCGCCGCAAGAAGCCTGATGAGCCTGTTCTGCAGCCCCTGGTTTACGAGGACCTGACCCTGGACCACACAACCCGGGAGGTGCACCGGGGGGACAGGTTAATCAATTTGACCGCCAGGGAATTCGATCTTTTGGCCCTGTTCATGGAAAACCCCCGCCAGGTTCTGACCCGGGACCTGATTATGGAGCGGGTCTGGGGTTACGACTTCAGTGGTGAATCCAATGTTTTGGAGGTTTATATCGGTATGCTCCGGCAAAAGCTGGAGGAGGGCGGGGAAAGGCGCCTGATCCACACCCGTCGTGGGGTAGGTTATGTCCTGAAATAGGTGGCCGGTTCAAAGTTCCAGCTGCCATTTGAATACTTGAGAATATTTTAGACTGGTCAAAGGGATGTGAGGGAAATGTCCCTGCGCTTGAAGCTCACCTTTCTCTACAGCGGTTTTCTGGCCCTGACCCTTTTGTTTTTCGGTGCCCTGGTTTATATTATTCTGCACCACAACCTGACTGCCGAGACAGACCGGGCCATTGCTGAAATTGCCCGGGATGTGGTCCGCTCCACCAGGATCGTGGAAAACCACTCTTTGCCCCTGCGGCATGTGGTACTTCCGAATATGGACGTATTTTCCAGTTCCAACACTTACATCCAGGTCCTGGAGCGGAACGGGAGCGTGGCTGTCCAATCCAGAAACCTGGGCGGCCAGATCATGCCCCTGAGCGAGGATACCCTGCGGCAGGCAGCCAGGGGCAAAGACTTTTACGAAACGGTGATGGCCGGCGACCAGAGCATCCGCATCTACAACCTGCCCCTGGTTTATAACAACCAGCTGGTGGGCGTACTGCAGGTGGGACGGACTATGGGAATGATGGAGGCCACCCTGGGCAGGTTGCGGGTACTGCTTTTTATTGGCAGCGGGATTACCCTTTTCCTGACCAGTACCCTGGGCTGGATCATGGCCGGCCAGGCTCTTAGGCCCATCGGCCGGATGACCGAGGCGGCTTCGGCAATCCAGGAGGCCCAGGACCTGACCAGGCGCATTCATTACAGCGGTCCCAGGGACGAAGTGGGCCGCCTGGCCGAAACCCTTAACCTCATGCTGGAGCGCCTGCACCGGGCTTACCAGGTGCTGGAGGAGGCCGGGGCAGCCCAGCGGCGCTTTCTTTCCGACGCCTCCCACGAACTCCGGACACCGCTGACCATAATCCGGGGCAACGTTGAGCTGTTGCGGAAAATGGGTGACCGGGATCCGCAAACCCGGGCGGAGGCGCTGGACGACATAGCCGGGGAGGCGGAAAGAATGTCCAGGCTGGTCGCCGACCTGCTGGCCCTGGCCCGGGCCGACTCCGGGTTCAAATTGGAGATGGGCCCCGTAGACATGGGCAGTCTGTTCGCCGATGTGGTCCGGCAGTCCTCGCTCATGGCGGGGGAGGTGGACTTTGTAGCAGAAGGGGCCGGTATGCTGGAAGGCGTCACCGTCCAGGGGAATGCCGACTCCCTGAAGCAGCTTTTCCTGATCCTGCTGGATAACGCCTTTAATTATACCGGGGCCGGGGGGACAGTGTACCTGGAGGGACGGCTGCAGGGGGACCGGGTGGAGGTTGTTGTCCGGGATACCGGGGTTGGTATCGCTGAAAGTGATCTTCCCCGCATCTTCGACCGTTTTCACCGGTCAGACAGGACCAGGCAGCGCGACGGCACCGGACTGGGGCTGGCTATTGCCCGCTGGATTGTGGAACAACACGGGGGGACCATTGAGGTACAGAGCCGGGAAGGGGAGGGCAGCACTTTCACAGTCAGCCTCCCCAAAAGCCGGTAACTTGTTGACCCGGATAGCAGGTCCAAAGGGATTGATAGCTTAATAAACCTGGTACCCGGTGTAGAAAAGATTGCGGCTGTAATTAAAAAATAAGCCGGGTACCCGGTAAGTTACAGTGAAATTGCAGTTCTGAGCCTCTACATGGCTAAAGCCAGGGGGGCCTGAAACTTTAGTATATAAGTTCCTGCCTGGAAATTTGCCGTGCTAATACCTGATGCGCCATATATTCCCGCAGCTAAAGCCAGGGACTATACGACACATTTCCGCATTAAAAGCCGGAATACTTGATAAATTCCTCCAGCTTGGCCAGGTCTTCGTCAGTGATGCCGGTCGGTTGGGCGGCGCCCAGGAGGAGGCGGCCTTCGATCAGCCGTAAGTGGGCAAGCTCTTTTTCCAGGGCCGGCTGGTTGTTTTTACTCCTGTGGTAGTTGATCAGGTCCAGGGATTGACGCCGTTCGAAGAGCAGGTAGGACTGCTTCCCGGAGAGGTTTGTTTCCTCCGCTTCCCAGATGGCACGGTAATGTTCCAGGAGCCCGCTTTCTTCGACAATGCTTACAGCGGCGCGGCACAGGGCTTCTCCCTGGGTGTCCCGGCTATATTCCCGGGCCAGGATTTCCAGGATCACGGCAACGGGCAAGCTGGTTGATAAAGCTGATGGTTGCTCCCTGGCCGGCTTGTCCTGGACAAGTTGCTCCCCCTCAGGCTCGCCCTGGACCGGCTGCCCCCGGTTAACGGGATCAGCGGGTTCAACGGATACCTGTAAAACCTCTCTTCCTTCCCCCTCAGGAGGAACTGGGGAAGAAAGAGGGGTTTTCTTTAATCTACGGCGGGGGGCTCTTCTCCTCGTAACCATAAGATCACTCCTCGGCTTTTTTCCATACTTTGTTTCTATAAATTAAGATAGCATTGGTCCTGCTGCGGCGCAAGTAGCCAGCCGGGGAGCTGCTAGGGGCCTCTGGTTGAAATAGTTGAAATAATTAATGTAAGACATCCATGCCGCTGAGGTGTACAGCAGATGGTTGAAGATGTCTATTTTCATGATCGTGGAAACTTCTTGGGCTAAGGGCCTGTGGTTGAAATAGTTGATGTGATCCTGCCGGCGGCTGCTGGGCTGAGTGACAGGTAAGAGCCAATGGCTGAAAGGGGAGTGGCTGCTGCCGAAAGCTGAATTAAAACGCCTTATTTTGTTTGGGTACCCCTCTACCGGTGTCGCTGCCGCAGGAGGCTGAATATAGCACCAGCCAGGGCGCTTCCGGCCGGGGGTCTGATTAGACTGAATTGTCAGGATTGTATATGATATTTTGAATACACAAAACATTGAAAATACTTTGTACCTTTATGAACTAATTGTATTCCAAAGAGATAAAACTAATTATAATAAATGTAACTCGTGTTTTTATCCGGGATGTTGAACCTCATTTTTCCTGTTTCAACAGGCCAGCATGTTCCATTTTGAGGCAATAAAGCCCTTTAAAATAAACGAAAAATTATAAAAATTAAAATTATTTTTATACTGTAAAGTAGTTGAGTATGTTATAATTAAATTAATTTACCCATATTATTCTACATAATAGCGGCTATAGGTTGCGTTAGGTAGTTTTATTACCGTCAATTCCTTCCAGCTTTCCTCATCATTATTAAATCTTATGTTTTAATAACAACATATTTAACAAAACCAGGGGATTTAATGTTTTATTAAAATATCCTTATATTTATTTATTGTCTTTCTGGGGATTTTCCTCTTCAGCTTCTTGACACCCGGGGTTTTTTGAACTAGCTGCCGGAGAAGGCAGCTAGGATAGCTCTTAAACTCTTCTGCCCCCGGGCTTGTTCCTGATACCCGGCGTAGGCGGTTTTCTAAAGAAGGAAGAGCTTTGTATGTGGCATCCATCACGTGCCGCTACTTAACTTTAAGATTCTATGAGGAGGTGTGAGAGGAGAGACGGGGATAATTTTGGCTAGATAACTAGATAAAGAAAATTACAAAAAGGAGGTAAAAATGTGAAAAAGCACAGATGGCTAGTTGTCCTGTTAGTTGTAGCGGTAGGTTTGATGCTGTTAGCCAGCGGCTGCGGTGGAACAAAGCAGTCCTCCACGGATGTAATCAAAGTGGGTATTATCCTGCCCTTAACCGGTAGTGAGGCCATGTTCGGTACAATGGAAAAGAATGCCTTTGAAATGGCCTATGAGGAACTGAAGGCAGCCGGTAAAACAACTATCAACGGCAAAGAAATCCAGCTCCTCTTTGAAGACGACCAGGGGAAGCAGGATGTGGCCAAGTCAGCCACGGAAAAACTGGTTAACCAGGATAAGGTTGTCATGCTCAGCGGCGGTTACAGCAGCGCCTGCACCAACGTCATCGCGGGATCGGCCCAGGCCCTGAATACTCCGTTCCTGGTTGTTACCGGCTCTTCCGATGAAATCACCAAACAAGGCTGGCAGTATGTTTTCAGGGGTACGGCGGCTCCCGCCAGCAAGTACACCGGTGCCCTCTGGGATATGATCGAGAAGGTTGTCAAGCCCAAAAACGTTGCCCTGATCTATGAGAATACGGATTTCGGAACTTCCTCGGCTAAAGGCTTCCGTGAAGACTGCGCCAAGAGGGGCATCAATATTGTCTTCGACCAGCACTACGAACACGGGGCCATCGACTTCAAGCCCATGCTGGCCAATATGAGAAGCACCAATCCCGATATGGTCTTCGCAGTGTCCTACGTGATGGACGCCGCCATGATCTGCAAGCAGATGAAAGAACTTGACTTTAACGTGGATCTCTTTGTGGGCGGCGGTGCCGGTTACACCATGCCGGAATTCAAGGACAACGCCGGTGACGCCTCGGAGTATATCGCTTCCACGACCCTGTGGGTGCCCAACGTAGCCTGGCCCGGCGCCAGCGAGTTTTTTGAAAACTATCAGAAAAAATACCAGAAAGAGCCTGACTACCACGGCGCCCAGGCATACGCAACCATGTACGTGATTGCCGACGCCCTGAGCAGGGCCGAGGACTTCACCCCTGCGGCGGTCCAAAAGGCCCTGAAGGAAACGGACCTGCAGACCATTATGGGTCCCATCAAGTTTGAAGACTGGGAAGGCTACACGAACCAGAACAAGCCCACCACCTACGTTGTCCAGTGGCAGAAGGGCAAGCTGGAAGTGGTTTGGCCTGAGAATGTAAAATCCGCAGACTATGTCTACCCGGTTCCCAAATGGCGGGAGCGGTAAAAGAAGATAAATAGGGCTCCAGAGGATAGGCAAGGGGTCAACCTTTCTTTAGGCAAGTTTTTGATCTGGAAAAGTTTTTGCTCTGAAACAGGCTGTCCATGGAGGATACTTGTTAACTGGTTGACCGGCATGGCTTACGGCTGCGGTGGACACCGCAGGTAAAGGCGGGTACCGCAGCCTGCTTTTGCCGGGACAATTGGGGGGCCCCTGTAGCCTTTTTCCGGTGTTGCTGTTTTATGAACCAGTACGGGCATTATTTTGGGGGGTAAACCTATGTTATTGTTTGGTCAGACAGTAATCTGCGGCATCCTGCTGGGGGGGATGTACGCGTTAATCGCCATTGGGATGACCTTGATTATGGGTGTCATGAAAATAATTAACCTGGCTCACGGCGCTCTGGTGATGGTGGGGATGTACGTAACTTACGTTTGTTTCAAGGAGTTCGGTATAGATCCCTACCTGGGCATGTTTATAGCGATGCCGGTCCTGTTTTTCCTCGGCTGCCTGATCCAGAAATACATGATTAACCGGCTGGTTGAGGTCGATTCTATTCTTCCTGAAAACCAGGTGCTGCTGACAGTGGGAATCATGCTGGTTTTAACTGAAACCATGCGGCTGATCTTCAAATCCGATTACCGGTCCGTAACAACCAGCTATTCTTCCAGCACGGTCATGCTGGGAGACATGTCCATCAACTTGCCGATGGTTATCGGCTTTATTATAGCCATGGCCTTTACCTTTCTCCTGCACCTTTTCCTGACCCGGACCGATACCGGCAGGGCCATCCGGGCTACGGCCCAGGACCGGGACGCAGCCATTTACATGGGTGTCAATTCACCCAGGATCACCATGATTACCTTCGGGATCGGCTCCGCCCTGGCCGCAGCCGGCGGTTCGCTGCTGCTGCCCCTGTTTTACCTCTGGCCGGATATCGGTCACCTGTTCACGGCAAAATCCTTCATCATCACAATTCTGGGCGGCATGGGCAGTACTATGGGCGCGGCCATAGGGGGCCTGGTCCTGGGTATCGCCGAATCACTGGGAGCCACCTATATCTCCATGGGCTATAAGGACGTCGTCGGCCTGGTGATCTTTTTGCTGGTGCTGCTGTTCCTGCCCGGCGGTTTCAGAAGTTTGACGAGGAGGTGAGCCGATGAAAACCAAAAATATAATTTACACCGCCATTTTTGTGGTTATAACTGCCGCTCTTCCTTTGTTTATTAAGGCCCCGTACCAGCTGCACATGCTGATCCTCGTCATGATGTGGGCGGTTATCGGCACCGCCTGGAACCTTCTAGGAGGGTACGCGGGCCAGGTTTCCTTCGGTCACGCGGCTTTCTTCGGGTTGGGGGCGTATACTGCAGGTTTCATGATTTTTCACTTCGGGATCTCCCCCTGGTGGGGTATGCTCCTCGGTCCCATTGTGGCTACAATTATATCCATACCCATCGGGCTGATTTGTTTCCGCCTCAGGGGACCGTATTTTGCCCTGGCCATGCTGGCCCTTGGTGAAATATTCCGGCTCCTGTTCATCAACATGGTGTCTATAACCAACGGCGCCAAGGGAATTCTGATCATGCCGGCAATCACTTCAAAGGTATTCTACTACTACGTGGGCCTGGCCATGCTGCTGCTCACTGTCTTAATCACCTACCTTATTGTCCATTCCAAGATCGGTTATTACCTGGTTTCCATCCGGGAGGACCAGGATGCGGCAACCTCCCTGGGGATACCCACAACTCTGTACAAGCTCCTTGCCCTGCTTCCCAGCGCCTTTTTCACCGGCCTGGCGGGGGCTTTCTACACCAATTACGTAGCCTTTATCGACCCTCACATTGTTTTCAACCTGTCCAACATTTCGGTCATGGTAATCCTGGTGGTAATGCTCGGTGGTGTCGCCACGACCTGGGGACCCACAGTGGGAGCTTTGATTTATATCTTTTTAGGCGAGATTTTCCGCACCACCCTCGGGTCCGCCAACGTCTTAGTTTTTGGTGTTCTCGTCTGCCTGATCATCATGTTCCTGCCCAACGGTATTGTTGGTGAACTCGACCTTATCAAGCGGATCTGTACGCGGAAGAAAGAAAGCCTGTCGGGGGGTGTGTAGGGTGATTTTTTTTGAAGTAAAAAATATAACAAAGAAGTTTGGCGGGCTGGCTGCCGTCTCCAACTTGAGTTTTAAGGTGGAAGAGGGAGAAATCTTTGGCATAATCGGCCCCAACGGCTCCGGAAAAACCACGGTGTTCAACCTGATCAGCCGCTTTTTCCCTTTGACCTCCGGAGAAATCTACTTCAAGGGGAAGCGCATTGATACGGTTCCCGCCCATAAAATCTGTGAAATGGGTATAGGCCGGACCTTCCAGGTGGTTAAACCCCTGCGGCGCATGAGTGTTATCGAGAATGTCATGGCTGGAGCCTTCCTGCGCACCAGCAGCATGGGGAAAGCCAGGCATAAAGCTGAGGAAATCATCGAATTCTGCGGTCTGGAAAGGTATACCCACCGGGAGGCCAAGGGCCTGCCCATTCCCCTGCGCAAGCGCCTGGAAATTGCCAGGGCCCTGGCCACCGAGCCGGCCCTGCTCATGCTGGACGAGACCTGTGCGGGCCTGAATCCCAAAGAATCTGAGCAGGCCATCGACCTCATCCGCAGGATCCGGGACAGGGGTATTACGATTATCATTGTGGAGCACATCATGAAGGTGATGATGGGGATCTCCGACCGGATCCTGGCCATTAATTTCGGGAGTGAAATTGCTACGGGGAAACCGGAGGAAATTGCCAACCATCCGGAGGTAATAAAAGCTTACCTGGGTGACGCCTATGCTTAAAGTGAAGGGTATTGACGTATGCTACAGGGATATTCAGGTATTGTGGGATGTATCCTTTGAGGTGCACCAGGGGGAACTGGTTGTCCTGCTGGGAGCCAACGGTTCGGGCAAGACCACCACATTGAACGCTATTTCCGGCCTGCTGCCGGTCACCAAGGGGTCCATCGAATTCATGGGCCAGGATATTACCAGGCTGCCGGGCTATAAGATTGCAGAACTGGGCATAGTCCACGTACCGGAAGGCCGGAGGCTGTTTCCGGAAATGACCGTGCGGGAAAACCTGGAGATGGGTTCCCTCATGCCGGAGGCGAAGGCCAGGCGAAAGGAATCCATGAAAAAGGTCTTTGAACTTTTCCCCGTCCTGGAAGAAAGACAGAACCAGGAAGCCGGCACCCTGAGCGGCGGGCAGCAGCAGATGCTGGCCCTGGGCCGGGGCTTGATGGCCCTGCCGAAGCTGTTGATCATGGATGAGCCCTCCCTGGGCCTGGCTCCGGTGCTGGTCAAACAGATCTTTGAGAAAGTGAAGGATATTAATGAACAGGGTACCACCGTTTTGCTGGTGGAGCAGAATGTTGTGCAGACTTTAAATTTATGCCACCGGGCCTATGTGCTGGAAAACGGCAGCGTCATCCTCCAGGGAACCGGCAAGGAACTGCTCAACAACGAGCACATCAAGGAGGCCTACCTGGGGATCTAGGATAACTGTTCATGAATTGAAGATGAGAGTGTTATCTACCCGTAACCGCGCCTGGTATACAGGCGCCTTTTTTTGCCGGTGCGCCTTCAGGGGAGCACGGGGCGGCGCACCCGGCAAGCTTTGCTGGTATATTGTTAGGGGGCTGAAAGCCAGGGGGTGTGGGGTGATCTACCTGACGATCAGGACGGGGCACTTGGCATGGCGGCAGACCCTGTTGCTCACGCTCCCCATTAAATATCCCTTGATCTGGCCGAGGCCGCGACTGCCCATAACAAGAAGGTCATACTGGCCTGCTTCGACCTTTTTACAGATTTCTTCGGCAGGGTGTCCCAGAGTGATGCTGGTGGAGATATCCAGGCCTAACCCGGCCAGCTTTTCCTCCGTTTGGCGCAAAATTTCCCGGCCTTGCTTGAGGAATTCGTTGACAATATCCTGGTGGATGTTACCCACGTGGCTGGGGGACATGTTGTCGAAGGACGGCAGGGGGGGGACCACATGGAAGATGGTAAGTCTGGCCCCCAGTTTTGCAGCCAGCTCTGCGCCGTGCCGGGCGGCTTTAGCCGATAGTTCGGAACCGTCGACGGCTGCCAGTATATTTTTGTACATGAAGAATTATCACTCCTTTGCTGATAGGGTTTTTTGAAAGAGTATATCCTGGTTCATTCTTTAATTACCACGTTCTTTCCTTGTTGAGGGATTATTTTTTTTAGTTTTTACAAAGCCGCCGTTCCTGCCTTTGTTTTATTTTCTGACAAATACCTGCTTTTGAGCCGGGGCAGGGAGGGAATACAGTAAAAAAGAAGAAATATTCCTACCAGGAAAAAGCTTAAGAGAAGAAAGATTAGTTTTTAGGAGGCGGGCCAGTGTTTAGAGGCGAATACCGGTTAGCCTGCTGAACCGTGAAAAAAGCCTGAACCGGAAAAACCAAGCGGGGTGGGATCCTGTGAAATTTGCCATGAATTCCTTGAAGCTGAAAAACAGCCTGATCATGATCGCGGTGATGGTGCCCTTGATTGTGGGCTTCATGGCCTACGACCTGAACAGGCAGACCAGCTCCATGCGCGAGGCCATAACCAAAAGGGGCATTATCCTGGCCCTGACCGGGGCCGAAATGACCGGCAAGATTTTATCCGATGCCCTGGAGAAGGGGCAGTTGACCGAGGAGCAGCTGTTCGATAACAATTACCAGCCCATTCCCAATACCAGCCCCCAGAAATACCACACCGCCTATGACGCCTATACGGACGAGCATTTGAGGCATATTCAGGATGCCTACCTGAAGGATGAGATTATTGTCTACGCCGTGGCCCTGGACCGGAACGGTTATGTCCCCACCCACAATACCATATCTAAAATTGGCTACGGCGATAACGCCAGCCGCTCCAAGCGGATTTTCAACGATCCCGTGGGACTGGCCGCGGTCCAGAACCAGGAACAATACATTTTCCAGGAATACAGGAGGGACAGCGGGGAGCTGATCTGGGACATTGCCTCGCCCATTTATGTGAACGGCAACCACTGGGGGGCCTTCAGGGTGGGCTTTTCCATTGAGGACACCTATGCCCAGATAGCCGCCATCCGCAACCAGATTATCGCCGGGGGAGCCGTGCTCATTGTTGCCATGATCCTGCTGATCCTGTATATCTCCAGCCTTGTGACCGACCCGGTGAAGCGCCTGGAGCAGGTGGCCAGGCGGGTTGCCCAGGGGGATCTGACCGGCCTGGATGCCTGCGAGCTGAAAACGTCCAGGGATGAGGTGGGCAGTTTGACCCGCGCCTTCTGTAACATGGTGGGCAATCTCCGGGAACTGGCGGAGAAGTCCCTCAACTCTGCTACCGCTGTTGCCGGTTACGCCCGGGAGCTGCAGGACAGCATCCGGAAGGTGGTGGACAAGTCCGGCCAGGTGGTTGCCAGGATGGGCGGGCTGGCGGAAGCTATGAAAAGAATGGAGGAAGGCGCCGGTGCGGTTGTGAGCGCCTCGGACAGTACCATGACCAGCCTGGCCAGGGCTGAGGCGGCCTCCGGCAAGTTCCTGGAGCAGATGGATACAAGCAGCGTGGTGATGACCCGGGCCAGCGAAGCGGTAAAAGAGCTGGAGTCCTATGTGGATAAGGTGGGAGAAATCCTCCTGTTTATTTCCCTGATTGCCGACCAGGCCAGTTTACTGGCCCAAAAGGCTGTTACAGAGGCAGCGGCTAACAACAATGCCGGGGGCAATAATTTTTCCGCCCTGGCAGATGAGATCCAGAAGCGGGCCCGGGATGCGGCAGCGGCTACCCGGGGTATTACCAGCCTTTTTGAAAAAGCCCGCAAACACGCCGCCCAGGCCACCGTCACCCTGGAAAAGGATCGGCAGGTTGTGCTGGAAGGGTATAACGCTGCCCGGGAGGCTTCCCGCTACCTCTCGGACATCGTTAACGACCTGAAGGAGCTAATCAAGAGGGTGACTGAAGTCACAGCCTGCAGCCAGCTGGTAACAGAAGGGATCGAGGTCGTGAACAGGGCAACAGAGGAGCAGACAGAACTGGTGGAAGGTTTCACGGAAGCCGCCCGGATGCTGGAGCAGGGGATCGGCGAGATCCAGGAAGTTTTAAATTCGCTGAAAATCTAATCCGGGCTACTATCTACAAGCGGGTGGACATAGCTATAAAAGGGCAAATATAAAAGGGGGCTAAGCACTAAAAAAAACTTGCTCTGGAGTTATAATTGACAGGTTATTGACAGGTTGCACAAGCCCGGAGATAAAATGCCTGATGGTGCCTGACATCAACTTATGTGCCTGAAGGTGCCTTGCCTGATGGTGCCTGACACCAACTTATCAACTTATCCAACTTATTGGTGCCTGACACTAACTTAAGGTACCTGACACTAACTTATCCAGCACTAAAAAAAACTTGCTCTGGAGCTATATTTGACAGGTTACAGTTCAGGACAGATTATAGATTACAATTTTGGACAGGTGTCCCCGGCTTGGTTATACGGCGCTTTAAGGATATTTTCAAGCCCGGAGATAAAATGGCTGGATTTTGAGAATGATAAAGGATGAGAGTACTTGGAACTGCTTGCAATCTTTACGACGGCTTTTGTGGTGGGTTTTTCGGGGGCCATGATGCCCGGGCCCCTGCTTACAGTTACCATTGGGGAAAGCGCCCGGCGGGGGTTCAGCGCCGGACCGCTTCTGGTTTTGGGACACGCTGTCCTGGAGCTGGCCCTGGTCTTTGCCCTTGTTGGCGGCCTATCCTATTATTTGACCCGGGCCGCTGTTACCCATACTATTGCAGTTTTAGGCGGCTTATTTTTAATCTATATGGGCTACGGTATGGCCCGGGACGCCCGGGCCGGCAGGGTGGCTCTGGGCCTGGAAGGGGTAGGCGGGAGGGGTGGAAACCCTGACCCCAAAGAGCCGCCGGCGGAAGGTACGGGCAAAAGAAGGGGCGGAATGCACCCGGTTGCAGCCGGGATCCTGACCAGCGTTTCCAACCCCTACTGGACCCTGTGGTGGGCCACCATTGGCCTGGGTTACATAACCATGTCCCTGAAAAGCGGCTATAGCGGCCTGGCTTCTTTCTTTACAGGCCACATCCTGGCGGACTTCACCTGGTACAGCCTGATTGCCGCGGCGGTGGCGGGAGGCCGCAAGTTCATGAAGGACAGGGCTTACAGGGGTATCCTGGTCCTGTGCGGGGTTTTTCTGGTGGCCCTGGGAGGATATTTTCTCTATTTTGGACTGACGCCTGAAGGCTAGAGAAAAGGTTAAGGGAAGGGGTGAACCTACCTTGTCTGTTGTGTTTTGTGGGGTTTGTCCGCACCCTCCCATTGCGGTGCCGGAGGTGGGCTACCGGGAGTCGGAAGAGGTGCAGGATACCCAGAATGCCCTTCTTGAACTGGGCCGCCGGGTAAAGGAGAGCGGCGCCGGTACTGTTGTAATCATTTCCCCCCATGCCCCGCTCTTCCATGGTAGGATTGGCATTAACGGGGAAACTATATTAAAGGGGGATCTTGCCCATTTTAGAGCCCCCGGGGTGAAATTCCAGGTGGCCAACGACCTGGAGCTTGTCAAAGAAATAGCGAGGCAGGCGGAGTCCCTGGGCCTGAGCACTTTGGAACTGACCGGGCAATTGGCCAGGCAGTATGATTTTAGCCTGCGCCTGGACCATGGTGTTACTGTGCCCCTGTACTTTCTTGAGCAGGCCGGCGTGAAACTGCCCCTGGTCCATGTCTCCATGGCCCTGGATACAGTCGAAAGGCTCTATCTTTTTGGCCTGGCCGTCAGGAATGCTGCGGAAGCAATTGGGCGCAGGGTGGCCCTCCTGGCCAGCGGCGACCTTTCCCACTGCCTGACCCGGCTTGCCCCGGCCGGTTATAACCCCAGGGGGGCGGAATTTGACCGGGAGCTGGTCAGGCTGCTGTCGGTTCCGGATGTGCAGGGCATTATGCAGATGGATGAATCCCTGGTCCAGGAGGCGGCGGAATGCGGTTACCGTTCCATCCTGATGATGCTGGGGGCCCTGGACGGGCTTGAAGTGGAGGCGGAAATCCTCTCCTACGAGGGGCCCTTCGGGGTCGGTTACCTGGTGGCCTCCTTCAGACCCGGCCCGCCAAACCCGGAGCGCTCCCTATTAAAAAAAATTAAGGCCGACAGGCAGGCCAGGCTGGAGCGCCGCAGGGCGGCTGAAAGCTTTTTGGTGAGGGTGGCCAGGGAAACTGTGGAGGAAAAGCTGAATGCCCGGCCGCCGTCCAAAGACAGGTTTGTACCCGAAGAATTCAGGAAAAAAGCCGGCGTCTTCGTTTCCATAAAAAAGCACGGGAATTTGCGGGGCTGTATCGGAACCATCGTGCCCACCAGGGACAATATAGTTGAGGAAGTGGTCAGCAACGCCGTCAGCGCCGCCTTTTATGACCCCCGCTTCGAGCCGGTGCGCAGGGAGGAACTGGAGGACCTGGAATTTAGCGTGGATGTCCTGCAGCCGCCGGAACCTGTCAGCAGCTTGAACGAACTGGACCCCAAAAGGTACGGTGTGATTGTAAGATCCGGCAGCCGGAGCGGCTTGCTCCTGCCCGACCTGGAGGGCATCGACAGCGCCAGGGAGCAGGTTGAGATAGCCCGACGGAAGGCGGGGATTGGCCCGGAGGAGCCGGTTGTGCTGGAGCGGTTTGAGGTTGTCAGGTACCACTAAAGGCCCCTTTGGACAGGAGGAGTGGATATGCGGGAAGTTATTCACTACGACCGGAAGGAGCAAAACCTGACCGCCTGCCGCCTCTGCCCGAAGCTCTGCACCATCCGGGAAGGTAAATACGGCTTCTGCAGGGTCAGGCAGAACCGCGGGGGGACCCTTTACGCCACCAATTACGGCAAGGTATCCTCCTGGGCCCTGGATCCCATTGAAAAGAAGCCCCTCTACCATTTTTACCCCGGTTCCGATATCCTTTCCCTGGGTTCAGTGGGCTGCAACCTGCGCTGCGGCTTTTGCCAGAACTGGACTATTGCCCACGGCGACCCGCCCACCAGGGAGCTGACCCCGGCGGAGGTGGTGGAACTGGCCCGGCAGCAGCGTGAGCGGGGTTCCAATATCGGCATTGCCTACACCTATAACGAACCCCTGATGTGGTATGAGTATGTCCGGGATACAGCTCCTCTGGCCCGGGAGGCCGGTCTGAAAAACGTGCTGGTCACAAACGGCTACATCAACGAAGCCCCGCTGTTGGAGCTCCTGCCCTATATTGACGCCATGAATATTGACGTCAAGGGTTTTACGGATAAGTATTACCGGGAGAGCTGCAAAGGAAGCCTGGAGCCGGTGCTGCGGACTGTGGAGATTGCCCACACCCGCTGCCACGTGGAGTTGACCACCCTACTGGTAACCGGCCTGAACGACTCTGAGGAGGAAATTAGCAGGCTGGTGGATTGGGTTGCTTCCCTGGACCCGGAGATACCCCTGCATTTCTCCCGCTATTTCCCGAACTATGAGGTGGACCTCCCGCCTACACCCCTGGGAACGCTGCTGAGGGCCTGGGAGATCGCCCGGTCCAGGCTGGCCTACGTCTATATCGGAAACGCCCCGCAGCTGGACGCCGGCGACACCATCTGCCCCGGCTGCGGCGAAACCTTGATTGTCAGAATGGGTTATACAACCCGGGTGACAGGACTGGAAGGGAAAAAGTGCCGGGCCTGTGGAAGGGAGATCAGGATTGCCGGGGAGGTCCGGGGTGACTGAGGGCTTAAAAATATTATAAAAGGGAAGGATTTGGGTTTTTCAGGTCGAACATTACTTAAGTGGAATTCGATGGTGCTTTTAAGAGCCGTGTTAAAAAAATATAAAAATCTCCGAGTCCGGTGACCTAATCCTTGCCGGGGATGGTTGCCGGTCCGCCAGGGTACACAAGGAAACCAGTGTGCCTCCCACTGTGGAAAGGAGTAATGGCTGTATGCCGATAAAGCTCTGTTCTGTTGCTGGTGGGCGGAGCTTTTATATTTGAATATACCTTATAAATTGATAAATATATATACATAGACGATCTCCGAGCCGGACAGCCTACAGCCCCAGGGGCCAGGGCCGCCGGCCGCCAGGGTTTGCCGGGAAACTGGCACTCCTTCCATTGCGAAAAGGAGAACGGTACGGTTGCACCGGGCCGCTTTGCTTTTCGACAAAGTGCCCGGCATTTGTTAATTGGAGGTGAGGTCAAAAGGAAATCCCTGGAAGGTATGCAGGCATTTTAGAAAAGGCTTCGGCAACAGGCAGCAGACTGGTTCTTAGATTATGCGGAGGTGACTTACTTGGAGACTAAGAAGATTGGCCGGTACTTAAAAACTGTTGCGCTGCTTGTGTTAGTTCTGGTACTTGGCGCAGGGTGCACAGGCGGGAAAGAGCCGGCGCCATCGCAGCCACAGGCGGCAAAGGTTGAAAATCAAATTTTACTGGCGTCGACCATTGGACCCATTGACGCGGGAATAGTTTCCGTACTGGAAGATGCCTTTGAAAAGAAAACCGGTATCCGGGTCAGGCACGTGGGAGCAGGTACCGGGGCCGCCCTGGAAATGGCTAAGAACGGCAAGTTTGACCTGGTGATGGTCCATGCCAAGGACCTGGAGGAGAAATTTGTCGCGGACGGTTTCGGTACGGAGCGGATTGACCTGATGTACAATGACTTTGTTATTGTGGGGCCGGAATCGGATCCCGCCGGAATAAAGGGCTTAACCACTTCCGCCGAGGCCTTGAAGAAGATTATGGACACCAAATCACTCTTCATATCCCGGGGAGATAACTCCGGCACGCACGTGGCAGAAAAGGGCCTGTGGGAGAAAGCCGGGCTGAAACCCGCAGGAGACTGGTACAGGGTTTACGAAAAAGGCTCTGAGGGCAATGTCAAAACACTGAAGTATACGGATGAACAGCAGGCCTACACCATCATTGACAGGGCTACCTACCTGACCCTGAAGGACCAGATTAAATTAAAGGTGCTGGTGGAAAAGGACGAGGCCATGCTGAATTATATTACCTTGATTCCGGTCAATCCCCAGAAGTTCCCTGAGGTGAAACATGATCTGGCCATGAAGTTTGTTGAGTTCTGCACCTCGACAGAGGGCCAGACAATTATCCGGGATTTTGGTAAAGATAAGTATGGTGAACCTTTGTTTTTCCCCAATTCCACCGAGGGTAAAAAGCTGACCCAGTAACCTACAATTCAGAAAGGGGATGTAGTTTGTGATTAAAAAGAGGTTTTACGTACCGTTTATCATCATGCTCCTGGTTTTGGCCCTGGCAGCGGTACAGGGCTGCGGCCAGCAGGCCCAAACCCCTCAGACGCCTCAGGAACCGGCGGTAAAGGATGTAATTCTGGCCACCACCACAAGCACCCAGGACAGCGGTTTGCTGGACGTGCTGGTGCCCAAGTTTGAAGAGAAAACCGGCTATAAGGTAAAAACAATCGCTGTTGGTACCGGAGCAGCCCTGGCCATGGGTGAGAAGGGCGAAGCCGATGTGCTGCTGTGCCACGCCTACCAGGATGAAGTAAAACTGATTGAAAGCGGCGCCGGCATCAACCACCAGCTCGTTATGCATAATGACTTTATGCTTGTCGGTCCCCCTGAAGACCCGGCTGGAATCAAGGGAAGCTCGGTTAAGGACGCCTTCAAGAAAATTGCAGAGAAGCAGGAAGTCTTTGTGTCCCGGGGCGACAACTCGGGTACCCATAAGATGGAGCTAAAGCTCTGGGAAGAGGCCGGTGTTACACCTGAAGGCCAGTGGTACCAGCAGAGCGGCACAGGCATGGGGGCGACCTTGAACATAGCCAATGATAAACGCGGCTATACCCTTACGGACCGGGCTACCTACCTGGCCCAGAAGAAAAACCTCAAGCTGGACATTCTGGTAGAGGGAGAAGCAAGCCTGCTGAATATTTACCATGTCATGCAGGTTAACCCGGAGAAGTTCGATAAGGTTAACGCGGAAGGCGGTAAAGCCTTTGTCGAATTCATGGTTTCTCCTGAAGCCCAGAAGATAATAGAAGATTTTGGTAAGGATAAATACGGTGAACCCCTTTTCTTCCCGGATGCCGGCAAGAAAATGGAGGAACTGGGCAAATAAAATATAGGTTTATAGCATGAGGTAAGGGGCTGTATTGATTATAAATACAGCCCCTTTAGCCCCGTGTGTTCAACCACTAGCCCGTTACTTTATAGTTTAAAGAAAGGTGCATTGTTTATGAAAGAGACCTGTTTCGAAGCGGATTTCGACATTATTCTGGAGAATTTTGTCCGGAGTTACCATTACCTGAATCTGTTTATTTTTGATAAGAAAGAGAAGTTCTACATAAGAGAAATGGATTTTTTGGCGCGGCTCGGCGAGTCCCTGGGCTATTTTACTTTTTTCCGCGACAGGGGCATGGATCCCCGCTACCAGAGGGAGGAACCCATGGACCTGGCCTGGTATACAAGGGACCGGGATAATGACCATTTTAGGATTGTCCTCCGGGTCGAAACGGGAAAGCTCTTTCTGAAGGTGCACGATGAACTGGCCAAAAAGATTTTAACTAGCAGCAAATCCGGTCATATGCCGCCGTATCTCCTGGCAATTGTCCATACGGACCAGGAAAATACAGCCCTGGAGTTTGTTAAGCTATTAAACCATAATTACAGAATACCGTCAAAATCCTTACTTATATTTAAAATCTTTGATTTCGACAAAGAGATTTTCAACAAGATGGTGTGCTGGCAGCTGCCCTTGAAAAAATCCACACCTGCCAGAACGGTCCTTGCAGATATAAGTATTAACGGTTTAATCAGCCTCCATTTTAAAGACCAGTCAGGTTATTATAAACTGAACGGGGACCTGTACAACAGGCCCCAGTACGGATAGCAGGCCTTGCAGGCATCCGGAGGGAAAACCGCCCGAAGGGCCGGGGTTGATTACGGCCCTGGAGCTGGGGGGATCTTTTACGGCCCTTTAGGCTGGCGCCGGCAGTACATAGGGCCGGTTACAGGCTGGAGGTTGCCCCCGCATTTGAACTGGTTAAGTTTTAGGAAACTGGCAATATAGGGTTTTTCCAGACCAGGCCAGGGAGTAGCCCTTCACCCTTTGCGGGTGAAGGGCCTGTTTTTTTAGGGGCTGATGAATTACAAAAGCACAAAAATAAATATATATTTACAATATAGAGGAATTTTTCGAATCAGGTAGAAATTTATATAAAATTTTGGAGGTGCCCTATGTTCCCTTATCGACACGTCTTAGTTACCCCGAAAGTGCCGGGGCAAATCTGCAGGCTCAAAGAGCTGGCCTATGACTTCTGGTTTACCTGGAAGCCGGGCGGTGTTGAGTTCTTCAGGACAATCAGGCCGGAGCTCTGGCGGGAAGCCGGGCACAACCCTGTCCGCTTTCTCATGCTGATTCGCGAGGAAGACCTGGTGGCTGCCTCCCGGGACGAAGATTACCTGGCGCTATATAACTGGGTTTTTGAACAATACGACCGTTACCTGGCGGAAGAAAAATGGTTTGAGCAGCGTTATCCGGAGCACAAGGACCATGTAATCGCTTATTTTTCTGCGGAATTCGGCCTGCATGAGTCCCACCCCATTTATTCCGGAGGACTGGGTCTCCTGGCCGGGGACCACTGCAAGTCGGCCAGCGACCTGGGCCTTCCCTTCGTAGGGGTGGGGCTGTTGTATAAGCACGGTTATTTCACCCAGAAAATTAACGGAGAAGGAAGGCAGGTAGCCGAGTATCCCTATCTGAATTTCTATGAACTGCCCATCACACCGGTCCATAATTCTGCCGGAAACAGGCTGCTCGTCCCGGTGGAACTGCCCGGACGCACCATTTATATCCAGGTCTGGAAGGCCAAAGTGGGAAGGGTGTGCATCTACCTGCTGGATGCCGACACCCCCAGAAACACCACGGAGGACCGGGCTTTGACCGGTTCCCTCTACGGTGGTGACAGGCAGTGCCGGATTTGCCAGGAGATTATTCTGGGCATTGGGGGAGTTAAGGCCCTGCGCGCCATGGGGATTAACCCCAGGGCCTGGCACATTAACGAGGGTCACCCCGCCTTTCTGGTTATTCAACGAATCAGGGAACTGGTTAGGAAAGGAGTTTCCCTGGACACGGCCAGGGAAGTGGTCCGCGCGTCAACCATTTTTACCACACATACTCCTGTTCCGGCAGGACATGACCTTTTCAGCGAAGAGATGATCGAAATGTACTTTGCTAAAATAGCCGCAGAAATGGGTCTGGATCTGAAGGGGTTTTTGGAACTGGCCTGGGATACGGAGAGAAACAGTTTTAATATGACGCTCCTGGCCCTGAACCATTCCTACCTGACCAACGGGGTCAGCCGTCTGCATGGTAAAGTGGCCCGGGATATGTTCCGCTTCCACTACAACCGGCTTCATCCCGAGGAGATACCAATTACCTCCATTACCAACGGGGTTCATACAGGCAGCTGGCTGGCCGGGGAGTTGCGGGACCTCTTCGCCCGCTACCTGGGTAAGGGTTTTCTGGACCAGGTTAACCAGCGGCAGGTCTGGGAAAAAATAGACAACATACCTGATGAAGAACTCTGGAGGGTCCACCGCTGCTTAAAAGAAAAGATGATTGACTTTGTGCGGGCCAGCCTGAAAAAACAACGCAGGCGAAACTACGAGCTCACCAGCAGGATCCAGGAAGTGGATGAATACTTGAGTCCCGAGGTCCTTACCATCGGTTTTGCCCGGCGCTTTGCCACCTACAAAAGGGCCACCCTGCTCTTCCGGGACCGGGAAAGGTTAAGCCGCCTGGTTAATGACCCCAAACGCCCGGTTCGCTTCATTTTTGCCGGGAAAGCCCACCCCGCAGATCTGGCCGGCCAGGAACTTATTAAACAAATTTACGATTTCTCCAATGAGCCGGATTTGAGGGGGAAAGTCCTGCTTCTGGAGGATTATGATATCCACATGGCCCGCCACCTGCTGCAGGGGGTTGATGCCTGGCTCAATACCCCGCGCAGGCCGATGGAGGCCAGCGGTACCAGCGGCCAGAAGGCTGCAATCAACGGGGTTATTAACGTCAGCACCCTGGACGGGTGGTGGCCCGAGGCCTATGACGGAAAGAACGGTTTTGCCGTAGGCACGGAGCGGGAATACCAGGACGAAGAAACCCAGGACCTGGACGATTGTTATTCCTTATATGAAATCCTGGAAGAAAAACTAATCCCCATGTATTATCGCAAACAATCCGGGTTGCCCCTGGATTGGATCCGGATGATGAAAAATACCATCAAGACGATCGTTCCGGTATTCAATACAAGCCGGATGGTTGCCGAGTATACCGAACGGTGCTACGTGCCGGCCCTCAACCGGGGTCTCCATTTTGTCCGCAATAACTACGAGGTAGCAGACAGGGTCAGTGCTTTCAAGAGGTTTATCAGGGAGCGCTGGGATGAGGTTGCCTTTATTTCGGTGGATTCCAACGCCCGGCCTAAGATGGCCGTGGGGGAAAAGTTGATGGTCAGCGCGGTTGTCAGGCTGGGGGAGATTGCCCCTGAACATGTTGCTGTGGAGTTTGTGTACGGGGAGGCCAGAGACGGCAGGCTCAGCAATATTACGGTTGTAGCCATCCCCTGTGAGGGGGAAACGGAACCTGGTACTTACTATTTTGCCGGTGAGGTGTCGCTGCCCCAGGGGGCCCTTGGGTACACCCTGAGGGTTAGGCCGGAGAGCAGGGATTTCCCCTACACAGAGCTTCCCCTGGTTACCTGGGCACCGGGATTGTAAGAGGTCTCAGGCGGTCCAGCTTGATCTTACAGGCCTGGCGAATTTGAAAGTTTTTCGCCGATACAGGAATAGTACCGGTATAAACCTGCATAACGGGCCCGGCGGCTTTTAGGAGAGCGCCGGGTTTCTTAGCAGGGTTCCCGGAGCCGGGCCGGCGTGTTTTAAGAGTTGCCGGCCGGTTTTTTTAAATAGTGCCAGATAAAGATACAGCCGCCGATGGTGATTAAAACGTCTCCGATACTGAAAACCCTGGTGATAAAAATCCAGTGGGGCATCAGGAAGATATCCGACAGGTAGTAAAAGGCGGTGTCCGGGCCGGTGGGGATGTAGTTGTAGACCGGCAGGCCCTGGTTAATTAATTCCAGTTCCTCCGGCGTGGCGATCATTTCAAAATACTCCCGCTTCAGCGGCATGTAGCCGGAATTAGCGTAAATCACCAGCAGGTTACTGAGCAGGCCCAGGCCGACTAGGACCAGCCCGCGCAGTTGCAGGTTTAGAAGGACAAAAAGGGCAACCAGCGCAAGGGATGCCATGTACATTTTCGGTGCCAGGAAGTCCGGTAGGCCCAGGGTATGCCGGAGAGCCGAGTTGGTTACCAGTTTGATGGCTACGGCAGTGAGAACCAGCCAGCCGTGCCTGAAGCGGATATTCTTCAGGTTGCGGATGCTGCCGCCGGTGAGCAGGGCAACAGCGGCACAAATTAAAACGATGATCACAAAGGCCATGGATTACTTCTCCTTTTAGGTATCCTCATTTTTTTTATCCAAAGCTTTTTCTCTCTGGAGAATGTTTACAAAAACATTAACAATGACGGGATCAAACTGTGTTCCGGCGTTTTCGACCAGTTCTTTGATCGCATGTTCCCGGGACAAGGCCTTACGGTAGACGCGATCGGAAGTCATGGCGTCATAACTGTCGGCTACGGCTAATATCCTGGCTCCCAGGGGAATATCCGGGCCCTTCAGCCTCTTCGGGTAGCCTTTACCGTCGTACCGTTCGTGGTGGTACTGGACGTATAAAGCGCCGTACTTATAAAAATTCAAGTTGCTCAGGATTTTGAAACCCACCTCTGCGTGTCCGTCCATTACGGACTGCTCTTCAGGGGTTAAGCTATCGGCTTTTAAAAGAATACTGTCCGGTACGGAAACCTTGCCGAGATCGTGGACCCTGGCTGTGGTTACCAGAGTTTCGTAGCTGTTGCCAAATAGCCCCAGTTCGTCCGCAATCATGCTGCAGTAGTGGGCCACCCGCTGGGAATGCTCGGCTGTATAGCTGTCCCGCTGGTCGATGATGTCTGCCAGGGCTTCAATGGTCTTCCTGGTTTCCGTCCTCAGGTTCATGTAGTTTTCGAAACTGAAGTGAGCCATGGCCAGCGGCAGGAGCAGGATGACAATGGACACGGGTTCGTAATTATATAGGATTACGATCAACAGGCTCACAGGAACAAGGGAGGCGAAATGGATCAGTTCCAGCATGAGGTCGGAGGTCAGCTGCCTGAGCAGCTTGGTGCCCTGGCTCAAGGAAATAACCGTGGATACCAGGATAAAGTTTACGACAACGTAAACAAGACAGCTAATAATCATGGCCGGGGCGTCTGTTTTTAATTGCAGGGGTCCGGTGTTCCACCTAAAAAGTTGATAAACAAGCCAGGCCAAGTAAATGGTAATGGCATACTGGCTGATATTGAAGAATAACTTTTTCAGGCCGCGTCTTCCGGTGATATCCGTAAAGATATTAGCCACTGTGGAGATTAAAATCGCAGTAGGGGCGCCGAAAAGAATGAGTGCGGAGATGTGAACTGCGAAAGAAATGGTTAACTGATCATTGTTCGGCATCGTAATGGGCTTCATTTCCGTTAAGGTACTGAATATAGCCCAAAATATGTATATCCAGAGCATTTCTGCCTGGAACTCAAAGTTTGTGACAGCTTTAAAAATAAGAAATAAGCCGATACAATTGATAATTAACTGATAGGCTAAAGCAGGGTTGATAGATATTTTAAATTTGTTCAACAGGAAACCAGCGGTAAGCTGGTCTGTTTTTCTGTGTTCTTTTTTACTCATAATGAATTGGTTCTTAACGAGAAATAAAAAACCTTCTACTCAGGATAACATTTTACATTATAATTTTTCGCCAGGGAAGGGAAATTCGCAAAATATGTAGAATTATCCAAAAAAACCGGTAAGCTGGAGGTATATTTGTGAAATTTAACAATAAAGTAATTATTTTTATCTTAGGTATACTTTTCCTTGTTTTTATAGCCGCCTGTTCCACGTCTCCTGCCCCGCCGGCTGCCCCTGAGCAGGTAATCAGGTACAATATCGGCGCGGAGCCTGCAACCCTGGACCCGGCCCTGTCTTCCGGAATGGTGGAACAGACCGTGGCCAACGCCCTTTTGGAAGGACTGGTGAGGCTGGACAAGGATGGCCATCCGTCGCCGGGCGTGGCTGAAAGCTGGGAAATCTCACCGGATGGCAAAACCTATACTTTTAAATTAAGGGAGTGTTTCTGGTCGAACGGTGAGCCCCTGACCGCGGATGATTTTGTATATTCCTGGCTCCGCCTGTTGTCTCCTGAAACTGCATCCCCTTATGCCTACCAGCTGTTTTATCTGGTCAACGGCCGGGAGTACTATGCGGGTGAGGTTAAAGACCCGGCCTCTGTAGGCGTGCGCGCTGAAGGAAAGGACAGGCTGGTGGTTAACTTAAAGGCCCCAGTGCCGTATTTTCTTGCGCTGACGGCTTTTCCGGCTTTGTTTCCGGTGCCTGAGAGCATGGTTTCCAGGGATCCTGAGGGATGGACTCTGGCTCCCGGCAAGTTTGCCGGCAACGGTCCCTTCAAGCTGGCGGCCTGGGAGCATAATAAGCAGATCATTTTGGAGAAGAACGAGCATTACTGGGACCGGGAAAATGTCAGGCTGGAAAAACTGGTGATTACCCTGGTGAGTGATTCCCATACCGAACTGGCCATGTTTGAAAATGACCAGATCGATATTGCGGAAACGCCGCCCTACCGTGAAATAGAAAGGTTGGCCCAAAGCGGCCAGCTCAAGGTGAGCCCGGATTTATCAAACGAATACTACATGTTTAACACAAAGGTAAAGCCCTTTAACCAGGTTCTGGTCAGAAAGGCACTTTCCCTGGCCATTGACCGGGAGGCCCTGGTAACCAACTTAACAAAGGGCGGCGAAAGGGCAGCCTATGCCTTTGTTCCCCCCGGGGTTGAGGGGCCTGCTCCCGGTCATGATTACAGGAGCCTCGGTGAAAAGTTGATTGAGGGTTTCAACCCGGCGGAGGCGAAAAGGCTCCTGGCTGAGGCCGGTTATCCGGAGGGCAGGGGCTTCCCGGTGATTGAGCTGCTCCTGGACGACAACCAGAATCATAAGGCCGTAGCGGAGGCCATAACCGGTATGTGGCGGGAGCACCTGGGTATAGAAAGTAAAATTGTCGAACAGGAATACAGGGTTTACTTGAACACAATGTTTGCCAGGGATTACCAGGTGGCAAGGGTGGGCTGGATTGCCGACTACAACGACCCCATGACTTTTCTGGACATGTGGGTGACAGGTAATGACAACAACCTGGCGGATTGGGAAAATGCAGAATACGACCGGTTGATCGGCTCAGCTGCGGGCAGCGGGGACAGGGCAGCCCGGAGCGAATTGATGTTTGAAGCGGAGAAGATTTTGATGGACGAGTTGCCGGTTGTGCCCATTTATTACTATACCAATCCTTACCTGGAAAAGGAGCGGGTTAAGGGAGTGATTCACCCGAGCTTTGCCATTCTTGCTGAGTTCAAGTGGGCCTATGTGGAGTAAACGATGCTTGTCTATATTCTAAAAAGGGCTGGTTTTAACCTGGGAGTCATGCTAGTTGTAGTGACTCTCACCTTTTTCTTGATGCACCTGCTGCCCGGGGACCCCTTCATGTCCCAGAGGCTGAATCCTGAGATAAAAGCAAACCTTTATGCAAAACACGGCCTCGATCAGCCTGTGGCCAGGCAGTACCTGGATTACCTGTCCGCCCTGGCCCGCTTTGACCTGGGGGAATCCCTGAAATACCCGGGGCGCACGGTCAACGAGATCATCGCCGAATCATTTCCCGTTTCTGCTGCAGTGGGCATCCTGGCCCTCGTCCTGGCCCTGGTCCTGGGAGTGACCCTGGGGGTCCTGGCCGGCGTTTGGCAAAGCAGGTGGCCGGACCGGTTGATCCTGGCCTTTTCCACACTGGGCCTGTCCATCCCCAATTTTGCCCTTGGGGCGGGACTGGTTTATCTATTTGCCTTGAAGCTAAAAATATTTCCGGTGGCCATGCTGGAAAAGCCCATTGACCTCGTGCTGCCGGTGCTGACCCTTGCAGCCTGGCCGGCTGCGGTAATTACCAGGCTGATCCGGACGGAAATGATTGAGGTCTTGAAAAGGGACTACATTATTGCAGCCATGGTGAGGGGCCTGGACCCTGCAAGGGTGATCCTGCGCCATGCCCTGCCCAATGCCCTGCCCGCCGTCATTCACTACAGCGGTCCTCTGGCTGCAACGCTGCTGACCGGCAGCTTCATTGTAGAAAAAATATTTGCGCTGCCGGGACTGGGGCAATACTACATCACGTCCATAGGCAACCGGGACTACAACCTGGTGGCCGGAATCACCATATTCTACACGTTTGTTTTGCTGGTTGCCACTTTTTTGACGGATTTACTGGCTTTCTCCATGAATCCCCAACTCCGTTACAGAAATGGGTCTTGATATGCTTTACCCGAGAATTGTGCAAAACCGCTTTGTTTTAGCCTGCCTGTTCTTGATCCTGCTCTATATTTTGATTTCCTTAGGGGGTTCCTTCCTTTTGCCCCACCACCCCAACGCCCAGAGTCTTGCGGAGGCCAATAGGGGTCCTTCTTTCGCCAACTGGCTGGGGACCGACTACCTGGGCCGGGATTTGCTGGCCAGAATTCTGGCCGGAGTCAGGGTATCCCTGATTATTGCCTTTTTTGCCACACTGATTAATATCACAGTGGGGTTTTTGGTGGGGAGCGCCGCGGGTCTCATCGGGGGTGTTGTGGACCGTTTCCTGACGGGGCTGATCGACATCTTCTGGTGCATCCCCCCTTTCCTGGTGGTAGTGATGCTGACGGTTGTCCTGGAGCCGGGTATAAAGAATATTTTTATCGCCCTGGGAGCGGTCTTCTGGGTGCCCACCGCCCGGATCATCCGGGGCGAGGCCTACCAGCTCAGAAACGCGCCCTTCATCAGGCTGGCCCGGCTGCAAGGCGCCGGCTACAGCCGGATTATCCTCCTGCACATTTTGCCCTGCTGCTTCCCCGTCCTGCTTACAACCGCCATCTTCTCCATCCCGGATGCGATCCTGGCCGAAGCCTTTCTGAGTATTGTGGGACTTGGGGTAACGGCGCCCCAGGCAAGCCTTGGGGTTTTGATCTCCGACGGGCTCCAGTCCTTTAGGGTTTACCCCTGGCAGTGGTTTTTTCCGGTCCTGACCCTGATCGTGCTTGTGCTCTGCTTTAATCTCCTCGGTGACATGCTCCACAGGTCTTTCAGGGACCGGTCCAAAGGGATTCTGGAATATGACTAAAGTGGATGGTTTGAGTATCAGCATTAAAAATAAAAAGGGGACATGGAGCCTGGTCCGGGATGTTAGTTTTAGCCTTGAGCGGGGCCGGACACTGGCTATCGTCGGTGAATCAGGAAGCGGGAAGAGCTTGATTACTTCCGCCATCCTGGGCATGTTGAACCACCTGGAGGGGCTGGAGGGCTCCGTCGAGGTGTGCGGCCGGGATGTCCTGAAGGCATCGTCCCGGGAGCTGCGGACATTGAGGCGGAACTTGATCGGGTACATTCCCCAGAATCCCCGGGAGTCCTTAACTCCGACGCTTAAAGTAGGGAGCCAGCTGGTGGAGGTAATTGCGGCAAAGACGGACAGGAAGGGCCGGGAATGCCGGCTTGTTGCCGAAAGCCTACTGAGCTCCCTGGGTTTCTCGGGGCCGGAAAGGATCCTTTCGATGTACCCGCACCAGTTGAGCGGGGGTATGTGCCAGAGGGTAGCCATCGCCATGGCCGTGGTCAGCCGTCCCGCCCTGGTGGTTGCCGATGAACCGACATCCTCCCTGGATCCTTTGACCAAGCATAAAATAATGGAGGTCATTAAAGGTATTCAAGCCGAACAGGGTTTTGGGCTGATTTTGGTTACCCACGACCTGGACCTTGCTTTCAGCAGCAGCGACCAGGTTGCCGTTGTCTATGGTGGAAGGCTGGTTGAAACGGGGGCAGCGGAGGAGCTTTTGCTGAGACCCGGGCACCCTTACACAAGTGACCTGGTCCGTTGTTTTACCCGGTCCGGTGCGGAAAAGGGCGGCAGTTACTATATACCCGGTGAGCCCCTCAGCATCTACACCAGCTTTCCAGGGTGCCGCTATTTCAACCGCTGCCGGCAGCGCCTGGAAATCTGCGAAACAAAGGAACCTGCCTGCGTCCGCCGGGACAGGGGCCGGGTAGCCTGCTGGCTATACTGAAAGGGGTGGGCATAGTTGAAAAGCAAGCCGGTTATATCCCTTAAGGACCTTTCCTTTCGCTACCCGGGCACCAGAGAAAAGAAAAATGTACTGGAAGGGATCAACCTGGATATCTTTAAAGGTGAAAGGGTCGGCATTCTGGGTGAAAGCGGCTCAGGGAAAACGACCCTTTCCTTAATCCTGGCGGGTTTGGAAAAGCCCACTTCCGGGTTTCTTTATTACCAGGGGGAGCGTCTTCAAGGGAGAAAAGCATACCGTAATTACACTTCCAGGGTCCAATACCTGTTTCAAAATCCTGCTGGGGCAGTGAACCGGTACCGGAGAGTCATTGATCTTGTCTCCGAGCCTTTAATTTACCGCAATTATAGCAAAGAAGCAATTAAATCCGTTGCCTTTGAGGTGTTGCAAAGGGTTGGGATCGATCCTTTGCGCTGGTATGACTACCCGGATCAACTGAGCCTGGGACAGGTTCAAAGGGTGTGCCTGGCCCGGGCTATGACGGCCGGTCCGGAAATATTAATATGTGACGAGCCCTTTTCTGCCCTGGATGTATCAAATCGCGGCAAAATGGAAGAGATATTATTACAATTGAACGAAAGTCATAATGTAACACTGGTTATTGTTGGTCATGAGGCGGATTTATTGCTTCACTTATGTCAAAAAATATTAGTTATGCGCGAAGGCAAAAAGGTTGCATTTGTTGATATAACCCGTAGTGATTATGAATTATGCGAGCATTACCAGTAATAAATTGCCAATATAACTCAATATTAAAAATTTGGAAATCTTTAGCCCCGGAATCTTTTTGGGGCTATAGTTCGTTATGGTGAAATGAATGCAGAAAGCATGTTAATATTTGTAGAATCTGTTAATATTAAATAAATAATCGCATAATGTTGAAAAATGTAGCAAGAAAATAGTAGACAAGCGAAAAATGTTAGTATATAATTAACTTAGTAAAAAGATGCTAACAAAACCAAATAAAACTCACAAAATGTATCAAAAACTAACATAATATAAAACAATGTATTTCCATAGGAAAGGAGGAAGAAAAATGCGTTGGATTCCGTATACCCTCCTGGTAATCATGTCCCTGG
>LSQX01117254.1_pt2 | contig 51438 bp, 29 predicted proteins | sample 654561 | NCBI WGS metagenome assembly LSQX01 (sample SAMN04489861, study PRJNA283612) | anaerobic digester metagenome | isolation source: 4 biogas reactors fed with cattle manure at either 37C or 55C with and... | place: Denmark: Kongens Lyngby | collected 2014
TTAGTTTTGTGGAAAAGATTATATATACAAAAATTGGACCTATGAATAAATATTTGGAGATGAGGTCTTAGGGATAGATAAAAATTAGTCGTATGAATAATATATTTACTTTATTAAAACTTGAAATAAAAGATACAGGCCTTGGTAACTTTAGAGTTAAAGATTACAAAAGTTGGTTTAAGCTTGTTATGTATGCAGGCGTTGTGGTAGCATTTTTCTTTTTTGCATTATTTGCATCTAAAATATATTTTAGTATGTTCAAAACCGCTGGTATTGCATATGAAGCTTTAATTATTTTCTTTAGTGTTGTGTTTGCATTGTTGACAATTACTGGTACAAGTGGAACTATCAAAGTTCTATATTTTAAAGGTGATAATGAAATTTTAATTAGATATCCACTTACAGGTAATGAAATATTTACAAGCAAAATTCTATTTTTATTAATTAGGCAAATAATCACAACCATTCTAATATTAATCCCTTTCTTATATGGTTATACCCAAATAGAAACGGTTAACAAAGCTTTTATGTATAGAGCACCACTAGTGGTAATATTTATGGTATTAATAACTTTTTGTTTGTCAAATGTACTAGCTATTCCTGTTATGCATTTGACAAATAAGATAAGAAATAAGTTTATCTTAATAATAATTTCTCTTGCAATTATAGTGATGGCATTATTTGCAGGCTATATGATGCTTTTCAATAAAATGGTTGTATATATGAAAGAGCAAGACTTTTCTGTTTTTGATCAAGAAATTGTAAATAAAATAGAGATGGCCTCTAGATATTTATATCCTAAAGCTTTTGCAGACCTTTTAACTGGTGAAAAGTTATATATGGCATATCCATTCTTGCTTATTCCAACAGGGGTGGGAATTGCACTTACATTTTTAATTGTTGAAACTTTGTATTTTAAAACTTTATTAATAAATGTAGAAATTGAAGGAAGTGCATTTAAAAGAAAGACAAGAAATACAGTTAGACCCGTGTTTTTCACTTTGCTTAATAAAGAATTTATTCAAGTATTCCGTTCAGTAAACTATTCATTTCAATATTTTGTTTTAGCATGTGCAATGCCAGGAATGGTGTTTTTTAGCAATAGCATAGTTCAAACTTTAGCAAGACAACAATCAGGCGAGAGAATGACTTTTGGTGTAACACTGCTTGTTATGATGGTATTTACAACTATAATTACTTCTTTTGCTGCTACAACAGTAAGTAGGGAAGGTCATAGTTTTTATTTAACTAAAACAGCTCCTGTTAAAATAAGATTGCAATTGTTTGCAAAGTTTACAATGTATTTCATTGTCTCATTCCTTGCAAATAGCATAAGCCTTGTTGTAATTGCTGGAGCAAAACAAATGAGTGTTAATTATGCTCTAATAACATTTGTAATAGTTCAATTAAACTCAATATCATTGACTTTAATTGCTATGCGCACAGACATTGATAAACCTGCATTTAATTTAGTAGGTGACGGTGGAGAGATTCAAAACAATAATGTAAATACCACAAGAGCTGTAACAACTGGAATGTTGGTTTCATTGTTACTTGGTATGCTTGGCATGATATTTGGGGCACAATTAAAATTAATTATCTTAGTAATATTTTCTCTCACCATGTTAGGCTTTATTTATGCAATCCTACGATATGAGATTAATTTAAGAAAAAAATACTATTCTATTAACAACTAAATAGTTTAGCTATAGACAATAAATAATGTTGTTAAGCTATAATAAGCAACTGAAGGGGAAAGCGAAAACGATATGAAAAAGTTTTTAATAGTAGTGATATGTTTAATACCTATTATTTTAATCCTAGCTTTAAATGGAGCTAGCACTATCGTTTCTATTAATACCCCCGATAACCCGACTGAAATTGAAATTAGAAATAGCCATAATGTGATAGTTAAAGATGGTGAGGTTTTAGAGTTAGATTTAATCCGTAATGATTTTATAATAATAAACATTTTCCCTGAAATTACAAAAAATAAAAATATAAACAAACCTGAAGTTACAGCAAATTCTATTGGTGAAGTTGAACTAAAAAGAATTGATAACACCAATAGGTATCAAGCTATACCAAAAAAGGCAGGATATGTTGAGTTGATACTTTCAGCAGAAGCGAATGTTTCCCTAAAGCGTAAAGTGACCTTTATGGTAAGATCAAATGCAATTACTGAAGTAAACGTTTTAGATGCCGAAAGAAGACAACTTGGGGTATCAAATGTCCAAAGTGAAGTTGTTTATGAATTTGGTGAAACATATTATTTAGATTATTATGCAAAGCCCTTTGATGCCCTAGACTACACTAGTCCAAAATGGAGTTTTGATCCCTTTGGATCTGCTGAAGTTTTAAATGGTCATGTCATAATCAAAGATAGAGTAAAAGCTAAAGTGTCATTTACAGCTTATGGAAAGGATGGCGTTCCGCTTCAAGCAACAACATATATAGATTTTTCAAAAGCTATTGTTAATAGAACCCTGGTGCATACTACTGAAAGTGTAGATGAAGAGTGGATTAGAAATAATATTGTATTTCCTGAGTATAGAGATGATGCAATGATTAACAAGTTAGAAGGGGGGAAATATAGTGTTGAGGCAAATGATAGAAAGGTAGTTATCAATGTAGTTGATAATATTACTAATGACATATATTTTTCAGATGGAATAGAAAAAGTATACACAAATACATCTATTCCAAGACTAGTTTTATCAAAAGCGGAAAATGGAGAAGTTATTGATTTAACTGATATTTACTCTGATTATTATGGAAAAGTAAGGTTTGTTTCAAGTGACACTGATATTTTAAAAGTAAATGAAAATAACGGTTGCATACAACCACAAAAATATGGAACATGCACAGTTTCTGCTTTTGTGTTTGATAAGGAATATACTAAAACTATTGAGGTTAGAGAAGTTAAAGAACTCTTTTCACTAAAACATGAGTATATCGATCAAGCTAGAGGCATAAGGCAAGATAGGGTTTGGGGGACCAGGTTTATTAGAGGTGGTGAAGATGAAACTCTACCATGGCAAGAAAGACTTGCCCAAATGGAAGTTGTTAATGTGTATGACTTTTTTGTAAAAGACGATAATGCAGAGTTTGATATTATATGGGAACTTGATAAGGAAGGCTTAATTGAAGTTGAAAGATTATATCCAGTTGGTGAAAAAAATGATATTGAAATTAGATTTTTAGATGCTGCTTTAGGGCAAAGTGTTACATTGACAGCATATATGTCTGATGGGAAGAATAAAATAGAACACTTTAAGAAAAGTTTCACATTTAAGGTAATAAATAGGCTAAATGCAGTGAATGTTACAAATAGTTTGCAGTGCTATAAAGCATATGAATTAAAAGCTGTTGATATGGTTTTTCAGTCTGACATAGTGCATAGTAATGATACGTATCACAGATCTTTGTTAGTTTATTCTAACATTTGGGGCAACGGTTTTTCTGTTACTCAAAATTTAGAAGCGAATCCTCCTGATAAATGGGATTATTTAATTGATTTTGATGAATCAAGGGCTAGTTTGATTGAAACAGTGCCAAATGATGAAATTATATTTGATGATTTTACTATTATGTCTGTTCCGACACTTGAAGATAAAAATATAGCAAAACTTGCAGGGGTAGGTCTTAGGATAGGTTACATACCTAAAACTCCAGTTGTATTTAGATATCTACAAATCAAAAATTGTAATTTTGGTATTGAAATAAAGTCGGTTGCTCATTCGATAGTAGATGGTTGCATAATAGGCGACAATAGACTTGTAGGAATAAGTAGAAATAATGACTGGCATGAAAATATCGATGATGATATATTCATTTTAAAAAATTCAGTATTTACAAATTCTTTAGGTCCAAGTATAACGTTATTATTTCGTGAAATGTATGAAAGCGCAAAGCATCAGGGAAAAAATATTTTGCCAAATGTAAAGTTTGAAGGAAATGTAAGGTTTTATAACTGGCAAAATAGAAATCAATTAGATGGAATGTTTGATGCAATATTGTCTGGTTTTTTCCCAGCTGATGCAGAGTTTGAAGGAATAAAAAGTTTGATTGGTCCGTTTTGGAATAGCGTTATGAAAGATAAACGAATGAATGATTTGTTCATGTGGCATAAAGGAAAAGAGTATGCTTCAGTTGGAATGTTTACATATGGATTAACAGCTAAAAATGATATGAGCAAACTTCAGATAGGCGATAGATATGCAGCAAAAGAAATACCAATTTATAACGAAGATACAAAAGGTACTATATCATTATTTAAACTTGTTGTGAGTGTTGTGTTGGAAATAAACATTGAAGATTTTTATGATTCTTTCTTGGTGGGTTACGATTTTTCTAAAGGAAAGCCAGATGTCCTTCCTTTAGATCCGGTCCCTGCGTCGTATGAGATGTATGATTCACTAAGAGGTGGGGCAGTCGCACCTTATCCTTCAAGAACTATTTAACTTTTTGTTTAGCTTTTAAAGTTTAGATTGGAGCATCATATGAGATGTATGATTCACTACGAGGTGGAGCAGTTGCCTCTTACCCTTCAAGAATTATTTAACTTTTATTTAGCCTTTAATTTAGATTGGAGTATTATGTGAGATGTAGATTAACTAAGAGTTGGGGCAGCTACACCTTATCTTTCAAGAATTATTTAACTTTTTATTTAGCCTTTAATTTGAATTGGTAGTATAATATAAAATATTAGATGGCCTAATATATTTGACAGTATTCAAATGTTATGGGCAAAATATTGATATGAAAAAGTTTCTAATAGCAGTTATATTGTTAATCCCAGTGATTTTAATATTAGCCTTAAATGGAGCTAGTACAATTGTTGCTATTAATACCCCCGACAATCCAACTAAAATTGAGATTAGAGATAAAAATAATGTCATTGTTAAAGATGGCGAAGTTTTGGAATTAGATTTAATAAGAGATGATGATTTTATCATAATAAATATATTCCCTGAAATCACAAAAAACAAAAATATAAATAAACCAGAAGTTACCTCAAATTCTACAGGTGAACTTGAGTTAAAAAGAATTGGCAATACCAATAGGTATCAAATAATACCAAAGCAAGCAGGATATGTAGAGTTAATTCTTTCAGCAGAAGCAAATGTATCTTTAAGACATAAAGTCTCTTTTATGGTAAGGTCTAATGCAATTACTGAAGTAAATATTTTGGATTCCGAAAGGAGACAACTTGGTGCCTCAAATATTCAAAGTGCAGCAGTTTATGAGTTTGGTGAAACATATTATTTGGATTATTACGCTAAGCCATTTGATGCACTAGATTATATTACACCCAAATGGAGTTTTGATCCTTTTGGAGCTGCTGAAGTTTTAAACGGTCATATCATAATCAAAGATAGAGTGAAGACTAAAGTGTCATTTACAGCTTATGGAAAAGATGGTGTTCCACTTCAAGCAACAACGTATATAGATTTTTCAAAAGCTATTGTTGATAGAACTTTGGTGCATACTACTGAAAGTGTAGATGTAAACTGGATTAGAAATAATATTGTTTTTGAAGAGTATAGAGATAGTGCAACAATTACTAAATTAGGGGGTGGGAAATTTAGTGTTGAAGCAAATGATAGAAAAGTTATTGTTACGGTAGTAGACAATATTACTAGTGACATATATTTTTCAGATGGAATAGAAAAAGTATACACAAATACATCTATTCCAAGACTAGTTTTATCAAAAGCAGAAAATGGAGAAGTTATTGATTTAACTGATATTTATTCTGATTATTATGGTGAAGTAAGGTTTGTTTCTAGCAATACTGATATATTGAAAGTTAATGAGAATAATGGCTGCATACAACCTATAAAAAATGGGACTTGTACAGTTTCTGCATTTATTTTTGATAAAGAGTACACGAAAGATATTGAAGTTAGAGAAGTTAAAGAATATTTTTCCTTAAAACATGATTATATTGATCAAGCTAGAGGCATAAGGCAAGATAGAGTTTGGGGCACAAGGTTTATTGAAGGTGGCGAGGACTTAACTCTTTCATGGGACGAAAGACTTGATAGCATGTATTTTGTTGATACATATGACTTTTTTGTAAAAGATGATAATGCAGATTTTGACATTATATGGGAATATGATAAAGAAGGTGTAATTGAAGTTGAAAGGGTATATCCTATCGGTGACAAAAATGATATTAAAATTAAATTTTTAGACACAGGTTTAGGACAGAGTGTAACGCTAACAGCATATATGTCGGATGGCAAAAATAAAATAGAGCACTTCAAGAGAAGCTTTACATTTAAAATATTGAACAGACCAAATGCGGTAAATGTAACAAATGCTATAGGTTGTCGTAAGCTTTATATAGAAAAAGTTTTGGATATGGTTTATCAATCAGATATAGTGCTTGATGGCGCTACAAATGATGCTACTTTTTTCCATACATATGGAAATATTTGGGGTAATGGCTTTACTCTTTCTCAAAATTTAGAGACTACAAATTGGGCAAAATGGGGATTAGTTCGTTATGATGCGGAAAGAGGAGATTTAATTAACACTAAGCCTGATGATGAAATTATAGTTGATGACCTTATCATTATGACCGTACCAACTCTTTTAGATAAAGAAACTGCCAAACTTGCAAGTACAGGAATTAGTGCAAAGGAAATACACAAAACTCCTGTAAGATTTAGATATCTTCAATTAAAAAACTGTGAAATTGGTATGGAAATAAGACAAAGTGCTAATGTAAAAATAGAAGGTTCGATAATTGGTGATTGTGGCTTTCTTGGCATTATATACTATAACGACTGGCATGAAAATATAGATAATGATAAATTAATTATTAAAAATTCTGTGTTTACCAATTCTGGTGGACCAAGTATTATGTTTTTATTTAATGATTTGGAAACTGCTGGTGAACACCAAGGAAAAAACATACTACCCCTTCTCAAATTTGAGGGTGATGTAAGAATTTATAATTGGCAAGATAAACAACAATTTCAAAGACTATTTGATGTGATACTTGCTAGCTATTTTCCTGATGATAGTACTTTTGATGGCCTGAGAAATATTTTATCTCCATTTTGGGAAAAGGTTATGCAAGATAAGAGAGTAGAGAATTTGTTTATGTGGCACAAAGGTAAACAATATGCTTCTGTTGGTGTTTTTACATACGGATTAACTGCGAAAAATGATATTAGCAAAATTCAACTTGGCGATAAATATGTAACGAAAGAGTTGCCTATAAAAAGTGAAAGCACCAGTAGTTTTTTAGATATTTTTAAACTTTTTGCAAGTATAGCATCTGGAAGCGCAGTTGAAAATCTTTATGAAAGCCATTTAGTAGGCTATGATTTTTCTAAAGGAAAACCAGATGTCCTACCCTTAGAGCCAGTTCCCGCTTCATATGAAATGTATAATTCCTTAACAGGTGGAACCGCTATTCCGTATTCTTAAAACAGCGATCTTATTGAGCTAGTAACAGGTGGACCGCTATTCCGTATTCTTCTTAAAATAGTATTTATTGGTTTTGTTGAGCCAGAACAGGTGAAACCGCTATTCCGTATCCTTAAAACAGCACTTATTTGGTTTTATTGAGAAGTTTTTAAATTTTAATTAGATATTATTAGATATTGGTTAATCTTTTTTGATTTTTAATAGAAGTTTTAGGCATGTAAATTGCTTGCTATTTACAAAACACCAAATTGATAATAGAATTAAAGTATAAACATTAAGCACAAAGTGTGCTTGGAGGTAAATAATGAAATGTCTATTTAAAGTGTTAATCGCAATAGCGATTATAATAGCGATATTTGTTATCGCAGCAGGTGTATTAGTCACTAGAACGCCAAGGCAACTCAAGATACATGATAAACCTTTATTTGGAGAAGAATCATTTGAAACTATGGGTCTTGCTGATACAAGGTTTTGGGACATCTATAAATCTTTTAAAGGTTTATCGACTGTAAAAGAGGGAGATGTTGTTCATAATGCATTTAATGCTAGCGAAGAAGGAGATAATGTGGCTGCACTAACTACGGGATCAAACTATACAAACGCCTCATCTACTTTAGAAAACAAAGTGGAGTATGAATCTGATGTTATGATTGTGTATAAAGATACAACTTTAGCATATATGTTAAGTGATGGAGTTGAAAAAACCGATAATTCAGTGATTAAAGATATGGGTGTAGCTGTTGAAGAAATTACAATCAAACAAAATGGAAGCCTTAGATTTGTTACTTCGTTTGCAGTTCCTGTAGATGATTTGCCAAATATACCACTTGTAACATTCCCTAAGAAAATATATGCAGTAGCATATTTTAATATAACTGCAGATAATCAAGGCATATGTACTGTAACTTCAGATGAGCTTAAAATAAATGATAAAGATGACCCTGTTATTCAAGCTATCATTGGTGCACTTTTACAAAAAGCTGGTGCTAGTGAAGAGGGAGAAGATGCAACTACAAGTGAAGCTAAGTTAGATAAACTTATGGATGGACTAGCTGAAGAAATTAGCAAGGTAGTAAATAACCTTGGAAAAATTGGTAAGGGTGAAATTACCGATGGCTCAGATCCTAATACTGTTGGAGTAAAAAGAATTAATCCAAGCACCGTGGAATATGGCATGGTAGGTCTACCACAAGATGGCTATATAACATTTGTTGGACATAAACCTTCCCTTCCTCCTCTAGGTGAGTAATTAAAGGCATAGTCAACTTGTAAAGATTTTTTGATATTAAGAAGGCTGTTAAGAAAACTAAAAAATTTTTAACAGCCTTTTTGTTGTCAAAACACAAAAATATTAGAGAAGTGCTATTTTGACATTAGCTGTTTATATGTTGTAGTTACTTAAATGTTTATTAGTGGCCTTTTGTTTGCTTTTTAGCTAAATGTTTAACTTTTTCAAGTTATTGTGATATATTTCAATCAAACACTAAACATAAAATTTTATCTAATAATACGTAAAAATGAATATAAAGAAAACTTTAATAATCTTAATATTGATTATTCCAATCATACTGATACTTGCTTTAAACACGGCTTCAGTAGTGATTGCTGTGAGAACACCAGATAATCCTACTGAAATTGAAGTGAGAAGTAGATTTAATAAGATTATTAGAGACAATGAAGTCATAGAAGTTTCTATTGATGATGAAAATAATTTTTTAATAATTAATATATTCCCAGAAATTACAAGAGAAAAAGGCTTAATTGTTGAAACTATAGCTAGCTCAAAAGTCGGCGAGATTTTAATTGAGAAAATAGAAAATACCGAGAACAGATATAGTTTAATTCCTAAAAAAGTAGGCTATGTGCAAGTTGTAATCTCATCAAAAGCAAATATAAATATCAAAAGGCAATTGAATTTTGAAATTATTTCAAAACGTATAACATCTATAAATGTACTAGATGCAAAAAGAAATAACTTAAGCTTAGGTTCATTTGAATCTACGAAACTATATGGCGGTACAAAATTACTCAACGAAATATATCCAATAATTGCATTTGAAAAAGATACATTAGAATGGGGAACAAGTCCTATAGGAGTTGTAGATATTGATGATAACGGGCAATTAACTGTTTTAGAAAGAGAACTTGTGGAAATTAGTGTAGGAGCATATGGAAAAGACGGTAGATATTGCCAATCAAGGGCATTGTTAGATTTTCGTGATGCTATTGTAAAAAGAGATATTGCATATACATCTAGTGAAATTAATGAAAATTGGGTTCGAGAAAATTTGGTTTTTGAAGATATACAAGATGTAGTTAGTATTGAAAAAAATGAAGATAGATATGTTGTAAGACATGGAGAAAAATCAATAGAAGTAAAGGTTCTTTCTGTAGATGAAAATGAGGTTGGTTTTCTTGATGGACTTAGTAGGGTATATACAAATAATGGCATGTATAGACTTATTTTAGGCGAACTTGAACCATTTAAAAAAATAGATGATAACAAAGATATAAAATTTCAAACAAGCGATTTTAGAGTTTTAGAAATTAATGAAAAAACTGGGCATCTCTATCCTAAAAAAGCAGGTGAGGTTACGGTAAGTGCTACATATAAAAATAAAACAATCAGCAAGAAAATTATTGTTAGAGAGCTTAGAAATAACTTTGAAATGAGCCTTGGATTTATAGATCAATATAGGGGAATTAGACAAGATAGAGTGTGGGCAAAAAACTTTTATCTAGGTGGAGAAAGATATGAAAATGGGATAGAAGTAGAAATGGAATCTAGACTTTCAAATGTAGAAAAAATAGACACTATGGATATTGGAATAATTGATGATGATAGTAGTTTTGATATTATCTGGACATTGTCTAAAGAAGGGGTTATTGAAATTGAAAAAGATGACGAGGTAGAAGTCATCAATGCTCAAAAAATTAAATTTTTGGATTCTGGTTGTGGAGATAATGTTACCTTAACTGCATATATGGCAGTTGATGGATATCCATTAAATACTATGAAAAGAAGCTATACATTTAAAGTCTTTGATGATGTAGAGGCTATAAATGTTTATAATCTTGCACACCTTAAAAAAGCCTTTTCAGATAAAGTTAAAAACGTTGTTTTTCAATCAGATATTGAGGTTGAACTTAAGAAGATTTCAAGTGATGAAATGACATCACTAAAAGTCTATTCAAACTTTTGGGGTAACGGTTTTTCTCTAAGTGGTGAGACTGGAACTGAAAAGCTTTTTGCCTATCCGATGATTGAGCTTTCAAGTGAATATGGTAGAGGAATTTTAGATGATGGTAGTGTTGATAAAACTGATCAAATAATCTTTGATGATATTGTTATTGAAACAACAAAGCAATATAGAACTGAAGGTGATTTATTTAATATGTGTGTTGGTATCAATTCTTATGATATGAAAATAGATCAAGTTTTTAGATATGTTCAAATTAAAAACTGTACTTTTGGAATGGAAATTAGAAGACCAGGCAATATTTTCTTGGAAGGCTCAATAGTCGGGGACAATTTGTATACTGGTGTATTCATTAGAAATCTTGCAGGGGCACATTTAGAAGATAATAGTTTTGTAGTTAAAAATTGTGTATTTAAAAATTCTTTAGCTCCAAGTATAGCAATTGGTTTTGATGGAGTTGATAATCTAGCTCAAGCTGTTGGGAAAAATTCATTGCAGCATGTATATTTTGAAGGTGATAATCGCTTTTATAACTGGCAAGACAAAGATAGTTTAGAAGGTGTAGTTCATTCAGTATTTAAAATGGTTTTAGGGACATCAGATCCTAGACAAAGCAGTGCAATTGAAGGCTTGATGAAATTTGTAGCACCATTTTGGAGAGCAATTTTAGATGCTCCTGAATGGAGGCAATTATTCAAACGCTATGGCAAAAAAGAATATGCCTCGATGGCGTTATTTGTTTTAGGTGGCGTTTCAGAAAACGATTATTCTAATTTGCACTTAAATGATGAATTTTTAAGTCAGGATCTTCCTTTTGATGTTGAGGGTGCAGATAAGACAACCCTTGCATTAATTAAATTAGGTCTTGGAGTAATAGGTGGAACTAATGTTGAAAAACTTCCTAATAATCGCATGGTGGGATATAACTTTAACAAAGAATCACCAGATATTGGACCGTTTGAACCTGTGCCAGAATCGGAAGAGTTATATGCATCATTGATTGGCGAGAAGATAGCTAGTTATGATTATGTAAAATCTTTAGATTAGAATGATGTGCATTTCCAAAGTATCATTGATTGGTGAGCGTGTAGCTAGTTATAATTATGTAAAATCTTTAGATTAGATGAAGTGAATTGTCAAAGTATCCTTGATGTGGTGAGAATGTAGCTAGTTATGATTATGTAAAATCTTTAGACTAAATCCTTCTTTCTTTGATATGGTAAGAATAGTCATAAAATAATATATAAAATATACATAAAATTTTTTTAGGTTAACATTTTTAGCATGTTAAATGTTAAAACCACTAGCATCACATGTTTAAAATTTGGTTGTTGATATTTATTGCCTAAATTGGTTTAACAATATAAAATGTTTAGTGTTGTTAACTTTGTTAAATATATACGACATTGATTTGAAGCGAAAGTTATGAAAAAAATTGGTATCATAGTTGCAGTGCCTGCTGAGGTAAGAGGTTTTATTGAGAAATTAAATATCAATAAAACTGTAGATTATGCTGGAAAAACTTTTTACATTTCTACTAGCAAAGATTATGAAGTCATAATTGTTTTGAGCGGTGTGGGGAAAGTGAATGCAAGTATAAGTGCAACCTTACTAATGTCTAAGTTTGATGTTGATATGGTAATTAGTACTGGCGTTGCAGGGGGACTTCAGCATGTAAAACCAAAGGAGATAGTGATAGCCCAAACATTAGTTCAACATGATATTGATACAACAGCTTTTGGTGATCCTTTAGGGTTGATTCCAAATTTAAACATTGTTGAAGTTAAAAGCAATGAAAAGTTAGTCAATTTATTAAAAGATGAAGTAAAAGATGCAAAGCTAGGCACTTTAGCTTCTGGTGATCAATTTATATGTTCAAAAGAAAAAGCAAATGAAATAAAAAATAATTTTAAAGCTATTGCTTGTGATATGGAAAGTTGTGCAATAGCTCAAGTGGCTGCATTTTTTGAAATCCCAAGTGTTGCGATAAGATTGATTTCTGATTTAGCAGGTGAAGATGCTAACAATGAATATTTTTTCAATCTTGAACAAAGTGCAAAAGATATGGCTTTTCTAATCGTAGATATACTTCCAAAGCTTGTAAAAGTTGAGTTTTAATTTAGCAGTTTTTATTTTTAGTTGTAAATTATAGTTTAAAATTGCAGTCGATAGACCTTATACAGTTTGTAAAAGTTGAGTTTTAATAAGTTTTAATTTTTGTAATTGCTACAAGTGAGTAAAGTTTTAGTTGAAGCACTTCTAATTGTTGTATATGACTAAGATTTTAGTTGAGCATTTTTAATTTTCACACATTGATGGAGTTGAGTTGATTTTTTAAGTTTGCACTGAATAGATTTCTATTTAGCTGTGAAATGAAAGTGAAATTTTTTAAAAATGATGTTATTTTTTTAATTTTGAGTTGAAGCCTCTTATTATATAATATATAATACATATACGTGTACATCTTAAAATTTAATTTGTACTCTGAATTTTTAATAGATAACATGTTAGAGGTTTAACTTGGCAGAAGAAAAGATGAAGAAATTTTCAAAGAATGCAAGAGTAGGATTGAGTGTCTTAATCATTGCTTTTATTGCCATACTTTCTATCGGTGTTACATTTGCAGTTTTACCTCGTTTTGCTGAGGTTGACACTAGTAAAGCGCCTACGGTTGTAGCTATAATGCCCAAAAGCGATAATAACGAAATTAGCGTTGATGCTGATATTAAAAATGTTTTTGTTAGAGTAAAATATTCTGATGGAAGCGTAAAAGATGTTGCTTTAAGTGAGTTAACAGCTTCTGGATTAGATACAAGTAAACCTGGCCTTTTAGAAAATGTTGAGCTTGTTTATGGCGGATTTAAACAATATGTTAAATTTAATGTTGTTCCAACAAAACTGACTGTAAGATATACGACACCAAGTGGTGGCGGTAGAATTGAAGGTTTAAAAGTTCAAGAAATTGATGCTGGTAAAGATGCTTCTACAGTAAGAGCAGTTCCAGATGAAGGTTTTATCTTTGTGCAATGGAGTGATGGGAATCCTAACCCTACAAGGACAGACACTGCAATTAAAGCATCAACTGACTATATAGCAACTTTTGCTAGAAGAGAGTCAACTGTTGTTTTCCAATATCCAGATGGTACGTTAAGCAGAGAGCGAAAAGTAGAGTATGGTAAAAGTGCTGCAAATTATGCTCCAAGGCTTGAAGAAAATCAAATGAAGCTATATGGATATAAATTTTCTCATTGGGATAAGGATATAACTCGTGTAACAGAAGATATGACTTTTATACCAGTGTATGAAAAGCATGCGGCAAATATTCATTTATCAATAACTTCAAGAGATGGTGAAGCTTTTGCTATGGTTGAGCAACCAGAAAATTTTTATTCAAAAGCTGTACCTTTTTTCCAAAAAGAAGAAATCGCAACATTGAGATTAAAAGCTAATGGCGGAAGGATGTTTACAGGTTGGAGCATAAGAGATTATCTTGGTAATTGGCATGAACTTCCAGTAGATACAAGTGATGAAAGCAAAAGAATTGAAGTGGCAGCAGGTGGCCAAGGTTTTATTGATTTTTACAGTCCAATTGGAATAACAGCAGATGAATTTCAATTGACATTTACGCCTTCCATAGGGGCAGATGATATCTACATTAGAGCCAATTTAATATATGAACAAGCTAATTTGAGTTTTTACTCGTTTGGGGAACCTGTTGTTCGTGATAATAAAAATCTCAATGTATCGCTTAATAATAAATTGTCTTCAGTTATAGGAGTTATTCAAAGAGAGAGATTAGGCGATAAATTCGTATATGAAGATAATGTGCTTGCAACTAAAGGCTATGTCTTTAAAGGTTGGGAATATACACATGAAGGTGTTAGCCATGTTATAACGCAAGAAAATTATGCATATATTCAATTTGATCAAGATACTAGACTAAATGCTATATGGGAAGTTGGCACATATGATGTTGTTTTCCAAAAGGGCTTAAATGAAGACTTAGACTTTATGGATATAAATAAAGGATATGTTGCTGAGCAAGAAGCAAGAGTCTTAAGAGTTAAATATCAAGACAACTTAAAGAATGTTAAAAATAACGGAGTTTTCCCAAACCCTGCTGTTAGGGAAAATTATACATTTGTTGGTTGGTTTACCAATAAACCAGGTGGAATTGTCTCAGTTACATTAAACACAATTTTAGATGAAGAAGGTTTAGTCGTATATCCAGTATTTGAAGTAAATAAAATTAATTTGAATGTGAGCACAACAGGTTCTGGTAAAGCTCATATGAATCTTCAAGATGCTCATGGTGATTGGTATTTAGGACCAGAAATTTTATCAACGGTTTTATGCGATGTTGTTTCTCAACACACAGTGTCTTTAGTTGCAGATGAGGGATATTACATAAGTAGTTTAAAAGTTAATGGTGTCGATGTTGTTGTTGCACCAGGCGCTACTACATATGATTTAGTCTTTTCAAATCCAACAGAAAACAAAAATGTAGCTGTTGTATATACGATGTTTAATAGTGCAATTAATTTAATTAATGGTGATAATGTCGTAAGTGGAACAGTTGAGTATTTAAATGACATAGATTATGGTGAAGGTGGATATGAGGTTGGAGAGTCAATTGTAATTACAGCCTCGACAGCAATGATTCCAGTTCAAAGAAATTCAACTAAAATTTTGGCCATTAGTGCACCGCTAAATTATAGTATATTTAACATTTTGATAAATGGTGAAGCGGCCCCAAATCTAACTGAAAATGCTAGAACCTTTAAACTTGAGCTAGAAATAGGTGCTACAGATATTAGTGTTGAAATTATTTATGAAAGAGCTCAACATCTTGTTCAAATAATTACTCCGCTTTCTGGTATGACAAATGGCGTTGCTGCAATTTATGAAGGCATAGCAAACAAAGGTCTATCAGCAAGATTTAACAAAGGTGTTGAAGATACATATATAGATGTAAAGGCAAATACAGGATATTACATTAAGAGTGTGAGAATAAATGGCTATATTTTAAATCCTTATGCAAGTCATGATGTTTTAACCAATAAGTATTTAGGAAATGCAATAAAAGTAAATTATGTAGATGCAGACATTTCTTTAGCAGATCCGAGAGTTACTGACATTAGATATAGGGTGAGGTCATTAAATGAAGATCTTTCTATTGATGTAGAGTTTGCAAAAATGTATTATAAGATATTTTCTAGTCATATCGGTCAAGGAGAAGTATCTCATCCAATGCAAGTTGACTATGGAAAGAAAGTGTATATAAATGGACTAACAACAGATAACTATTACGTATATAAATTGCTTGTAAATTCAATGAGCCTAATACCTTCAACAAGTGATTCTAGTTACACTTATACCATTGATTCAATTAAACAAGACTATGATGTTGTCTTTGAATTTGCTCCAAGAACATATGGCGTTACATTTGCTCCAAATGATTCTTTAAGTGTAAGTCATAAGGATGTAACATATAATCTAGATTCAGGACGTACTTTTGATAAAATTCAAAGAGGTACAAATTTGACCTTTATTTTAAGAGCTGATACTAATTATGAAATTGAAATAATTAGATATAGAAAGCGCGGTGAGGCAACTTGGACATCTCTACCTATTCCATATAACACAAGCGAATATGAAATAAAGATAGATGATATCTCTAGTAGCTATGAGTATATTTTTTATGGAGAGGGTGAGGACCCAGATAGCACAGTAGATGGCATTGTAAAGAAAACTGCAAATTACACAATAAAAGCTGTTACAGGGGAGACTAATGCTCCAAGCGTTGTTATAGATGGTGGCAATATTATATTTACTAGTTATGAGTTTTCAGCTCTAGGAACTGTATCTTATGGAAATGCTTTGATTCTTAGCGTAGAACCAGGAAGTGGTTATAAAGTTGCAGGTCTTGCTGTTCAAGACGGATTACCTGAAGATTTAAGTTTTGTAAGGGTTATAAATTCTACAAATGGAGCTAATGAGTATCAATATTATGTGCACGGTGAAGATGAGCCAGAAGGACTATCATATACAATAATTAAAGATAGTGACGTTGGATATTCTTTGCAAATTAATAATATAGCCTCTGATCTTGAAATAATTTTAGCTTTTGAAAAACTAAGTCTTGGAGATACTTCTCCTTACAAAATAACATATCGTGATACATATTTAGATGGTGGAACCACTAAAGGTACAGTTGCAGCATATACAACTGATGAAGAGCCTCAAGCAATATTAAGTGGTGGCACAGTAGATTCAGGTGCAGTAAATTATATTATTACACCAGCAGAAAACTATGCTGTCAAAGCCGTGATTGTAAATGGTCTTATTATAGCAAGCTATACATATGATGAAGCAGATGCAGGCCTAGCAAGAGAAATTGTATATACAACAGCAAAAGATCAAAATGTTGAGGTCATATTTGTAAAACAAAAAAGTCAAATAACTTTTGTAGAAGATGAGGGTGGAAGTAAAGGACTCATATCTAGTAACGTGGAGTTTTACGGTGAAGATGACACATTGTTTGTTAAAGCAACACCAAGTGTAGGATATGAAATTTCTAGAATTACAGTAACACAATTTATTGAAAATGGGGAAAGCTATTTTATAAACGCAGACACCATAGCCAATAATACAGGATATAAAAACACTGGAATTTTTGAATTCCAAATTGGAAGTGGAGTTTATGCTAGCGATGGAGACTACTTGAAATATAACCTTTTAGTTGAGGCAGAATATACTCCTAAAAAATATGTTTTAAATATTACTTCTACTGGCCAAGGACAAGGAGAAATACAGCTATTTAAAGGATTAGACTTAGTTGCATATGGACTTGGAACTGTTACAAATTATGATGAAATATATGATTTAAGGTTAGACCCCGATGATGAGAGCCTTATCAAAGTTATAATTATAAATGGTTTTGAGTATGACAGTGAGACGGTTTTACAAAATGGGAAATATTCGTTTAAGGTAAGTGGCAACATTGACATTGAAGTTAAATTTGAAAGAAAAGAGTATCGTTTAAGACTACATGCAAGTGTCGATGGTAGTGTAACAGCTCAAATTAATAGGGGCGGAAATTTATCACCATTTTTACCACTAGACCAAGTAATACTATATTCTACAGATTTTATAATGATAGATGCAAAATCTAATTATGGATACAATGTCAAAGCATTAAAAATAAATGGTGTTCAACAATGGCAAAACACTCATCCAACTTTATTATACACACACTATAAATCACAAAATATTGCTGTTTTAGACCATATAACAGGTGGACAAACAATAATTGATATAGAAATTGAATTTGTAATTAACACATATACGATTAAGTTAGAATCTATAAACACATCACCAAACTTTTCATATATAGATATAAATCCAAGCGATTTTGGAACTATTGCCATTTCAGGAAGGCAAATTAATCCAAGCCAAATATATACAGGCTTTACCCATGGCTCAAATGTTAGGGTTAATCTTAGACCAAGAATAGCACGTGGCTACTATATTTCTAAGCTATATATCAAGTATGCAGATGCGAGCTTAGGAGAGCAAGATTTAACACATGAGATTTTAAACGATGAAAGTGACTCATATTTAATTAGAAACCTAGAGTGTAATATAGAATATGTTCGCGTTGAGTACACTAGAAGGATCTATAGCGTTGAATATACAAGAGCTTTATATCCAATAGCAGATACTGCAAAATATCCATTTGAAGGAAGCGGAAGCGAGGTTTTTGCATATAATCCATATGATAGAAATCTAACAGTTGAGTTACCAGAAGGTATGTATGAGTATGGATTAAGTTATGAAATTGCTTTAGAGCCTGGCATTGGTTATGAAAGAACTATTTTTGAAATAAATGGAATAGATAGGCAATATTCTGTTAGGGCAAATACTTTCAGAGCAGTTGTAATTGGAAACGTTGTTGCAAATTCTTTGTTTGAAATAAAAACCTATAAAGTGTCACTAGATTATAGCATAATTGAAGATCGCAATGAACAAGGGGAGCTACAATATGATGAATCAGGTAACATAAAATATCGTGGAGAATATGGGGAAATTGTTGTAGAAGATGCAGTTACCGGAAGTATAATTTGGGATATTTCAAAATATCATGTGACTTCAAGTGAAATGTTAGATATTAGCACAGGTTCAGTAGGTATTGGGTTTGATGGATATCCATATGTAATAGCCACCCATAATACAAGTTTAAGATATAAAGTTAGACCATACTTTGAAGAGGAAGGATATAAGATAACAGGCATACTAAAAGGAAATTCTTTTGTTAGTTTTGATAATCCTGAAAATGAATATTCCTTTACTGACAATTCGCATCAAGGCTTTATTTTAGCTGCATCATTTACAAAAAGTAAATATGCCATTAGAACTCAAATGGCAACAAACATAACAAATTCCACAATATCTTTAAGTGAAACAGAAGTTTATTGGGATGGAAGTGTAACAATAAATATTATAGTTGATAAAGGTTCATATTTAGCCAAATTAGAATATGCAAATTCTGCTACGAATTTTGATTTAGTAACAACTATTTATGCTTATGGTTCGCAATTATCCTATCAATCATCTGTTGGAAGTTATGACATTCACCAAACAGACAGCAATGGTAAACAAAATATTACGTATACTTTATCTGGAATTAAAACACCAATTAGTTTTAGAGTAGAAATTGCTAGAAATAAATATGATATAACGGTTGAAAGAGAATATAACAAAGGTTATTTACATAATGGTGAAACATATAGTGCTGGAATCAAAATTGTAACTAATGATGATAGTGCAAATTCAATGTATGCACCAAATTCTATGTATCCATCGTATAGTTATGGAACATCTATTTTAAACTCTTTAATTCCAGTTGAAGGTTCTGGAACTAATTTAGCAAAAGTACAAACAATAGATGCATATGGATATATGGGTCTAAGCGATGATGATAGCGTAATGATTTATATCACTGCTCCTACTGGATATGACATTAGTACAATTCAAGTGACTATGGAAGATTTCGGGGGAATTATCTCTTATGTAATCAACGGTGCAGATGATTTAAGCATTGCTAGATATGGTCTATATGATTACCGTATTGGAATACAAAATGCAACTGGTAATATAAACATAAGTGTTACATATAAGATAAGAAAATATCAATTAAAGCAAGAACCCACTTCACATGGTGGATATACAATATATACCACCTCTGATGCAATTGAACATCATGCCGAGTTTGAAGTTGAAATTATAGCTGACTTTGGGTATCGCCTAGAATCTTTCTACATCAATGCGGCAAATAGAATCAATAATTTAACTTCTTCAAAGTCTGCAAGTAATCAATATGTTTATTCGACAACAGTGAGCGGTATTAAAGCTAGAATGGTCGATGCATATACAAGTGTAAATGATGGGGTAAACTTACAAAATAATTATGAAATTCCACTAATTAGTTCATTTACATCTCTAAAATACAACATTGAAATTTATGTAAAAGAGGGCTCTTCAGCATATAGGCTGATTACTAGTCCTGAAATATCAATGCTCCAAGTCAATCTTTCAAATCCACAAGTAATTTATGATATAACATATCAAGGTTATAATTTCCACCACACTCTTCAAGAAGGTACAGAAGTTAAAGCAATAAACTTTTATAATCAAAATAGAAATAACCCCGGAGCAGAAAGTATTGGAAATTATTATAGACTAAGAAGAAATGTGCCAGCTGAAGCTCTAACGATAGATTCTTTTACCTCCATAAATCCAAGTTTTGGAACTTTGAAAATTGTAGGAGATGAATTATTGAAAATTTTAGATTTTCATGATAGTGAAAGAAATAAAATCTTTTTATACTATGATGTTGCAATTAAGAATTTTGAAATAAAAACATATTTTAGATACATCGCATCTTCTGGCTCAGATGCATTTGGATATACGAGTTCTGGCAGTGATGTTACAAGCATTCCAAATGCCAGTGTCGTAATTAATAGTACTGACAACAAACAAGTATCGCCTATAACTGGCGAAGGAAGTGGCAGTATACATGATTATGGTACTAGCATTAGCTATATAGCAAGCATCCCAGATATAAATGTTCGAAAAGTACAATTTGTAGGTTTTCAAGAAGAAATTGATGGAGTATGGCAATACATTCCAAGAAGCTCTGGAATGATTTCTAGAACTGGCAATAACCAAACTCTTACCATTTCAGTAAAGGCCAATAGAAACATTAGGGCAGTATTTTATCAGGTTTTTGTTGTGAATGTTGTCATTATGCCTAAATATCAAACGACTGGTGTGCCCTCAGAATCTAACTTTACAAGATATGAAACGAGCTTAAAAGCATATGTTAGATATGATAAAACAGAAGCAGAAAATAGGACATTACCTTATGTGGAAAATCCGACTTCAAGCTCTAACGATTATCTAGAAGAAGAGTTAAAACCAATTAATACAGGAGCATATAAAGTAAACTATGAGTTTTTAGTAAAGAGCGGCTCTTTACTAAGAATGTCTTCTACAGCAAGTCTAGCTATTGAGTACTATATTTCAAAACCAGGAGGTCCTAATGTTGCTTATTCTGAAGTTAAGGCAGATGAATTTAAATTTGCATCTACAGGCTATACAGTAAATAAAAATCTCATAGTTAATGCTATTACAAATAAAGCAGGTTATGCTTTGATTACAAGACAAACATTGGGTGCTGAAGCAAATGCAGGTGCTAATATTCAGTACAAAATTGATAGTGGCTCTGCTTTAAATTTAACATCATCATATGTAAAAGTAGATAACAACAGAACTTTAGAAATAATCATTACAGTCAATCCAAATTATAGGTTTGATTTATTGGCATATAAATCTACCACTTCATCATCTGATGGCAGATTAATATTTGGTGAACCGATTTCAATGAAATCAGGTGATGATGAAGGAAGGACAACAGTCCGTTATGAAGATTCAAATGGGGAAACTTTACAAGTGCCAGAAAACGTTGCAGAAAAGCAAAGAGTTAAAAAAATTATAATAAGGACTACTAACTTTGCAATTCAAAAATCTATGACTTTTAAGTTTGTAAAACAAATTAGAGTATATAAACATGCACTTTTACTTAGAAATGGAATTAATGAACCAAGTGCTGTAGAAGATGGAACTGTAAAGGAAATTGATGGACAAGTAAATCGTATTGTAGCTGGCGAATTTACATCTGTAGCATCACAATATTTTGATTATAATCAAGAGTTAAGTTATCAGCTTGAAGAAAGTTACCAAACAACTGTATCAGATTATTATAAACGACCTGTTCAGTTTGTAGGTTTTTCAATTAATGGTGTTAATTTTGAAAGGGATTTAGGAAGTGAATATCCAAATCCAGCTGATGTCACCACCATTGTATTGAATGATTTAGATACAACGCTTGAAAACGGTGTAAGATTTGTATATGAAACAGACCATTATGATGCAAATTTAAAAACATATGTTGTTAGAGTAGTTGCTAGGTTTGTTCCTCTTTTGAATGTATTGATAGAAAATGATTATGAAAGTTCGCCTGGTGAATATGTAGATACTGGAAGCATTGCAGTAGGAGGGATTAGATATTCTGAAAATAGCATGTCTCTTTCTGAAAATATTGATATAGTTAATTCACAATATGTAGATCCTAACACTAGCGAAATAGTATATACCAATAGATTGCTTAAAGTGCCAGTAAAAGTAAATTCATCTTTAAATAGCTCTGAAAATGGATATGACATTTGGAAAAATAATGTAATAAACCTTAACTGGTTATCAGAAAATGATAGAAGAAGCATAGCTTTTGTTCAATGGGAATATTTTGCATACAGTCCAAATAGCGTAGAGCAAGGTGAATGGATTCCAATTCCATATACACAAGAGATTGGTGGAAGAATAGCTACATCAAAAGATACTAATTACTCCTTCCCACTTTCTGCGTTGTTGCCACAATATACAAGTGGTGCTAGCCATTATAGGACTTATTATTACTACACAAAATCTGACGGGGAAGTTCAAACACCCGATGGCTTTAGTGGCGGGAGTTTTGCTGACTTTATGGGAATGGATCATATAGCAACATATGATGCTAATGGTATGATAATACCTGGTCAATATCTAGCAAGCATGCCTGTTTTAAGAATAAGGCCAAAATATGAAAGAAGGGTGTATTTGGATATAGCTTCATATTTATCAAGTGAGGTCGAAGGCCAATATGATATAGTAAATCCAAGTAGTTTTGGTAATTTGGTAAATCCATCAATTGGAGATACTGGTCTAGTAAGTCAATCTCTACCTTTGAATACTGTGGTTATTTTAAAACCAAATACAATTGAGGATAAATTTATATTTGAAGGATGGTACTATAGACCTAGAAAAGTATCACCTCACGGAGAACTTGTCTTATTTGATAATGAAATTACATCTGTTCCTATATATGGAACTGAAGAAACTAAAGATATCACATATAAATATATAGCAACTGTTGCAGATAGAGATGCTGCAATTGCGAGTGGCTTATTGCCTCAAAGTGCATCTTTTGTAGATTTTAATATATTCTATAAAAATACTTTAGTATTAAAGTTAGATTGGCCTGAAGGCGATTATTTAATAGGAACAAAATACAAAAGCTTATATGAAATAAATATTACTGTTAAAAATGAATCTGGAAGTTCTAACTATATCTTAAATAAATCAAGACTTGAAGTTGACTACTACGGCATGTCTTCGCCAACAGCTGAAAATAAATGGGCACTAGGAAATCTTGTAGATAGTGGAGCTAATCCTGCAGATAATATAGATGGAAGAGTTGATGAATATTCTATCACTTTAAAAGTTCCTGCAGGAAAACTTGCCTTATTTAAACTAAATACTCAATATAATGGAGAAGGTGCTGGTAGATGGAATGATTATGTATTTAATCCACATTATGATGAATATACAGGCATATATGTATATGCTAATGGTGATCTATCTACAAATGTATGGTATAGTGGAGTATCAAGTGACTATTCATTTAGCGAAAATCATATATCCCCAAATACTGCAAATGCTAGAAATGTCGGTGCAATCAAGAGTGCAAACTTTGCTATATTAGGCAATGCTGATAAAATAGTAGAAATTCGAATGAAATCTTATGGATGCCTAAATATTCATAATGTCTTTGAGGGTGCCGCCATTAGACTTCCAGATGTTTTGGCACAAGAACTTTCAATACCAAATGGTCTAGTAGAAGATAATGGACCTTTAGATGAGGACGATACAGTTGGAGTTATTAAGCTAATAGACATTCCAATTAAACCAGAGTTCAATATTGATGGTCAAACTAGAACAGATTATGGTATTAAAATCAGTGAATTCCTTACTGGACAAAAAGTTTTAGCAAGTGAAAACTATCAACATGATGTTACTTTAGATGCAAACGATCCAACTTTAAGAAAAGAACAACATGTTGTAATTTTTGGAACAAAAGCTGTAAATACTTGGAATAAAGATTTAGGAGAAAGTGGTGGTCTAGAGTCTGTTACTTTTGGCAAGAATTTAGAAAAACCTTTTGAAAGTGGTAAAGGTAGCCAAGAATTACCGTTTATAATCAAGAGCGCATATCAATTTAAGCAAATAGAATCTCTTTATATAGGAAATGAAGATACTCTTCACTATGGAAGTGGAGGAAGGTTCCATTTTGAATTAGGGGCTGACATTAATTTAAGTGATTTGGAAAACCCAGTAAGCGAACCTCTTTGTGCAAGTGGTATTTTAGGATTCAATGGTGTTTTAGATGGAAAGAATTATACTTTGTATGGACTTAGCCTTGATAGAAATGATTCAGCAGGGTTATTTAAAATACTAACAGATGGCGCTGAAATTAAAAATGTAAAAATTGCAGCGGATATGATTGCAAGTTATATGGGATTTGCTGGATTCTTTGCACCTCTTGCTGAATCTCAAAGTATGGGAATTGTAGTTGAAAACATTAGTGTATCTTCAGATGTATCTCATGAACTTGGAACTTATGTGGGCAATTTCGTAGGGTCTTTGATAGGTAAAGTTACTACATCTACGCATGCTATGGCAAGCTTTACTTTAAAAAATATTACGCTAAATGGAGCTCAAGTTAATTCTAATTTTGTAGTACCTTCAAATGAAGCTGCAGATTATGAAACAGCTCTTTTTGGAAGCACCAGTCCTGTTACGTTAAGGGGGTATAATGCTAGGGGTGCTGCAGGCGGGGTCATCGGTTTTGCAAGCGGTAGAATTATAGTTGAAAATATAACTTTAGATGATATGAGTGTAAGATCTTTAAATGGCAAATTTGCAGGTGGTTTTATAGGAATTGCAGACACCGCATCTTCAATAGTATCAAATTATACAAATGTAAAAGTAATAGATCCTAACATAGAAGTAGGAGAAAATTTTGCAGGTGGAATCTTTGGAGTTTTAGGTTCTTATCAAAATCTTTTATCTTCAACTGTTGAAATAACCCAAAACACACCACATGTAACGGGTGCAATCGCCTATTTTGCTGAAGCGCCAGATGATGCTTCATATAAAGCTACTGGTATTGGTGGTGCAGTAGGACTTAATAAAGGCTTAATTAGCAATTTCCATTATTTAGGAAGTGGGATATATACTCTAACTTCAGGCATTGTAGGTGGAATAGCTGGTATTAATGAGCATATGATAAGTGCTACAGAAGAAAACTATAACTTAATTGAAGGCTCCGCTGTTAAATTAAGAAGTGATTTAAGCACACAAATGGATGGAGGAGTGAGAAAGGGTGGCGGAATCTTTGGTGGTGTTACAGGTTGGAATATGCGTAATGGTAATGTAATAGACATCACTATAGCAGGTAATGAATATAATGGCTACAGCAATTATGGAACAAGATTTGGTCAAAATTCTGCTTTTTATGAAGTTGCATATAATTCAGCATATACCTCGCAAACTCAAAACTATGCTATTCATAAAGACTTGCAAACACGTGTTCCTAATGCAGAAACGACCACAGCATTTATTTCAGGCATGGTTGGATACAATTCAGCTGTTAACCAAGGTCAAGTTATTAATTTAACTTTTGCTACTAAACTTGTAGTCTATAGAGAAAATGATGCAAGTACGATTGCAAAGACCTTTGTTAATGCAATTTCAAACTTTAAAGCAGCAGTTAGCTCTTCTGCAGCTAATGCGAAAGTAGAATATATGAAACTTACAATTTCAGATAACACCTCTCCAATATCACATGACGGCACGCCAGTTGCTTTAACACGCGTAAGATCCATAGATGATATTGGAAGACTCAATCCAGCTAGTAACGTAGTGTATATAAGATATTTAACCCTTGGCTCATATTATATCAAAGGTCTAGGTCATATATTGCAAAAGGATAGAAAATACTCTAGAGACTATAGTTTTTCTGAAATAACCTTGATAACCCCAACATCTACCACAACAGACATAGTATGTAATCAAGTGATTAACCCTGAAAATCATGATGACTACACTATTATGTATAATGGAGTAAACTTAGCTGAAGGAAAAATTGAAGAGGCAGGGGGAACTGCAACATTATGGAATGCATATAACTATATAGGTCATATTAGACAACCTAAAGTTTATAGATCAACATCATAATCTTAATTAATATATACATAAAAATCCAAGGGACTGTAAAAACAAAAAATTACAGTCTTTTTTATTGTTAGAGTTTATAAATTTATTAATTCCGTTCGTGCAAATTAGTTACAGTACTGATAATATAAATTTTAACTAACTGTTATTATCCTAGAGTTGATAAATTTGTTAATTCCATTTATACAAGCAGTTTGGTTTTGACTATAATTCGCTAACTGTTGGGACTGTAAAGAAACTAAAAATTGTTAACAGTTTTTCTCTTATCAAAACACAATTAGGTGAAGAATGTTTTTGATTTTAGCGTATTTATATATCGTTTTTCAACAGTCTTTTTTATTGTTAGAGTTTATAAATTTATTAATTCATTTATACAAAGTAGTTTGGTTTTGACTATAATATACAAGACTTTAACTAGCTGTTATAAGCTTGGTCTTAAATTCAACATGACATTGCTTTAAAGTTTTTGAAATAAGCATAAATTTAGGTGTTTTAAAAATATAAAAGCATATAAATACGTTAACTCTCAGAGTAAGCACAAATTTTAAATCAGCCTTAATTTAACGAAAACGATCCGCAAAGCATTAGATTTTTTATTACAAAAAGTACATAAACAAAAATACATATATTAATATAGTTGCAATAAAACAAAAAGTTTAATATAATTTAACTCATAGGTTTGATTTTATTAATCAAAAAGATTTGTAAAATTAAACCTTAACTCAACAAATAATGCCATAAATGTTGTTATACTAAAATAATTTGGACAACATCGCTCCGAATAAAAATAAAAAAGCATATGAAATTTCTTAGGAAATAAAAATGCAAATATAAGGATAAATATATGGATATTGGTGGTAAAATTAAAGAACTGAGATTGCAATATGGATTAACACAAGAAGATCTTGCTCATCGCTGTGAATTAACCAAAGGATATATATCATTACTTGAAAATGATTTAGCATCTCCTTCAATCGCAACTTTAATTGATATATTAAATGTTCTTGGAGAAACACTAGAGAGTTTTTTCTCTACTGAAAAAGAAGAGCAAATTGTATTTGGAAAAAATGACTTTTTTAACTCTGTACATGGTGGAGCTGAAAGTACATGGCTTGTACCAAATTCACAAAAAAATGAAATGGAGCCTATTTTGTTAACTTTGCCTGAAGGAGCAAAATCAGGAGATAGACCTCCATTTGAAGGTGAGGAGTTTGGATATGTTTTAAAAGGCAAAGTCGCTATAGTCATTGGAGACAAAGAATATGTCGCAAAAAAAGGTGAGGCTTTTTATATACCAGGAAAGAAAAGTCATTATATAGAAAACTTAGCTCAAAACGAGTCAGTAATCATCTGGGTTACAACGCCAAGCAACTTTTAAAATAACAAAAAAGAAATAGAGCGATAGTAGTAGGTCTTAACGCTAAGCAACTTTAAAATACAATAAATTAAAAGTAGTAGGATATAACCCTAAATAACTTGAAAAAACAATAGATAAATAGAGAGATAAATAATATCGGTAACTTCAAGTAGCTTTTAAAATGCAACAAAGCAAATGGGGAGATTAGAGTAGGTCATAACGCTAAGCAACTTTAAAAATAACAAATAAGTGATAAGTAATAGGTCGTAATCCCAAATCTTTTAAAATACAAGTAAATAGAAGTAGTAGGGATATAACCTAAGTAATGCTAAAAACAACAAATAAATAGGATAAAACTTCTAAAGAATATAAAACTTATATATGAGGACAAACATGGCAAAAGAAATCAAAAACGTAGATACCAAAGTAGAAGATAAAAAGACTGTAAATGAAGTCTCTAATAGTGATGTCAAAAAATCAGTAAAAAAGGAAGTTTCTAAAAGCATCATAGATGAAGCTTCAAAAAAGTCTGTTTCTGAAAAAAAGGTTTCAAATGAAGCCTCCAAAAAAGATGAATCTAATAATACTGAAAATAAATTAATAGAAAAAGCGGTAAAAGATGTTTCAAAAAAGGCTCCAAAGAAAAAGGCTAAAAAGACTGCTAAGCCAATTATAGAGCTACAAAATGTATCAAAATATTATGGCGACATGCCAGCTGCCAAAAATGTCACTTTAAAGATTAAAAAGGGTGAGTTTGTTACATTACTTGGACCATCTGGATGTGGTAAGACAACTACACTAAGGATGATTGCAGGCTTTGAGGCTCCAACTGAAGGAAAGGTTTTTATTGATGGAATAGATGTAACTAATATGCCACCACATAAAAGACCAGTAAATACAGTTTTTCAAAGATATGCATTATTTCCACACTTAAATGTTTTTAACAACATTGCCTTTGGTTTAAAGTTAAAAAGAATTGCAGATGGAACAATAAAAGATAAAAAGGGAAATGAATATGAAAGGCTGAGAAAGCTTACAAAACAAGAGATTAAAGAAAAGGTGGAAAACGCTTTAAAGCTTGTAGATTTAGAAGGTTATGGTCATAGAGATGTAAGTAGCCTTTCTGGCGGACAACAACAGCGTGTAGCTATTGCTAGAGCTTTAGTTAATGAGCCTCAAGTTTTACTATTAGATGAGCCTTTAGGAGCTCTAGATCTCAAGATGAGAAAAGATATGCAAATTGAATTAATGGATATGCATAAAAAACTTGGTATAACTTTTGTCTATGTAACTCATGATCAAGAAGAAGCTTTAACTATGTCAGATACAATTGTTGTTATGAGACATGGTTTAATACAACAAATAGCATCACCTCAAGTTGTCTATGATGAGCCTGCAAATGCTTTTGTAGCAGACTTTATAGGAGAAAGTAATATATTTTCTGGAGTTATGCTTGAAGATTATAAAGTTGAATTTTTAGATCATACATTTGAATGTGTAGATAAAGGGTTTAAGAAAAATGAACCAATAGACGTAGTTATTCGTCCAGAAGATATATATATTATCCCAGCAGATAATCCAAGATCACAAGCAACGGCAGTTGTAGAAAAATGTGTTTTTAAAGGCGATCACTTTGAAATCATAGCGTATATAAATGATGTAGAAATAATTATCCATGAAACAGAAAAATGTGATATTGGAGAAAAAATCGGAATATTCATTAAACCAATAGATATGCATATAATGCAAAAGGCAAGATTGACAAATGAAATTATCACCAAAATGATTGAGCCAAATTTAGTAGATATTTGTGATGAAGAAATTGAATGTATTTCTGATTTAGAAGCAGACACAGATGTTAGAGTGACAATTGACTTTGATAAAGTTATTGTTCACGATGATGAAGAAGATGGTCAAATTGCAGGCGAAGTTATTTCTAGTATTTATAAAGGAAATTATTATCAATGTATTATTAGAGCAGATAATTATTACAACTTCTTTGTAGACACTGAAGATGATTGGCTAAAAGGCGATAGAGTTGGAGTTAGCTTTAATAAAGAAGATATTAAGATAGAAAAGATTGCCCCAGAGGTTGCAGAAGAAGTGCAGGCAAGTATGGAATCTAAGATATAGTATCCAAATATATGTAAAATAGAAACCCAAATTGCATATAACAGCTTAACAAGTGTTAGGACTCTAACAACTCAATGTGAAGTAAACCAAATGTTAAGCAAACTAAATATCGATAAACTAAAAATTAATTAAATACCAAAATAACTAAGTATTAAATTAAATGCAAAATAATAAGAGATGAAAATGGAAAATAAAGTTGAATTAAAAAAAGATAATATATTTAAAAAGGGTTTTGATAAGATAAAAAACTTTAAATTAAATAGAAAAGTTTTTGCTTATCCATATGTCCTTTTTATGATTTTATTTATTGTTGTGCCTTTAGTAATGATAATCGCATATGCTTTTATTAGTGATAGAACTGGGGCATTTACTTTTGGAAATTTTGTAACTTTAGCTAAAGATAATGTTTCATTAAAAGTTTTATGGCAATCGCTATTAATTGGAATATTAACAACGCTTTGTTGTATTGTAATTGGATATCCAGTTGCATATATAGCTTCAAAAATGAAATCAGGTGGAGTTATTATAATATTTTTCCTATTGCCAATGTGGGTAAACTTTTTGCTTAGAACACTTGCTTTAAAAGAACTATTTAATTCTTTAAATCTTTCTTTAGGTTTTGGGGCATTACTAGTGGGCATGGTATATAACCATTTACCATTTATGATTTTACCAATACACACTTCACTAATAGGTATTGATAAGTCTTATGCTGAAGCTGCAAAAGATTTAGGGGCAAGCAGTCCAGTTTCTTTTGCAAAGGTTATACTTCCATTAACTTTGCCTGGAATTATCAGTGGTATAATTATGGTATTTATTCCAACAATATCATCATTTGCAATTTCGGAAATGTTAGGTGGGGGAGAAATTTTGCTATTTGGTGATTCAATTAATGCAAAAGTAATGCACAATCAACTAGGTGTTGCATCGGTTATGTCATTAATAATGCTTTTAATGGTGTTAGTTGCTAATGTCTTTATTAGCAAATTAAATAAAGGTAATAGTGCATCCTCTTTACTATAAATGAGAGGAAAGGAACGAAAATGAACAAGAAAGAACTGTTAAAAAAATCTACATCAATACTGTATTTAGTGCTAGTTTTTCTATTTTTGTATCTTCCAATAATTTTGGTTGTTGTATATTCTTTTTCAAATAATAGTAATTTTACTTTTTCAAAAGGCTTTACTTTAGATGGGTATAGAGAAATATTTGCACCTGCCAATAGAGAAGATTTATTTAGAGCATTAAAAAACACTTTTGTTCTAGCAATTGTATCTTCTATTGCTTCAACTATTTTAGGTTCAATTGCGGCTGTTGGCATTCATCAATTTAAGCCAAAAACCAGGATGGTTGTAGATGGAGTTAATCAAATGCCAGTAATTAACTCTGAAACTGTTATGGCAGTATCTTTTATGTTGTTTTTTATGACATTAAAATTTCCGCAAGGATGGACAAGATTAATATTGGGACATATTACTTTTTGTACACCTTATGTAGTTTTATCTGTTTTACCAAGGCTTGCATCAATGGATAATCAAACATACGAGGCAGCCCTAGATCTTGGTGCAAGTCCTATAAAAGCCTTATTTAAGGTAGTGTTACCATATATTTTACCTGGGATTATAAGTGGCTTTGCGATGGCATTTACCATATCAATAGATGATTTTATTATTACACAATTTAACAAAGGTTCTTCAGGTATTGATACATTATCTACATATCTATATTCTTCCTTAAAGGGGCAGGATGGTATGAAAACATACTGGTTCCCAGTATCTAGTATCATAATATTATTGGTTATAACAGTAGTGCTAATTGTAAATGTGCGGAAGTCTATTGTCGAAGCGAAAAAAACAAACAAGAGCAATCAAGTGCAGAAAAAAGTTGATGTTATTTAAATAATTAAATGCTAATATGAATAAATATTGTTCATATATGCTTTAAATAAAAAACGAGAAGGAGAAAAGAATATGAAAAAAAGATTAAAGATTTTAACAAGTATATTTTTAATTTTAGTAATGACTTTTAGTGCATTGTCATTATTAGCTTGCAAAAAAGAGGAAGCTAGTGAAGATTTGGCTGGAAAGCGAACTTTGTATGTTCTTAATTGGGGAGACTACATTGCGAAAGCTGATGATGAAATGGATTCAGTGATTAAAGAATTTGAAAAAGCAAATCCTGGAGTTAAAGTGGTATATACAACTGCTGATACAAATGAACTTATGTTAAATATGGTTTTAGGAAGTGATGCTGAGGTAGATCTTTTATGTCCTAGTGATTATGCTATTGAGAAATTAATTAGACAAGATAAAATTCAAAAATTAGACAAAACACTACTTCCAAATATTGGGAACATTGAACAAAGATTGTATGACAAAATGGATGAGGTTTTTGAAGATAATAGTGGTAAAGGCAAAATGGATGAATTTATGGCTCCATATATGTATGGTACCCTTGGCGTTATGTATGATACGACAGTAGTAAATCCAATAGATGCAGAAAAAGCAGGTTATGGTGTACTATGGAATTCTCTTCAAAATAAAAAGCTAGAGAAAAAAGTTATGATGAAAGATAGTGTTAGAGATGCAATGGTTGCAACAGTTTTACACCTTAAAGAAACAGATAGATTGCCTGAGAAGTATAAAGTTATGACAGTTGCACAACTAATTAATAATACTGATGATGAACTATTAAAATTAGTTGAAGATTGCTTAATTGAGCAAAAGAAAAATAAGGTATTAAAAAAGTATGAAGTTGATGATGGAAAGGCTGAAATGGAAAAAGGCACAGCTTATGCTAACCTTGCATGGAGTGGCGATGCGGTTGCATCACTCATTGAAAATGATAAGCTAGACTACTTTGTTCCTGAAGTTGGTGGAAACATTTGGTTTGATGGTTGGGTTATTACAAAAGAGTCTAAAAATGTTGACCTTGCTCATAAATTTATAAATTTCCTATGTGATCCAGTAGTTGCTGCAAGAAATTCAGTATATATTGGCTATACATCAGGTGTAAGTCAAGAGGCGCTAAAAGGCAGTGCAGAAGCCGTTGAAATTTTAAAAGATGGGATGGAAGTAGAAGATATAGAAGAATATTTTGCAGATGAAATGGCATATCCAGATTTAGATGATCCAGACCTTGCAGTTATGAGAGATTATGGTGATAAAGAGTCTGATATAATTACAATGTGGGAAAGAGTTAAAAACTATGGTAATATAAATAAAATCCTAGGCATTGTATTTGGTGTATTAGGTGGTGCTATCGTAATAGCAGTAGTTGTTATTATAATTTTGAAAAAGACCAGTAGAAAAGGCAAAATCGCAAAAGTTGCAGCAAAACCTGAAACAGATAGTGAAGATGAAGAAGATGACGACGATGAATCAGATGTTGTAGAGGGTGATTTAGCTAAAGTAGATGAGTTTAATGAGGATGAAGAATAAGATATCAATCAGTATAGAATTAATTTAAAATTTGATATATAAGATAAGGGTTAATAGACATGAAAAAATATGATTATTTAATTGTCGGTAGTGGTTTTTTTGGTTCAGTCTTTGCAAATTTGGCAAAAAAGGCTGGGAAGAAATGCTTGCTAATAGAAAAGAGAAGTCATATTGGAGGAAACTCCTATACTGAAGAAAAAAACGGTATAATGGTTCATGTCTATGGTGCCCACATTTTTCATACAAGCAATGAAAAGGTTTGGTCTTTTGTTAATCAATTTGCAAGTTTTAATCACTTTATAAATTGTCCGATTGCAAAGTATAAAGATGAAGTTTATAATCTTCCATTTAATATGAATACCTTTAGCAAGATATGGAAAGATGTTATAACACCAAAGGAAGCTAAAGACAAAATAGCTTTGCAAAGTAAGGGGATAAAAGAAATTACTAATCTTGAAGAGCAAGCAATTAGCTTAGTTGGAACTGACATATATAACATATTAATTAAAGGCTATACCGAGAAACAGTGGGGGCGTAGTTGTAAAGATTTGCCAGCATTTATTATCAAGCGGTTGCCTTTAAGATTTACTTATGATAATAACTATTTCAATGATAGGTATCAGGGCATTCCCATTGAAGGATATACTAAAATGTTTGAAAACATGCTAGAAGGCATAGACCAAAAATGTAATGCAAATTATTTTGATAATAAAGAGTATTATGATAGTTTGGCAACTAAAGTAGTTTATACGGGAGCCATAGATGAGTTTTTTGATTATTGTTATGGCGAACTTGCCTATCGTTCTTTATACTTTAAAGAAAGCGTTTTAGAAGAAGATAATTTTCAAGGAGTAGCTGTTGTAAACTATACAGAAAAAGAAGTGCCGTATACAAGAATAATTGAGCACAAACATTTCGCATTCAATAACTGTAAGGGCACAATAATTACAAAGGAATACCCTGCATCTTGGGGAAAAGGAAAAGAGCCATACTACCCAATCAATGATGAAAATAATAACAATATTTATGAAAAATATGCAAATCTTGCTAAAGAAAAATCGAATGTTTTATTTGGTGGTCGTCTTGCAAATTATAAATATTATAATATGGACAAAGTAATTGAAAGTGCTTTTGAAATGGCAATACAAGAGTTTGGTGCTAATATAATTTAAATATTAGGATAGTTAAAGATTCAAACTAAAAACGCTAGCTTGTTTGCTAGCGTTTATTTTATGCTTCATTTTCATACATCTTGATGATGGTTTCAACATCATCTTCTGCGATTTTCTTTCCTTTTTTTAGATATACTGCTTTATCGCATAAACGCCTTATTTGTTCCATACTATGAGAAACGACAATAAATGTTGTTCCATTTGCTTTAAGTTCATCAATGCGTTTTGCACATTTTTCTCTAAATTTACCATCGCCGACTGCAAGTACTTCGTCAATTAAAAGTATATCTGGTTGCACATCAACAGCTATTGCAAAACCAAGTCTTGCCATCATTCCAGAAGAGTAGTTTTTTAGTGGCACATTCATAAACTCATGAAGCTCAGCAAAATCGACAATACTATCATATTTCTTTTCCATTTCTTTGTGGCTAAAACCAAGCATTGCTCCATTTAAAAAGACATTTTCTTTACCATTTGCATTGTAATCGAAGCCAGCACCTAATTTTAGTAGTGGGACCATCGAGCCTTGCGTTTTAACAAAGCCTGATGTTGGATCAATTATGCCAGCGATGATTCTTAAAAGTGTACTTTTCCCAGCTCCGTTTCTACCAATTAAAGCTAGGCTTTCTCCACGTTTGACTTGAAAACTAACATCATCTAAAGCGCTAAAATTTTTATATTTTAAAGTTCTCTTTAAAAAACGAATGACATATTCTTTCAAATTGTCTATTTTTTCAGTAGGCATACGAAATTTCATGCTTACATTTTGAACATCAATTAAGACATCTTCTTCTAAGTTTTTGAAATTTTCATCAGCTTGTAAAGTACTATCTTTTATAGTAATTTTCTTTAAGTCTTCATCGGATATTAAATTTCTATCAACATTATTCATAAACGAATCCTATTCTATATATACAAAATAAAAGTTTTTCTTTTTGAGTTGAATATTACATATCCAATTAAGAAAAAACATATACCAAATCCATAACAAATTAAATGATCTATTAAACTAGGAACAACGCCTAGTGCAACCACATTTCTAAAGTATGTTAAATAATGAAACATAGGGTTAAATCCCAAAACAGCCAATACTTCTTCACCTAAAATATCAGCTGCATAGAATATTGGAGTCATATACATCCATAAAGTTAAAATTACAGAATATATGTGTTTGATATCTCTAAAGCGCACATAAACAGTCGATAGGATGAGAGATATGCCTATACAAAATAAAAGTATGCTTGGTAACCATGGAAAAAATATCATCGGCATTGTTGCATGGAAACTCACACCTTTTGGAATTCTAAAGAGCATAACAAAAATTAAAGCAATTAGAGAAAAACCAAAGTTTACAACAGCAGAAAAGTTATGGGATAGAGGAAATATGATTTGTGGAATTTTTGTTTTGTTTAGCAAGTCATAGTTACCTACTATACAGGTTAGTGAGTTTGCTGTTGCTGTTCGCATAAGTGAAAAAACAATATTACCAGATAGTATGTATATCGGATAATCCATATGAATGGAGCCTCTATTGAAAATGCTTGAAAAAACAAAGGCCATTACTAACATATTGAGCAAGGGGTTTAAGACTGTCCAAAATATGCCAAGTACGGAACGCCTATATTGGTTTTTAATATTTCTTGCTACCATTGATTTTAAAACAATCAATGATTTTTTAAATTCACTTTTATTTGTTTCAAAGTTTTTATTTGGCATAAGCAAATGTTAGCATTGAATACAACATATGTCAATTTAAGTGAAGATAAAAACTTTGCAAGCAATAACATTTTAGTATTATTAATAAATTTAAATACAGTGTTTTGCATTTAGAACGTTTAAATAAGTCAGTCTAGTGATTGAAATATCGTTCGCGTTAATATATAATCTATATAAATGAGAGGGGTATAAAGCATTATGATAAAGGCTAAACAAATAACTTTAGAAAATGTTAAGAATGCATATGAAAACTTTGCTTTGAGTAAGTACTATAATGCAACACTTTTCTTTATTATTTGTGTTTGTTATCTTTTTTCAAAGGAAGATATTGGCTTTTTGATTTTAATGATTGTAATTATTTCAAACTGTATATTAGTCGATGATATAATGCCGATGATTTTACCTCTCGTAGGTATGTGCATTATCGTTTTAAGGCTTTACGATGGGTGGGAAAAATTATTTGATTTATGGCCATTGGCAATTTGTGGTGCTATAGCACTAGTTTTTCATTTTGTATATTATAGAAAGAAATTTAAGAAGTCAAAACTTCTCTTGCCATTGCTTGCGGTTTCAGTTGCATTGCTTGCAGGGGGTCTATTTGTTATTTCAGTAAAAGAATATTTTTCATTCAATGCGATTTATTACACCATTGGTCTAGGACCTGGAATGATTGGTTTTTATTTGTTATTTAGACATTATTTAAATCCTCAAAAAAAATACAATACGTTTGAAGCAATTGCGGATATTGCAAATACGATAGGTGGCATAGTGATAGCAATGCTAGTCATACAATATGTTCAAAATGTAATACCTAAGATAAATGCTATCCCAGTATGGGAGCCGCAACAAATTTGGACTGATAGAATTATTGGTGGGCCGCTGCAGTTTGGCAATAATTTGTCTACTGTACTTTTAATGGTAACGCCATTTTCTTTTTATAAAGCGAAAGAAACAAAATGGAAAAATTATGTTTATACTACACTTGGTTCTGTGGAGTGTTTAGCGATGATATTTACAATGTCTAGAAGTGGAATTGTATTTGGTATGTTATTTATAATTTTTTATGCGATATATCTTTTCAATGACAGCAAGCTTAGGAAAAAGTTTAAAAGTAGTTTAGCCTTTGCTTTGCCAATAGTTATAATGTTAATAGTTATAATGTCTGATAGACGTTTTTGGCAATTTTTATTTACTCTTGCTTTTAATAGTCAGGCATTTCCACAAGACAAATTGCTTTTATTGTTACTCGGTGTTGTAATTTCTGGAATTGGACTTTATGTGTATTTAGATGTTGTAGATAGAAATCCTGCAAAAAGAAAAACCATTTTAATGATATCAGAAATTACTTTTATTGTTGGTGTTGCTATATTAGTTTTATTTTGGAAATATTTATTTGATATCCTCCTACCATTAGGTGGAACAAGGGTTGAAATGGCAGATGTTGCTATCAAAAACCTTTTTAAATATCCTCTATTTGGAACGGGCATGGGTTACACCGGAATGCAAGAGATATATAATCCGCATGGTTTGATGCTAAATGCTTATCATTGCATCATCTTTCAAATTATTGGTAGCATGGGAATGGTTGGAATGTTTGCTTATGGATATTTTTTCCACAAAAAATATGAAATGCTATTTAAAATAGAGAATGGTAAATTTTTCTATTTTATTTTACCGATTATAGGACTACATGCTATGTCTCTTATCAATCCTGGAGTCATGATGCCATTATCATATGCTATGTTTGAGATTTTGATTTTAGCTGTTGCTGAAAACTATTTAGATGAAAAGGCTGCAAAATGTATTTAGTAATAAAAAAAATATTGGATAGGTTTTTCGGTGTTTTAGCATTTATAGTGTTTTTACCGCTGATGCTAATAGTTGCCTTTTTAATTGTGCTTGATGGCAATAAGACAATCTTTTTTAAGCAAGAAAGAGTGGGCTATAAAGAAAAAAGGTTTTTGGCATATAAATTTAGGACAATGAAATCAACGCATGTTAAGTTTGATGTCAATCATCCAGTAATAGAAGATAACAATCCAAATGTTACGAAAATCGGTAAATTTTTAAGAAAAAGTAAAATAGATGAGCTACCACAATTAATTAATATAATAAAAGGTGAAATGAGTTTTGTAGGACCAAGACCATTTTTAGATGTGTACTATGATATTTATGAAGATTGGGAACTCAAAAAATTTGATATAACCCCAGGTTTAACTGGCCTTTCTCAAGTTAGAGGAAATGCACACCTAACAGTCAACGAAAGAAGCTATTATGACATTATGTACATAAAGAAATGTTCATTTTGGCAAGATGTAAAAATCTTTTTCTTAACAATAAAGGTAATATTTGTAGGGGAAAAGAAAATGATAAAAAATGTTCCCATTGAAGATATTGAAAGATTAAAGGAAGAAATCCATAATGAGCAAAAAGATTAAAATAGCCTTGCTACTTGGAAACATATCATTAGGTGGTGTTACGACTTCTGTAATGAATTATATTAGGAATCTAAATCTTGAAAAATTTGAAATTGATTTCTATGTTTTTGGAGAGTCAAATATTAAAAATGAAATGGAAGAAATAGGTAATGTTTATTATTTGCCAAGCTTTATAAATTTCCCTAAAGCTTCTAAAATGTTTGATAATTATTTAAAAGAAAAAGATTATGATATACTTCACTCTCATCTAAGTAGCCTTTCATATTTTCCGTTAAAAATAGCATATAAAAATGGGATAAAACATAGAGTATGTCATTCTCATTCAACTAGTTATTTTTGGGATCCAAAATCTATTGTAAAATATGTGTTGAAAAAACCCACAGTTAAATATGCCACATCACTGCTAGCATGCTCTAAAGATTCTGCAAAATGGCTTTATGGTCAAAAAGTAAAAGAAGTCATAATTGTTAACAATGCAATTGATATTGATAAATTTAAATTTAACATTGATGCGCGAGAACAAATTAGAAAAGAATTGAAAATAGATAAGTTTTGTTTAGCCTTTTTTGGACGCATTGAATACCAAAAAAACACAAGTTTTTTAATTAAAGTTTTCAACAAGTTAATTGAGCAAATAGATGCTCAGTTATTGATTATTGGAAAGGGTAGTGATTATAACAAAGTTAATAAATTAATAAATAAATTTAATTTGCAAGATAGAGTTATTCTATTAGATTCTAAATCAGATATCGAAAAATATTACAGTGCAGCTGATATTTTTTGTTTGCCTTCACGATTTGAAGGCTTGCCGATGGTTGGCGTGGAGTCACTAGCTAATGGCATGCATTTACTTTGTAGTGATAAAGTTTCTCGAGAAATGGATATATCAAAAGGGTTTGTTCATTTTATAGATTTAAATATAGATTCTTGGGTTCATAAAATTTTTGAGATCAGTAAAAATTATGCTCGAAAAGCAAATGTAGAATTAACTGATTATGATATAAAAAATCAAGCTATTAAACTTGAAAAATTTTATGAAGATTTAATTGGAGTATCAAATTATGGGAAATAAAATAAAAATATATGTTATAGGGCATAAGTATTTTGATATCCCAAAGTCTAATATTTTGATACCTATAATGGCAGGAGCAATAAATAAAAAGCAAATGAGTTGGCAAGGACTATTAAGAGATAATGTTGATGAGAATATTTCTTCTAAAAATCCACAGTACTCTGAACTAACCGCTCAATACTATGTTATGAAAAATGAAGATGCAGATTATTATGGTTTTTTTCATTATAGGAGATATTTAAATTTTTCTGATAAGACTTCCAAAAGACCATATGTTTATTTTTCAAAAGATATAGGAAAGCTAGGAGAATTCATAAACATTAACGGTGCTGAAGAAATTATTGAACAATATGATATTTTATTGCCAAGGCCTGAAAACTTTTTTATGACAGTATACGAGCATTATAATACATCACCAAGCCATGTAGATAAAAGTGCACTTCAAAATATTTTAAAAATTACAAGAGAGTTATATCCTGAATATGTAGAAGATGTAGATGAATATGTTAATGGATATGACAATTATCTAGGCAATATGTATATTATGAAAAAAGATCTTGCAAATCAATATTTTAATTTTCTTGTCAATATATTCACTAAGTTCGATGCCTTGTATGAAGATGTTCCTTTAAGAACGCAGGGTTTTTTAGCTGAAAGATTATTTGGTGTTTTCTTTAACCATATTAAGAGAACAACTGACTTGAAATATAAGTTTTTACAAAGAGTAGATGTACTTAAATACTATGATAAAAAACATCTTAGAAGATTAGGATACTTGCTGTTCCCGCCGAGCTCAAAAATTAGATCACAAGTAAAGTTAATAAGAAATAACAAATGTAAGTAATAAAAATCTGTAGAATACAGTCAAGTTCAATTCATATTGACATTAAGTCTTGCAATACCATACTATATGGTATAATAGTATACAGTGCAATGAAAATTCGACATTAAGATTTAATAAATTTTAAAAGTGAGGTTAATGATATGAAAGGAATTATTTTAGCGGGTGGAGCAGGAACAAGGTTATATCCTTTAACTATGGTTACATCAAAGCAATTGTTACCGGTTTATGATAAACCGATGATTTATTATCCTTTAAGTACTTTAATGCTTGGTGGAATTAAAGATATTTTAATTATTTCAACCCCACATGATTTGCCTAATTTTGAAAAACTGCTAGGAGATGGAAGTAATTATGGAATTAATTTGCAATATGAAGTGCAACCCTCTCCAGATGGGCTTGCTCAAGCATTTTTAATTGGTGAAAAATTTATAGGAAACGATCCTTGCGCCTTAATATTGGGCGATAATATTTTCTACGGTAATGGTTTGGGACCTAAATTAAAGTCAGCTATTGATACTGCGAAAAAAGGGGGAGCTACAATTTTTGGATATAATGTGGATTCGCCTGAAAAATTTGGTGTAGCGGAGTTTAATGAAAAAGGCGAAGTTATCAGCATTGAAGAAAAACCTAAGAATCCAAAGTCAAATTGTGCTGTGACAGGTTTATATTTCTATGATAATAAAGTTGTAGAGTATGCTAAACAAGTTAAACCTTCAGCAAGAGGTGAGTTAGAAATAACTGAGTTGAATAATATGTATGTTAGAGATGGTAAAATGAACATACAAGTTCTAGGAAGAGGTTATGCATGGTTAGATACTGGAGAAATTGATTCTCTTTTAGAGGCTGCAAATTTTGTTAAAATTATTGAAAATAGACAAGGGTACCAAATAGCTGTGTTAGAAGAAATTTCATATTACAATAGATGGATAACAAATGAAGAGTTATTGAATGCTGCAAAAAGATATGGAAAATCAGGATATGGAAAATATTTAAAACATGTATCGACATTGAAACAAAGACATCCAGAAAACTAAATAAGTTGTAACACATATTTATTAAAAGAATGGAAATTGGCGAATTAAAAAAATATAACTTTGTAAATTTAAGGAGGGGAAATTGAAAGTACTAGTAACAGGTGGAGCTGGATTTATTGGAAGCAATTTTGTATACTATATGTTAAAAAAGCACAAGAATTATGAAGTTCTTTGTGTAGATTCTTTAACGTATGCAGGCAATATAAGGACCTTAGAAAAAGCACTTGAAAATCAAAGATTTAAGTTTGCTAAAATCAATATCGCAGATAGAAAGAAAATATTTAAACTTTTTGAAGAAGAAAAGCCAGATATAGTTGTTAATTTTGCTGCAGAAAGTCATGTAGATAGGTCTATTGAAAATCCAACAGTTTTTTTAGAAACAAATATCATTGGCACATCAGTATTGCTAGATGCTTGTAGAAAATATGGGATAAAAAGATTTCATCAAGTGTCAACAGATGAGGTTTATGGGGATTTGCCTCTGGATAGACCTGATTTATTTTTTACAGAAGATACTCCAATTCAAACATCTTCCCCTTATTCGGCATCGAAAGCGAGTGCAGATTTGTTAGTTGGTTCTTATTTTAGAACATTTAAAGTTCCTATAACCATATCAAGATGCTCAAATAATTATGGACCTTATCAGTTCCCAGAAAAGCTTATTCCACTTATGATAGCAAATGCTATTAATGGTAAAAGGCTTCCTGTCTATGGCGATGGGCTAAATGTTCGTGATTGGTTGTATGTAGAAGATCATAGTAAAGCCATAGATATGATAATCCATAAAGCAAAAGATGGTTCTATTTATAATGTGGGTGGTCATAATGAAAGAACAAATTTACAAGTTGTGCAAACTATAATAGATGAGTTAGGCAAGGGCGAAATAATTTTTGTTAAAGATAGAAAAGGTCATGATAGAAGGTATGCAATTGATCCTAACAAGATTATTAATGAGTTAGGGTGGTCCCCAGAAACAAAATTTAATGAAGGAATAAAACTGACTATTCAATGGTATGTAGATAACAAAGATTGGTGGGAAGAAATTTTAAATGGCAATTACAGCAAGCGATACGATGAAATCGCTGGTAAATATAATAATATTATAAAGTAACCATTCATACATTTGCATAATTTTATGTATAGAATAAGGGGATACGTTAGGTACAAATGGAAGTGAGTGTTATAATTCCTACCTTTAATCAAGCTAAGTTTTTAAAACAATGCTTGGATAGTGTTTTTTCTCAAAAAGTGAATTTTGATTACGAAGTACTGGTGGGAGATGATTGTTCAACTGATAACACATTAGAAATTCTCAAAGAGTATCAAGAGAAATATGATAACTTGAGGGTTTTTTCAATGGAAAAAAATATAGGTGCAACTAACAATGTCTATTTTTTATGTTGCAATATGACTGGTAAATATTTTGCTTACCTAGAAGGAGATGATTATTGGTGTGATAACACTAAATTACAAAGACAATATGATTTTTTAGAAAAGAATAAAAATTATGCGGCTTGTTTTCATAATATTGCATTAGTCGATATAAATGGTAGAAGAATTAAATCAAAAATTGCTTGGATATCGAAGAAAAAAACGATGTCATTAAAATCTTTCGATGGTTATAAATTACCTGGTCATTCTTTATCATGGATGCGCAGAAATTATTACCTTGAAAATAAAGAAGATTTTAATGTAATTTGGGAACTAGATAACAATATAGGAGATCGCGTAGCAGCAATGTGTTTTTTAGCAAAGGGTGACTTTTATAATATAGGAGGGATAATGGGTTGCTATCGCTATATGAGAAAAACCTCCATTTCTAACATTACCTCCGATGTATATGCTAAAAAAAATCGAGCTTTAGAAGATATTGAGATTTTAAATGGGATGGAAAAATATCTTCAAGAAGTTGTAGGTATAACAAAAAATTTTAATGTGAGAAAGAGGGAAATTTTTTGTGAGGCTTTGTTTAGATATGTTAGGTATCCTAAATTAGAAAATGAAATAGTAGTGAAAAAAATATATAAAAAGAGTGAACAAAAATTTTTATTGATTTTAAGAGTCCCATTTGCATTATTAAAAAAAATGCTTCAAAAACTTTTTTATAAAGCATAGTAAAGCACATTTTTGAATTAAATTTTCATGTAGCTGGTGTATATTGGTGGTGTTTTATATTGTTGATAAGAATAAATTTATAAAGCTTTAATAAAGTTGTGGACTTCTGAAATTGATAGACATCTGAAATTTGTAGTGTTGCCAATAAGCTTTTGACATTCGTTAGCTACTTGTGATATTCTAGGTTGTAATAGTAAAATTATAAAATATAATATATACGAAACAAAAATGCTACGTAGGAGAATTCTATGCAAGACATTAAATTTTTACATATTCTACATCCTAATGATACTTCTTATTGGTTCATTAAAACAATAAAGAAATTTGATAATGCAAAGGAACATCGTTTTTTGATAGCTGCTAATGAAAAAACTGTTTTGACAAAAAATATCAGCTTATTTGAATTTCATGAAGATATAGAATTTTTAGTCGGAGGGACTGAAGGAAAAGAATGGAAAAGAAGATGTAAAAATCTTTTGGCATTGCTTGACCGAGCAAAAAACATAGTTTGGCATGGAATAAGCTTTGATACGATTCTTTTTGACAAAATTATATCAAATAAAAAAATTGCTAAAAAAAGCAAATATGTTATTCAGCCACATGAATTAACAAATAGCAATGATGATAGAGATATCTCAAAGAAAGACAAAAAGGCAAAAGAAAAAATTCTAACCATAATCAATAAGTTTTCATGCATATCATATACTGATAAAGCTCTTTCTGAATTAGTAGAGGAACAGCTTGGTATTTCAAAAGATAGATTAATTTATACGCCATATGTTATGGATAATAATTTTTACAAAAGCACAAAAAAATCGATAAGTAATTTATGGCAAGAAGAACTCGAATATAGAAAAAAGCAACAACTTATTTGTGAAGAAATGACTCAAAAAGAAATAACTGAGAATTTTGATGATGCTGCTCAACAAGCTGTTGAAAAAAATGAAGATGAAAAAGTTTTTTTAATGCAATTTGATTTTTATCCATATACGTATAAGCCTTTTGTGGCGAAAATGGAATTATTAAAAGATTTTTTAATGGAAAAAGTAAAATTTATTGTGCCAAATAATATTTGGATAGAAGGCTTTGGTTCTTTTGTGAAACCTGTATCTCGGAGAGATATAGCAATAGAAAAATCAATGCTTAAAGACAAGAAAAGTGAAATAATATTTACTAATAGTTCGTTTAGTTTAGAAAATTATTATAAATATTTATTTGCACTTGATGCAGTTATTTTGCTTAGAGATTGGTACGTAGATTATACATATTTACATGCGTGTATAATGGCGGATATGGTATTTATAATATCAAAGAAAAATAAGTTATATGAATTTGTAAAAAAGAGTGGATGCAAAGTTATTACCGTTGAGGAGGTGGGCGCTGTAGGAAGCGATGATTGGAAAACAATGTTATTGGGTGATAATGAAATTAGAAATTTCCACATAGATTATGTGAAAGATTTTTATGATATAAATAAATACGTTTCATATTGGAAGGAGTTTTTTAAAGGCGAATAAGTTATGGAAAAGGTGAAATTTTTATCAGTTATTTGTCCTGATACGAAAACTTCGTATGGCATTTTGTCTCAATTGATATCACATTGTGACTTGAATCAGCATAAGTTTTTTGTAACTGCTAATGAAGATTGCAGAGAACGTTTCCCTAAATTATATGAGTTTGAAAACTTGATATTTCTTCCTAAAACAAAAAATCCATTAAAAAAATTCGTCTTTTTTTATAAGTTATTAAATAGTGCTGATTTTATTATTTTTCATAGCTTATATTTTACAAGTGCGAAATATAGATGGTTTTACTTTTTGTTTAAAAAATTTTTAAAGAAAGGTGTTTGGGTCGAATGGGGGGCAGATTTGTATTTATGGAAAAACCCTAGTGTTTCCTTTAAAGCTAAAATAAAAAATTACATGGATAAAGTAATACGCGAAAGCTTTAAATATGTTGCATTCACCTTCCCTGGAAATGACGTAGAGTTCAGCAAGCAATTTAGGCCAAAATCAAAAATGTTTTATACTCCAATGCCTAATCCTATGTCATCTCCTACGGGATTAATGGATTATATAGATGCACTCAACCCTGAAAAACAAAAGCATAAAAAAATAGTTCACAAAAGTCAAGTTAGTATTACACCTAATGGGGATATTTTATGTAATTCTAATTATGGTTTAGAAGAAAACATGTTGCAAAAGAAAACCGAATATCGTATACAAGTAGCTCATAATTCGTTTAGTTTCAATCATCATGTGAAGCTATTAAATTATTTATATGAGTTTGAAGATGAAAATATAGAGTTGCATTTACCAATGACATATGGTGTTTATGGAATTAATGGTGCATTTGGTGGATCTCAATATGTTAAATGTGTTGAGAAATATGGTAAAAAATTATTTGCAAAAAAGCTTACGGTGATTACTAAAAATATACCTTTCGAGCAGTATGTAAAGTATCTATGGACAGTAGATATTGCAGTTTTTGACTTTGATAGACCTTGTGGGCTTGGTAACATTAGAATATTGCTTTATATGGGTAAAAAAATATTTTTACCATCAAATAGTGAGTTCTATAAATTTTTAAAAGATCAAGGTTTAGCAATATATGATACCAATGAAATTCCCAATATGACATTTGAAGGATTTGTTAAACCTCCAAAACAAAGTGATTTGAGTTGGATAAAAGATTATTTAAACAATGACAGTTCAATGGCCAAGTGGCAAGCTATGTTCGATGAATTAGAAAAAGAAGGGGAAAAATCATAATGAAGATTGGTATTATGCAACCATATTTTTTGCCATATTTAGGATATTTTCAACTAATGAATTTAGTTGATAAGTATGTGGTTTACGATGATGTGAACTTTATCAAGGGTGGAAGAATTAATCGAAATAATATGCTAAATACCAATGGGAAACCTTTGCAATTTAATATATTGCTTAATGGAGCAAGTCCTAACAAATTAATTAATGAAATTGAGTTATTACCTGATATGATAAATCGCCACAAAACACTTAAATCAATTTTTTTTAATTATCAGAAAGCGCCATATTTTAGTGAAACTTATTCTTTGATGGAAGAAATATTTTTGAATAAAGAAAAAAATTTAGCTTTGTTTATTTTTGATTCTTTTAATTTTGTATGCAAATATTTGGGAATTAAAACAAAGCTAATGTTATCTTCTAGCCTTGCAAAGAATAATGATTTGAAAGCTGAAGAAAAAGTATATGATATTTGCAGGCTTTTAAAGGCAACAGATTATTATAATTCAATAGGTGGAGAGAACTTATATAGCCATGAAGAATTTAAAAAACTTGGAATTAATTTGCATTTTCTTAAAATGGATGATATCAAATACAAACAATTTGATAATGAGTTCGTCCCATTTTTATCTATTCTTGATGTAATGATGTTTAATAGTGTTAAAACAATTCAAGAAATGTTAAAGAAATACACACTAATATAAAGGAAAGAGGTAAAGTATGAAAAAAATAATGATTTTAGGTGCAACCTTGACTCAAATACCCCTAATTAAAGCGGCAAAGGAACTGGGGTTTTGGACAATTGTAGCAAGCATAGATGGTAATTATCCAGCATTTGAATATGCTGATGAAATTTGTTATGTTGATATATTAAATGCCCAAGCAGTTTTGCAAAGAGCGCAGGAATTAAAAATAGATGGCATAGCTACATGTTGCATGGATACTCCCGTTAAAGCTCTTGGATTAGTTTGTGACAAGATGAAATTAACTGGCTTATCTTTTGATGTTGCTAATTTATGTAATAACAAATTATTGATGAAAAAAGCTTTTATAAATCATAATGTTAATACTGCACGTTTTATGGAAATAACAAATGAGAGAGATTTGAATGAAGCTTGTGATACTCTTAATTTCCCGTTAATAATTAAAGCTGTTGATTTGCAAGCTAGCAGGGGAATTTATGTTGTAAACAATAGGGAGGAAGCTCATAGCGGGTTTAAAAAGACAATGGCGTTAACTCACCAAAAGTATTGTATTATTGAGGAATTTATAAAAGGTGAAGAATTTGGAGCTCAAGCATTTGTAACCAATGGGGAAATATTGTTTGTTTTGCCACACGGCGATTATACCTTTTATAAACATACTGCATTACCAATAGGACATTTTGCACCTTTAGAATTACCAGAAGAAGTGATAAAACTTGCGGAAAAAGAGTCCATCAAGGCTATCAGGGCTGTTGGTTTGGATAATTGTGCAGTAAACATAGATATGATATATAAAGATGGAAAAGTTTATATGATTGAATTAACTGGGAGAGCTGGAGCAACAAATTTATGTGAATTAGTTAGTATTTATTATGGTGTGGAATATTATAAAATGATTGCATTAGCCGCAATGGGCAAAGACCCTAGATTTTACTTCAATAAAAGGAATAAAAATGTTACACCAGTTGCAACCAAATTTTTGATGTCAAATAAAACAGGAGTGTTGAAAAGTGTTATTAACAGTAATACAGATTTAGATATAGAAAATATTTGTGATATAGAAGTTTATGTTAAGCCAGGAGAAAAAGTTAACAAGTTTGAAGATGGTAAAGACAGGGTAGGGCATTTAATTGTAAAAGGTGCTTCAATAGAAGAGTGTCTTAAAACATTGGATAGATGTTATAGCAACATAAAAATAAATATAGAATAAATTAGTGAACAATAGTGACAATAAAATATGAAATATCAAAAACTTAAAATTGAAGATTTACTATTAATTGAACCAGATGTTTATGGTGATAACCGTGGTTGGTTTAGTGAAACTTATTCTTATGACAGATATAAGGATATTGGAATAAAGGAAGTGTTTATTCAAGATAATCAATCATATTCAGCATACAAAAATGTTTTTAGAGGTATACATTATCAAAAAGAACCTTATGCTCAAACAAAATTAGTGAGATGTATTAGGGGTAAAATATTGGATATTGCTGTTGATTTGAGAAAAGGCTCACCAACATATCTTCATCATGTAGCTATTGAATTGTCGGCAGAAAACAAAAGACAACTTTATATTCCAAAGGGTTTTGGTCATGCCTTTATAACATTGACTGACGATTGCGAAGTTTTTTATAAAGTTGATGCAAAATACAATAAAGATGCCGATAGATCTATTCAAGCAAATGATCCACAAATAAACTTAAATATTGATGTTAAAAATCTTATTCGTTCGGAAAAAGATATAAATGCACCATTTTTGGCAGACAGTGATTGTGATTTTACATACAAGTATTAAGGTATATTATAACAAGTACATTATGATATAAAGGAGAGAATAATAATGATAAATATATTTCAACCTACATTAGGAAAAGAAGAACTCGCTAGAATTGAAAAGGTATTTGAATCAAACTGGATAGGTAAGGGCAAGCTAGTTGCAGAATTTGAAGAAAAATACGCAGCACACCTTGAATCAACGAAAGATAAGGTTTTGAGTACGAATTGCTGTACGGAGGGGTTATTTGCATCGATGCCTCTTTGTGGTATAGAAAAAGGTGATGAGGTAATTGTACCGACAATTAGTTTTATAGGAGCAGGTAATGCTGTGTGTCGTCATGGGGCGAAAATGGTTCTTTGTGATGTCGATTCTAGAACTTTAAATGTTAGAGTTGAGGATATGGAAAAAGTTTTGACACCTAAAACTAAGGCAATTCTTTTGTTGCATTATGGTGGAATCCCTTGTGAAATGGATGAAATTATGCAATTTGCTAAAAAAAACAATTTGAAAGTAATAGAAGATTGTGCTGCAGGGGTTTGTTCAAGTTATAAGGGTAAAGCGCTAGGAACTTTTGGTGACATAGGAATGTGGTCTTTTGATGCAATGAAAATTTTAGTTTGCGGCGATGGAGCAATACTGCATTTTAATACTCCTGAATTAAGGAACAAAGCAGAAAAGTGGCTGTATTTTGGATTAGAAACAAAATCAGGTTATGAAAATAGTGTTGCTCAAAAATGGTGGGAATTTGATGTGTCCTGTTATGGGCATCGCGCAATAATGAACGATATAACTGCAGCAATAGCATTAGAACAATTTAAAAAACTACCTATATATATGGAAAAAAGAAAAAAGGTTGATCAATATTATAATGAAAACTTGAAGGATTTGAAGTGGCTCGATATACCACCACAAATTCCTAATTATTGTACTACATCGTATTATTTTTATCACATACAAATTAAAAATGATTTGAGAGATAAGCTGGCAAAATATTTAAGAGAAAATGGCATTTATACGACTTTTCGTTATTATCCTTTGCACAGAGTTAATGCATTTAATGCTAAAGGCAATTTCCCTAATGCTGATTATGCTGCAGATCATACTTTGTGTTTGCCGATTCATCAAAGTTTAAGCGAAGAAGATGTTCAGCTAGTTGTTGAAAAAATAAAAGAATTTGGTGTGATGCATAAATTAAACTAGTTATAGCTGTGCGTATAGTTATGAGAATTGTTATATTTACTATGAAACTTTTCTCTAGCAAATTTTATATTCCATTTGGTCACTATATTGTCCTATTAGCTTTTTAGTTTGACAATGTTATAGTTTAATTTTATATTAAGTTTAACGTTCATTGATTGGGAGTTGATAGTCTAATCCTTGGGACTGTTGAAAGGTGTATGAAAAAATGTCTAATTGTGATAAATGAAATAAGCGGCAAAAGTTCATTGATAGATGAAAAAAAACTTGTTGATTTATACTCCAAAAAATATGAAGTTGATGTCGCGAGAATAGTTAGTGAAACAACAATTTGGTCTGGTAAAGGCTATGATCTTGTTATTGCTTGTGGTGGCGATGGGACTTTAAATAATGTCATTAACAGTGAATTAGATAAGAAAACTGAAATTATTCATTATTCTTTTGGAACATTTAATGAATGTGCCAAAGCAAAAGGAAAAAATGGCAAATCCTTAAACGATAAGGTCAAATTAAAAGAATATGCAACCGCAAATAATAAAATTTTTAGTTATGTTTTAGCAGCAGGAACTTTTACACCTTTAGGATATGCTGTAAAATCTAAAATAAAGAAGAAATTTGGTATATTAGCATATTTAGCCAAAGTTGTGCCAGCATATAAAGTTCATAATATTAAAGCAAGAGTAACAGCAGATGGGATAACATATTTAAACAACTATACTTTAGTTATGGTAATTGACTCAAAAAGATGTTTTGGTTTTAACTTTAATAAGCTATATCGCCCAGATAATGGGCAAGTACAGTTGTTGCTGATAAAGAGTCCCGGGAGAGATGATAATTTTAAAAATAAAGTAAAAATATTTTTCCCATTTTTTAGAGCATTTTTTATAGGTTTTAAAAAAGAATATAAAAGCAAGTATGTGATTTTTAAAAGTGCAGAAAATATAACAATAGAATTAGAGGGAAAAGAAACTTTCAACATCGATGGTGAAGCTGTGGATTTTGATGGAAAAATTGATGTTAGTGTAAATGCACCAGAAAAAGGTATTTATTTAGGAAATCCAAAGGAAGTTAGGAAAAGATTTTTAATGAATCACTAATTTATATAAGTTTTTTGCATAGTTGTTATTATTCAAATCAATCATGCGCTAATTTACTATATCATTATTTGTCGTTGTTTTGAGAGTTAATTTAGACAAAACGCGTTAATTCTCAGAGTAAGTGCAACTTTTGAGTCAGCTCTAATTTAGACTTAACATTAGACTTAACACTTTTAGGACAAAACATTAAATAAAAAATATGCTGTATTGACAATGTTAAGGTGATGTTATAACCTGAACTTTTAGTCAAAAGTTT
>LSQX01210213.1_pt1 | contig 51402 bp, 54 predicted proteins | sample 654561 | NCBI WGS metagenome assembly LSQX01 (sample SAMN04489861, study PRJNA283612) | anaerobic digester metagenome | isolation source: 4 biogas reactors fed with cattle manure at either 37C or 55C with and... | place: Denmark: Kongens Lyngby | collected 2014
ATGCATGTCATACCGCTTACTTTGAGGCTGATTTTGTCATGGATAACTTTAACTGACTTGGCCTAATGGTGGCTTCAATTGCTTTTGGTTAAGAGCGCGGGGTTGTAGTCTATGAGGACTTTCTCTGCTAAGTTGACGTTGGCATGGGTTACACCGTTTAGTTTACCTATGCTTTTTCTATGGCTCGTGCGTAGTTTACATAGCTTATTTCGCTGATGTTGAGAACTATTTTTTAGTTTTTTATGACTTATCTTGCTCTTGTCTCCCTAGCTCGCTATTAAGTGGCAGTACATCGAAATACATGTGTCTACAAAAGATATATCGTACAATGTATCGATACACTTACACAAACATACACTAACTACCCACACTACTCTCAAAGAATCTTACAGAAAAATGAAAAGAAAAAACCTTTTGTAAAAAGTAACCAAAACCTACAAGATCATTCCAAGCGCTTGATGATGTGATATCCAAACTGGGTCTTAACCGGTTCCGATACCTGACCCTTCTGTAGTTCAAAGGCTACCTTTTCGAATTCCTTCACCATTTTTCCTCGAGTGAAGATTCCAAGATCTCCACCTTTTTTACTAGACGGGCAAAGCGAGACTTTTTTTGCAATTTCACCAAATTTCTCTCCTTTATCCAGTCGAGATTTTATTGTGCTTGCTTCTGAAAGGGTTTTAACCAGTATGTGACAACAATGAGCTTTGGTTGACATGTTATTTTTTTAAGCTATTTCAAAATATAACTTTTACTTAAGAACAGCGACGTTTTATACGCAAATGGAAAAATTGCGATTTTTAATTAAATAATGTCATAATTGATTCTGTATTTAGTTTATCAATTTACATATACTTGTATAAATTGAAACTTAAAAAACAGTCTACTTCGAAGTTCGAAGTAACAGAGTAGATACCGTTAAAACAAAAGCAGGTATACCAGTAAGCATGCAAGCCAAAAAAATGCTATTGAACATAGAAGAGGAACAAACACTCGACAGAACCACAGCAGAACAACTATCAAGAATTGTAGAATTTCTTCTAAATCTAGAAGACTAACTACTTACTACTCTCAAATTCAAATTGGAATTTATATAATCTACTTTAGTCTCAAAGAAACTATAGATGCCCTTTGACAGTTAAAACAACTGACAAAAAATAAGTTGATAAAAGAAGGATGTTCGTCTCAATTAGTGAGAGACGATTTTTGTTTTATTCGATTACCTGAATTGCACCTTCTGGACATTGTGCCTCGCAGGCTCTACAAATTAAGCATTCGCTTTCGTTTGTAGGAACTGCCTTACCGTCTTTAATCTCATAGACGCTGACTGGGCAAGTGTTGACACAAGTTTCGCATCCAGTGCATTTAGGATCGACAACAATTTTTACCATTTTGTCTGACCTCACTGTATTAATTTTTGAAAATCATCTATGTAAAATAAAAGGGTTTAGGTGAGTTAACGAATTTTTTCACGTAATCGCATCAATATTCCATTCATTACTGATTCGGCTTTATCTCGCAGTTTTTGAGCGTCAGCGATGTTTTTCTTGTAACTTTCAATCGGTATTTCACCTTTACTCCGATGTGCTTGAAGCATCCTCATGTTTTCTTCAGCTTCTTCTAGTTCAGATTCTGCTACATCAAGTTGTTTAATAAGGTCTGGATAACTACCTGATGCACCACGGAAGATTGCTTTATGACGTTCTATGTTTCTAGTTAAGCTATCTATTCGAGTTTCTATTGCACTTCTTTGAGCTTTGTATTGACGTCTTGGGATTTTACCTTTCTGCGCTTTGATGTCTACTGCTCTTAATTCCGTATTAAGGTGCTTCTTGTCTTCATAGGCGTCGGTGAACTCACGGATAATTGTTGAGGTGACATGCGCGCTCTTCACGGTTTCAAAAACCGGTTTATTGGTGATTTTGGTAGGAATATAAATGTACTCCATTTCATAAGATTCTGTTTTAGGTTTACGTTTTCTATAAACTACTGCACCAACACAACCAAGCAACGCTACTAATGCCGCCCAAAAAGTTGGTCTAAAAGATACCCAAACTGGATTGTAGTCGTAGGTAAGATGTATAGTGTTTTTTTGAGGTGCAAGGTAGTCGATTGCACTTATGTCTTCTGCTTTTACTGTTAGCGCATCTTGATATGCACCTCTTGTGATTGTTGAAGAAGAATCAAGTTGGTTCACCTGAGGGGTAATAATTGTTGCCCCTTCGGGAGGATTAAAGGTCATGGTAGCCTGTTGAACAACATATTGACAGTTGGTAAAAAGTTCAAAATCAGACAGAACATATTGGCTACCTTGAAGTTTAGCCCCCGGTAGTTTATAATTTACCATTAGGTCGGTTGATTGACCACTGGTCATGGGTGTGACTAAAGTCACGCTTAAGAGGCATAAATTGCGATCTGTGTTTACATTTGTTGCCAGGGTGTTGCCAAAAGTGTCTTTTGCTTCGATTCTTGTTGCATCCATTGGCAAACATAGAACATATGATGTTAGGGTTGATGAGGTGTTGCTAGTTATGTGGTAGGTGTCAACTGCATTTAGGCTTCCGATTGTGTCGATACTTATTTCCCTTTTTAGACTGTTTATAATAGATGATTGTATTGCCCCGCTTGTGACTTGTAGGTTGCTTTCTGCTATGGCGTACGTATACGGGGGTAAATCCTTTTTTGTGTATTTTGTTTCTGTAATATTCCCATCCTCTTTACCGATGCTAATACTTAAGGGCGCAGATGGAGTTTTGATTTCCACGTTACAAGTTGTTGCTGTCTGTTCTAAGCTTGGATAAACGGGGAATCCTACTACAAAGTTACCATTACCCTGATCGATGATTAGGCGGTTTGAGAGTACGAATGCTACTGAGAATATACTAGGTAAATTACCCTCAAAATTGATTTTTACACCATAGAAGCCGCTGTGATTCCCCATGGGGACTCCTAAGTTAACAGTGTAGACGTTGTTTTGGTCGTACGCTAATACTTTTAGGACTTCTGTGCTGTAAATGTATGGCAGTGCTATGGTGAATGTATCGGTAACTTTACCTGTAACATAGATAGTATCTGTGATGATGACGTTCCCCGAATAGAGGACTTCGATTGTGTGATCTACTTGATTTATGTTGTAGCTTGTCAGCGCTGTGGCATCATTTGATAACGTCGGTAGTATGGTGAGGAACAATAGGCTGACAATTAAGAGGGTTACTATGGTTTGTTTCATGAAATCTACACCGAACGGCGTTTTGTTTATGTTGGGTTAAGTTGTTTATTTACTTTTACCGAAATGTCGAAACTATTTTTGGCGTTTAAAAGTGTGAGGCGAGTACGTTTATCTTGTTTGCATCATACCTTTGGACCGAAGCCCCCATTCCAAATATGTTGTTTATAATTTTTGTGCGCACACATAACCAAACGCTTGATTTCCATTTGAAAAGCGGAATATTAACCCTTGCTGAAAAATTATTGGTAGCGGGGAGTAGATTTGAACTACTGATCTCTGGGTTATGAGCCCAGCGGGTTAATCCTGGCTACCCCACCCCGCTACTTTTGCTTCACAAACTGGGCTTGGTGCAGTCTATTATCTACTTCTCGAATATTAAGTTTCTTTTTCATCTTTCAGCAAAAGTCTTTTAGTATCGGTTATATTTTCTATGGCTAGATGGTTAAGATGGATAAGCCGTATTTACGTAAACTTTCGAATCCGGTCCTTGATAATCCAATCTTTGTACAAGGGCTTCCAGGCTTTGGTAATGTAGGGCGGATAGCGGCTCACCTGCTCATCAAATTCTGTGACGCAAAACCTTTCGCAGAATTGTATTCACCGACATTTCCAGATTACATCTCCATAACAAGTAAAGGAATTTCCCATTTGCCCCGATATGAATTCTTCTATGCTCCCATGGAAAAAAATAATTTGATTATTATGACAGGTGAAATTCAACCCAGTTTTGAGGATGTTGTTGCTCACTATGCAGTTTGCGGTTCTGTTCTTGATTTCGTCGAAGAACTGGGTTGTAAGTTTATCGTTACTATGGGTGGTGTACCAATTACTGAGGATAAAACTCAAGTTTTCATTGCTGCAACTTCCCCTCGATTGACAACAGAATTCATGGAGAAAGGCGGTGTGATCTACAGTAAGGGTCGCATAGTAGGCGGTACAGGCTTGACTTTAGCGTTAGCTAAAGAAAGAAAATTAGATGGCGTCAGTTTGTTGGGTACAACGATGGGTTTTAAGGCTGATAAAGGCGCTGGATTTTTAGTTTTTAAGTTTTTAATGAAGGCTTTAGGAAAAGAGATAAAAGAAGGTTTCGCGGAAAACAATCAATCTGAAGAGTCTTAAGTTGGGCGCCATATGACCGAAATTGCAGAAGTAGAATTAAGTGGAGAATCCAAAATTACACGAATATCTTTACTAATTGTATCTGTACTATTGATTTTTGTGGGTCCGACTTATTTTCCTTACTTGTTGGTTACCGCAGGTCTTGCTGAAAGTATCGCTTTAGTTTTGGGCTTTGTCTTATTTGTTGTTGGCTTGGTTATGTTGATATATTTGATCCGCAAGAAAATCATAACTTAATCACCAACTCTCTTAATTTTAGTTAATTTTTGCCTCAGATACCCTAGAGTGCATCATCAATCAGCTTTTTAGATTCTTCATCGGCAGCCAAATAGGACTAGTGCTGTTTTATTAAGTATTCTTTTTCAGTTTATTTTTCTTTTATTTGACTTTAATTATCTATATCTAAATGTGTTCGGTCGATTTTTTAACTTGTTATTGTTATTAACTTGTTATTGTTATAATACTTACTTTTAACCTGATTTGCCCAGAGAGTTACTTCTAATCGATTTTTAAAATACAGAAGTCATATAGCTTGTTCCTAAAAGAATAACATTATGATGGATAGCAAGAGTAAACTCCCTGTATCCTCAGAGACGAGGAGACGAGGCGAACAACCATCATTTAAATCGTAACGAACGAGAATATATCAGATCGATTATTCAAAAAGGTAAAGAGACTAGAATAAACCTTTTTTTAAAAATGCTCAGAATACACAGGAGTCTCAATATAGATGACTAGCGTTTTCCAGGTGAATACTGCTGCTGTGGAATAAGCCGCATACCATCATAAGCGCAGAAATGATAAACATCTTACCACTAAAGAAAAACTACCTGAACTCGGCACACTCATGGCGACGCCCTAAAAGTTTCCATACAATCCACCGGCAGTGTAGACCCGACCAAAAAAGAAAACTGGAAGTCCATCTTCAGACGCCTAAGAGTCCAAGGCATAGGCGACTTATACCTGCGAGACAAAATCATACTCATAAAAAATCCATTATCAATGAATCTCTAATCTGGAGAAACCTCCTAGAAAACTTGCTTGGCATCGAATTAGAACCACTTGTTTTTGAAATAAAGCTTATGATGCAAGTGTCCATTGAAGTGCCATGAAAAAGGTTTTTTCATAGAAAAAACCTAAACCAGTTACAGTTTAGCCTTATAGCCTGTTTTGACAGTTAAATACTAGTGGAACAGGTTTATATGCAAGGTAAGCATCAAGGTGTCACCAAGTGACGTATGATGAGGGATTGCGTTCATACAAGGCGATTGCCTTCATTGAAAGCTTAACGAGATTTTATTACTGTAAATTAGGGACAATCCCCAAACCAAACGTTACCGCAAATCAAAAAACCTTTAGACAACTCTCTAAACTATTAGGTGAAAAATTATGGATAAAATAAAATTTGCCATTCCAAAAGGCTCCCTAGAAAAAGCAACAGCCGAATTCTTCGCTAAATCTGGCTTTAAAATTGGCGCTTCAGATCGAACTTATCGCCCAAGCATAAATGACCCCCAAATTGAAATGAAAGTTCTTCGTCCTCAAGAAATTCCCGTATTTGTGAGTGAAGGACTGCAAGACATAGGTATAACGGGTGAGGATTGGGTACGTGAAAATAAGGCTGATGTCGAAGTATTGCAAAACCTTGAATACGGTAAAATTCGACTAGTAATTGCCGTTCCTAAGAGTCTACCGGAAGGTACTACCTTAGGAGAATTCATGGAGTTCATCTGGGCTTCTGGTAAAAACTTTCGAATAAGCACAGAATACCTTAATATAGCTTTTGAGTATCTCAAAAGTATACCTGAATACAAGAAACGATTCGGTGACGCTGATCCAGTGATTGTTACGCCGTGGTGGCGGAAAGGCGACAACCCTCGAGTAAAGATTTTCTTGTCGTTTGGTGCAACTGAGGCAAAACCTCCAGAAAACAGCGATTGTATTATGGATGTAACCGAAACAGGTACGACCATAGAGGCTAATAACCTCCGTATAATCGAGACTGTTATGCGATCATCTGCAATTCTAATTGCTAACAAGGAATCCCTTGAAAATTCAGAGAAACGTGAAAAAATCTTTGATATTGTTGCTTTACTTAAGGGTGTAGTTGATGGTTCTAAAAGAATACATTTATTCGTTAATGTTAAAAAAGAGAACCTTAACAAATTACTAACGGAGTTGCCAGCACTTAAAAATCCTACAATATCACCCCTTGCTGATGATGCTTGGGTGAGCGTTAACACAGTTGTCGAAAAAGACTGCCTCATCGGTTTGCTCCCAAAAATACGCAAGATCGCTCAAGGTTTAGTTGTGTATGAACCAAGGCAGGTGCTAGCACTAGACGAGATTGCACGGAGAAATGAAGGTCAATGCAAAACGGATCAATCATAAACATTTGGGAATCAAAACAGCTACCGTTCGGTTGGTTCAAGCGACAGCAAGTGGACCAGAAAGCTGCGGCTGAACTCGAAACTACTGTTAAAGCCATTATAGACCAGGTGAAAAGTGATGGTGACAGAGCGTTAATAGAGTTTGCTCAGAAATTTGATCAAGCAAAATTCACTTCAACTTCATTAAAAGTTACTCCTGAAGAGATTAAAGAGGCCTACAGTAAAGTTACCAAAGAACAAATTGCAGCCATCAATTTTATGAAGCAACGCATAAGTGTTTTTCAAAAGCAATTATTGCACCAAACAGAAGTTAAAGCTTTTAACGAGGGTGTCATGGTCCAAACGATATTACGTCCGATTGAAAGTGTCGGATGTTATGTTCCTGGGGGCCAAGCGGTCTATCCAAGTTCTGTAGTAATGACGGCAGTTCCAGCTAAAATTGCAGGTGTGCCCCGTGTTGTTGTCTGTTCTCCGACTGATGCTGAGGGTAAAGTCAACCCGCTAGTGTTGGTTGCTTCCGACATCTGTGGGGTAAATGAAGTAATAAAGGTCGGCGGTGCCCAGTCAATAGCTGCTCTAGCTTATGGCACAGAGAGCATAAAGCCTGTCCGTAAAGTCGTTGGACCTGGTAGCAAATATGTTACTATGGCTAAAACAATGGTTTCACAAGATGTCGCGATTGATATGCCTGCTGGTCCAAGCGAGGTTCTAATACTTGCTGATCAATATGCCGATGCACGTTTAATCTCCTATGACATGATTTCCCAGGCTGAACATGGCACTGACAGTATAGCAGCATTGATAACTACGTCTAAAAAGTTAGCTGTTCAAGTTCAGGAAGAACTCGGTAGGTTGATTGTGGGTGTTCCAAGATCAGAGAAAATCTTCGAGTCATTAAAGAAATATGGTTTCATCATAGTCTGTGACTCAATCGATGAAGCAGTGGAGTTAACAAATCAGTTTGCAGCAGAACACTTAGAAGTAATGGCAAACGATGCCAAGATGCTGGCTGAAAAACTCATTGCTGGCCTCATTTTAATAGGACCATATAGTCCAGTGCCTTTAAGTGATTATGCGAGCGGAACTAACCATGTTCTACCCACCGGCGGATTTGCTCATTCATTTTCGGGTCTATCCGCATTTGATTTTATGCGGCGAGTTAGCATAGTTGAATGTTCTCGGGAAGGCTTAGAAAAAGTAAAAAGTCAAGTTAAAGTCATAACTGAAGTTGAAAATCTTCCAAACCACTACAAAGCGATAGAGGCAAGGTTTATCAAATGAGCGAATCTTACCAGAAATGGTTTAAAGCAAAACAAGATGAATTCCAAACTATCGATTGTTATTCGGCCGGTGTCACACCTCAAGGTTTAGCAGAACAAATAGGTGTTGCCCAATCTGAAATTATCAAGCTCAACTTCAACGAAAACCTTTTTATCGATCGCACTAAACAAACGGCACTCATGAAACAGTTGGCAGATGAAATTGACCTTCGCATGTACCCTGAAGATGAAGAAGCTATACTCCGTGAGAAACTCACAGGTTACCTCGGTGTCTCTGCAGATTATATTGCCATCAGCAATGCAGGTGACGAATTAATCGACCGCATTACTCGACTCTTTATCGAAAAAAGCGATGTTGCAGTTTCCCCATCTCCGACATTTGCAATCCCAAGGCTTTGTGTACAACGGCAGGGAGGCGAATATGTTACCGTACCGCTGACTGAAGATTTCCAATTGGATATTTCTGGCATGCTATCCCATTTCAATGGGAAGACTCGGCTTCTTTATATATGCTCACCAAACAATCCAACTTCCAACCAAATGGCGCCAGAAGATATCGAAAAACTAGTAAATGCTTTTCCGGGAATAGTGATTATTGACGAAGCTTACGGAGAATTTGCCGATTACAGTTTTATACCTCGAATACGCGAGTTCCCCAATGTAGTAATTTTGCGTACCTTTAGCAAAGCTTTTGGCTTAGCCATGCTTAGATTGGGTTATGCGGTCGCTAATCCTGAAATATGCAAGATCATTCGAGAAAAGGCTCCATTGCCCTATCCAGTTTCCGGGTTCAGTATTCGAATGGGTATTAAAATGCTAGAAAACATGGATATCATGCAAACCGCGGTCTCGGCGCTGGTAACGGAGCGGGAAAAATTCATAACCGCACTGAATCAAATAGTAGGTGTGCAAGCATTCCCTTCACAATCGGACTTTATTCTGATAAATACCCAAAAATCTGCTGATGAAGTTTATTCGAAGCTCCTTAAGAGAGGTATTATGTTAAAAAAATTTGGTATACTCCTACAATACAAAAACTGTTTCCGTGTGACTGTCGGATTGCCCGTGATGAACTTGAAACTAATCAAAGCATTAAACGAAGTAATGAGTGATTAACAATGAGAAGTGAAGAGGTTTATCGTAAAACCAAAGAAACTGACGTAAAAGTAAAAGTAAACTTAGATGGCGAAGGGAAGGCAAACATCCAAACTCCAGTACAGTTTCTAAGTCATATGCTAACTTCGCTGGCAACACACAGCTTAATCGACATAGACGCATCCGTTAAAGGTGACCTGGTCCACCACATTGTTGAAGACTTAGCACTCGGGTTAGGCGAAGCATTAAACAAAGCGCTAGGTAATCGTGAAGGTATCACACGTTTTGGCAACGCCTTTGCTCCTATGGATTGCTCTCTTGCACTTGCAGCCGTCGATTTGGTCAAGCGTCCATACTTTAAAATTGACCTTAAACTACGAGGGAAAAAGGTAGAAGATATGCAAACAGAAGATATTCAGCACTTCTTTGAATCTTTTACACAAGCATTGCAGGCTAACGTGCATATCTTTGTTGAGTATGGCAGCAACGACCACCACAAAGCAGAAGCAGCTACCAAAGCGCTTGCGCTTTCGCTTCGCCAGTCAATAATAGTGGATTCTCGGCGTAAAGGTGCACCTAGCAGTAAAGGCGTAATTTGATGGCTAACGTAGTTATCTTAGACTACGGCGGCGGCAATCTTTTCAGCCTAAAAATAGCACTTGAAAAGGTTGGTTTATCTGTCACAGTTGGCACTTCCGCAGCGGATTTAGTGGAAGCCGACGCCATTACTTTGCCAGGTGTTGGAAGTTTTACTGCGTCATTAGAACGTCTCGATGAGGTTAAAGATGCTCTGCGAACTAAAGCGTCGGAAGGTACTCCTTTGCTCGGTATTTGTATAGGACTGCAACTCTTTTTTGAATCTAGTGAGGAGGGACCAGGTACAGGTTTATCATTCTTTAAAGGCAGCGTTAAACAGTTACCCAAAACCAAAAAGATTCCGCATATGGGATGGAATACACTAAACCTCATTAAACCCAATGGGCTCTTAGCTGAAATTAAAGAGGGTTCATATGTTTATTTTGTACATTCATTTTACCCAGAACCTAAAGACGCCTCAATTATCTGTGCAAAAACAGAATACGGCACAATATTCACGTCGGCTGTATGTGAAAAAAATATTTATGCAACTCAATTTCATCCTGAAAAATCTGGTGAGACAGGACTCAAAATACTAAAGAACTTCGCTAGGATAGTATTAAGGTGATCATTTATGGAGCTTATTCCAGCAATTGACTTGATGAGCGGTAAAATTGTGAGGCTAACAAAGGGTAAAGCTGAAACCGCTAAAAGCTACGAGTCCCAATTCGGTACCCCCCTTCAGGCAGCTGAACGTTGGCGAGATGAGGGTGCAGGTAAACTTCACATCATCGACTTAGATGCTGCCTTTAGCATAGGTGACAATCGGTCAGTAATAGCTGAAATTGCAAAAAATGTATCTCGACCCATCCAAGTGGGCGGTGGAATCCGTAGTTACAAGGTCGCCGAAGATCTTCTCAAGACAGGCGCAGCACAGGTTATACTGGGGTCCTTAGCGTTCAGCGACCCCACGGTCATCACAAAAATTCAGGGACGTTTCGGTCCGGATTCTGTTATTGTAGCTCTTGATAACCAAGATGGCCGCATAATGGTGGATGGCTGGCAAACTACAACCGCTATGACCGTTGATGATGCACTTGACAAATATGTCAAACTTGGTGTCCAAACCTACCTCATCACATCCATAGCTCAAGATGGCATGTTAACTGGTCCTGATTTACAAACTCTAAATGCTGCAACTATGGTTCCTAATGTTAAAGTAATAGCGGCTGGGGGAATCGGCACTATTGGTGACTTATCAGCGCTTAAAGAAGTTGGATGTGAGGGTGCTGTTATTGGTAAAGCCCTATATGAGGGGAGGTTCACATTAAAAGAGGCGCTATCAAATATTGGAGTCTAACGAATTGCCCTTAGCTAAACGAATTGTACCCTGTCTTGATGTTGATCATGGCAAAGTCGTCAAAGGTATAAATTTTCTTCAACTTAAACATGCGGGTGACCCAGTTGAATTGGCTAAGCGTTATAATGATCAAGGCGCTGACGAACTAGTGTTTCTCGATATCACGGCTTCAAATGAAAAACGTGAGATCATGCGACAATATGTTGAAGGCGTCGCTAAAGCTATCAGTATACCTTTCACTGTTGGTGGAGGAATTCGAACAGTGTCGGATGCAAGAAATGTGCTCTGCAGTGGAGCGGATAAAGTGTCGGTTAACACGGCTGCAATAGAAAATCCTCAGGTAATTACTGAGTTAGCCGATGTTTTTGGGCGACAATGTGTTGTAGTTGCAGTTGACGTTAAACGGAATTATAACGTTGCTGATGAAAAATTTATCTTTGACACTCTTGAGGGCAAGGTCTGGTTTGAAGTTAATACTTTTGGTGGACGAAAACCGACAGGTATCGATGCGGTATCATGGACCATGCATGCAGAAAAACTTGGTGCAGGTGAATTTCTTGTTACATCAATGGATTGTGATGGAACTAAAAACGGTTATGATATCGAATTGACTCGAGCGATATCTGAACGTGTTAATGTGCCTGTTATTGCAAGTGGTGGTGCAGGTGTTCCTAAACATCTCTACGATGTTTTTATAGAGGGCAAAGCAGATGCCGCTCTAGCTGCATCTATTTTTCACTACAATCAATACCCCGTTCCCATCGTTAAAGATTACTTGCGTAAAATGGGGGTGACTGTTCGACAATGATTCAAACCGATTTGGTCTCAAAGCTTGATTTTACCAAAAACAACGGGCTAATTCCTGTTATCGTGCAAGACTATAAAACTAGCGCCATCCTAATGCAAGCATATGCCAACAAAGAAGCTGTGGATTTAACTCTGAAAACTAAGAAAGCTACCTATTGGAGTCGTAGCAGAAACGAAATCTGGGTTAAAGGCGAAACGAGTGGTAATACCCAAAAAGTTGTCTCTGTTTTTGCTGACTGTGACTTTGACTCGCTGCTTTATGTGGTTGAGCAGACAGGTCCCGCTTGCCATACAGGTGAATACAGCTGTTTTTACAATAATTTGCTTTAACTTGTTTTTTACTAATTTGTACTCCCGCATTTTTCAATTTTGATGTAAAACGTTGATACCAAACTAAGTTATAGATCATTCATGTGAATTTAGAGACATAAGAATTCTCATGATACTATAGTTAATCCTTTTAAACAAAGTCTCTCTATTCACCTTGTGAATCACTTATGTATCATATGCATCGAGAAGCTATGCTCTATGAACGGCAAAAAGAAGGTAAAGTCAAATGCTGCCTTTGTGCACGTCGATGCCTGATTAATGATGGAGCCCCTGGTTTTTGTTTAGTTCGTAGAAATGAAGGCGGTACCCTCTATACTCTAAACTATGGTAAAGTCGTCTCTGCAGGCGTAGATCCAATAGGCAAAAAACCATTAACACACTTCAACCCTGGTGCTCTGGTGATGTCGGTTGCAGCAGCCGGTTGTAATTTTCGCTGCCAATTCTGTGACAACTGGATGATTAGCCAAGATTGTGAATCCCCCGGCAATCCTATGTCTCCTGAAGAAATCGTTAAAGCAGCACAGAATGCTGGCTGCCAAGGCATAAGCTATACTTACACCGAGCCGACCATTTTCATGGAATATGCCTACGATACTGCAAAAGTCGCGAAGGATGCGGGTTTATTCAACACTTTTGTAACCAACGGTTACATGACACCCGAGGCAGTTAGAACCATTGCGCCCTACCTTGACGCTGTAACGGTAGACTTTAAAGGTGGTGCTGAGCCGGAATTCTACAAGTCCATTATGGGCGTTCCAAATGTTAAACCAATTTTTGAAAGCTTAAAAGAGTTACATCTAAGTGGCATTCATATTGAACTAACTAATTTGGTTGTCCCAAAAACTGGCGACTCTATGGATAGAATTCGTGAATTAGCCGCATGGATACGTGACAACATTGGAGCAGACACACCTCTTCATTTGTTAAGATTTCATCCTGAATACAAGATGTCTACTATTCCAGCAACTTCAGTACAAAAAATGGAGCAGGCCCTTTTAACTGCAAAGAATCAAGGTCTTCGGTATGTCTACATTGGTAACGTACCTGGGCATGCCGCAGAAAATACCTACTGCCCCAACTGCGATACCCCCATTATCCGACGTTACGCGTTTGATATAACTCAGTGGAATGTAACCGAAGACAACAAATGTCCAGTATGTGGACAACAAATACCAATAAAAGGTAAACTGCACCAATCTTTTCAGCGGTTTTCATATGCCCTGTTTTAAGCTGTTAATAACCTACAATGGTGTGGAGAACTATATCATCTGATAAAGAATTAGCAAAGGGTAGTTTGGCTAGATATTTTGCCATTGTCAAGAATACGAAAAAGGCGAAATTCTCCATAGCTAAGAAGGTATCAGCTAAATTTACAGACACAGAACCACTTGAAACGCTATGGCAGCAACACGTAAAGTGCACAGAAGCTTATTGTAGGCTAGAATATCAAATTGACAATGGTAAGGACTACGTCTCAATTCCTTTTCCTAAACAATCATACTTGGATTTAAAAAAACAAGTCACTAACAAAATTCTTAAAAGTTGTTGCCTTTGCACACATCGCTGTGGTGTAAATCGGTTAGCTCACCAGTTGGGTTATTGTGGTTGTGGCAACAAAGTTGCTGTTTCAAGCATTTTTATTCATACAGGCGAAGAGCCAGAGCTTGTACCATCTGGAACGATCTTTACTATGGGCTGCACAATTCAATGTAAACACTGCCAGAATTGGACTATATCACAATGGAAAGAAAGCAACATTCAGTTTACTCCTAAAGAAATGGCTATGGAAGTTGAGGCCCTACACCTGAATGGTTGTCGAAACATCAATCTGGTAGGCGGGGAACCGACACCATGGTTAAAACATTGGATAGAAACCTTTAGTTATGTAGGCGCAAATCTGCCTGTAGTATGGAATTCTAACTCATATTACAGCCAAGAAACCGCGCAATTGCTTGCTGGGTTTGCGGATGTTTATCTGTTGGATTTTAAATATGGTCCAGGAGACTGTGCCAAGAGACTCTCCGACGCACCAGGCTACTGGGCGGTAAATACGCGTAATCACCTTTTAGCCAAAAGGTATGGTGAATTAATTGTGCGCGTGCTAGTATTGCCGGGACATCTGGAATGCTGCACACAACCGATTCTACAGTGGATTGCCCAAAATCTGGGTGTACAGACACGGGTAAACTTGATGTTTCAGTACCGCCCAGAATGGCGCGCCTACGAAATACCTGAGCTTCTACGGCGCTTAACCAAAGAAGAGATGGATAGAGCTCTTGGGTATGCACATGAGGTTGGTTTATGCAACCTAGTAACTTAAAGTCTTAATAGGACAAGATTCAGCTTTTACAAGAGCTTGCCCATGACGAAATATTCTGCGTTGACTATCCCAACCAGTTACTGGAAACCACATCAAGATTACCTCAAAGAAATAACTGACACTCTAAGAGGCAGAGTTCATGATCATGACTTTGTAGTGGTTTCCGAGAAGGCACTTGCAGTAGCTACTTGTTGCATAGTTGATGAAAAAAATGTCAAGGCTAGCCGAAATGCTAGGGTTATAGCTGGTTTCTGGATGAAGACTATTTGGGGCTATCCGCTTGGGTTAATATGTGGTTTTGGGTTACGCCTACTATTTAGATTACGCACTTATCCGCTTGAATTAGGGAGTCGACATAAGCAATTAGCGCTTGAACATGCGGGATTATTACAAGCACTCATGTTTGGTTCCGAGGGGGGCATAGACGGATCCAATTTGGCTTATTCTTATGTTAGCCTACCATTGTCCAATGCCAAAGAGTTTGCACAAGAAATACAAGTCCACATTAGACGGCAACTTGGAAAAAATATCTGCGTAATAATCGCTGATACAGACAAAACTTACCGTTTTCACAACACTTACTATACTCCAAGGCCCAACCCTATGAATGGCATACATTCTATCGGCGGTGTTATAACATATGTTTTGGGTAGAATGTTTAAGCTTAAGAGGAGTTCGACACCGTTGGCTGTGTCTGGGTTACCGCTCTCTGCAGGGCAAGCCTTAACGATTACTAATATTGCTGATCGTGCACGGGGTTCTGGATCTGGAGCTACTGTTTGGGATATGGCTGCTAGATTCAATGTGGATTTAGAAAGTGTTAGTTGGGAAATGCTTAGTTCGGTTAAGCATAAGCCAATCGTAATTGTCAGACGAAAACCATAGCGTTGCGCAAAGATTATGTTGATTTAGAGTAAAAAAGTATTTTTGAAGAGTAAGACATAAAAATTGGGTTGCACGCTCTATGCGGAAACAATGGGATGCACATATGGAAGAATCACTACAAAGGTTAGATGCTTTCTTTAATCCAAAGTCAGTCGCAGTTATCGGTGCCACTAAAAAGGTAGGTAAAGCCGGTTATGTCATTTTTAAAAACTTAGCAACCAACAAGCAGCGTGGAGTCTTTAAGGGTGAACTCTACCCTATTAATCCAGGCGAGGACTCCATTTTAGGATTCAAATGCTTTGAAACCTTAAGCAAGGTTCCTGAAAGCGAAATAGATCTTATTGTTGTTATTGTTCCGGCTAAAGCTGTTGCCTCAGTTATGGAAGAAGCTGTCGTTAAGAAAGTTAAAACAGCAGTAATAATTACCGCAGGCTTTAAGGAAGTCGGCAACAAAGAAATGGAAGACCATGTTATCGCTATAGCAAAAAAGGGTAATATACGGATGCTAGGTCCAAACTGTTTAGGTGTCTTTTACGCTAAAAGCGGTATTGACACATTGTTTTTACCTGAAATGAAAACATTGAGTACTGGCGAAGAAGTCGTTGCTACCCCACGACCAATGCCGGGTAGCATTGCCATGATTACTCAGAGTGGTGCTTTTGGTTCAGCGGCACTAGACTACTTGACCGGTCGTCAGATGGGCGTTTCAAAATTCGTAAGCTTTGGTAATAAGAGCGATGTCTCCGAATCTGACATACTTAACTATCTCATGTACGATACTGAAACAAAAGTTATTTTAGTCTACCTTGAAGACGTTAAGGATGGACGCGATTTTATAGAAATCGCCAAGAAGGTCACCCTTAAGAAGCCAGTTGTCGTCATTAAATCAGGACGTAGCAACGCTGGTGCACGTGCAGCTGCAAGTCACACAGGCGCTATCGCAGGCTCAGACAAAGTTTATGATGCAGCATTCAAGCAGTGTGGTGTTATACGCGCTTATAGCATGGAAGAATTCTTTGACATTGGCAAAGCACTCGCGATGCAACCGCCCGCGCTAGGCACCAATATAGGTATTTTAACTGATGCTGGTGGTCCCGGTGTTATGACTGTTGACGAGCTCGAAACAGTAGGTTTGTCTGTAGAACATTTTAGCAAAGAAACTGCCGAGAAATTTGAGCGCCTTAAGAAGGAAGGTAAAATTTTAGCTATCGCTGCCACACATAACCCTGTAGACCTTACTGGTTCAGTCACTGATGACCAATTCACTATCTCAGCTGATATCATGTTTCAGGATCCGCATACAAGCGGCATTATTTTACTTGGTCTCCACCATATGCCTGGCTTAAAAGAGAAATATATTGACGACATCGCTAAACTTAGTGAAAACTACCATAAGCCAATCGTTATGGTTGACATCGGTGAAACTGAAATGGCACTGTATACAAGAAGCCGCTTTGACAGACTCTGCGTTCCATCTTTTGGTTCACCTGAAGATGCAGCACACGCAATGAAAGCCCTAGTTTGGTATGGTGAATACTTGCAAAAGAATGGCGTATATGATGATTATGTTGCCCACTTCAAAAAATGTGCAGCGCCGACCCAAGCTAAGAAACGGTAACTACTACTGTTACCCTATCTCCATCTTTTAACCCCAATTTTCCTCGTAGATATTGGGGAGCAATGATTTCTAATAAATCACTGGGATAATTTAGGACCAATGGCAAAATAACCGCGCATTTCAAACCAGAAATCTGCGCGTGAAAAAGTATACCTGAATGGTAACCCGTTTGGGGCTCAACAATAAATCCCTGTTTAGTCTCTAATTGTTTTTTTTTATCTTTGCTTTGTTCTGTTAGACGTATGTTCAAAGTTCCATAGTATGGCGGAAAACCTATGTTTCGAATTATTTGCTGTTTTACCCATGATAGGGCTACAAAATTTTTCCCTGTGCCTCTTCCTGAATAAACCGTACCCTCAAATGTCAACTGTGGCAAAAAAAGTCCACTTAAGGTTGTTTTTTTAGCCATTCCGCAACCGATTTTAAAATCGGGTCTGAGGAGATGTCAACTACTGGAACAATCATTTTTTCTTTAGTTTCAATCGTTTGCGCATACCGTGGCATTGGTGCATAACCAACATAGGTCCAGTAAACCTTGCGTTTTTCTAACAGTTCTTTAGCTACTATAGCGTTGGATGCAGAGAGCGGAAAATATAGAAACACTATACCGCCAACCCAATAGAGCCCCGCCAATTTGCCGCCAGCAATAACTGAGGTGAAACGTGCGATTTCTTCAGCATTGTTGAATCGGGTTTTTTCCATAATAACAATTTCTTTGAATGGTTCATAGCTTACAGAAACGTTGTTTTCGCCCATATCATAACAGTCTCCTCTCAGTTACCCCTAATAGGATAGCTCCTACCTTTTAATATTGCCATATTCTTAATGTCTGAGCGTTGTTCAAATAATTGCAATTAAAAAAATATTTACAAGAAAACAAGAAAAAGAAAGTTTATATTTTTTTAGTTTCAGTGGCTGTCTCCAGTGCCAAAACTCCTGGAAGCTTCTTACCCATCAAAAATTCGGTGAGTGCTCCCCCTGCTGTGCTGATATATCCCATTTTTGTACTTAAACCATACTCCTGTATGGCTGCAATTGTATTTCCCCCACCTGCAAGGCTAAACGCTTTGCTGTTTGCAATGGCTTTAAGAACCGCTTTTGTGCCATAGTTGAACTGTGGTTTTTCATACACCCCCATTGGTCCACTAACCACGGTCGCTTTTGCACTAGCGATGAGTTTGGTATAGGTTGCTACAGTTTTGTGACCTAAATCGAATATAGCGTAGTTAGTGGGCAGTTGGTCGATGATGATCTCGTCTCTGTCACCATAGACGTTAATAGCTAAGTCTGTTGGAATTAGGATTTTGTCTTCATACTGATCAAATAACGCTTTTATACCAGGTATATACCGTATAAGCTGTTTCTCTGCCAAGTAATCCATCGTCGGCACTCCCAAATTAACGCCTTTAGCCGCTAAAAACAACTGTGCCGTCACACCACCAACTAAAAAATAATCAGCAATGCCATTACTGAGAACATACTTGCTGATTTCGAGACTGTCATCCGCTTTTGCACCGCCCATGACATAGATACAGGGATGCTCAGGTTGCTCCAATGCCTTTCCCAATGAATTCAACTCACGTTCCATAATTCGACCGGCAACTGAAGGCAAAACTGCAGTGAAGCCAACTATCGAAACATGACCGCGATGTGCTACAGAAAATGCATCTGAAATAAACAAATCAGCCAATGGCGCAAGATTCTGCACCAATTCGGTTTTGGATTGTTTCTCTGGAGAGTTGTTTTTGGTTTCCCCATCCCAACTTCGAACATTTTCAAGCACCAAAATCTCACCTTCCTGAAGCTCTCTGATGGCTTCTTTAGCCCGATTACCAAATACATCATCAATGAACTTGACCGGACACCCCAAAATCTTTTGCAGCATCTCAGCATGCGATTTTAGACTGGTGTAATCCACATCGCCCTTACGACCTTGGTGCGCCAAAATCACAGTTTTGGCTCCTTTCTCGGCAAGTTCCTTCAATGTTGATTCAGCATGCGCTCTTATGCGGACGTCGCTTGTAACATTCTGTGTCTTAGGGTCAATCTCCGAGTTAAAGTCCACCCGAACAAGAACAACCTTGCTTTTTACTTCAAAATCATCTAAAGTTTTGAACTTAGCCATTATACCACTCAACTTTAGCCTTGGTAAAAAAGAAAGAAAAGAAAATTTAAAGCTTGCCCGCTTGATTATAGGTCTGCTTTTTTACCTATCATTTCGATGAAGTCGATCATGCGGTTGCTAAAGCCCCATTCGTTATCATACCATGAAAATATTTTAACGAAGTTGCTTTTCTCGCCTAATACCATGGTTAAGCTTGCGTCAAACACACTACTGTAAGTACTATGTAGAACGTCGCTTGAGACGATTGGGTCTTCAGTATACTCTAGAATGCCTTTTAACTCGCCTTCTGCAGCTTTTTTCATAGCATCGTTTATGTCTTCTTTAGTGACTTCTTTACCTAAGATACAGGTTAAGTCAACGATGGATACATCAGGGGTTGGAACACGTAATGCTACACCATTCATTTTACCGGAGCATGACGGCAGGACTTCGCCGATGGCTTTTGCGGCTCCTGTGCTGGTTGGAATGATGTTGATGGCTGCGGCACGTGCACGTCTGGGGTCTTTATGCACAAGGTCTAGGATTTTCTGGTCGTTTGTATAGCTGTGGCATGTAGTCATAAACGCTTTCTCTAGTCCAAAGTTGTCTGTTAAAACTTTGCTAATAGGTGCGAGGCCGTTGGTGGTGCAACTTGCGTTTGAGAGTATATTATCTTTTTCGGGATCATAAGAGTCATCGTTCACACCCAGTACGATGGTTCTATCGGGGTCTTTTGCTGGGGCAGAAATGAGGACTTTTTTTGCGCCTGCGGTAAGATGTTTGGAGGCGCCTTCACGGTTAGTGAACAAGCCTGTGCTCTCAACTACAAGAAATACTTCGAGGTCTTTCCAAGGTAAGTTTGCTGGGTCTCTTTCTTGGAGGCATTTGAGTGTCTTTCCGTTTACTACAAGGTCATTACCTTGTACTTCAACAGTTCCTGGGAAGCGTCCATGAACAGAGTCATACTTAAGCAGAAATGCGTTGGTTTTTGCGTCTGCTAAATCGTTTATTGCTACAAAATCTATGTTAGCTTTTTTTTCGACGGCTGCTCGGTAGAGAAGTCTACCGATTCTTCCAAAACCATTAATTCCAACTTTTATTGCCATAATGAGTTTCTCCATTGGATGTATTTTTTAGAACTTGTTCTGAGTTAATTAATTTTCCTATGTTACAGAAAATGCTAAAAGAAGAATCAACCGCAACTATGTTTGCGTGTTGTTTTGGTTGTATGGTTTGTAGTTATCACTTTATTTGTTGGCTCGATAATATGCGTTGAAGTTATATTCTTAACAAACTCATAAAGCATTATTGTACCAAGCTAATTCTGCTATTAAACATGTGACTGTGTATAAAGCAACAACTACAACAATAATTTTATAGGTGAACTAACAAGTTTTTGCCTAATAACTGGAGATATCACTTGAAGAGTTTCAAACGTATACTGGTTGTTGGTGAAGAAAATATATTTAGCGAATTATGCCAAATCATTGTAATCGCAGCGGAAGCCAACACAAAACTCATAGATATGCTCGATGACTGTAAAAATGAAAAATGTCTCGATGAAGGTATGCAAGCCATCCGATCTTTGGAAAATAAATCCGATAGCATTGCTTTTAAAGTAAATGAAGACATCACCTCTGGTGCAGTTAGCCCAAATATACTTGAGCATTTATTGGAATGCGTTCGTGTAGCAGATGACATTGTCGATGCCTATTATTATCAAGCTCGAGAAATGTGCCGAATGTACAAAGCCAACTTTCCATACACCGAAGTAATCGAAGAAGATCAATGGATAGCTACCTTCAAAAGCCTGGTTGAATTAGCAGAGCAAGCACTTGGTAAAGTTAAACAGGCGCTACTGATTTCAGATTTGAGCGAAATACTGCAATTAAGAAAGGAAATAGCATCTCTTGAGCAGCAGGGCGATGAAATTAAGGACAAAGGCTTTGATTTTCTCTATCGTGAAGCTCCACAAATGCACTACCTTCAATTCTACCATTACAGCGGATTGTTACATAAGTTTGATGCCATCCTTGATGGCTGTGAAGACCTCTCCGACTTAGTCCTTTCAGTAATTACCTCTATAATCAAGTGAGCTAAGATTGGTCTTTGAACTGCTACTTATTGCACTAGTTTTTTTGGCAGTAATGCTAGTTTCAGGTAATAATCTCTCCGTCTGTGTTGGACCTGCAGTCGGTGCAAGAATCTTATCTAAACGTGCTGGCGCATTCCTTGGGGTAGTCGGCTTTACAACTGGACTACTTTTGCAGGGTTGGGGCATGATAAACTCAATAAACAGTCTTATACCAAATGCGACAATGCAGCTTCAATCAGAGGTTTTGATGGCCGCTATTGTGGTCTTTGTTGTTGCTCATTTAGTCAGGGTACCTTTGTCTTTAAGTATGTCTCTTGTAGGCTTGCTAGTTGGAGCTGCACTCGCCCATAACCTTGGCTTGCAAGCATCTTATGTATTTTCTGTGGTAGCTTTGTGGTTTATTGCACCTATTGCGGCTGCAATAGTTGCGTTCTATCTTATTCGAGTCATTAGTAGACAAAAAGTAAGAAATATCTGGCGCCGTATCCGCTTTTATAAAGTCTTACTTCTTATTTTGGCTTTTACGTCTGCTTATACAACAGGTGCAAATACCATAGGTCTGATTGTTGCAACAGCAGGATTCAATATCACAACAGTTTTGGTTGCAGTGTCCGCTGTTTTTATTGGTGTATTTTGTCTTGGTGAAGGAGCAATACGCCGGGTAGGCGAGGAATTCTATTTAATGCGTTATTCTAATGCCACTGTTGCATTGGCTGCTTCAACTATTCTAGTTGAAGTGGCTTCTTTTCTAAATATTCCCTTGTCTAACACTCAGGCCACAACAGCAGCAGTATTTGGAGCAGGAATATCTTACAAATCAAAATTCTTGTCTCTGAAACCTTACCTTATTATTCTTGGAGGATGGATAGTCGCTCCGTTGCTAAGTTTCAGTATTGGCTATTTCTTGATAAGCATATAGGTGAATTCTTAGTAGGTTTATTATTCATCTTCATCGATTATTGATTTTTTTGGCTTGAAGAGCTGCTGTTATACTGACGCCTATTAAGTCAAGGCAAGTCATAAACCTCTTAAACTTGTTCAATGTCTAATCATATACGTGGTGCTCCTTGGGAGTTAACTTTAAAGATCTCATTCCGAAAAATCCAGTTAAACTTGAAGATCTAAACGGAAAAATCATAGCAATAGACGCATACAACGCTATCTATCAATTTCTCTCAATCATACGTCAACCTGACGGAACTCCCCTTAAAGACAGTAAAAATATGATTACTAGCCACATAAGTGGAATTTTTTATCGCACAACAAACTTAATTGAAATGGGTCTCAAACCTATTTATGTGTTTGATGGTAAATCACCCAAACTAAAGTCTGCAGAGATAGAACGTAGGCGTCAAGTCAAAGTAGAAGCAGCAGCAAGCTATCAAAAAGCCTTAGCGAGTGGCGACCGGGAAAAAATGCGTATGTATGCCCAAGTTGCGACAACTATGAAGGATTACATGGTTTTAGATAGCAAAAAAATTTTGGATCTTATGGGATTACCTTGGATTCAGGCCCCTAGCGAGGGGGAAGCCCAAGCAGCATACATAACCAAAAAAGGAGACGCCCACTACTGTTCAAGTCAGGATTATGACAGTCTTCTCTTCGGGGCTCCAAAGTTGCTTAGAAACGTGACGATTTCAGGTAGACGAAAAAGAGGTCGAGTATACATCGAAGTAGTGCCAGAAATCATTGAGCTAAACAAAGTACTTGGCGACTGTGGATTAACCTATGAACAACTAATCGACGTAGGTATTTTAATCGGCACCGACTTCAATGATAGTACCAAGGGCTTAGGCCCAAAAACAGCGCTTAAACTCATTAAACAATATGGTTGCATAGAACAGGCTTTACCCCATATTGATGGTGTAACCTATGCAAACAAAGTCTCTGAAATTAGACATCTCTTTCTGCACCCAGAAATCACTGACAATTATAAAATCGAATGGAAAAACCCTGATGAGACGGGTTTAATGACCTTTTTGTGTGATGAGAAAGAGTTCGGTGAAGAACGTATTAAAAAAGCGATTGAGCGCATGGTTGTTGGTTCCAAAAAGCAGAAGGGCAAAGTCTCACTAGAGAAATGGTTTGGATAAAAGAAGAAAAAGTTACTTGACTGTGACCGATTTCGCTAAGTTCCTTGGCATATCTGGATTGAAGCCCTTCTCAAGCGCTGTATAGTACGCTAATAGCTGCAGTGGTATTGCATATGGGATGGGGGTTAGTACACTTGGGATGCCTTTAGGTACTTCAATATAATCGTCGGATAGACTTTTGATGTCTTGGTCACCCTCTTCTATAACCGCAATTATATGGGCACCTCTAGCTTTCATCTCCATGATATTACCGATAACGGTCTTGTGTGTATCATCCTTGGGGCAAACAAACACGACTGGAAAGCCGTTTTCTATTAAGCTTATTGGCCCATGTTTGCTTTCACCTGCCGGAAAAGAGATGGATGGGATGTAGGCGATTTCCATAAGCTTTAATCTACCTTCGAAGGCAGTAGCGGTACTGATACCTCTGCCTAAAAAGAAAAACACTTTAGAGTTAGCGTATTTCTTCGCTAATTGCTGGATTTTTTGTTCTTGAGAAGTAACTATACTGTTAACGACTTCAGGTATTTGACCAAGCTTTTCCTCTAACGTGTCCATTTCATCCTGTGAAATCTTGCCACGTTTTTTAGCCAACTTAAGTGCTAACTGAGCCAAGACAGAGAGTTGGGAAGTAAAAGTTTTAGTGGCAGCTACTCCGATTTCTGGACCTGACTGTGTGCCTATGTATACACGTGAAATTCTTGTTAGGCTTGAGCCGATTACGTTAGTTAAGCCCAAAACAGTTGCAGCTCGTTGTTGGGCACAATTAACTGCCGCTAATGTATCCGCGGTTTCGCCGGATTGGCTTACGGCAAGTATTGTGCTATCGATGTTGACGGATTTCCCGTGTTGTTCAAGAAATTCCGATGCGTAAACAGGATAAGTCGGCAAGAACGCAAGCTTTGAGAACATGTAGGATGCTGCAAGGCAAGCGTGGTAGCTTGTTCCGCATGCAACCAAAAAGACTTCATTAGCGCGATCTAGAAATGTTGTGAGTAAATCAAGATAGTGGTCTTGCATACGCAGAGTATTGCGTAGGGTTTCTGGTTGTTCGTGAATTTCTTTTATCATAAAGTGGGGATGACCCTGTTTAACTGCCATTTCAGCAGTCCACTCAATGGAGATGGGTTCTCTAGTGATTGTGCTGCCGTCGCTGATTTTCTTTATTTCATAATCCTGATTAGTTAAGATTACGAGTTCACCATTGTTAATCATAACTGCCTTATTAGTTACTTCAAGAAAAGCAGGGATATCTGAGGCGCAGAAGACGCCTTTGTGGTTAATGCCTAGAACTAGTGGGCTTTCATTTCGGGCACATATTATTTTATCTGGTTCACGTGTCGAAATTATGGCAAACGCGTAGGAACCCTCGATTCGTTTAAGACTCTGTTGTACAGCTTGCTGGATGTTCAGTTGTGGATTCTGCTTAAGCGCTTCCTCTATTAGGTGTGGCATGATTTCAGTGTCGGTTTTTGATGAAAATATGTGACCGAGGTTTTGGAGTTCTGATTTGAGATCCAAGAAATTTTCAATGATACCATTGTGTACAACAACTATTTCACCACTGCAGTCGGTGTGTGGATGACTGTTAATTTTAAGTGGGGCGCCATGTGTTGCCCACCGCGTATGTCCTATTCCTATATTACCTGGGAGATCATCAAGGTTATGGATTTTATGTACCTCATCGATTTTCCCTTGATCCTTTTTTATCGAGATTTTACCATTATTTAGGACAGCTATGCCTACTGAGTCATAGCCACGGTATTCTAACCTCTTTAACGACGAATGAATCAAAGGAGCAGCATTGCCTTCACTTAGAACACAACCAAATATTCCACACATTTTCTGCTTTAATCCTTCAGTGATTAATTGTTCCTTGACAGGCATGGAAAGGCTAATTTTTAGATATAAGGTTTGTTAATATTCCATTTTTACCTCTAAAAAAAAATTATAAACTATTTGGGATTAAGCTCCCCGTTTCTTGTTTTTCATACCTATTCAGGGTTAAAATAATTAACTATTATAAAATTTTTTATACTACCTCTCCATTTGAACCCCTGAATTGCAATGAATAAAAAAATCCTTCTCCAAGACGTCGGAAGTATTCAACAAGTAAAAGAAATAACGATGGTAACAGACGCTCGTAAACTCAAAATGATGCTTGGTGATCTCAGTTGGAAAATTCTCACGATACTTTCCAAAAAAGAAATGTATCCTCTAGAAATAGCAAAACAGCTTGGTATGCATGAACAAAAAGTATACTACCACATACGTAAACTCGCCAAAACTGGTGCCATTACTGTCACTCGTGAAGAAAATAAAAAAGGCGCTATCGCAAGATACTACAAAGCCTCTTCGTCGGCCTTTGGGATAGAGTTTTCTGGTGGATACAAGGCTGCCCAGAACATATGTATGTTAAACATAGACGAAAAAATACGTGTTTTTTTTAATGAATTTTCAAATAATGGTGTGTTTGATGGAAAAATCGTTGTCGGTAGCCCCCAAGCACATGGTCCATTTAAAACTAGCGCCCGAGACGGACACTATGCTGCACATTTAACACTGTTCCTTGGACAGTTTACCAAGATGCCGACTGAATTTGCAGTAAAACTTGATGTTGACGTCAAAGCAGAGAAGGAAGAAAAAAATAACCTCATACTTGTCGGTGGTCCCGGAACTAACCTGCTAACACAGGAAATCAACGAACATTTACCTATCAAGTTTATCATGCAGTCTTCACAACAGGGCTTTTTACTTGGAGGTCTATCATCTGAGAAGACAGGTCAAAACTATACATCTGATGTCTCAGGGTTAGTGGCCAAAATCGTTAACCCGTGGGATAGTAGCAAGCGTATCGTGGTTTTAGCGGGCAACAAGGCAGTTGGAACAAAGGCATGTGTATTAGCATTGACTAATTTCTGGAAAAAAACATTAGAGAAATACCAAAATCAAGATACTTTTGCAGTGGTTATCGTAGGGTTTGATCTGGATGGTGACGGCAAGGTCGATTCTATTGAGGTTCGTGAATAATTGTCTTCTAAGGAAATAAAAGAAACTATAGTGGCTTTTGGTCATGAAAACACGCAAGCCCTTCATCCTACAACACTTATGATTACCAAGGACAAACATCTTTCAAAGAACGGAGACTGCATCGTCGCCGTGGCTGCAGATAAAGCCGGATTAAATCTTAATAGTGAATTTATTAAATCTTTGAAAAATCCCCGTTCAAGATTGGTAGTGGAAATCCAAGCTGGTGTCTCAATAGAAAGAGTTGAAGCTTTTGGTTCAACAGAACTTCAACTAAGTCACCCTAATGATTTAGTACTCCGAAAAAGTAATTTTATTTGCAATCGGACACTTGCTATTCAAGCGGATAAAGCAGCAATTAATTTATCTAGAGAGCTAATTGCGGAACTACGAGATCCTAAACAAGTTGTAACGATAACTTTGATTATAAAAAATTAATTCTGAGTAACACGATATAGTATGTTAGAAGCAGGTAGCCATGGTAAACACTATAAGACCAGCAATCATTAAGGCTTTGTTTTCACAAAGTATTGCAAACGCAAAAAGTGCTACTAATAATAAAAACAAAAAAAGACCCGCTATTTTTAGACGGTGAAGATCATTCGTGGATTTCATCTTCATCGTCGGGTGGCTTTTTATTTTTTAAATCGCCCTTTTGTTGAAGCAGTCCAAACAAACCTGAGCTCGTTTTTAGAAGCGGAGGCAAACCCACAAGGTCAGTGGTTACGGCTATTAGCCTTACGAGCATTGCAAATGTGACTGCGAACGGTAATATAGTTTCAGGTGAGTTGCTAATACCTGTCAAGAGGAACACGTAAGCCGCTTCCTGTAATCCAAGTCCAGCAAAAGTAATGGGTACATACATGAATGCTGCTGTTAAAGGTCCCATGAACAGTAGATCCATGAAAGTAGGTTCAGTCATGCCTATTGCATAAGCCAAGACATAGAGGGATATGCCGCTGAAGATAACAGATCCAAGCACCGAGCTAACTATGGTTGCTATTGAGTTACGAAGTGCAGTTTTATCTTTGGAGAAGAGTGTACGTATGTCTTGAAGTTTTCTAATTACTCGACCTATGAGAGGTAGCTTACAAAGTTTTCCAAGAAATCCCGAAAAAAGATCTGTCCAAACAAGCACAGCAAGACCTACACCGCAGACAATAAGAATCGATATTCCTACGATTAATGCATTAGTAATTGTTGGATTCATGACATCGGTAGGTATTCGGTATATGAAATAGATCAATGCAGTTGTTGAGATTATTGCTTTAACGAAAAAGTTACCTGCGCCTACTGCCATAACGCTCATCAAACCTTTCTCTATAGGTACTCCTTTGAGTTGATTTAGTAGTATAGGTGTTGCAAAGTAACCTGTTTTCGCGGGGGTAACGTCACTTAATAGTTGACCACCAAAGTTGGCAAACATTGTTGTTTTAAACGGTGGTGCGGCGTTTGTTGCTTTAAGGGCACTATGTAACGCTAAACCGATGGCAAATGAGGATAGGATGAAGAAGACTATAGATACAGAGAGAATTGGGATATTCGTAGTAGATAGTATCTGTTGTGCCTTTGTTAAGTCAATGTTTTGGAACAGAAAATACAATAACAGAATGCTGACGGTTATTTGTACAGAAATTAGTATAGCACGTTTACGACTGGTTGGCTTGTTCATTTCTTTTTGATCCTCTTAGTCATTTTTTCTAGTAAGTCGCTTAAATCAAATTTAAGTAATAAAACTGTGAAAACAATAGTTAAGATAAGGGCGCTTGCGATTGTAACTTCAGGAGTAAACCATTCTGAGAGTATTTGACCAGTCCAGCAACCAACAAACGCACCTGCAATTGTTATGATTAGTTTTCCTGAAAAGTAAGCAATAAAAAACTTGTATGGATTATACTTCGTCAAACCAAGTGGAATAACTACAGGGTCATCGGGGATTGGTGTTGCGGCAACTCCGAATAATAACAGAAAAGCCCAGCGGTTAACCTTCTGCGCACTTGCATTGAGACGCTGTTGTTTGTTTGAACTTAACTGTTTGCTTGCATAGAAGGTAACTAGGTAATGTACACTTTTTGCTACCGACGAGGCGAATGCTATCGTGCAAGCTATAACAATTAGGGTTGGTACATCCGTTATTCCCAAGATTACAACTGCGTTAGAGGCGATAAAAATCGTCGACGGTCCAGCGAACGGGATCAATCCTAACCCAAACGTTGTAATAAAAACCGTAATCAACTCGACGGGTGTTACCATTCAAATCATCCATATACATTATGCTTGCTTAAACAGACTTAAGTTAAAAATATTTTTTCCACTTTTGTCTATCGCCAATTGTGGACCTCAATCGATGTACATACAGAAAAACACAACTTACAACTAATCCCCTTGTTAATAATTTGAAGAGCGACTTTGTGCCTAAATTAAACATTAACGTGAATACTGAAACGAATGATAAGAAAACGCTACCAACGGTCACCAATGATTCGAGATATTCCTTGGTGTGTTTAAAAGCTGCTCCTGTTTTTTCATGCATTTGTTTCGGCTTCCTAATAGTTTGAGGTGTTTTGGTTATAGCTCTATTAGTTAGAACTCATACTTTTAAGCTAAGAAGGCTATTTGAAGCAAATTATATGTTTGAGTTTTCTACTGTACCTGCGTGGTAGGTATTGTATAGTCAGTATTGTGGTTGCAATTATAAAAACCGCTATGAATGGGGCTGCTATGACGTCACTCAACCAATGAACATTTAAGTATACTCTATCAAATGCAACAATGCCAACTAATGCACTTCCAAAAAACACTAAGCAAAGCTTGGTGATAGTGTTTCTTTTTTGCCATGCAAAGTATAACAACATTCCGACAAATATGATCGTGCTTGTTACATGTCCACTTGGGAAGGAATAGTCATTCTCAACCACAAGTGCATTTAGAGGTCTGGGTGAAATGACTACCGTTTTGCAGATTAGAAGTAGAAACACATTTATGCCCATTGCACCGATGAGCAACATTCCTTGTTGAGTGTCCTTCTTGTAGAGGAGCAAACCACCTAATAACAATGTTAATCCAAGCAGAATTATTGTGTCAAAACATCTTGAAATCAGGATGGCGGCATCCGTTAGCATTTCTGTTTGTATGCTAGCTGCATAGAGGTTGGTAACTTGATTTATACTATCAAAGTATCCGCTTGAATAAATAACGGCGATAGCAAGAAAACATGTTAGTGCTACTATCGATAGCACAATGCATTTTTGCTGCGACGAGTTTTGTTCTTTTTGATTGCCAAGCACTTTTCTTTCACTGTGTGACTGTTAGGGAAATATTAATTATAGCCCTACTACCTTATGGAGTGACTAACTCTAAGATATAGAGCCATATGTAAACTGCACCTGTTGAAGTAACTTAGTTTATCAAGGTTTTATTAATATCATATTACTTAAAATAGCTAGATAAAACAGAGCAAGTATCAAAATAAAATAAAAATTAAATTAAATAATTATTTTATTTTTACATCTAAAACAATCTGTGATTCATAAGGTGCAGTCTCCCTAACACTTTTGGCGAAAAGAAACTCCTCCACGGTCCGGTTGTTCTGCTTCACTTTATCTGAGAAGCTTTGCTGCAAATTCTCTATTGTGTCCGGTAAACGAACGAAACCATAAAAATGAATCACCCCACCCGAAGGTTTGATTGCATTGCAAGCTGCATCGACGAAGTCAATTGCTGTTTCTGGTAGGTTCATGATAACTCGGTCAGCGACACCTTTGAGTTTGCCCTTGGTGATTTCACTCGCGTCTGCGCAGAAAGGAAATACATTATCCAATTTGTTAATCTTAATGTTAACCTTTAGCAAATCTATGGCTTCGGGGTTTAAATCAACTGCATAAACCTTGGCGTTAGGCTGTTTTTTACCAATTAACACAGAAAATGGTCCTATGCCCGCAAACAAATCTACTACTACTTCACTATCTTTGACTTGAGATGCTACTCGCATATGTTCATGACTTAGGCGAGGTGAAAAATACGCTTTAGCAACATCAACGTTGTAAACACAACCGAATTCACGATGCACTGTGTTTGTTCGTTGTTCACCTGCTATGAAGATATAGTTGCGAATTCGGTAGATTCCGCTTATGTCTCCTGCTTTAGCCAAAACAGTTTTAATATTCTTGTAGGTGTGGAGTATTGCACCGCCAATAAGGTTTTGATAAGGTTTCAATTGTTGGGGGATCTCTATTATGACTATGTCACCGATTGTATCAAACGCTTGTGGCACAGTAGGCAGTAATTCAGGTGGGAATTTGTCTTGGAGGGTTCTTAGGGTCTGTATGAGAGTCTTAGTAGGTTGTTTTTTCTCCTCAAAACTGCTTGTTGCCACTGCAAGGGACGGCATATTACTTCTAAGTTTACCAATTTCTTCGTCATTTGGTTGTCGTAATAAAGGAATGCCAAGCCAATCAACTTCACTGCTGATACTCAACGTGTTATCTATCAATCCAAGCTTGATTGCTAAGTCGATGGCTTGTTCACCCTGTTTCTTTGGAACCTTAAGACATACTACGTTTTTAACCATGTAGTCAGCTTCTTTTTTCAATTCGATAAAGGTTGTTTACTTGGTTGATGCTGAAGTTAACGTTTAACATTTTTTCCATAAGCCAAATATTTGATTCTATGTGTTCCGTGATGGTTTTTGTATAGTATGCAGATTTACCTTTTGCAAGTGCAACATATGGGATGAGCATGTCTGCAAGAAACTCGTCAGTGGTAGATTTTAGAGATAAATCTGTTATCAACACTTTTGCTGCTTTTTTACCCACATCCTCGGCCATTTTACGAATTTCTCCGATAGCATCAGCTCCTATTATGACTCCTGTGTTCGTTTTTGCCCATAGAACGATGGAGCTGCCTTTTTGGATACGGTTTGATTGGTCATTTATGATTTGGATGTTAGCTCTGTGACCGCTCTCTTTAAGCAGGCTTAGGGCTGCCCTGGCTTGGCGTTCTGCCACTTGCCTATCAGCTAAAAAAGTGCAGACAGAAACACCATGTATTTCGATTAGATTGCCAAAATCTTCAAGTGAGATAGACTTAAGATCTGGATTAGGTTGTACCGTTAAAGTTGCAGAACCCATGCCCTTGGGGTAGTATCCATAGTTTTGAACACTTATTTCCGCATCAACACCCATCTTCTGAAGCACTGGAAGAAGTACATTACACATATAATTTATTGTTGGCGCGTGGATGGTGTCTGTGCCGCCTTTAGCTACATGCAAATGAATGGGCTCTCTTGAAAATAGGCAGATTGGGAGCACTGAAAGAAAAAGCATGGGAATACTGCCTGCGGTTCCAATTGTTGCTTCTATGTTACCACCACGGATTTCATGCGGTATAAACCATAGTTCCCTAGAACCCAAGGTTGCACCTTTTACTTCTGCATCGCATAGCTTGGCTGCAGCCAACACTGATTCAAGATGTTGGTGCTTTAAGCCAGGTAGCGGTCGTTTTTCTCGGATGTTGGTAATGTGGAGCGCTTGGCCAGTGATGGCGGCTATGGCTATGGATAGGCGAAGTATGGTTCCGCTGCCGCTTTTTTGACTACCATCAATCTCGATCATACACCATTTTAATAGCGAATCAGTTTTAAAAATGATCAGCTTTTTGTTTTCTATTGGTATTAACTAGTATTTGGTAGGTTAGAAATAATTATTAAGTGTCAAGGCTTACTTAGGCTTCAAAGAGGTCGCGTCAAGTGAGTATTGAACAAGAAAAACTAGACCAGATTCTAAGAAAAGTCGAAGAAATGAACGCAAGCATTATAAAAATGTCGGATGAATTACGCTCAGTTTCTGCTTCACTTAAGTCACTTGCAGTTGGACAAATCACACAACCCCCCACAGTTCATGTAATAAACTCTACCACGAAACCTTTGTCCAAACCCTTAACCTCTCCAGTTGCAACTTCAACTGCGCCTGCGATAGCAGAGAGCCCCAAAATGCGTTCAATAGATGACATACGCATGTCTTTCCCAGAAGAGCTCGAAGCACGCCTTAGCTTTGAAGCAAAAGGCGACTACATCATAATCAAACCCAAACAATTCCTTGGGTCTGAAAACTTTGCCAAGATTGCAGCTGCTTCACGAGGGATGGGTGGCGAATATATCAGTGCAGGAAAAGATTCACATTTCAGGATTCCAAAGAAAAAATCCTAACTAATTATTTAATTTGTTACCCATTATCAAAGCTTTATACATTATATGTGTCTGAGATTTCACTTCACCCTTTTCAGAAGCCTTGGGCAACAGTACACCATTTAACTCCATTCCCAGATACTTTAATGATAGATTAAACATGCCCAAAATGTGTCGCACACATCCACGTCTTCTCCCGCGGGAACAATAAAGCGTCTCGTTTTCCCTTGAGCTTCTTAGATCCGATAAAGGGTCTGAGATGGTCTTGAAATAACTTCATTTTCGCTAATGGACCATACCAATAGAGCGGCGTTCCAAAAAGAATAACATCGGTCTTTCCAATTTTGGATAAAGCGGTCGCATGCCATCATTCAAGACATATTGACGACCTGTTTTTTTACATAACCTGCAATCTATACATGGGGCAATGTCTACATCGTAAAGGTATACTTTTTCAATGACATTCCTCTTTTTGTTTGTTCCCTCAAGAACGGTACTTACGAGTAGGTCAATGCCTTTTCGGGGGGAGGGGTACCCACTAAACCCAAAATCATCATCTTAATTTATTCAATGAGTTATACTTTGAATATAACATTCAAGCAAGTATTAGGCTATGGCAAAATCTTGAAATTCTTCTTTAAATGGTTCCCAATCTACAGTTATGTCACTGACAAAAGCCCCCCGTGGACCCTTACTACAGAATTCAACGACTGCCTTTACGGCGACTTCTTCGCCTTCAAAAAGAGCTTCCACTCGCCCATCATCCAAATTTTTAACCCATCCCTTCACACCATGGATTTGAGCTTGGTGCTTTGTATTTTGCCTAAAGTATACACCTTGTACTCGACCGGTAACGTAGACATGCGCCCTTGTTTTTGACATAAATCATCCGTTCTGGTAAACTATTTTAATACATTCTTTGAGGTTTAATTGTTTCTCCAACGGAGTAGAGAAAAAGAGCGGCTGTAGTTGGTCCTATCCGCTCGAATCGGTCGGACAACGCCTTAACCACTTTAGAATAGTTGCTCGATTTATCAAAGCTATCTAAATAACTTTGAAACGAGCCATATTGACTTCTAATTTTCATGAATTGCTTAGCATTTTCTACAATCGCATGTATTTTGTACCTGTTGCGGATTATGTTTTTGATGTTTAGGAGTTGTTCAATGTCAGGTTCTTTGAAGTTGGCTATTTTTTCGACATCAAAATTACAGAGAGCATGTTTTATATTTGACCACTTCTTGGCCACAATTGCCCAATTGAGTCCAGTTTGAAATAGCACTCGACATAGATTCTCAAAATAGTCATTATCACTGCTCGGTCGTTTATCCCGATACCACCAGTTCGGATACTCAGTTTGACTCACAGAATCCATAATTAAACCAAATCAGAACTGGTATTATAATTGTTTCGAAATAAAACCACTGCGAACAAGTCACTTTCAATCACCTCTCCGCTGTTCTATTAAGTCGTTTCAAGCCCCACTTTATAAGGGATTTATACAAAATAACGTCAAGTGGAGAATGTGTAATATGTTAAAAGATAACTCTGGCAAACTAATGGTTTATGCTTCAACTGGTTTTCTAGACAGAGAACGGTTAGAATCTGTCCGAGATGCAACCAAAGAAACTGCAAAACGTTTGAACCTCGACTTTGAGATGGTGAGATTTGAACGTCAAAGCACGCCTATCTATGTTTATTATGGAGAAAGTGACAGAGAACCTATCCCTTTATACTGTGATGCGGGGAAAGTTTCGGGAAATAAAGAGATAATTAGCGCCTTGCGGCACATGATGTTTGTATTGTCTTTTCATCCAAAGCACCTAGTGTTGGCTCAGATGAGGAGTGAACTGCTCAAACTTTCCTAAATTTTATCGACTGATTCTCTAAAATAACCTCGTAAACTTGGTTAACATCAAAATTGATGGCTAAACTGTCATATTCATGTTCAGTTAGAAACAGGATAATTTTTGGGGTTGCCATTTGTTGACGTTGAGGTAAAAAAGGCATCTGCGTTTGAAGCGCTTGCATGATATCTTGTGCCATTTTTGCTTCGTCAGTTTGTGGTCTTACGATGTAGGGGTTTACCTCACGTTCCTCTAGCAGTTCAATTCTTTTTCCAAGATTACCGTCTACGTCGCGGGTAGATTCGATTTTGTTCACTCGTACGCGGAACAAGCGTTATTCTCTCCTTGTCTTAATGATAAATATTCATACATTTAAATCATTAACAATAAATGGTCATAAATAATCTGCGATATCTTATGTTATGGCTTGATTTTCATTTTTTAGTTGATTAATTTTGTCATTGACATCGTTAAGCAGTTTACGCACCTCTTTTATGCATTCTATGAGTTGTTTTCGTTTTTCCTCAAGCGAAAGCAACGTTAGGTCGCATTTTTTTTCTTCTAAAAAAGCGGTAAACGGCGAAGGCGGCATTGGAATGTTGGGGGCTTCTACATTAAGGACATCTCGGGAGAATTCGTTGAAAAGATTGCTTAGATTCTTGAAGATCTCGGATTGTTTAACTATTGCCCTCTTTAAGATAGTATCGCCTGACTTTGTGATTGTATAAACTTTTAAACGTCTATTCTTTAGCGTTTCCCAGTGTCCTTTGATGTAACCTGATTTTTCAAGATTATTTAATATGGGGTATACTCCGCCTGCGGTGGGTCGCCAGAAGCCTCTGGTACGTTGATTAATTTCTTTCATTATTTCATATCCGTGGGCTGGTTTTTTGTTAAGGAGTATGAGAACCCCGAGTCGAATGTACCCTTTTTGTGCTTCTTTCGTCCAGTTCTGAGTGGTTTGGTCTTCTTTGTCAGGCTTCATTTGTTATCCTATTAATTAGTGATCGTGAGGAATACTTATATTTTACCGAAATATATTGCAATCAATTATATTTCAAAATTATATAGGTGAAATGTCATTGGAAAACACTAACATGATCGAAGTAAGGAACTTGTCAAAATACTTCAAAGCACTCAAGGCTGTTGACGACATCTCGTTTACTGTAAAGAAGGGCGAAATCTTTGGATTACTGGGTCCTAATGGTGCAGGTAAAAGTACGACACTACGCATCTTATCAACACTATCAAGACCGACAAGTGGAAAAGCAACTATCAACGGTTATGACATAGTGAAAAACGATAACAAAGTAAGAGAATTATTAGGTATCGTATCAGAGAAAATGATTGTATACGACAGGCTAACCGCTAAAGAAAATCTATGGTTTTTCGGTTGCTTGTATGGCATACCAAAAGAGAAATTAAACAAACGTGTAGCCGACCTCTTAGAGCTTGCTAACCTTACACCGTTTAAGGATAAACAGGTAGGTACATTCTCAACAGGTATGCGGCAAAGGATAAATGTTATCCGTGCTTTGCTAAACGACCCTCAGGTCTTATTTTTGGATGAACCCACTTTAGGTTTAGACCCTCAGTCATCTGTTGAAATTCGAGACTTTATCAAGAACTTGAACAAAGAAAAAGGAACCACAATTATAATTACAACTCACATGATGGTTGACGCAGACATACTCTGTGATCGTATAGCCATTGTTGACCATGGAAAAATCATAGCGTTAGACACTTCAGCTAATCTTAAAAGGGCAACTGTTGGGGATAACACATTGATCATAAAACTAGCGATCTCCAATCTAACTGGTGAAATGGTAACGAAATTAAAAGAATTATCCTGTGTGGATGCAGTAATACAAGAAAATGAAATGCAACTCCGAGTAGTTGTTCACGGAGAAAATGCGTTTGATGAAATATTAGATACTGTCAGGAGCATGAAAGGTAAAATTAGCTCTATGGAAAATCTTCAGCCAACACTTGAAGATGTGTTTCTACATATGACTGGTCGGCATGTTCGTGATGTTTTGGAAGCTAAAGCCCCACAGCAAATGAGACCGCATGGCATGCGCAAGCCACAAAGAGGGCGATAAACATGGGTGCAAAAAGAATAATAGAAGTCAGTTTGCGAATTGCTTGGAAGGACCTCAAGGAGCTTGAACGTAACAAACTAGGGCTTCTAATGTTAATTTTAATGCCGCTCCTGATGATGGCTATGATTGGCTACATTTACCCAAGCGGTGCTCAAATTGACATGAGCAACCTCAAAGTTCAAGTTGTTAACTTAGACACTGGCTATATGAATATAGATGCCAGCGAAACGTTTGCCTCAGCGGTAAATCAGATCAACTCGATGTCAGTTAATATGCAGTTCTCCAACGGTACAACCATAGATGCACTAACTGATAGTATACAACGCGGTGACACCGACGCGGGGATAATCATACCCTCTAACTTTACACAATGTATTCTAAATAATCAGCAGGCAAACATCACTATAATCAGCGATAACTCAAACCCTCAGGTGAGTACTCAAGTAAGTTCAGTGTTAACCGGTATAATTGAATCGATGAGTAAGCAGATAACCCAATCTAATCTTGTTGCACAACTTAACATTACGCCACAAGAAGCTGCATCATACATGGCACCTTACACAGTTAATGACCAAGGGGTTGTGGGTGAGAGCTCAAGTTACTTCCAATTTATTGCTCCAGGCATGATGATGATGACTGTAATGATGAGTGTGATGACTGGTTTACCTGGCGCTATCACGATGGAACGTGAACTAGGCACTTTAGATGGTGTCATGGTTGCGCCAATCAACAGGTTATCAATCATACTAGGGAAGACCTTGGCGCAGTTAGCCAGAGGTTTGTTACAGGGATTCATAATCCTGTTACTAGCAGTAACTCTATTTGGTGTAACAATACACGGTAGTTTGTTGCTTGTTGTGGGTTTGCTGTTGCTGGGTGTATTTAGCTTTGTAGGTTTAGGTATCACTCTGACTTCCGTTGCAAAAGATCAGGAAACAGCCACAATGATAATGATGACAACAATGTTTCCAATGATGTTCCTTAGTGGAATATTTTTCCCAGTAAAAATGATGCCCAGTTTCATGCAAACAATTAGTTCCTTTTTGCCTCTTACGTATGCTTCTAATGCAATGCGGAAAGTGATGGTGTTAGGCGCTGGTATACCACAGATAGCGACTGAGTTAATAGTGTTGATAGTCTTTGGTGCAGTTTTGTTGGCTATAGCTGTCCCATTATTCAAGAGGATGATGACTAGATAGGAGGTGAAAAGTTTGAGTACACTTTGTTCAAAATGCCCTTTCTTTCAATTGCCACCATTGCTTAAACGGCAAAACTCTCGAAAACGTTGCCGCATTGAACCTCAACGGCAATTACGTATTTATAAATGTAAAGATTTTCCTAAACCGAAATGGAAATAATACTTTTCAACTTTTTTTATCTTGTGATCTCATGTATCTTTGTAAACAACGTTAATAAGTCATCAACAGTGTAGTCTGGTACCTGTTGGCTGTCTATTAGGTCTTTTAGGCTATTGAATTGTGATTGCACAAATACTGTCTTTAGTCCAAAATCATTTGCACCCTTAATATCCTCAAGCGGGCTATCGCCGATGAATACTGCCTCGTCTGTTCTAACTTTCAGTCGCTTAAGCATATCCTCAAAAATTAACGGACTAGGTTTTCTCCAACCAATGTCATCAGACACAACAATGACGTTAAATAATGAATCAATCCCCAATTTCCGCAAACTTTTATGGATAACTGGTCCATGAGTAAAGTTGCTAATTAAACCTAAACGAAACTTCTCCGAAGTTTCCTTGAGCAACTTCATAGCACCCTCGCGTAATTCAACCGTTTTAATAAAATCTTGGAAAAACATGTTAAGTGCAGTCTTAAGTCGAATGTCGTCAGGTGTGACTGCGACTCCGAGGCTAGTAAGTGCTTCTGCAACCCAAACGGCATTGGTTACTTCTCTGAATTGCTGATAGCGGATGATTCGATACTTTTTATGGAAGGTTCTATAAGCATCTAAAAATTGTTTTTTATCAAGTTCGAAGTTCTCTGCAACAAGCGACCTGTATAGGACAATTTCTGAGTTTGCCATATAATAGTTGCGGCAATTTACAAGTGTGCCAATATAGTCAAATATTATTGCTTTACATGTCATCTATTGTTTCCCTTTTCGACCATGAATGCTTTCTTTATTTTATCTAGGTAAGCATCCATTATCTGGAGCAGCTTCAAGGGATTGCCAATAAAATTCTCGACTCTCGAATCATATTGAACTCCCCCAAGATACATTAATCCCAATCTCGATGACTCAGATTTAATGGTATCAGCGTTATCTCGTTTCATGTTCTCAACAATACCAACAATGGGCATTTTAAGGTCAGTGAGAATTTCCACCTGCTTCTTAACCACATCGAATGCCAACAGCGAGGGAGTGGTAACAATTAAAAACTTGATCCTTTCAATTAGTCGTACTAGATCTAAAACAGCATCCCCTATACCCGGTGGCATATCAATAATTAAAAAGTCTAACTCGCCCCATTGAGTTACTGCTAAAAGTTCGATAAGCGCGTTTGATACATCTACACCTCGTAAAGGAGTAGCCTTACCTGCGACGAAATAGACAAGTGACATGTATGCTAAGCCTTCAACAGTGGCAGGAACGATTCCTTTGTCCTCTTTAGGCTGGATATTTTTTTCCACACCCAAAATTATATGTGTTGATGGACCCGTAAAATCGATGTCAAATAATCCAACATGGTAACCTTCTTTTAATAGTGAAAGTGCTAATGCAGTTGAAACTATACTTTTACCAACGCCACCTTTACCACTGGTAACGGCGACAATATGTTTAATTCGCGCTAAACGCTGTGTTATTACGCTTGTTCGCGGGTCGATCATACAGTTTTCACTCCTTTTAACCCTTCAAGCCAGACTCCACGCCCCCTGACTATTTCAAAGTCTGGACTGCCACAATTTGCACATTTGATATAAGTATGCGCTACCTCAGGTATAAAATGGATGGCTTCAGCTGTTGCTTTGTCGAGTTTATTTGGGTTATACTGCCAAGCGTTACCACACACTCTACATTTTAACGTAGACTTAGCTTTGCGAATATAATACTTAGTGTCTTTGAAGGCTCCTTCGCTCATCTGTTTTAATGCAAACCGGAGAATTGGTATTTCAACTTGCTGTAACTGCCCAACGCGAATTATAACTTCTGAAATTGTAGTCAACTCTTCATCTTTAGCGATTCGTTGTGCAGTGATAAGAATTGCTTCAGCTAGTGCCCATTCATGCATAGAACTAGATACTTTATTTGAATAATAAAAGTATATTGTCGGAAAACAAAGGATTTTTGTTAGAAGCTGCATAGAACAATGAATCGTTTGTCATGTATCGGCGAATGCTTTTAGTATTACCTTAAGAGTTAAAGCACTGGCTTAATCTAAAAAAATTAGAAAGGAGGGCACAGTAATTCGAGTCATCGCGGATCTTCACATCCATGGTAGATACAGTCGTGCAACCAGCGAAAAAATGAGCTTACAAGAGATCGCAAAATATGCAAAGATTAAAGGCCTTAACTTGGTGGGAACAGGCGACTTCACTCATCCATTATGGCTCAATGAAATTCGAGAAGTTCTCTTTCCAGACGGAAACAATGGACTCTTAAAACCCACTGTGGATTCGCCTGTACGGTTTATGCTACAAACCGAAGTTTCTACGATCTTTGATTATAACGGAGAATCAAAAAAAGTACATCATGTTATTCTTACCCCTAGCCTGGAAAATGTAGATCAAATCAATGAAAGTCTCAAACATTTCGGTGACTTATCTAGTGACGGTCGACCAATTCTTGATTGTTCGGCGCCCCAACTTGTTGAAGAAGTAATGAGCATCTCAACAGATAATATGGTTTTTCCAGCGCATGTATGGACACCATGGTTTAGTATATTTGGTGCATTTAGTGGTTTTGACACAGTCGAAGACTGTTACCAAGATATGACCAAACATATCCATGCCCTTGAGACCGGTTTATCTTCAGATCCAACTATGAATTGGCGACTAAGCAAATTGGATCGATATGGATTGGTTTCTAATAGTGACTGTCACAGTTTCTGGCCTTGGCGTATCGGTAGAGAAGCTAACGTCTTTGAGCTTTCCAAATTCACTTACAAAGAGATCACTTCAGCTATATCTACCAACGATCCCGCTCGTTTTAAATTTACAATTGAAACTGATCCAGCTTATGGTAAATATCATTGGACCGGTCACCGTAATTGCAAATTATCAATGGCTCCCTCGGAAGCAAGAAAACTTGGTAACAACTGCCCAATTTGTCGCCGAAAACTTACCAAAGGTGTTGAACAACGCATTGAAGAACTTGCCGACCGACCTCTCGGTTATAAGCGTGAAGATGTGCCTAAATTCATGAGATTACTACCTCTTTCAGAAATTATCGCTGCTGTTATTGGTTCTGCAGCACCCTCAACGCAAGCAGTCTGGAAACCCTATAATGCCCTTATTGAGAAATTTAGTGACGAATACAGCGTTCTTATTGATGCTTCTTTGGAAGAGATGGCGTTAGTTGTTGGACCTACAATTGCCCAAGCTATTATTCGTGTACGTGATGGTACTGTAAAAGTAACACCAGGTTACGATGGTGTCTATGGTCAACTTGATTTAGGTATCGAGTCGTTACCGGTTAGGGATAACGCGTCAATATTTACTAAAGTGCAGCAACGCAGTATGAGTGACTACTGGTAAAATAATTGATCGTTTTGCTATTCTTTAATATACTACGCTAAACCATGGTTTCTAGGACAAATAGACTTGAAAGACTTTCTCAATAAATTAAACAGCACCGCCATAAGTTTAGGCGCAGAATATGCTGAAGCAAGGGCTTTGCGGTTAACAAAAACTAGTCTCACTCTCAAAGAGGAACAGGTCGAAGCCGCTAAACAGGGTATTGAGAGTGGTGTAGCTGTCCGTGTTCTAGTTAACGGTGCATGGGGTTTTGCATCTGCCGGTTCATTAGAACCAGTGACTTTAGACAATGCAGTGTTAAGTGCCTGTCGTATGGCTAAATTAGCTAGTACCCGTTTAAAAATCCCTATCAAGTTGGCTCCAGTCAAGGTGATAGAGGATCGTGTGGTTGCTAAACCCAAAAAGGATCCTTCTCATGTATCTATGGAAGAAAAAATTCAGACTGCATTGAAAATCAACCGATCAAGCATAGGTTTTGATTCACGTGTTAAAAGCTGTGGAATGGATTACCTGGATTTGACGGGTAATAGCTTTTTTGTTAATAGCGAAGGTACAAGTATTGAGCAGGATAAGCTCTATGTATGGGCACGTATAACCGCGACGGCTAGAACTAATGGGGTTTTTACTTTTAGTAGAGAAGAAATCGGTTCTACAGCAGGGTACGAGCTCTTTGACGAACAAATTCCAGAAGAATTAGGTAAAAAAGTAGCTGCCCGAGCTGTGCAGCAGTTAACCGCTAAACCTCCTAAAGGCGGTAAATCTCCGGTTGTACTGGGACCTAATGTTGTTGGGGTATTCGTTCACGAAGCTTTTGGACATTTGGCTGAGGCTGATCTTGCACTATCTGGGGGTTTGCTCGCAAGTAATATGGGTAAAAAAATCGGTTCAAGTCTCGTTACATTTTATGACGATGGTACGTTATTAGGTTCATTTGGCGCTTTTAAGTACGATGACGAAGGTGTTCCAACACAGAAGACTCTTCTCATTAAAGATGGCATCGTCACTGGGTTAATGCATAACCGTGATACAGCCAATAAATTCAACACCAACCCAACTGGTAATGCAAGAGCTGAAGATTTTAGGGTTGAACCTATTATTCGAATGCGTTGCACATACATGGCTCCCCAAGATCAAACGTTGGAAGAACTCTTTGAAGGAATCAAGTTTGGTTACTATTTCAAAAGTTTTCGTGGCGGTCAAGCAAGTTTAGATGGTACTTTCCAAGTTGGTATTCAAGAGGGTTATGAAATCATAAACAGTGAAATCGGTGCGCCCATTCGTGATGCATCAATAAGTGGTAATACTCTTGAAACTTTGCATAAGGTTGATGCTGTAGGTAGAGATTTCGTTTTGGATCCGGGTAGGTGTGGAAAGGGACAGACCGCTTTTATCTGTGATGGTGGACCGCATATACGATTAAGTGAGGTGGTCGTTGGTGGGAGTGCTTGAGAGACAAACCTTGATCAGTACTGCGGAGGATGCCGTGAAGGCAGCTCTTAAACTTGGTGCTAAAGAAGCAGAAGCCTATGCCTACGAGGGGCAAGCAATAAGTATAGGCATCGAACTTGGTCAAATTAGCAAAACCAATTGCATAATTGACCGTGGATTGGGCATCAGGGTATTAGTTAACAAAGCAATAGGCTTTGCCTACACAAACATCTTAACCGACAAAGCAGCTATCGAAGGTGCAGTTATAGGTGCATTTAGTGCTGCAAAAGCAAGTAAGCCTGACCCAGATTGGCATGGACTTCCCAGTATGCAATCATATCGTCCGGCAGAAGGTACATTTGACCAACGGATTGTTGAGTTAAGCCCCGAAGATCTTGTTAAAGTAACCGCAACTATGTTAGATGTTGCTCCAGAAGTTGATAAACGTGTTTTTCCAGTTGAAGGTGGTGTTGGCAGTGGTTATTGGGCCAATGCGATTGTAAATTCTAATGGGATTGCAGCTTATGATCGAGGCACAATAGTTGAATGTAGTTTAGCAGCTTTAGCTAAGGAAGGTAGTGAGGTGACACCGATTTGTTTTGAGTTTAATATTACAAGGGATTATAGGCTTAATCCTGAATGGGTTGGGAGGGAAGCAGCAAAGCTTGCAGTGGCGGCGTTGAAGCCTAAACCGGTGGAAACTAAAACAACCCGTGTAATTCTAACTCAATTTGCGTTGCAAGACTTACTTACATACACTTTTATGAATGCTATAAAAGCTGATAATGTTCAGAGGCGTCAGTCGCCATTTAAGGATAAAATTGGTGAACAAGTAGCTTCAAAGAGTCTTACAATTTATGATGATGGTTTGTATCCTGGTGGTCTTCGTGCTAGTCAATTTGATGGAGAAGGTGTTGCACATCAAAAAACTCCTATCATAGAAAAAGGGGTGCTGAAAAATTTTCTTTATGACAACTATACGGCGCGAAAAGAAAACAGGGAAAGCAGCGGTAATGCCTCACGTGCTGGTTACCTTAGTGTACCCGGCATTGATGTTACTAATTTTCAGATTATGCCTGGTCGCAAGAGCGCAGAAGAAATGTTGTCTGAAGTCAATGATGGATTAATCATCTATTATCTTCAAGGTGCACATAGTAGCAATCCGGTCAGTGGAGAATTCAGTGTTGTAGCTAATCCAGCTTGGATAATTAAAGATGGTATGATTGATCATTCCTGTAAAGGAGCGATGTTGGCTGGCAATGTCTTTGAGTTGCTGAAGAATATCTCGGTGGTTGGTGGTAATGAGCGGCAGGTGGGTAATTTAGTTGCTCCATGGGTTATTGTTGAAAATATGCGTGTAATCGGCAAATAGTTGCCGTTTATACGTTTTTTATTGATTTGAAAATTGTATTGCTATTTTTTTAAGTGTTTTATAGCTAGAATGGTCACCGGCGTTATCGGCATAAAGGCTTTAATTATCTGTGCAGGTATGGGCGTTTCGAGGGGGGTTGCGATGGAAAGATCTATAGAACAATCTAATGGTTGGCTAAAATTGGTATATACTTCTCTTTTTCTTAGTTAAACAACATAGCTTCTTTTTTAGCTGGATTTAGCCTTTTTACAACTTAGTTAAACTGTTTTAGCCCAGAAGCTCTTAGAATATTCGCTTAAAACTGCTTCGTATATTGATTTGGTATCACTAGCGATTTTTTGCCAGTCATAACGTTCCTGTACACGGCGATAGGCATTATCGCGAATGTAATTAGCGTAAGTCTCATCTTTAAGGATCTTGATTATGCCCCATGCGAGTGAATCTGGATTGTTAGGGTACACTTTTACGCCAGTTTTATCGTGTTCGATGATTTCTGATAAGCCGCCGGTGTCTGAAGCAACAACTGGGCTTCGTGCAGCCATGGCTTCTAACGCAACTATGCCAAATGGTTCAAACAGTGAAGGTACTATGGAAACGTCGGCGCATTTTTGGAGTTTTTGTAATGTTGTTTCGTCCATGAAGCCTTCAAAGAGTACTTTATGTTCCAATCCCATGCTTTGGACGATGTTGAGGAGTTGTTCTTTCATGTAGCCACTTCCGACTATTATGAATTTAGTGTTGACTTTGGCAAGGATTTTTGGGACTGCATTTATGAGGATTTGAACTCCTTTTTCATAAACTAATCGACCTACGAATAACGCGATTTTTTCTTCAGGTAGGGCAAATTTTGCTCGGAAAATTTCACAGTCGTTATCGAATTCATAGCTATGGGTGTTTACGCCATTGGGAACCATGGCGAGTTTGTCGTTGGGTAATCCAAATGCGTAGCGAACATGCGTAATCATGTAGTCACTACAACAGATAACTTTCCATGCCTCATACGTTAACCAGGCCTCGGTTTCATGAATCATGCGTTCTGCGGTGGTGTGTAAGCCGTCTCGTCGTCCCATTTCAGTTGAGTGCATTGTCACTATTAGTGGTTTTCTAAATACGTGTTTGAGACCTATTCCGGCGTTGGCGACAAGCCAGTCGTGTGCGTGTATGACGTTGACTTTGTCACCGATTTTTTTCATTAATGCTGCGGTTTCTTTTTGCATGTTCATATTCATGAGGTAGACCCAAGTGGCGAAGTCTGGTGAAGGGCTCTTGTAAGAATCTACGCGGTAAACTTCTACGTTGCCTATGACTTCGTGTGCAGGCGCTCCTGGGAAATCGCAGGTTACAACATATACTTTAACGTTCTGTTTAGATAGGTATTTTGAGAGGAAGTAGATATGGGGTGATATACCGCCGATTACTCTGGGTGGGTATTCCCAGCTAAGCATCATAACCGAAAGGTTAGGTTTTATTTCTTGGTTCCTCCCTAATGCTGTGATATATTTTTAGTATTTTATTAACTGTGGCTTCTTGGGTGGATGGTATAACTGCAATTTTTTCTTTAGGTACTTTGTAAATTCGGATGACTTCTTCTTTCATCCATTCGGATTTGACGATGGCTATGTGTGATTCGTAGAAACCCAACCATTCGATGCTTTTAATGGCCATGTTGTAGGATGAATTTGCAGTTGGTGAGCGATGCTCTTCTAGGCTTTCTATTGAATAGATAAAGGGGATGCCTAGGCCGTTTTTGAGGGTAACTGCTGCAGGGATGAAGTGCCAATCAAACACGTTGATGAGGTCTATTTTTTTATTCGAATCGTAGTAGAGGTTGGCGGAAACACGTTCAACTTCTTGGTTGAGTGTAAGTACCCACGTTAATACGCCTATGTGAGTTTTTACTGGATTATTTACGCGTACTGTCTTAACGCCGCTTGACTCTTGTGTTTCTCCTGTCAAACGGTCATCATAAGTAACAACGTTAACATCGATTTTTTTCTCTGAGAGTTCTGAGGTTAATGCTTTTACGTATTCAGAAAGTTGTCCTACCACTCTTGGCGGGTACTCCCAGGAAAAAACGATGGTACGCATGTTTTTCACTTTACGTAAATAGCGAACAGACTTTGATTATTCCTCTTCCATTCAAATAATAACGTTTCCTGCCTTCGTTGTCGAAGAAGCTTTCAGCAAATCCCTCGTTTTTATAGCGGTCAAGTATACTTTCTATTTCGATGGGGTCTTTTTGTAGCAGCCGCGCCACTTCTTCGCTACGCCTCGCTAAATCTGCTGCAGTAGCACATAAATTATGGAGTGTCTGCAGAACCTTGTCTGGAAACGGAAGCTCTTCCCTCATTTCATTTTCACCATGACATCACATAGTACGTCTATTCGCTTTATAAACGCAATGTGATTGTATCTATGTTAGTTCAGTAGCTGCTTTAACATGTTTACTATGTGTAAGGAAGCGTTTTTTTGTGGCGGATACGAGTTCTCTACGAAGTTTTTCACCTTTTTGTTCTGAAGTTTTTATCGATTTTATCGCGTCAGCCAAATTAGAGTCTTTTAAAGAGTAACGCGCCCAACTCTCAAAGTCACAGTTGTTTACATGGAATTCTAAGACTCTAGTTTCGACTGTTTGCAGGGCTTTGATAAACCCTTTAAGGCTCCATGCTATTGTACCTGTGTAATATTTCTCTCCGGCTTTAGTATAGAATAGGAACGGCTCGTTTGCTGTTAGAATCACCAATCTTAAGCGTGCTTCGAAGTCGTTAATCAGCGTCTGTGCGGCGACAAACGCATCCATCGGTGATTCATAAGGGCTAAAGTACGAGTGAACTTCACCTGGTCCGCCACCTGCTGTGTACATGTAGTAGAGATGATCGCTTGTTTGGAAGTAACGCCACAAACGTAAGAATTCACTGTCATCTGCTTCTAAAACTAGGGGTTCTAGTCTGAGAAGTGTGGTATAATATGCCCACTGCATAACGTTACCCAACCAGCCAGTTTGGTCACGTTGAATGTCGGCCCAAGAAACTGTGCCCTCTGCTTCAGGTACGTCTAATTCACCTGCGGATGCATGTTTTGCCACAACTTCGGAGGGTGTGACCATTTTTAAATGGTCATATTTTAAAATCTCATCGGGGATGTGTTGTAGGAAGCTGTGTATACCTGTTTCAGGCCAGTGGTGCTCGCCAAATGTTTCATAGTCAGGAAAGATGTTGATGACTTCGCCTTTTGTAGTTGCTAGCCAGTTTGCATATTTTTGGGCAGTCAAAGGCCACTCAGGCCACCATCTTGCCGAGAATCGGAATCCTATATCGTCGGTGAGTTTGTAGTTTCTGAGTAATACACGTAGTTTTTTTGTGCCCTTAGGGGTGTATATGAAATTAGGTGATTTTTCTTTTAGAATTTTCTCCACCCCCTCAGTATAGATGGCACGGTAGCCCATTGTTTCTACGGTTTGAGCTATAGTGTTGTTGTAGAGAAGTTCTGTATTTTCAAATGTAGTGGGTGTGTAGCCGAGTAAGTCTTTGATGGTTTGATGGTGCATGATAGCTTGTTTTATGAATTCTTCTTTTTCTGGATACAGGCTGGCGATTGAATGGTAATACGTTTGGTTTAGAAATTCTACTTGACCTGTTGCTGCTAATTGCTTAAAGGTTTCAAGTAGGTCTTTATCGAACATTTCGCATTGATCAAGGTAGATTCCTGAGCAACTGAATGCGAATTTGACTTGTTTTTTTTCGTGTTTGTGTTTGTCTATTGAGTCTAGGATTATCTGGTTGGAAGGAAAATAACATTTGCGGGCGGCCCGTTTGAAGATTTCGCGATCTGCTTCTTTGTCGAAATAGTAATCAAAAAGTTCTTTTTTTGATTGCCGTTTGAAAATTTTGCCTTCCCAAAACAGATTCCGCCGAAGACGGTGTGGTTGGTGAACTTCGAAGACAAACAGAATGTCAGTCATAGCTATGCCTAAGGGAGATGTGTTTACGGTCTATTTATTTGTAATTTGCTGCCCATATAATTGGATAGTGCCTACGTGCTTTTCATATGGTAAAAATTGGAATAGTATTGCTAAAATTAATATATAAAAAAATTACAATTGCTAAAAAGATTAGAAAAGATGGTTCCTCAGGTTTTGGGTGTCTGCATAGTTGAGGCGGATGCTTCTGATGTTAGCAGCGTTAGGATGAGTAGTAACGGTTTGAAGGCTTGAATTATTTTCATGTTGTCTTTATTGATTTAGCAACTTACCGGTTAAACAGTTTATGGAACTTAACATTTGGTATCTGCAAATAATCAAATTTGTTTTAAGACATAGTGTTTTGAAAAAGCTTTAATCATCTTAACGTGTATAACTTCGGAACAGTTGGGAGTCAGCGTGCCCGAGTCTAAAGAAGAAATCTATTCGATTATGTTTAGTTCTCTTAAGCATCCAGTTCGCCGAAAAATACTTCGAATATTAGCTGATAAATCTCTGGCGTTTTCTGAGTTGTTAGAGTTATTGGGAATTTCAAGTTCAAATTTGACTTATCACTTGGAAAACCTTGGAGAACTTGTATCAAAAAATGAAACTGGTGTTTATAGGCTCTCGACGTTTGGGCAAGCTGCGGTTGGCACAATGAAGATAGTTGAAGATGCGCCGCAGGTACAACCCAAGAAATTTACCACACTAAATAGGAAATGGCGTTTGGTCACTGGTGTTTTGCTTATTGGTTTAATTGTATTTGCTAGTGTGGCGATATTGGAGCTTTCAGTTCTTAACACCGCTTTGAGTGAACGCGATATTATACAGTCGAAGTATGAACAGTTATTGTCTTGGTCAAGCACTGCTGATGACGCGATCGATTTTCTTCAAATGGTTGTACAACTAGATACCAGTAGGTATCAAGCAGCTTTACTGAGTAGGACTATAGAAACAAGAGACGACTTAGGGGGTATAACGCAGGAGGTAATCAAATACTCTCTTATTGGAAAAGATAACCGTGATTCCCCCAGTAGGTTGACTGTTTCATTTAGGTTCCGTAATGGACAGTTTTCTCAGTATCAGCTTAATATTGATGAAGGTTCGCCAGTCTATGCAGAGCCTCAATCTCCTTTCGTATTGGATGCAGCAAAAAATGTTGTTGATAGGATGCAGAATTACGGTACAGGTTCCTACTTGGTTAACATGAGCAAACTTATGTCATCGATAAATACGACTGATAGTATGGAAATTAAAGAGGGTAATATCAAAGTTAATGCAACACTCTCCGGTAATGATGCAGAAATTTTCATGGCATACACTGAGAATAATGTCGATTTTACACAGAAGGGTCTTAATTTAGTTTTTGATGAGGGTGTATTAAAGCAGTTAACTGATAACTGGGGCTTGTTTAGTGTCGGTAGCACAACAGTTAGTGTTTCGAGTGAACGCGCTGTAACATTAGCTAGGAATGCGTTGAATGGCTATCAGTGGGCATCTAATGGAATAGTTATCAAGAGTTTTCAATATAACCCTGAGCCAGCTTCAGTGTTCTTTCATCCAAATACTAAAAACGATTTGACGTTGTATCCGCAGTGGATTGTAACCTTTTATCTTGATAAAGTCTATGCAGGCGGTGACTATATGATTGTAGTATTTATTTGGGCTGATACTGGTGAAGTGGCGGCGATAACTCCACGAGATAGTCCTTTGTCGTTTAGTGTTTAATTCCTCTCTTTTTTAGGTAAAATGGGATTAGGTTGTTGGTATTTGGTAAATTTGTGTGTTGGTATTCAAGTGTAGATATGGCAAAAATCTTATATGACGAGCAGTTGACTACAGAGACATGGCTCCCAAAAAACACAGACAAAAACAGAAACAAGCCGCTCAGCAGAGGCAACAACAAACACCGAAATCTGTCAAACGTAAAGCTAGTAAGTCTAACAAGAATTTAGTTATTGCAGTAGCTATAATCGCTATAGTTATCGTTAGTTTTGCTGGGTTAGCATTGTCAGGGCAGTTAGGCGGAAACACTACTCCTTTTGTAACGATTGACCCAACAAAAGTGTTGCTCGAGACTACAGCAGGCAACATAACCATCGATTTGAGAACCGATAAACCGATCACTTCTGGCAACTTTATTAACCTCGTAAAAGATGGGAAGTATGATGGCTCAACTTTCCATCGTACGATGTCAACTTTCATGATACAGGGCGGACGAGTCGATGGTTCTGTCGCGTCCATAAAAGATGAGATAAGCAGCAACAACACTAACACTAAATATACCGTAGCAATGGCAAAGACATCCCAACCAAACTCAGCTACAAGCGAATTCTTCATAAATACGGTTGATAATTCATGGCGCTCTGGTTTTGACTCGACATATGCTGTTTTTGGCACAATAATCGACGGGCAAGATGTAGTAGATATTATTGCAAACGGCGAGGTAATAGAAAATCCACAGATGGCTGGTGAAATGAGTCTTCCAGTAGACCCTGTAGAAATTATACGTGCCTCAATTCTACCATAACCAACCTTTTACTTTCTTTAATTTTTTAAGAATACTTCTTTATCCATACAATATCCATAATAACATCTTTTTAATTGGATTATGCGCTGGCGAACACATGGTGGATGAATATACCAACGGAGCCAAAGTCTTGCTCCATACGAGTATGGGGGAAATAACTCTCCAACTAAGAAGCGACATGCCAATTACTACTGAAAACTTTGTTAATTTAGCTAAACGGGGAATATTTAACGGCACCATATTTCATCGGATTATCAGAAACTTTATGATCCAAGGCGGCGACCCCACTGGGACAGGATATGGTGATCCGTCGATCCCCGATATCAAGGACGAAATTACAAAGAAAAACCATAATGATCGTGGAACTATCGCTATGGCAAATGCAGGTCCTAACACTGGAAGCAGCCAATTTTTCATAAACCTAGTTGACAACAACTACTTAGACTCGAAGCATCCTCAATTTGGTAAAGTCGTAGCTGGTATGGATGTTGTTGATGCAATCGGTAAAGTTCGAACTAACCCGATGGATAAACCGTTAAAAGATGTGGTAATAATCGATGTGGCGATAACATAGTGAAAAAATTAGATTTTTGATAAGAAAAAGCAGTTACTCTTTCTTTTCATCCTTGCCTTTAGGTTTTGACCCGATTTCTACGAGTTGAATGTTTACTTGGTAGTTTTTATCGCCAACCATCATTTTTCCTTGACCGTAAAAGCCTCTGCTTCCTGTACTGAAGTTTTTAGGGTTGATAATAAAGGGCTGTTTTACTCCGTTTAGTTGGATGGTTGCCATGTTTGGTTGATCACTCATCAGAGTCACCTTGGTATTGATTATGGTGACTGTTGCTTTTCACCTTTTCGCTTATAACACCATTGAGTGCTGCTATTTGTGTTTGTAAAGAAGGCGACATCGAGTAGCTCTATATTTTTAACGA
>LSQX01016972.1_pt3 | contig 51393 bp, 40 predicted proteins | sample 654561 | NCBI WGS metagenome assembly LSQX01 (sample SAMN04489861, study PRJNA283612) | anaerobic digester metagenome | isolation source: 4 biogas reactors fed with cattle manure at either 37C or 55C with and... | place: Denmark: Kongens Lyngby | collected 2014
TGACGGCCAGTGCTGCTCCGACGCCGGCAGCGTCGCCGATGGCCATACAGGTGGGCATAACCCGGGCAGAGCTCATCACAACGGCGTCCATGGATATGCACCTGCCGCTGAACATGAGGTTGTCAATATCACTGCTGACCAGGCAGCCATAAGGAATGCCGTAGGGTTTGATATGCTTTACTATGGTGCCGCCGCCCAAACCATCGTGGATATCGATGATGTAGGCTCCCAGGGCTACCGTGTCATCGGGCACCTCGCCGTTCATGATGCTATCCTCGGTCAGTTGTTTTATGCCTTCGAAACGCCGGGTTTCCCTGACGCCCAGATTGGGGTATATGTTGGTGATATAGCAGTTTTCAAAGCCGGGCACATATTTCCTCAGGGTTTCCACCAGTTCGGATATCTGCAGGTGTCCCTCGATCTCAGCGCGGGTCAGGTCGAAGACATTGCTGCCGTCAATACCCAGGTGCCTGGTGCAGTTCATATGGACCTCGCCGGGAATAAGGCTCTTTATATATATCAGTGTGTCGCGGTCAACAGGCAGCTCACCCCTGGCCTTAAGCTCAAGAAACATTTTTCTCAGGCCCACAAATACATGGTAGGGGTTATTGCGGAAATACTCGGCGTTATACTTGTTTATATCGGTGTCGATGGTATCGCAGAAACGCATCTGCTCAGGGTCTTTGGCCACAAACTCAATGGTCTTGTCGGTGTCCACATTCCCCAGGGTGAACATCACCGTAGGGGGCTGGAGGACGCCGGTATCTTTCTGGCCTTTACTGAAGCGAGCTCCTGAAAGAAAGCCCAGATCACCGTCGCCGGAGGCGTCTATGAACACCCTGGCCTCGACTTCAATGCGGTAGCCCTTTCCGAACAGAATAACCGACTTGATCCTGCCATTCTCCAAATTGACATCGATGGGCTGGGTGTGCAGCAAAATCTCCACACCTGCTTCAAGGCATTTCTCAAATGCGACGATCTTGAAGATCTCGTGATCATAAAGCGTTACAGAATTATGATTGGGACAGAAAATGTGTTCGGTGCAAGCGTTGCGCTCCTTCAGCGCATCGGCAAGTTCCTGGGCAGACCCTGCGGTTACGGGCTTGCCGTCCATGTCCAGATAGCCTAAAAGCGGAAGGCCTATGGTCAGGTTTCCACCAAGGAATCCGTTTTTCTCAACCAGGAGAACCTTAGCGCCGTTCCTGCTTGCTCCGATGGCGGCTGGAAGTCCTCCGGGCCCGCCGCCAATAACTACGACATCATACGTCTGTTTAAGCGTTTTCATATTCGCCCCCCCATTTATTATTCAGATCCTTAACCGATCCGAATTCCTGTCAGAGTTCCAAAAAAGCTGTGAAAAACCACTTCAGTCCTTTGCTGTCAGAATGCCGTAAAAGCTTCTTAATATCCGCATCTTCCAAGGCCAGCGCCGCGGCGGTGTCCGCCCCCGGCCCATGGCCATGCGCCCTTGTCTATATTACCCACTTCGAAGAACAGAGATACATCACCTTTACAGTCTGCTCCCCGCCATGGTTGTCATAGCAGGCCATGGACGGGCTATCCAGGTCTGAGCCATACCGCCCATGGCGGCACGCTCCGGAAGGAGAGTTCCAGCTCCATTGCGTGCCGATGCCATGGCGCAGTAAAGCCTGTGGGTTCCCCCACGACTGGAACATCGGTGTGAAATATATGCTTAATGTTTTTTGAATAGATCAGTTCAGTCATTTCCGCACCCACAGACATCTACCGGAATTATGTCGGTACGAAGCATGTAAACATGATGAAAGCTGCCATGCGACTGGTCCCGTATGTCCGAAAAGATGTATGGAAAGCGGGACACTAATGTACTCACAGATACATGAAAGGTCTATTATGTCGCACCATTGAAGTATAACACCCGCATGTTGATAGTCAATAATAAAGCAAAAACATCATAGAAAAGGAAAAGAAATCGTAAATATTTAGCATTGTATTCTGGTTTCGTCGATTGTTATAATGTACTTGAATAATCAAGTTAAATATTTATCAATTTTGCCAAATCTGTTATTATCGGGGGGACTTTAAGCCATGCCAATTCCAAAGACGATGAAAGCGCTGGTTGCGTACAGCGCAGACGATTACAGGTATGAGCCCGAATATCCGGTGCCGGAATGCGGGGATGACGACATTTTAATTAAAACAGAAGGCTGCGGTATCTGTGCCGGTGACTTGAAATGCCAGCATGGTGCTGCCATGTTCTGGGGAGACGATATTCAGCCCTCTTGGGTGGAGCCTCCATTCATACCCGGGCATGAATTCATAGGTGTTGTCGCGTATGTGGGGAAAAACGTAAAGGGGTACCAGGTTGGTGAACGCATAGCTGTTGACCAGATAGCCCCCTGCCGTGAATGCCGCTTCTGTAACAGCGGACAGTACTGGATGTGCCAGCCCCACAGGATTTATGGATTCTTTAAGGATTACTGCGGCGGTATGGCTGAATATGTCCGTATACCGGTCAGGAACTCCGTGATACATAAGGTTCCCAAGGAGATTCCTTTGGAGTCTGCCCTGCTTATTGAACCTTATGCCTGCTCGAAGCATTGTGTGGACCGGGCGCAGATACAGTGCGAGGATATCGTGGTGCTGTCGGGCGCAGGAACACTGGGTCTGGGCATGGTGACCTATGCGACGATGCGCAGCCCCAAAAAACTTATCGTCCTGGACCTTAAGGATGAAAGGCTTGAGAAGGCAAAGGAATTCGGTGCCGACATAGTTTGGAACCCTTCAAAGGTCGACGTTGTGGAAGAGATTATGAAACTCACCAACGGCTACGGGTGTGATGTCTACATCGAGGCTACCGGCCATCCGTCATCGGTTGTCCAGGGAATGAAGATGATACGCAAACTGGGCAGGTTCGTGGAGTTCTCGGTATTCTCGGAACCTACACTTCTGGACTGGTCCATCATCGGTGACCGCAAGGAACTGGATGTTTTAGGTTCCCACCTGAGCCCGTACTGTTATCCCTTTGTCATAGAGAATATAGCCAACGGCAAGCTTAAGACCAACGGCGTGGTTTCAAGTACCTTCCCCATTGAAAAATGGGAAACCGCTTTTGAATACGCAACCGGAAAGTATGGTGATTTAAAAGTAGCAATTATATTTGATGATTAGTTGGGGTATCGCCAATGAAGAAATCAGTAATGCGATTTTATTCAGAATTCAATGATAAAATGATATTGCGCGACTACCTGGCGCTGGATAGAACTATCCTGGCAAATAAACGAACGATTCTTGCCTACTTCAGGACCTTCATTGGTCTTGTTGCTTCAGGTACCGGAATGATCAAGCTTGTAGCTACCCCTGTTATAACTGTTATCGGATATGTTTTTATCATTTTGGCATTTCCCTTAATGATAACAGGCATTATCGAGTTTCTGAGAGTAAGCAGGTCTTTATCGCGTATAGTGAAAACAAATGAATAGGGGTAGCGATAATAAAATCGGGGCAGCGGGTTATCCCTGCCCCTTTCAATTTCTAAAAACTGGCTCAAATCCATCCCCTAGATCAGATGTTCAGCTTCTTATCTTACAATTCTACCTTCAAACATCGGCCTTCAGCTCATTCCTCCGGGAGTGCCTGGCCTTGGCGTCCAGCCATTTGCAGGAACGATACCTTACATAGACTATCAAAGCCCTTACGGTCTGGTCCAGAACCAGGGCTACCCAGGCTCCCACAAGTCCCCAGCCAAACACATGCACGAAGATATATGCGACAACCACCCGGAAGACCCATATGCCGAAAGCGGAAGCATAGAGCGGATACATGGTATCCCCCGCGCCCCTTAAGGCTCCTGCGATGGAAAGCTGTGTGGACTGGCCGGGCAGGGCCAGGGCCAGTATCTTTAGAACCGTGCCGGCAAGCGCAACCACTTCGGTCTCCTTGTTATACAGCCTTGCCATGGGATGTGAGAACAGCACGAAGTTCAGTCCCACAAATATGGCCACGGCCATGGCCATGTGGTGGACCGCATTGGCGCATTTTTTAGCCCGCTCCTTATCATTGGCGCCCAGGCTTTGACCCACCAGGGTGGTGGACGCCACGCCGAATGCCATGCTGGGTGAAAAGGACAGGCCTGAGATGTTAAGGCCGATCTGGTGGGCGGCAAAGTGAGTGGTCCCAAGCCCTGAAACCGTACGGGCAAACATCATGAGCCCGCTGTGGATTAGAAATTGTTCCAGGGCGGAAGGGATACCTATGGACATAACAGTTCTGATTACCTTGAAATCAAACCGGAACCTTCCTAACCTGTTGATCTGTATCCGGGTCCTCCCGGAATAGGCGATATACAGGGCGGCTGCGCAGGCTACAATCCTGGACAAAGTAGTGGAAATCGCCGCTCCCGTAACCCCGTATTTGGGGAAGCCCAGTTTTCCATAGATCAGCACGTAGTTGCCAAAGACGTTTAAAAGGTTGCTGCCGATGTTGTAGTACATGGGGACCCTGGTCTGGCCGGCACCCCTTAAAGATGCGGTGATACCCATGGTAACAGCCTGAAACATAAGGCCGCTTGCGACGATCTGGAAGTATACGGTGGCATCCCGGAATGTGTCCTCATTGGCGCCCATAAATGTGACGACATACGGTGCCAGGAATACTCCCGCTATGCTCATAATGAGCCCCAGAAAGACATTTAACACTATGATCTGACGTGTTGCGTCCGATGCCCTGGATACCTTACCCGCACCTATATTCCAGGCCACTAAAGTGGTTGTGCCCACGTTTACGGCCGCAAATACCGACAATAGAAGAAAAAAAGGCTGGTTGGTGAGCCCGACTGCTGCAATAGCCGCCGAGCTCAGCTGTCCGACCATTATCATGTCCACCATGCCAAACAGGGTGGACAGGACCAGTTCTATGAATGCAGGCCAGGTAATGGCCACGATCTCCTGCCCCATTTCCTGGCCAAAGAATCTTTTAACCGAATTCTTTATGCTGTCCCGTTGACGTAACAAACTGCTGACTCCTTTCTTTCGTAAACAATCACAAAAACACACGAACACAATAATATAAACCGCATGATCAATTCCCCGCGCTTCTCATATAAACCCTAATTACAAGCACTAAACGGAACGATACCGGATCGTTCCGTTTCATGTCGGACTGATCTGTTACCTGTATAAAGCCCTGAAAATCATGTTATGCTTTCCTGGTCACTATCGATCCTCCCGGGTGACTGCCGATCCAAGGTTTAAGGTGTGTTTTTCAAGCTCCAGCACGATGTTCCCGATCTCTATAATCTGCTGGGCAGATAGCCCGCTTCCCACGGCAAGATGCGTATGGTAGAGTATTTTCTCAAGGTCGTCATGGATGGAGGAAATCCTGCTCTTTATCTGCCTCAGGGCTTCCGGTGAAATTCTTTCAATCATGGCTTCTTCCACCGAGATCACGGTATCCTTTGAAAGGGTGTATTCTGAATTTCCTCTTACTATGGTGCAGTCGTAGCCCAGGGTATCCTTGACAATTTTGGCGAAAGCCTCCTTGGAATCCTCTTCACCATGGACCAGGAATACTCTTGCCGGCTTCTTCCGAAACCCTGAGATCCATTCCAGCAGGCCGTCCCTGTCGGCATGGCCTGAAAAACCTTCAAGATTGTAAATCTCGGCGTCAACCTGTATCTTCTCGCCGAAGATGGTCACCGTTTCAGCGCCGTCAACAATGGAACGGCCAAGGGTTCCCACGGCCTGGTAGCCCACAAATACAATGCTTGACCTGGGGTTCCAAAGGTTGTGCTTGAGGTGGTGCTTTATCCTTCCCGCCTCGCACATTCCGCTGGACGATATTATGATCTTAGGCTGAGGATCGGTATTCAAAGCCACCGACTCGTCAACCGTCCTGGTAAACCGGAGGTTCTTAAAGTCCAGAGGATGGTCTCCCCTCAAAATGTATTCCTTTGTTTCATCATCAAAGACCTGCGCGTTTCTCCGGAACACCTCGGTGGCCGATGTGGCCATCGGGCTGTCTATGTACACCATCACATCATTCAGTTCCTTATGTATTTCGGAGTGTTCCTCGTAAAAGCGGTTGAACTGGTAGATCAGTTCCTGTGTCCTGCCGACAGCGAAGGAGGGTATGATTACATTACCGCCCCTGCGTATGGTCTTAAGGACGATATTCACCAGCTTTTCAATACTGTCCGAGCTCTTTTCGTGTACCCGGCTGCCATAGGTGGTTTCCATGATGACATAGTCGGCTTTCTTTATTATTTTCGGATCCCTCAGGATAGGACGGTTCCTGGAGCCCAAATCTCCCGAATAGACCAGTTTGGATACGCCGTCCTCTTCGGTTATGAACACTTCGATGATAGCCGAGCCCAGTATATGCCCCGCGTCATTGAACACCACCCTGATATTGCCATTAAGTTCAATCAGCTGATCATAAAGGACAGGGGTTACAAGGCTTAATGCGGCTTCCGCGTCTGCCATGGTATAAAGCGGTTCCACAAGGGGCCTCCCCGCACGCTGGTTCTTCCTGTTTATCCATTCGGTCTCCTTCTGCAAGATAAAGGCGCTGTCCCTGAGCATGATGCCTAACAGATCGGCGGTGGCATCGGTGCAGTAGATTCTGCCCTTGAAACCCCGCCTGACCAGGAGGGGAAGCCTGCCTGAATGGTCTATGTGCGCGTGGCTCAGAATAACGAACTCGATCTCTTCAGGATTGAAATCGAACTCTTCACGGTTCAGCTGTTCCATCTCATCGCTTCCCTGGAACATTCCGCAGTCCAGCAGGAATTTATGCCCCTGGGTTGTGATCATATGACAGGAACCTGTTACCGACGTGGTGGCGCCAAGAAACTTTATTTTCATAACCCTGATATCCTCCTGTGAAGGTCAATGGTGTACATTCCCGAATAATCCGACTGTATCGACATAAAGAAGCAGGAATACCTATGAACATTATATCATAACTGGCCGCAACCATTGTCCATAATACATTATTAGCAAGATGTGGAAGCAATACTGGAAGTAAACGATCATAACAGGCAGGCATGTTAAAAAGCATAACCCTGTTAAACCAGGGCCTTTAATGGTATGATAAGGTCAGGAAAAACAGAGAAAGGGTGATGCTATGAATTCATTTACGTTCTATTCACCAACCAAAGTGATCTTCGGTAAGGACGCGGAGCTGCATGCTGCCAGGGAAATCAGGGAATTCGGCGGAACGAAAGTCATGGTCATATACGGCGGCGGAAGTGTTGTAAAAAGCGGCCTCCTTGACAGGATTACCAGGCAGTTGGAGGACGAAGGCATATCCTATATAACCCTGGGAGGTGTCAAGCCCAATCCTGTGCTGTCGTTCGCGAGGGAAGGAACTAAAAAGGCCATAGAAGACGGGATTGATTTTATACTGGCTGTGGGGGGCGGCAGCGTTATTGACACCGCTAAGGCCATAGCCCACGGCACCGCTAACCCGGACATTGACATATGGTCTTTCTGGACCGGGGAAGCCGCCCTTGAAAAAAGCCTTCCGGTGGGGGTTGTCCTGACGCTTTCGGCGGCGGGGAGCGAGATGAGCAATTCGGCGGTGATAACCAACGAGGAGATCAAATCGAAAAGAGGGTTGTCAACCGATTTTAACCGTCCCAGGTTTGCTCTCATGAATCCGGAACTGACCTATACCCTGCCGAAATACCAGATCATGTGCGGGATCGTGGATATCATGATGCATACTTTAGATCGTTTTTTCACCAGTGTACTGGGCAACGAGTTTACCGACGAAATCGCTGCGGCCCTCCTTCGGGTGATGATCAGAAACGGCCCTGTTGCGCTGGAGAATCCCAGGGATTATCACGCAATGAGCGAGATCATGTGGTGCGGAAGCCTTTCTCACAATGGGCTTACAGGACTTGGAGGCGCGCAGGACTTTGCCACGCATCAGCTGGGCCACGAGCTTAGCGCCATGTTTGATGTGGCCCATGGCGCCAGTCTGTCAACCATGTGGGGTTCGTGGGCAAAATACTGTTTTTCCCAGAACCCTGAGAGGTTTGCCCAGTTCGGACGTATGGTATGGGGTATCACGGGGGACAACGCTGAAGAGGTCGGTATGGCCGCCATCGACAGGACGGTAGAATTCTTTGCCTCAGTGGGGGCTCCCACATGCTTCTCTGAGCTGGGCATAGGAGTGCAGCCGGAAAGTGTTATAAATGAGCTTTCCGACAGGTGTGTGCGCTTTGGAGAACGCACCATCGGCAACTTCAGAGTTCTGGATCGTTATGACGCCTATAAGATTTATACCATGGCCAACAGGTAGGTCCCGGCGCGAGGAAAAGGCATTGCTCTGAAACTTGCCTGCTGTGCTGATATCCTGCCGGGGTACCGTGTACTTAAGAATGAAAAAAGCAGGCTAAATCCCCTGCCGGGGCTTCTGGCAGGGGATTTAGCTTTGAAAGGATGAACAAGGCTTCATAAGGCCCCGTTCTTCGGGTTCAAATATGCTATAATTCTAATTGTGTATAAAACAATAATCAAAGGACGGGTTTTTGACATGAACGATACAATGATCAGGGATATTGCCGCCAGGATCAAAGGCTTGAGGCTGCTTTCCGGGCTTACCCCCGAGGAGGTCGCAAAGGTTGTGAACATATCCCAGGAGGATTATGAACGCTACGAGAGCGGCGAGGACGATATACCCGTCAGCCTGCTCCACGAGATATCGGAATTCTACAAGGTGGATATGACCGAGATACTCACCGGGGTCTCGCCCAAACTGCGGGATGTATGCCTGGTGAGGAAGGGTGAGGGCCTTAGCGTTGAGCGTTACGACCAGTATGAATTTGAGAGCTTGGCCTACAAATACTCTGGGCGCAAGATAGAACCCCTCCTGGTAACCCTCAGGCCGGATCAGAATCCTGAGTTGGTTTCCCATAAGGGCCAGGAGTTCAACTACTGCCTTGAGGGACGGATGAAGGTTATCATCGGAAACGATGAATACATCCTTGAACCGGGAGACTCGTTATACTTTAACCCGATAAAACCTCACAAGATGGTATCGCTGGACGGCAAAAACGCCAGGTACCTGACGGTCATCCTGCTATAGAAACTATACACATCAAAAGAAGGGGAAACATCATGAATCTTGCTTATCGCTACTTGGAGAAAGAGAGTTTCGACAGCTATGAGGAATTTTGCCGCGGGCTTAAAATCAAGGTTCCGGACTCTTTCAATTTAGCTTATGATATCATCGACGAGTACGCGCGCCTGGAACCGGAGCGGAAGGCACTGGTATGGTGCAACGACCATGGAGAGGAGAAAACCTTTACTTTTCTCGACCTGAAAAAGTGGTCCTCAAAAACCGCAAATTACTTAAAATCCCTTGGGGTTAAAAAAGGCGACCGCGTAATGCTCATATTAAGACGCCGGTACGAGTTTTATTTTTTTGCTCTCGCGCTTTGCAGGATTGGTGCCGCATACATTCCCTGCACGAATCAGCTTAAGGAAAAGGATATTATATATCGCGCCAATGCGGCGGGAGCAAAAATGATTGTCGCATATCCTTCCGACGGTGTGACAGAGAGCGTAGAGCTAGCCCTGGACAAGAGCCCGACCGTAGAAAAGCTCATAATGGTTGGCGGAAAGCGAAGCGGCTGGCTTTGCTATGATGAGGATATCAAAAGCTTTCCTGAAGAGTTCCAAAGGCCGGAAGGGGATGAAGCCCCGAAGAACCATGACCTTATGATCATCTACTTTACCTCGGGCACCACAAGCATGCCGAAGATGGCATGCCATGATTTCACCTACCCCCTGGGGCATATCGTAACGGCAAAATACTGGCAGAGGGTGGTGGATTACGGGCTCCACCTTACCGTGTCGGACTCTGGCTGGGCCAAGTTCGGCTGGGGTAAGATCTACGGACAATGGATATGCGGTGCCGTCCAGTTCGTTTATGATATGGACAGGTTCGTTCCTGAAAGGCTGCTGGAGGTCATGCAGGAGTACAAATTGTCAACCTTCTGCGCGCCTCCCACCGTATACCGTTTCCTGATCCATCATGATCTTGAAAAGTACGACCTCTCATCCCTGGTGCATTGCTCCACAGCGGGTGAGCCTTTAAACCCCCAGGTATTCCACACATGGGAGCGGATTACCGGGCTCAAGATATATAACGGCTTCGGCCAGACCGAAACCACCGTGCTGGTGGCAAACTTCGAATGGCTGGATATCAGTCCTGGTTCCATGGGTATGCCCAACCCCGCCTATAATATTGATATTGTCGACGAAGAGGGGAACCCGGTCCCGGAGGGCGTAGAAGGCGAACTGGTTATAAAGGATGTTGACAGCAACAAGCCAGTAGGGTTGTTCAGCGGGTATTACAGGGATCAGGAAGCCACCGGAAGGGTGTGGCATGATAACATCTACCACACAGGAGATGTGGTGTATAAGGACGAGTATGGGCTTTTCTGGTTTGTCGGGCGGAACGATGATGTCATAAAGGCATCAGGCTACCGTATAAGCCCGTTTGAGGTGGAAAGTGCCCTCATTGAGCATCCGGCGGTGGTGGAATGCGCCGTGACAGGCGCTCCGGACCCCATCCGGGGCACGGTGGTAAAGGCCACCGTTGTGCTGGCAAGGGGATATGAACCATCCGATGAGCTTAAGAAGGAAATCCAGGATTATGTAAAGAGTGTTACCGCGCCCTATAAATACCCGCGGATTATTGAGTTTGTGGATGAACTGCCCAAGACCATCAGCGGCAAGATTAAAAGGGCGTATATCCGCAAGGCAGACCATGGGGAACAGGTTGATGATTAAGAAAGCCGCCTGCGGCAGGCGGCTTTCTTAAGTCGTTATAAATACCGTTTCACATCCCGGCCGGCGACATAGGCGTAAAGCTCAATATAAGGCTTTACTGTGCTTGCCATGATCTTTCCCATGAGTATTTCCTCCACCTGGAAAAACCCTACCGACGCGGTCATTTCCACTGTGATCTTCAGCGGCTTTTCCTCGCCCTTTTCAATTGAAACCGTTTCAATGGCCGATGATGAGTACTTGTGGATGTCTCCCATCCTTGACTCCTGCCTCAAAAGAAGCGGGATGCGGGAACGCCCCTTCTCCATGTCGCAGCCGTCGGCGATGAGGACAATCCCCGCTTCCAGGGTTGTGACGGGATATTCGGTCATATGCCCGAGTATGCTTTCGAGTGCCACCGACTTTATCACAACGCGGCGCATCAAGTCATCAGGAAAAACAGCCTGGAGCACGCGGTCTATAATGGCTGCTGCTAAAGTGAATGAGCTTATCTCATGGTTGTGCCTTCCCACAGACATTCCTATATCATGCAGGAAAGAAGCCAGGAGCACCGCGATACGGCTGTCTTCCAGGCTGCCTGAGCCCTCCTTTACAATGTTCGGGACGATACCTTGCCCGGTTAGGATATTGAACATCTTCATGGAATTGACGGCCACCTTGCGCATGTGCACAGGCCCATGGTCGTTGTATCCAAGACGGCGTATGGACACCGTGTTGGCGAATTCCTGCCAGGCGTTTATCTCTTCATCATCAGATATAATACGGGCCACTTCCAGCGCTTTTCGGTCGAGCAGCGAAAAAAGTTCTTGTTCCAGGCTCAGTTCCAAGGAGGACTTCATATACGGTTCCCTTCCTTTTCGATTATTGACCAGTTAATCTAAACCCGCGGAAGCCAGATTTTCAACAGTTCCCGCGGCTGACCGGTACGGGTTCGATTCCCGTCCTGATATCAGAATATTTCAAAGGGCCCCAGTTGTCAAACCAATTGGGACACACGCCGTAACCATATTGCCGGGACAGGAATAGCATGCATTACCCCGGATTCCGGAGGTCTTTATTTTTACCTTTTATATGAAAGATATGGCAGCGGGACATGTAACCAAATATGTCGTCTGGTGTATAATATACAGGAGCAGGGAAGGAGTGGGGAAGTTTATGGGTAATAAAGAGAGGGCCCTGGTGCTGGGGATGGCCAGGAGCGGCTATGAAGCCGCGAAGCTTCTGGCAAAAAAGGACCTGAGTGTTGTCATCAACGATGCCAAAACCGAGCAGAACCCTGATCGTATTAGAGAGCTTGAAGGGCTGGGTGTGGAAGTCATACTCGGAAGACACCCTGAAGACCTTTTGGACAGGCATTTTGACATCATGGTCAAGAACCCGGGAATCCCGAACAACCATCCCTATGTGGATAAAGCGCTAAGGCTCGGTGTGCCTGTCATCAATGAAATGGAACTTGCATTCCGCTATTTCCCCAGTGGCGTCACCATTATAGGGGTTACCGGCACTAACGGCAAGACCACCACCGCCACCCTTATATCTGAGATGCTGAAAAAGGCTTCAAAACCGGCACATCTCATGGGCAACATCGGCTTTCCCGTATGCTCTTTTGTTCCCCTGCTAAAGGGCGGGGATATTGCCGTTATGGAAGTGTCGGACCATCAGCTTTGCAACGTGATCGAGTTCAAGACCCATATATCGGTTATGACCAACCTGTCCGAGGCGCACATAGATTTCCACGGCTCATATGAAACGTATAAGTCCATGAAAAAAAGGATTTTTAACCACCATACCGAAAAGGATATCGCCGTGCTCAACCTGGATGACGGGGAAGTACTCGATCTTGCCCGTGATGCCAAATCAATAAAAAGGTACTTCTCATCAAGCCCCATGAGCGGGCCTGGATGCTGCATCGCCGACCGGGCTGTTTATTACAATGACGAAAAAATCATGCCCCTGAGCGATGTAAAGATCAAGGGAAGGCACAACTATGAAAATGTCATGGCGGCCATCACCGCCGTCAAGGAACTGGGTGTGGGCAATGAGCCCATTGCGGATGTACTTAAGAGCTTCGGCGGTGTGGAGCACCGGCTGGAATATGTCAGGACCATAAACCAGGTGGATTTCTATAACGACTCCAAGTCCACCAATGTCAAATCGACCCAGACAGCCCTTTCTTCCTTTGACAGGCCTACCATACTCCTTCTGGGGGGACTGGACAGAGGCCACAGCTTTGACGGGCTCAAAGAATACCTGAAATGGGTTAAACTTATCGTAGCCTTTGGAGAAACAAAGGAGCGGATCGGGAAGTTCGCGTCGGAGCAGGGCATTCCCTGCACTGTTGTGGATTCCCTGGATGACGCTGTTATATTGGCCTATGAATCGTCAAGCCCCGGTGATGTTGTGCTCTTAAGCCCAGCATGCGCTTCGTGGGATCAGTATGAGAGTTTTGAGATGCGCGGCAACCGGTTCAAGGAATGCGTCAGCGCGCTTTGAAGGCATACCCTGGGGGTGTGGAACGGGAACATTATGACCTGAGCAGCCGGTTATATTTCTCCAATACCTCAGGGTCTTTCACCGGCACACCGGACCTGAAGAAAAGGACCCGGCCTTTATCTGGAGAAGGGTTCAACAGGTTGGCCGACTTCAGAACTTCATAAAGGTGCTTTATGGTTCCTCGGTTTCCGTCTATGATATCGATGCCTTCGGGCAGCATCCGTGCCAGGGCTTTGCGGAAAAACGGGAAATGGGTGCAGCCCAGGACGATTGTGCCATAGCAGTTTATCCTGTCCCAAGGAAGAAGTTCCCTGAGATATGTTTCCACCTCAGGCCCGTCAAAGACGAACCTTTCCGCGAGTTCCACCAGTTTCGGAGCCGCGAGCATATCCACGATATGCCCGGTATCCACCCTGGCTACCAGGTCCTGGAACTTCACTTCCCTCAGGGTCAGGGCGGTGGACAGGACAAGAACGCGCTTACCGCCGTTCTGGTTTTTTACCACGGCAGGCTTCACCGCGGGTTCCATGCCTATGATGGGGAAACCGTATTCTTTGCGCAAGCTTTCAACAGACGCGCTGGTGGCCGCATTGCACGCGATGACAAGCGCTTTTACATTATAGGAAACCAGGAACTCAACTGCCCTGAACGCAAGCCTTTTTACTTCCTCCCTGGTTTTTGTGCCATAGGGTGTGTTGTCAGTGTCAGCATAATATAGGTAATTCTCATTGGGCAAAAGTGCCAGGGCGTCACGCAGGACTGTCAGCCCTCCGATTCCGGAATCAAAGAATCCGATGTTCATACGCACCTCTTCATCCGAGCCTGTGATTGCCGGCCGCGGTATATTGCCGGCCTTCTAATTTTACCATAACGGGTATAAAACTAATACCAACTTAAGGATACATATTTCCCGGAAAACAAAAACAGGATTTCGGCCAGCCGGACGGCCATACCGGTACTTGTGACGTGAGGATGCTGTTTTGAGGAAAGTACAATAATTTAATAATATTTATTTCATAAATGTATTGTAATCATTTCAATTTTGGTTTATACTATAAACAACCTGAAATATTTATCGAAGTGAGGTGTCTGTGATATGATGGAATCAAAGAGATTGTATGTCCCAGAGCAGAACCATAATAACGAAGCCGAAGACTTGTTTCCCGACTGCAATCAAAGCTGCTGTTCACCCGAGTTTACCGAGGGCTGTATCGAATGCAACCCAGCCGACAGATGACTGACACCTGGGTTTAACGCATGGTTTCAAAAGCCGTACCAGATGCTGGGCAGGTTTAGAAAGCGGCCTGGGCTGGTATCAGCCGTCAGGAAACCAGGGAAATATAAAGCCGTTCCCGTCGTCATTGTGGAGATAAAGCCTTGTCAGCTTAATAAAGGCTGTTCCAAATGCTGATAATAAATGAGAAAGCAGCTGTGTCTTAATGGGAGAGGGAGCGGATTAGGCTGTTAAAATGCCCCAAGGGGGTTAACATAACAGGAAAAGGGGAGGTTAATCATGTCTCAGGTTGAATTCTATCGCTGTGATGTATGCGGGAATCTTGTAGCGCTAGTCAATAAGGGCGGAGGTACACAGGTATGCTGCGATCAGGAAATGACCCAACTCGTTCCCAATACTGTGGACGCCTCTAAGGAGAAGCATGTTCCCCATGTCACCAGGGAGGATGGCAAGATCAAAGTAGCCGTCGGTTCCACGCTTCATCCCATGGTTCCGGAACATTACATCATGTGGATTGCGATTGTTTCCGGCGACAGGCTTGAGTTCAGGTACCTTAAACCCGGGGAAGAGCCAATCGCTGTGTTTGACGGAGTTGAAACAGGAACTGCCTATGAATACTGCAATCTGCACGGGCTTTGGAAGGCTGATTTCTAAGGGCGCGGCTGCGAGCTAAGAACGCATCGTTTACGGGCGGACCGCAACAGAGCGCGGCAATTTCTTTATTTAGCCGACAAAGATATAGGTTTTAAGGAGGTAATATAGGATGTCTGTAAAAAACGCTATGACTGCTGATTTTCTACGTTCAGCCTATGGCGGGGAGAGCATGGCCCATATGCGCTACCTCACCTGGGGTAAAATGGCCGAAAAAGAGGGATTCCCTAACATAGGCAGGCTTTTTGAGGCAATTGCCTATGCGGAACAGGTTCATGCCGGCAACCATTTCAAGGAAATCGGAGGCGAAATCGCTGACGCGACAGTAACGGCTGGGGCTGTTTTTGGTCCCGGTAAGACCGTGGATAACCTGCAAGGCGCCATTAACGGTGAGCTCCATGAGGTTGAACAGATGTACCCGGTCTACCTGAATGCCGCTGAACTCCAGGGCGAGGCGGGGGCAAAGCGTTCCTTCCATTTCGCGTTGGAAGCCGAGAAGATCCATGCCGACCTTTTCAAGCAGGCGCAGGATGCCGCCAAAGCCGGAAAGGATATGGAATTCGAAAAGGTCTTGATTTGTCCCGTATGCGGTCATACAATCCTTGATAACGCACCGGACTTCTGCCCGGTTTGCGGTGCCAAAAAGGATCTGTATAAAGCGTTTTAGCCAAAGGTCTTAAAGTAAAGCAAAGCGCCCGGCTTATGGCCGGGCGTTTCGCGTTAGGGTTAAATTTTTATGGTAGCGGCTTTTCAAGCGGATCTTAATTACTGTAAAGAGAATTCAATTTCTGTGGTAAACTGGCTTTGATCGGTCAAATCGCCATTTTCGGCATCGGGGATGACCAGGATTGTTATTACGGCCTTATATCTTCCGGGCCCCGCCTTTTGGCCATCCTTGTTGGTCATATCCCACTCGTCCTGCCATTTCAGGGATCCGCCCGGGTTAATTGTTCTGGTCACAAGGGCGAGGGTGAAGAACTTACCGTCAGAATACCGGTAGACTTCTTTTCCTTCCCCGTCTGTTATGGTGATCTCAAACTGCTGGCCTGAAGAGAACATCAGCTCCTTCGGCTGGGTATAATGGCTGAACAGCTCGAAGTCGAATACCACCCTGTCTTCTTTGATCTCATAATTCCCCCTGGTTTCAAACCTTCCCGCCGCAATGGGCTGGGGAGCAGAACCCGTCGTCTTTTCTATGGCCATGTTGGTCCGGCTGACCAGGGTAGCGAGCTCGCCATAGGTGGTTGTAGTCTTGGGGTCAAATATACCGTTACCCCTGCCGCGGGCGATCTCCAGATGGTAGGCCACATATACCCCGTGGGAATACCTGCTGTCCATCTGGTCTGAGTCGGTGTAGGGCTCGATCATGGTTATGATCACCTGGTCCAGATCCTGCCCGGTTTTTTCAGCCCATATCCGGGCGCATTCATAAACAATTGCCTCTCTTGCAACCGAATCCGGCGTCCTGTCATAGTCCTTATCGATGGCCAGCCCGATTAGGTTCGCGAAATCTTCAACGGTGATATGCGCATCAAGATCCTTGTCTCTAAAAACAAAATCGATGTCGGTTTTTCCGGCCAGGTACTCCACATAGCCCTGGGACCAATGACGCTCAATTACAGCCTTTATGGGCACGGCGTCCACAATCTCGGCAGAAGCCGCAAAGGACATGGTAAACAGTATGGCAAATGCCATTATGAGCGAAAGTATGCTTTTTTTCATAGAATGCACCTCCAGTATTATTGTTTACTCCATTATATTAGACGCGCCAGGATAAATATGGTTTACAAATCAACCGGAATACTTTAGAAGACCCTCTGGATATTGTCGGCATTACGACCCGGGAGCGCATGGAAATCCCGCAATAGAGACCAACGGCTTACCGGTCTGAAATCCGAGATACAAAGTTGAGTTTTTTTGTAATACGGTGGTAAAGGTATTATAGTATCTACCATTATTTATCAAAATACTTGGCGCTTAAAACAGCAGGAAGCAGAAATTTGTTGTTTTACTATGAAAAATTGTATTAGTGAAACCAGGTACGGTATACTTTTTGCATAATATGGACGCGAAGATATTAGAGACATCAAAGTCAGAGGGTTAAAAGATGAAGAAGAGCCGTGCATTATTAGCCATAACGCTGGTGGTTGTTTTATGTTTTTCCACTTTGGTTATTAATGCTGACGCTGCCAGGATTAACGATGACATAATTTTTTTAAAGCAGGTTTCGGAGGAAACATCAAGATAAAGCAAAACCGCCTGTTCTGCTGAACAAGCGGTTTTCATTGGTTGCGGAGGCGGGATTTGAACCACACGACCTTCGGGTTATGAGCCCGATGAGCTACCTGACTGCTCCACTCCGCGATGTCATGTATCCGCACCCAATTGGTGCCCTATTAGTATAGCATGCTCAGATTGTAATTTCAAGCCCCTATTGCCCATTGCCTGTATTTCACAGCTATGCTTGAATTGCATAAGTAAATTCAACATTGGAAGCCGTAAAGCGTTGAATTTAATCATGCAATTCAACATGTAGAAATTAGTTATGCAAACTGCTCTATGGTCACCCATGCTTCTGGCAGGCCAGACAGTCATACCCTCCGTCCCACAAGAAATACAAAGAAACCTTATCCTCTTGCCGAGAAGGAATTCCCTTTACTGAAGCCGATCTACAGTGGCTGGATGATGTAATTACCCCGTTGATAAAAAGGAAGCAGTCCATCCATCGCATTTGCGCTACCCAGGCCGACAGCATCCTTTGCAGTGAAAGAACTATCTACAAGTACATAGACCAAGGCATCCTGACAGCCAGAAACATCGATCTGCCGCGTAAAGTGCGTTATCGCCCCAGAAAACGCAGCAAACCTTTCACCGTAGACAGGAACTGTAGGCGAGGGCGCACTTATGAGGACTACTTGAACTTCATGGCGGAACATCCGGACACTCCCGTTGTCCAAATGGACACTGTTGAGGGATGCAGAGGAGGGAAGGTATTACTGACTATCTTCTTTACCCAATCGGACTTCATGCTGATGTATCTTCGGGAAAGAAACACTTCCCAATCCGTTATTGATATCTTCAATCATCTGGAAGAGGTTCTTGGCATTGAAACCTTCAAACAGTTGTTTCCTGTCATACTTACCGATAATGGCTCGGAATTTTCAAACCCGGCAGCCATTGAGCATAATTCGTCCGCTGTTCAACGAACTCGCTTGTTTTACTGCGATTCTTCTTCGCCGCATCAGAAGCCTCACATCGAGCGAAGCCATGAGTTTATCCGTATGGTCTTTCCTAAAGGGAGTTCCTTTGATGGCCTTAATCAAAGAGATGTTGACATGCTCGCCTCTCACATCAACTCCCTGGTAAGAAAGAAGCTGAACAACCAGTTTCCGACAACCACGTTCAGCTTCTTCCACGGAGAGCAAACGCTCCGTAAACTAGGTATCTCACCTATACCACCAAGTGAGGTACTCCTCTCGCCAGCCATGTTTAAGGGCTGACGGGATTAACACTATTATATCATATTGAGTTTTTGAGCACATGGCTGATCAAGGGGGTACCAACGGCTACATAGTCAGGGGTTGAATTTACTCTTGCAGAAATCTGCAATAATTCATACCTTTTGTTTTTGTACGCTTTTTCTGTATTCAGGAGTAAAATGGTCTCCCCAAAAAGCATAAATTCTCTGTGTAAAAATGCCCTTCCAAACCCGCATTGAAAAATCAATAGAACTTACTTCTGCACTTGAGCTTTCACAGCTATGCCGTTTTATCCAGTGACACATCCACACGCCCGTCGTAACGAAATCAAAAAGGGCTCTTATCACAAAAAATTATGGCAACCATATAGTTGCCGGCGCATACATTGATAGTAGACTGCATTATCTGAGCCGAAATGTCCTCGTCCGTCCATTCATATAAACGGGCACTTGAAGTTCATCACAATGGTTATTATTCTGGCGGCAGGCAGGGCCGCCCGACCAAAAGGCTTTATAGCCAAGGCCGGAAGGCTGCAAAGAAAATAACAACAGTTTCCATTCCGGCATGAACTCCCATCTACGGGCAACCGAGGCGGAATCCCCCTTGTTATTGGTAATTGTTACCGTGTATTGCTTATGAAATGCGCAACTGGTATAATAGTAGCCAATATATAGAAGTATTGCGCCCTGCGGCAGGCAATATACTGCTTTGAAGGCGGCATACAGAGAGATGTGGCTATAAGGCTGAATCTCCGCAAGAGTACGGAGGAACCGAGTTTATCGGGGCTAATCCAGTAAGGTAGGGTTCCCTATTTCCCGAGCCCGTCAGCTAACTCCGGAAGCCTATAATAGGAGGATAATCATGCATTTAGATAAGAACTCACATATATATACCTGGGGGACTATCGTCTTTCTTTTTACCCTTACTGTCTGTGTATTGCTTTACTCCGGTTTAACCGAGCCAGCCCAACAGCAGGTTGTCGATACGCCCATCGAAGAATCCGCCTCCCTCCATTCCACCAACCTGTCTGTTTATACTCTGCCTTATCAATATCTTTCAGCAACATACCGGAAACTTGAATTCCTGTCAAAGTCAGATGAAATAATAGCCCTATACTCAACAGAATATGACACGACCGTCTATGATACCGGAGAGGCAACCGACATGGATGCCTCAATCATGATGACTGCTTCCATCGCCCGGGGCATAATTGACGAATCCCGCGCTGGCAAAACCATGGCATCGGTGGAGCAGGTTTCTTCCTACTTGTATGTGAACGCAAACCAGCTCAATGTCAGGAGTGGCATCGGCACCGACTATGACAAGCTGACCACTCTGAAGAGAGGCGACAAGGTCGGTCTTTTCTCTTCGGAAGGTGATTGGGCAAAGATTAAGACCGAATCGGGCATCATCGGCTATGCGGTTGCCCGGTACCTGGTGGACAGCGAGGACAAAGTGGAGCCTGAAAGCCCGACAGCCTACTGGTATGTCAACGCGGATGCGCTCAATGTGCGGAGCGGGCCGGGAACAGATTATGAAAAGATTGAAACCTTGAAGCGCGGGGATAAGGTAGGCTATTTCGATACCCATGACGATTGGGCCAGGGTCCAGACGCCCTCGGGCAAAAAAGGATACATGCATATCAATTATCTGGTGGACAGTGAAAGCGAAGTTGACAGGAGTTCTTCCCTTCCCACCGCGGACTCCAGCGCGGTAACCAGTCTTGCGCAGCAGATTGTGGAATACAGTAAAACCCTTGTGGGCGTGAAATATAGATACGGCGGGTATAGTACCAGCGGAATGGACTGTTCAGGATTTGTGAAATATGTCTATGCCCATTTCGGAATCAATGTCCCAAGAAGCTCGGCCAACTATGCGAATTTTGGCAAGCTGGTTTCAAGGGAAAACCTGAGGCCTTCGGACATCCTGCTTTTTGACACCGACGGCGGCAACTGGGACGTCAGCCATGTGGGGATTTATATTGGCGGAAATCAGTTTATCCATGCCTCAACAACCAAGGGGAAGGTAGTCATCATGTCGTTATCAGAGTATCCTGCCCCATATTATGGGGCCAGGCGGGTAATCGACTGATAACAGTACGCAAATTACGGGATGATCTCAGGTATACCTGCGGTCATCCCTATTTTATTGCCCTGCGTGTCCGGTTCGTTTTGATATAATGGGGACGCTGCCCGGTTTGAGCCGGGTTCTGATCCAGGAAAAAAACTATTGGTAAAATAATGAACCATATCTGGCCAGGCCCGTCATATATATAAGGACTGGGAGGCATGCCCACTGGAATTTTAAGAAAGTTTTAAGATTTGATCATACTTCTACCGCACAAATGCTGTTATAATTGATAGGAGTAGACTGGCAGCGCCAGTTTATGCAAATAAGTCCAAGGATAAATAATAGCGGTTCCAAGGAGATACATAAATGCCAACAATCATTACTATGGATAACGTATATCGCATCTTTCGAATGGGCCAGGAGCGCATATATGCTGTAAACGGCATCAGCCTGGACATTGAGGAGGGGGAGATCTGCTGCCTGCAGGGACCGTCCGGTTCGGGAAAATCCACGCTGCTGCATATGATGGCGGGCCTGGATAAGCCCTCAAAGGGGTCCATCACCATCGGCAAGACCCGCATAGACAGGCTGAGCGAAAACCAGCTGGCCCTGTTCAGGCAGAAGTATATCGGCTTCATCTTTCAAAGCTACTACCTTATACCAACTCTCACCGCGCTGGAAAATGTCGCCCTGCCCCTTACTTTCTGCGGCGTGCCCCGGTCCAAAAGAAACAAGCTGGCAAAAGAGCTATTGGAGGCTGTAGGCCTGAAGGACCGGATGAAGCACAAGCCCCATGAGATGAGCGGCGGCCAGCAGCAGCGTGTCTCCATTGCCCGGGCTTTTGTGAACAACCCGAAAGTGGTCTTTGCCGATGAGCCTACCGGGAACCTTGATACGGTGACCACCCATGAGATGATGCAGCTCATGACATCACTGGCCTACGAGAGAAAACAGACTATTGTGCTGGTGACCCATAACCCGGAAATATCGCAATACTCGACACGCATTGTCAGGGTGCGTGATGGCAAGATAGAAATAATTGAGAATGGAAGGGAAAATGGTTATGAAACAGGTGCTTAAGAAGATTTCAAAACTTACATTAGCGGTTGTTTTTGTGCTGGCGGGTATGCTTTCGTTTCTGCCGGCTGACGCGGCCATGGCCCGTGATGCGGGATATGAGCCTCCATCCGACGTTTACGAGCCTATAATACTTGCTTCGGTGGCTGATAACACCACGGTGAAGGCGGGACAGTATACGGGTGTGAAGATTACTCTGGAAAACATCAACCAGATAGCCACCGCCTTGGATGTGACGCTCACTTACGATGCAGAGCCCGGCTCCCCGTTCACCCATGTAAAGACCCTGTTCGATATGCCCATTAAAAACCTTAGGGCCGGGAACCCCACCGAGGTCACCCTGTCCATCAACACCGACAAGTTTGCAAAGCCTGGCCTCTATCCGTTCAAGTTTACATTGCATTATTTCAATTCCTGGAAGGATCAATATTCCAGGGATTACATGGTTTTCATATTTATTGAAAATGAATTGCAGGATACCAGCCTGACCGTACGGACTTCCTCGGCCGACAATGTCGGAGCGGTTGCCGGAAAGAGTTTTCCGGTGCCCGTTTATGTCATGAATACAGGCGACTTCTATGCCAGGGATGTCCTTATAACCGTTGAGGGCCTGTCACAGGACACCTTCATGCTCAACTCAGGCTCCAATCGCATAAGTTTTGACCGCATTGACGGCGGAACCCATAAGAGATTCGACCTCGACCTGATAGCGGCCCAGGGCCTTAAAACCGCAAGCTATCCTTTGTCCTTCAGGGTGGAATACACCACCGAAGCAGGAGAAAAGATAAGCGAGAAACAGGAGATCTGGGTTCCTGTAACAGGCAGCGGCGATGCGGTAAACGCCCTTGAGATCCTTGAAGTAAAGACATCCCAGTCTACTGTCAGCCCTTCCGATACATTCGATGTTTCAGTAACCATTAAGAACAGCGGAACGGCCAATGCCGACCAGATCAAGGTGTCGGCCGACGGGACCAGCGCTCTGCTGCCGGTTTCCCAGAACCTTTTCATTGTTTCCAGGCTGGCTCCCGGCGAAACAAAAACCCTGACCTACAAATACCAGCCTTCCCCCGATGCCCAGAGGGGAAGCGTGCCCATCGTTATCAAGGCGGAATCCCTGGGGAACAGCTCCATGATCTCACAGGCTGTTTCGGTCTTTGTGGATGCCGATGCAGGCACTTCTGACCCCAGCAAAAACGTTCCCAAGATCATAGTGGGAAGCTATACATACGAACCCCAGCAGGTCAAGGCCGGGGAAAGGTTTACCCTGTACATGTCCTTCCGGAATACCCATTCATCAAAGACCATCAGGAACATAAAGGGCAGCTTCAATGTGGAGGAGAAGTCCAATGAAACCGGGAATGTCTTCACTCCCGTGGACAGCAGTAATACCTTCTTCATTGATGAAATCAGGCCCAGGGACAGCTACGACTGGACAGTAAACCTTTACACCATACCCGATGCCCAGTCCAAGACCTATACTGTCATCATCAGCTTTGAATATGAGGATGAACACGGCAATCCATATACAGCGCAGGAGATCATAGGTATACCGGTTTATCAGCCGTCCAGGTTTGATGTTTCGGAGATTGCAATGCCCTCCGAAGTGTACCTGGGAGAACCCGTTTATGTCAGTTTCAGCCTGTACAACATGGGCAAGACCGACCTGTATAACGTGAAAATGTCGGTTCAGGGCGATTTCGCCGCAGACCCCATGAGCAACTATTTCGGTAATTTTACCCCCGGGTACATGGAATGGTGCGAAATTAACCTCATACCCATGCAGCCGGGAATGGGCATGGGCAAGATCGTGGTGGAATACGAGACCACCAGCGGCGAACTCATGACCTATGAGAAGGAATTCTCCCTCAATGTGCTTGAAATGCCCGTCTATGATCCCGGGTTCCCCGTGGACGGCCCATTCCCCATGGACCCCGGCATGGAAAATGGTCAGGAAGGGGGAGGCGGCTTCTTCAAAAGCGTCTGGTTCTTCATTATCATTGGTGTCGTGGTAGTTGCAGGCGTAGTTATCACCATCATTGTGGTCAGGAAGCGTAAGAAGGACAAGGAGTTTGAATTCTGATGAAATATCTTGACACGCTCTTTTTAAGCATAAAGAACCTGTGGCGCCGCAAGCTCAGGACATCACTGACCATTGTAGGTGTAATGATAGGAACATGTGCCATTGTGGTCATGATCTCCCTGGGCCTAGCCATGAACAAGAACTTCCTGGAACAGATAAGCCAGATGGGAAACATCATGCAGATCCAGGTCTACAACTGGAATGAAGGCGGCATGACGCCCGACGGTAATAAGATCGAGCCCCTCACCGATGCCAAGATCGCCGAACTCGCCAGGATGAAAGGCGTGGAGGGGGCAACCCCCATCATGGACCTTGGCCTTAAAATGGTAGTCGGAAAGTATGTGGGTTGGGTTAATATCCTGGGCATCGACCCCAATGTGTTTGAAATGCTGGATATTCCCGTGAGCACCGGCCGCGGGCTCACAATTGAGGACACCAACCATGCGGTGATAGGGGACCATGTAAAATATAACCTTTATAACCCCAGGTCCAGCCGGTGGGATCCTGCTCCCGATGACCTCAACCTGATGGAGGAAAAGGTCACCGTCAGCTGGGACATGAACTATGGAGAAAAGCCGTATCCTGGCCAGCCTACGCCAAAAAAGAAGGTGAAACCCGTAACCATAGAGGTTGTGGGCATGGTGTCCGAAAGCGGCAGCCAGTACGACTATTCCGTCGTCATGCCCCTGGATACCGTTAAGAAGTATAAGAAGGAGCAGGATAAGTTCAACCAGGATGGCAGCGGAGGCGGGGGTGTCATAGTAGGCAGCGGGAGCTCCAGAGGCTCGGGTGAAAATGAGGGTTATTACCAGGCCATCGTAAAGGTTAAGGATATCGACAGCGTGATGGAAGTGATGGACCAGATAAAGGCCATGGGATATGAGGCCTACAGCCCCATCCAGATCCTTGAGCAGATGAAGGAGCAGTCGGCAGGCTTAAGGCAGATACTGGGCGGTATCGGCATCACAGCCTTCATCATCGCTGCCATCGGTATTGCCAACACGATGTATATGTCCATCTATGAACGGACCCGTGAGATCGGCATAATAAAGGTAATTGGCGCAAGGCTGGGAGATATTAGGCGCATCTTCCTGATGGAGGCCGGATGGATAGGCGTCTTCGGAGGAGTGCTGGGCGTCGGGCTGAGCCTGTTGGCTTCCATGGCCCTGAACAGGTTCAATATCAATTTGGGCGGGCAGGTCATGTGGATGCCCCAGGGAGAGGGTATGCCATCCTCATATATTCCTGCCTGGCTCATGCTGGCAGGAGCAGGGTTTTCTTTCCTGGCAAGCCTGCTTGCCGGGGTGCTTCCAGCAAGAAGGGCCATGAAGCTTAGCGTTATGAAAGCACTGCGCCAGGAATAAGCGTGATCGCGCATGGAAGCGCAATAACAAGTATGATGGGAGGCGTCTTCAGGATTGCCTCCTTATCTTATATTACAAGAATATTACACCACATATAAATATTCCATTTTTAATTCTCTTATGGTATATTGTACTGGTAGTTTGCTCTGTCCGCTAAAACAGACCAAACACTGACCATGCGCTGAAAGGAGGCCGCAAAATGGCAAGCCGGGGCATTAAAACTGCAGGATTCAGAAACAAAAATGGAGTTGGCTTTGTCGCGGCCGAGCGCCCCATCTGAGCACTTTTCCACGACAATTACAAATCCATTTGGTTGCTGAGTCATATGATGGAATTGCAGTGGCTCTTTTTTGTGTCATTTTAAGCCTGAAAACCAAGAATACCCACAAACTGTCCGATATGTATGATTAACCTCGTATTGCCCGAAAGGAGGCATAACGTGAAAAACCTCAAGCTGTTGCGGGAATATCTGCGGGGAAGCGGCAAGACATATTTGTTATCTCTGGTATCAGTGATTCTGATGACAGTATTCTCTTCAATGGTACCGCTGGTTATCGCTTTCACGGTGGATTCAGTTATAGGCGGCAAACCCATAGATCTGCCTGCTTTTTTAAAGTCCAGGGTCGACGCGGAGAGCGTTCTTGATTATATAAGAAACAATTTGTGGATCATACTGGTTGTACTTGTATGCATCACAGCATTGCATGGCATCTTCCTGTTTATCAGGGGGAAATACTCGGCTGTGTCGGCGCAGGTATCCTCCAAGCGGATGAGGGAGAGATTATATGACCACCTGCAGCATTTGCCCTTTGACTACCATGTAAAGGCTCAGACCGGGGATCTGATCCAGAGGTGCACATCCGACATTGAAACCGTCCAAAATTTTATCGCAAGCCAATCGGTGGATGCCCTCCAGATCATCGTACAGGTTATCGTGGTTTTGGCCATCATGATGTCAATGAGCATGAGGTATACGCTGATCTCGATAGTGATGGTTCCGATCGTGTTTGTTATAACCGTCAGGTTTTTCATAAACATGATGAAGGTATTCATCAGGGCGGACGACGCTGAAGGCCATATGACCACGACCCTTCAGGAGAACCTTACCGGGGTGCGGGTGGTCAAGGCCTTTGGCGCCCAGGCCTTTGAGATGGAGAAGTTTGATGAGAAGAACAGGACCTTCCGTGATCTTACCATGAAGATCGTCAGGCTCATGGCCAACTTCTGGGCAGGCACCGACCTTTTATGCATGCTGCAGCACGCGCTTGTCACCGCTATCGGGGCATACTGGGTGGTTAAAGACCAGGTAACAATAGGGACGGTAGTGGCCTTTTCTTCCTATACCGGAATGCTGGTTTGGCCGCTGAGAAACCTTGGCCAGATGATGGGCTTCATGGGCCAGGCCTTTGTATCGCTGGGAAGGATCCAGGAGATCCTGGACAGTAAGCCCGAAGACTATGACACGGGCAGCCGCCCGCCCATTGAAGGCGAAATCGTGTTTGATGATGTCTGTTTCGAGTATGAAAAAGGGAAGCCCGTCCTGGATGGGATCTCCTTCAGGATAGAGAAAGGGAGCACCATAGCCATACTGGGTGCCACTGGCTCCGGAAAGAGTTCGCTGGTACAATTGCTGCTCCGGCTGTATGATTACAGCAGCGGAAGCATCCGCATTGACGGGATGGAACTTAAGGAAATCAGCCGGGAATGGATCAGGAAAAACATTGGCATAGTGCTCCAGGAGCCCTTCCTTTTTTCCAGGAGCATAAGGGAAAACATTAAGATGGGCGGCGGACAGCCGGAGGAGGACCGGGTACTCGCCGCTGCCAGGGCGGCTTGTGTTGATCATGACATACAGGAATTCGAGAAGGGATACGACACCATTGTGGGAGAACGGGGAGTGACGCTTTCGGGCGGCCAAAGGCAGCGTGTGGCCATAGCCAGGACAATTATACGGAATGTCCCAATCCTCATATTCGATGATTCCTTAAGCGCGGTGGATACCGAAACCGATGCCCAGATCAGGAGAGCGCTGAAAGAGCGGCGGAAGAACACTACCACAATAATCATATCCCATAGGATCACCACCCTTTCGGAAGCCGACCTGATCCTGGTGCTGGACGGGGGCAGGATTGTCCAGTCCGGCACCCATGAGGAACTGGTAAGCAAAGAAGGCCCCTACCGGAGGATATGGGAGATCCAGAGCACACTGGGCGAAGATATGGTCTGAGCCTGGAATGGGAGGTGCGAAGCTTGTATTTCGAAGAGATGGAATACGGCAAAAGGCTTGATCTGAACGTTATTAAAAGGCTTGCCGTATTTGCGGAACCCTATAAGGTGAACATCATTATACTGATGGTGCAGATGTTTTTTCTGGCGCTGGTGGATGCCCTCTTTCCTAAGCTCAGCCAGTACGTCATAGATAACTTTGCCGTTAAGAAATCACTGGACGGGTTCTGGCTGCTGTGCCTGGTTGCTGTCGGCCTGGTGGTGTTTCAGGCGGCCAATATGTGGCTTATGATCAGGAATGCCGGAAGAATTGAACACTATATACCATATGACATGAGGAAAACAGTGTTCAGGAAGCTCCAGGAACTGCCCATTTCCTATTACGACAGGACCCCTGTGGGATGGATCATGTCCAGGGTGACCTCCGACATCCGCCGGATAGGTGTTTCCCTGTCCTGGCATGTTGTGGATTTGTTCTGGTCCACCTTCCTGATAATCATCATGACTATCTTCATGCTGGCCACAAACCCGTCCTATGCCCTGATGGTCCTTTGCGTTGTTCCTGCCCTTGCGATTCTAAGCATGGTTTTCCAGAAGAAGATCCTGTTCAATTACAGGAAGGCCAGGAAGTACAACTCACAGATCACCGCCGCCTTCAATGAAGGGATAACAGGTGCGAAAACTGTCAAATCGCTGGGTATAGAGGAGTATATGCTCAATGAATTTGAGAAGACAACCGGGCAGATGAAGGACTTCTCGGTCCGGGCGGCAACGGTTTCCTCCATCTATATGCCTCTCATAATACTTTTCGGAAGCATTGCCACCGGCTTGGTGCTCTGGAAAGGCGGGATTGAGGTAAGCCGGAACATTGCCAGCTACGGAACGCTGGTGCTGTTCATATCCTATGCCGTCCAGTTTTTCGAGCCCATCAGGCAGCTTGCCAGGGTCTTTACCGAGCTTCAGTACACCCAGGCGGCGGCGGAGCGTGTGGTTACACTGCTTGAAACCGAGAATGACATTGCTGACAGCAGTGAGGTAGTTTCCAGGTACGGCAGCATGCTGGAGTCCGATAAATCGGAATGGCCGAGATTTCATGGGCATATCGTCTTTAAGGATGTGACCTTTCGCTATAAGGAAGGTGGCAATATCCTGGAGAACTTTAACCTGGAGGTGAAGCCGGGCGAGAAGATTGCCCTTGCGGGAGAAACAGGAGCAGGCAAAACCACCATTGTGAGCCTGGTATGCCGCTTTTATGAACCCACTGAGGGAAGTATCCTGATAGACGGCGTGGATTACCGCGAACGTCCGCTGCTTTGGCTGTATTCCAATATTGGCTATGTGCTCCAGGAACCACATCTTTTCAGCGGGACCGTCAGTGAGAACATCGCCTACGGCCGCCACGAAGCGACCATGGAAGATATAGTCCGCGCGGCAAAGACCGTCAATGCCCATGACTTTATCATGAGGCTGGAAAACGGTTACGACACCCAGGTGGGAGAACGGGGAAGCCGTCTTTCCACCGGTCAGAAGCAGCTTATTTCCTTTGCCCGGGCAATACTGTCCGACCCGGGCATGTTCGTGCTGGATGAGGCCACTTCCTCGGTGGATACCGAAACTGAGCACCTGATACAGGATGCGCTCAACAGGGCCCTGGAAGGGAGAACAAGCTTTATAATCGCCCACAGGCTGTCCACCATCCGCTCGGCGGACAGGATCCTGGTTATCGACATGGGAAGGATCGTTGAAGAAGGAACCCACATAGAGCTTATCAGGAAAAAGGGATATTACTACAGGCTGTATACCAACCAGTACATGAAGGAAAAGAAGGATATTTTTGAAAAGGCAGATCAATAAGGAAAAGCGATATGATAAAGGCATACCCGGCCCTGGTGCCAGGGCGCGCCTTTAATACCCTGCCAGGGATCAGGATTTGTCTTTTAAATGTTTCTTCCTGGAAAGATCAGCTTCGGCCTCAAGATAGACCTTCTCAAAGTCCGAATCTATTCCGGCATGGCAGTATCCCCATGAGATCGAAATTGTGTAAGGCTTGCCGTGGGAGGCATTCAGTTTATTAAGGCTATCGAGAAACCGTTCTCCTATATTCCTGATCACATCTCCCTGGATGTTCTTAATGAGCACAACATAGCGCTCGCAGCTTTGATGCGACAGAAAATCGTCGTCCCTGATGCAGCTTGAAAGGATTCTGGAAATCGACCTCATGATGTACTCGCCCTCTTTGAAGCCATATTGGGCGTTAATCTCATGAAAATCATCTATCTCCACCAGGATAAGATAATAATCGCCGCTGCCAATATCCCTGTTTTGAAGCATATTGTTGGCCAGGAAACGTATTTTATTCATCTTGTCCAGATTATCCTTTACTGTCAGCTCGTTCAGTTTGCGGTTAGTGTTAATAAGCCTTTCGAGAGTATCGGAAAGCTTCTTCTCTACAAGCTGCTTTTCATGGGCAAGAAAGGCATTCTCGATATATTGCTGCACGTCAATGCATAGATCGGCCATGAAGTCTGTCATGCTTTCGGGAGCCGACATAACGATATATCCCAGCTGGTTTTTCCCTATAAAGACCAACTTAACCAGGGCTATCCCGTCGAGGGTGTTAAAGATAGCGTCAGGCAGGATCTTTGATACATCGAAGGATTTGGTATACTGGATTCTCCTGCCTTTTGAGTAGCCGTAGAGGAGTGTCCCTTTCAGGCTTTGGCCAGAAGACGCATAATCATCGAACCGGGTAGGAGCCAAAAACCGGACAATGTAGCATGAGTTCATGCCGTATTCTGTCAGACTGTCGGTCAGGGCTGAATAAAATGTTATCTCGTCCAGGGATAGGAAACGCCCGTGAGATCTGAGAGTACCGGATACCGATCCGGAATAGCCAGCCGGCCCGGCAGAGCTCGTTTCCCTGCAGCCGCAGGAATTCCGTATGACCAAACGGGGTTCAATGGTATAAACCTGATCGCAGGCAACATATTTTCTCTTGTCCAGGAGAAGTTCAGCCGCTTTTTGGGACATCTCATCAAAGGGCTGGTAAACAGTGGTAAGGGTATTGGCAATGCCCAGTGAGGCAGCCGCGTCGTCAAAACCTGTTACCGCCACATCTTTGGGCACATTAATACCGTTGTCGCTCAGGCATTTTATTGCGCCTATGGCTGTATCGTCATTGGCACAGACAATGGCTTCTATTTCTTTGTCATTGATATGGGGTATTAGTTTTTTTGTCAGGTTGTATCCCACCACGTCGCTGAAGTTTCCCTCAAGCATAAAGCGCTTGGGGACCTCAAGACCGTTTTGATAGACCACTTTTAAGAACGCGTCGCGGCGTATCAGGGCCTCCGGATTCTTCAGCGGACCGCCAATATGGGCCATTTTCTTGTAGCCATGGGATACCAGGTGGGAAACAATTTGCTCAAATCCCGAGAAATTATTGGTTACAACAGAGGGAATTCCTTCAAGCTCAATGCCAAATGAAACCACTGGAATGCCGGCCTTAACGGCCAAATCCTGCACGAGATCCAGACCCACTCTCGAAGACAATTGGCCGGAGATGATGAGAGCATTAATACGCCCCTGGGAAACAAGACGGTATACAGCGTTGCATTGGTAGTCGGGTGCCGTATTGTTCATAAGGCTGTACCCTTCAAAGATATACAGCGAACAATCACAGAACTCCAATGCCCGCCATAAGGACTTGATAAGAGCTTGCACATAGTTGCTGTATGCAGTGGTAGTCAGCAACCCTATTCTCATAAACACACCAGCTTCCTGGAACAAAAGGCATTCAGCCTGTTTATTAATAAATACCACTTCTCCATTTGTATTAAAACGGTAGTCCATAAAAAAACAAGCATTTAAAGATGGTAATTAAACGCGGCCTGTCCGACAGGTCCGCGAGGGCCGCCGTTCCAATTCTATTGACGCCCTGTTCAATAAACTCTATAATCAAATTGTAAGCTTATAACCTCTGTTAGGTGAGGCTCCTATACGGATACAGGCTGCTGCCCGGAAACGTCGAGAGACGCCAATGGGTGAACAAACATTGCCGGATTAAGGTTTTGTTTAATGCAGTTGGCTTTTTGCCTAAGCCGTATAGTGCCAAAACTCGATGATGGGAGTGTGGTCATTATTTGCAATTATGATCCTGGTCCGCTCTCGCGGACTTTTGTTTTGTGTCGTGGCGGGCGTTTGTTTTCACAGCTCCAAGGCATAATTCTTGTGAGGTGATTATTATAGAAGGAAGGTGATTTCCATGATGGAAATCTTCAAAACATCGGAACATGGCCTTGAACTCCTCTCATTAGACGCTATTGAGAAGGGATGCTGGATTAATCTTACCGAGCCGGATGAAGAAGAGCTCGATCTTCTAACTCAAACCATTGGCGCGGAACCTACATTTCTGCGGGATCCTCTTGATGTCGAGGAAAAGCCGCGTATCGATGTGGAGGATGATCAGATCCTCATAATCGTTGACATTCCATATATATATGAGGACGACAAATCCATAAAGTTTGAAACCCTGCCCATGGGCCTGCTTCAGGTGAGGGACGATTATATTATCACCATATGCAGCAAACAGGTCCCTGTCCTGGAACGCTTCAGGAACGGGCAGATAAAGAACCTGTATACCTTTAAGAAAACCCGCTTTATACTTCAGGTATTGTACCATGTGGCTAAGGACTTCCTGAAATACCTGAAACATATAGACAAAAAGAGCGAGTTCATAGAAAGATCCCTCTATAAGTCCATGAGGAACAAGGAACTGTACAACATGATGGAGCTCAGCAAGAGCCTTGTATACTTCACCACGTCCTTAAAATCCAATGAAACCGTGCTGGAAAGGCTTCTGCCGGGCAAGCTCATCAAGATGTACGAAGAAGACCAGGACCTCCTGGAAGATACCATCATTGAAAACAAGCAGGCCATAGAGATGGCCCATATATACAGCTCAATACTGAGCGGCATGATGGATGCCTTTGCGTCCATCATCTCCAACAACCAAAACATGGTCATGAAATTCCTTGCCGCCATCACCATAGTGCTGGCTGTTCCCAATGTCATCTTCAGCTTTTTCGGCCAGAACTTCGCATGGCCTTACGGCAGCAATCCATTCATGTGGCTCTATGTAACTGTAAGCTCGATTGTTATCACACTGTTGGTAGCCTTTATCCTGTACAAGCGTGATATGTTCTGATTTTTCGGGAACAGCAGCGGACGACAGCGAAAAGGACAGGGGCGAGCAAAAACTGGTCGCTGCATATACCTGGAAAGGGCAATGGAAAATATTGCTGGCAGTTGATTTTTGCCCGGGTTTGTATTATCATAAACTATGCATCTCAATATTGAAGCGGTTACAAGCGCCCATAGCTCAACTGGATAGAGCGTCTGGCTACGGACCAGAAGGTTGCGGGTTCAAGTCCTACTGGGCGCGCCAAGACCCCTGAAAGTGTTAAACTCTCAGGGGTTATTGAATTTTAATGGCCTTGTGCGCTCTTTTAGCCCATGCTTTTTAGGTTGTCCCATGTATTTCTTTTGTTCGACGGTTATCTATAATTTCCTGCAAAAAATCAGATAAAAACCCTTGTTGCTATAACATCACTATGTTATGCTAAGGGTAATAATATACAAAAGATGCGGGGTGGTCTTATGCAATTCGAGATTTCCAAGAAGGATCTTCTAAGAGAAACGGGCATATCTTACGGTCAACTCTATCGCTGGAAGCGTCAGAATCTCATCCCTGAAGAGTGGTTTATAAGAAGGGCTTCGTACACTGGGCAGGAAACATTTTTCCCCAAAGATAAGGTACTTGAGCGCGTCAAAACTATTCAGCATTTGAAGGACAGGTATTCCCTGGATGAACTGGCCAGGATGCTTTCACCTGAAATAGCCGGAATAAACTACCCTGTTGAACGAGTGCTCGGCAAGGAGATTATGGACCAGCCCACGGCCGATTTATTCCGGGACAAGATAGGAAAGGAGTTCTGCACCTTTTGGGAGTTATGTCTCATATACACCCTGGGGCTTTTACGGTCAAAATACCTGCTGCATGAAACTGACCTGAAGCGGATATCGCATAAGCTTCCGGAGTGGAGTGATAACCTGGGGAAAGGATCATATAAAATATATGTAGTCAAATACGACGGCTTCAATTCAGTTATACTCGCCGCCAAGGAACCGCCCCTGCTGCTGGACAGGGCGTTTCAGGTCATGGCCAGCTACGATCTGGAGGAGATAGGAACAACGGTTAAGCAGAAACTTAGTAAAATGGGACTCTGAAAAGATCTTGGCATCGGAACGGGCGGCCGCAGGAAGAAAATGAACCAGCAGGAAATGCTTTCGTCAAAATAATCAGAAAGCGCAAAACCGAAAGGGTGTGTATTTATGAAACGCCAATCAACCAAATTCAAATGGAAAGGTTTTTTAGCCGCCCTGAGTATTCTCGTTGCATTGTTCATCCTTTTCGCAGTATTCGGCAATAATCCGGATGATTATGCATATGATACCAGCCCGGGTGCCGCCCGGGTTAACTCTACCTCGAAGAATTATATGCAGAAACCGGAAGCCCCGGCCGCTGGAGCCGCGCCGACGGGCGAATACTCTGTTTCCCCAGCCGATTCGTATGAAGGTATCGGCTATAGTCAGGACGCGGCGGAGTTTTCCGAAGAGATGGGGGACTTTACCGCTCCTTTGGACCGGAAGATCATCAAGGAAGGCAGCGCGTATATCGAAACCAAGGATTTTGACCAATCCATTGCGGTAATTGATCAAATGATCGCCCAATCCGGCGGGTTTACCGAGAGCAAGAATATCAGGGGCAACAGCTACAGCGCTGATAGCCTCAGATTTGCCGCTATCGTGTTCCGTATCCCTTCCGAGCACTTTGAATCGATAATGGAGAACATGGGGACAGTAGGGGTCGTGACCAGCAGCAGTACCAGCGGTACCGATATCACAGACCAGTACATAGATTACGAAACAAGGGTCAGGAATCTTAAGGCACAGGAAAATACGCTTCTGGACATCCTCTCCAAGGCAGAGAAGCTTGAGGATGTTATCACCCTGGAGGCAAGGCTGTCCGAAATCCGCTACGAGATTGAAACCATTGAGAACAGGCTGAAAAACTATGACCGGCTGGTTCAGTACAGCAGAATCTCTGTTGATATTGCCGAGGTAGTGGAAACAACCCAAATAACCCCTGTCGCCAGGACTTTGGGCCAGAGGGTCAGCACAGCATTCCAGGCTGCCATCGATTCTTTCGTAGACTATCTGAAAAACTTCGTGATATGGCTGGTGTACAATTGGATACTGCTTTCTGTGATCATTGTCGTCACCATTGCAGTTGTCATTGTCTTAAAGTCTCGAAAGAAAAGGAAAAAGGACAAAACTCAAGTCGCGATTGAATTGGATGGGCAGGATAAGGACGGCCTGCAGGATTCCGGAAACGAGCAATAAACAGGGTAAGTAACCGATAACAGCAAACACTTGGGGCACTTCTCCGGAAAAATAACATGTAATACATGTTTCAACCTTCGATAAATGGGTAACTATTCCGTGTTTAGCGGCTTAGTGCCTTTATCAGCAGCTATGGAGGACGGAGAAGTGCGTATTTCCAAGTGGTTGCGCGGTTTAAGGATTTATTTGGACGTCATAATGGTATCCATCCTTATGGGATTTCTAGCCTACCAATTTATCGGGAATTCATTGAAAAAGGCTGTTGACCGTTATTTCAGTGATATCATCGTACGGCAAGAGATAGCCTCGGTTATCACCCAGGACATAAAAAGGGATGTTGGGGGCCTGCTTGTATGGGTGGCGGCGAGTATAGTCGTTCTGGTCACCATTATTTTTATTGCCGTATTTTGTCTTGCCCGTCTTAAGAACAGGGTCAGAAAAAGTCAGAACACATTAAAAAGCGCTATTGACGCGGCGAATATCATAATAATAATCCTGGACCAGGATGGCACTGTTCTGGACTTCAACAAACACGCTAAGGAGTTGTTTGATGATATCAGGTATAAAAAGAAAGGCAGTTTTCTGGAGCTGTTATCCCCCAGAGACGCGAAAAAACTGAAAAGGAGAATGGATAAACGCAACGCGCCCGATACAACAAACCCGCACTTTGAACTGAGGATGAAATCAGGCGCGGTGTGCAGGCATCTGTACTGTTCGGTTCAGCCGGCCATATCCGAAGATGGCAATGAGCATTACGAGCTTCTTGCTGTTGATATCACCGACAGGGCACGAAAGAAAATCGAACTGAAGGAAAGCCATGAGGAACTGACCGCTGTTTACAGGAAGCTTGCGGCATCGGAAGATGCCCTTAAAGCACAGCTGGAAAAAATAAATAAACTGGCCTATACTGATCTGTTGACAGGACTGCCCAACAAGATCAGCCTGGCCGAAAGATTCGCGGAGGAGATGGAGAAAGGCCATGACCGTATTGCTTTGATAATCGTAGATCTGGACGATTTTAAGCTTGTCAATGAAACATACGGACACCTGGCCGGAGACAGGGTTCTTGCCGAGGTGGCCAAAAGGCTTAAGCAGCTTATCAGCGAAAAGATGTTCCTTGCGAGGCTGGGGGCTGATGAATATGCCATCCTCGCCTGGGATTATGAGGATGAAGGATTCCTGTCCCGCCTTGCGCAGGAAATTGAGGACAGGGTTGACGGATATATTCATCTAAAGGAAGCCAATATCAGCATTTCCGCAAGTATAGGAATAACCCTTTACCCCCAGGACGCTAAAAGCTTTGACGAACTTTACAAGAATGCGGAAATGGCCATGTACAAGGCCAAGGACAAAAGATGCAAATACCTTTTCTATAAAAAAGAACTCAATGATGCTGTGGTGGAGCGTCTTAACCTGATCAACTGCCTGAAGGGCGCCCTTGAACGCGATGAGTTTTACTTATATTACCAGCCCCAGTATGATGCCCGAAGCAGCAGGATTGTAGGACTTGAGGCGCTTCTTCGCTGGGAGAACAGGCATCTTGGCATGGTTCCGCCCTCCAGGTTCATCTCTGTTGCCGAAGAAACGAGGCTTATCATACCCATAGGTGAATATGTGCTAAGATCCGCCCTGGCCTTCTTAAGGAAGCTGAGGGGAATGGGTCATGACCAGCTCACCATGTGTATAAATATATCCATAATCCAGCTCATGCAGAAAGATTTTACCGGCATGGTGCTGAACATACTTAAGGAGAACAGTATTCCCAGCGGGCTATTGGAGCTGGAAATTACCGAATCGGTGATGATGGAGTCGGCATCTGTGGTGCTGGAGAATATCGAAGATTTGCGGAAAGCCGGTGTCAGGATCGCCCTTGACGACTTCGGGACAGGCTATTCGTCCCTGAATTACCTTATGGATCTGCCCATCAACACCCTGAAGATTGACAAGTCATTTATAGGCAACATCGGTCACGGCAAAGAGAACCAGCTTCTGGTCAGCACCATTATGAACATTGGGCGCAGGCTGGGCCTTAGCACTGTGGCTGAGGGTGTGGAGCATCGGGAACAGCTGGAGTATCTCATAAGAAGGAAGTGCGAACGGGTGCAAGGCTTCCTGTTAAGCAAACCCCTTCCCCAGGCTGAGATCGAGCTGCTGCTGTAAAAGTCCGGGCAACGGCAGCTTCAGCGGACCAGAACCTACGAATATGTTTGTTGACACAGGCGCGGATGATATGATATATTGTTTAAGCTATATTTTTAATATATGACGGGTAATTATAGATAGAAAAAAGCGTGTATGCCTTAAAGTTAACCGGTACAGTTTTGGAAGGAGGCATTCATTAAAATGGCAGATGCTAAAAAGGAAAGAGGCCCCAGAAAGGGCGGCGACGCGCAGAGAACCAACCGCGGCGGGAGAAGGGCAAGACGCAAGGTTTGCGCCTTTTGTGCCGATAAGGTTGAACTCATAGATTATAAGGATGTTATGAGACTTCGGAAGTATCTTTCAGAAAAGGGTAAGATTCTGCCCAGGAGGATAACCGGCACCTGCGCCAAGCACCAGAGGCAGCTCACAACGGCCATAAAACGGGCCAGGCACATAGCGCTGCTGCCATATACAGCGGATTAAGCACAACAGCCTATAGATAACATCTATAGGCTTTATTTCAATGATCCTGTTTATTATTCAGCCAGCAAAAAAACGTCTTTGCATTGCCGGTGCAGCTCCGGGAAATTGGAACAGCCCTTCCGCAGAGTGTTATAATGTTCACAGGATCATTTACGGAGTGGCATCGGAATGAGTTTTAATAGCATGGATATTACCAGGAACACCAGGATCATTGAGAATCTGAAGAGCGAACTTTTAAACTCGGTTGCCCATCTATACAGCAGGCTGGCTGATGATTATTGTGATAATATAAAAGAAACAGCTCTGGACACACTCTCTAATGTGATCATTATCAGTTATCTGCTGTCCAGGCGGCTGGGACTTGACTATCCCATGCTTGAAAAGGACATATCGGCGAAAATTCGCCTGGGTCTGGTCCAGGAACATGAAACAGAGAAATACTTTGGCGATCTGTCCGCGCTGTCCCATTTCAGAAACAGGAAGGCTTCTTCCGGCAATGCGTGCTGAAGGCTAATTGGGGCAAACGCGGCGGATATTCACAATTAGAACGGGGGTTGCGCTATGAAGGTGATTCTGACGCAGGATGTTAAATCATTAGGGAAGAAGGATGAGATTGTCAATGTCAATGACGGATATGCGAGAAACTTTCTGATCCCGAAGGGACTTGCTGTTGAAGCCACCACCGCTGCCCTTAATGAAGTCAGGATGAGGCAGGCAGCCCAGAAGCGCAGGAAGGAGAACGAGCTGGCCGAGGCTCAGGCATTGCAGAAGAAGCTGTCCGAAATAACGGTAACCATCAAATCCAAGGCGGGGTCCAGCGGTAAGCTGTTCGGCTCGGTGACCAGCATGGATATAGCTGATAGAATTAAGAAAGACTTTAATATCCCGATAGACAAGAAGATGATCAACCTTCCCGAAGCCATTAAAACCCTGGGGACAACCGAAGTGGAGATAAGACTGTACCAGGGTGTTATCGCGAAGGTAAAAGTAAAAGTAGAGAGTAACGATGCGGTTTAGTTCACATTTGTTGGGGGGTAGATCGGCCCATGGATGCCGGGTTTAACAGGATACCGCCTCACCATGTGGAGGCTGAGCAATCCATACTTGGCTCAATACTGATTGACCGCCAGGCCTTGTCGGATGTCAGCGGCAGGCTGAAACCCGAAGCCTTTTACCTGGAGAAACACAGGGAATTGTATGAAGTCATTCTCGAGCTTTACGAAGACAGTCAGCCCGTAGACATAATAACCGTGTCGGACGCATTGGCCAAGCGCGGGACCCTCGAAAAGGTGGGGGATGTGGATTACATAGCCCATCTGGCCAACAGCGTGCCGACCACAGCCAATGTCCTTCACTATGTTTCCATTGTGGAGGACAAGGCACTGCTGAGAAACCTGATCGATGTATCCGGGAAGATTACCGACCTGAGCTACCAGGGGTCCATGGAGGGCACGGATGTTTTGGCCACTGCCGAAAAATCCATATTCGACCTGTCACAAGGGTTAAGCCGGACAGGCCTTGAGCCGCTCAACACCCTGTTGGACACCACATTCTCCAAGCTTGAGGAACTGTGCCGCAGAAAGGGTGAGTTGACCGGCGTTCCAAGCGGCTTTATAGATTTGGACCGCAAGACCACCGGCTTCCAGAAATCAGATCTGATCCTGATTGCGGCAAGGCCATCCATCGGCAAGACTTCCTTTGCGCTGAACATCGCCGCCAACGCCGCGCTGAGGCAGTACACCGTGGCCATATTCAGTCTTGAAATGTCACAGCAGCAGCTTGTCAACCGCCTGCTGTCCAGCGAGTCTACGGTGGAGCTTGAGAAGATGCGCAGCGGCAGGCTGGAGGCGGATGACTGGAAAAAAATCGGGTATACCATTGGCCCTCTTTCCAAAGCCCCCATCTATATAGACGATAACGCCAGCATCAGTGTGACCGAAATGCTGTCAAAGCTCAGGAGGCTGAAACTGGAAAGGGGTCTTGACCTGGTGGTTATCGACTACCTGCAGCTCATGGAGGGCAGAAGGAAGGCCGAAAACAGGCAGCAGGAGATCTCTGAGATTTCCCGCGGGCTGAAGATAATGGCAAAGGAACTGGATGTGCCGGTCATTGCCCTGTCCCAGCTGAGCCGCGCCCCCGAACTGCGTACCGACCACCGCCCCATCCTGAGCGACCTGAGAGAATCCGGGGCCATCGAACAGGATGCGGATATGGTCCTTTTCCTTTACCGGGACGACTACTACCATGAGGATTCTGAGAAAAAGAATATTGTGGAGGTTATAATAGCCAAACACAGGAATGGTTCCACAGGGACCGTGGAGCTTGCCTGGCTTCCGCAATTCACGAAGTTTGGGAATTACATGCCAGGTGGAGGGACGTATCAGAAAGCTCCGGGAGCGGGTAAGGCGCATGCTAGATAATCCGGTTTTGCATCAAGTAAGAAAGGATATACGTGACTATGGCCTTATAGAGCCCGGCTTTCATGTTGTGGCAGGCGTTTCGGGCGGGGCTGATTCGGTATGCCTTCTTAAGGTATTAAAGGAACTCGGCCAGGAGTATAACCTTTCTGTTACAGCTGTTCATGTGAACCATATGCTAAGGGGGGCGGAATCCGACGCCGATGAGGCATTTGTCGCAGATCTGTGCAAAAAATGGGATATACCCATTAAGGTTTTCCGGGTCGACATCGCTGAAATAAGCAGGACCGGCGGCCTCACCGAAGAAGAGGCGGGCCGCGAGGTCAGGTACCGATACCTTTTCCAGGTACTCAGCGAGGCTTTTGCCGATGTAATTGCCACCGGGCACCATTACGAGGACAATGCTGAAACCGTTATGCTGAATATCCTGCGCGGATGCGGTCTGGAAGGCCTTGCCGGGATGGATTACAGGAGCGGTTCAATAATAAGGCCGCTTCTCGGCGTACGGCGGAGCCAGATAGAGGATTATCTGAGGCGCGAAGGTATCTTTTGGAGAACCGACAGCAGCAACCTGTCCAATAAATATGTCCGGAACCGTGTCCGGAATCTTTTGTTTCCCGCTGTAAAAGAACAGTTTCAGATCGATCCGGTCCCCATGATCAACCGCCTTTCGGCCTTGGCCAGGCGTGACAACGCTTATCTTGAAAACCAGGCTCGCAGGGTTTTCCTTGACACAAGCAAGAAGCTGGACCCGGGGATCAGTCTTGATGCTGAGGTACTGTGCCGCCTTGATTATGCCATCTCCAGCCGGGTTGTCCGCATGGCATGGGAGCAAGCGACAGGAAGCCTGAAGGGTCTTGAGAACGTCCATGTGGATGATATAATCAGGCTGTGCCGGAACTCCGGAACAGGGAAACGCCTGTGCCTGCCAAAAGGATGGTCGGCGCTGCTGTCCTATGGATGCCTGGTCCTGGGACCGGCGCGTCCTGCCAAGAAGATATCATGGTCGTATCCTGTAAATCCGCCGGCAACAGTCCGCGTGAAGGAAGCCCGTGGTGCGCTTAAGGCCTCAATACTGTCGAGAAACAGGTTAATGGAGCAATTTCCAAACTGGCCGGAGATTAAGGAAACATCAAAAACCCAGGTGTTTGATTATTTAAAAATCAATTGTGGAATAAATATAAGAAACAGAAAGGATGGGGATAGAATCCGGCCTTTCAGGGCGCCGGGTGAAAAAAAGCTGAAGAAATTCTTTATCGACAATAAAGTCCCGGCAGAAAAACGGGATGAGATACCGCTTGTTGCGGCCGGATCAAAGATCCTGTGGATAATCGGCATGAGAACCTCGGATGAATTCAGGCCCGATGAGCGGACCCAATCTTTTTTGGTATTAACCTGGATTGATTTTAACGATGGAGGAGAAAAGGATGAGCAAACTTAAGGTACTGGTCACAAAGGAAGAATTGAACGCAAAGACCAAAGAGCTTGCCGAAAGGATTTCCAGGGATTACGCCGACAAAGAGCTTCTGTTGGTGTGCGTGCTGAAAGGCGGATTCATGTTTCTCGCCGACCTTGTAAGGGAGCTTACAATTGATGTGTCCATAGACTTTATTTCATGTTCAAGCTATGGAAATTCCACGGTTTCGTCGGGCATTGTCCGCATATTAAAGGATATTGATTATGATATAACCGGAAAACATGTGCTTCTGGTGGAGGATTTAATAGATACAGGCCTGACGCTTACATACCTGAAGGACCTGTTCAGGGCAAAGCATTGTGCCAGCGTGAAGGTATGCACGATCCTTGATAAGCCCTCCAGGCGCAAGGTAAATTTTGAAGTGGATTATCAGGGAATAATAATCCCGGATAAGTTCGTTGTCGGTTATGGGCTGGATTATGCTGAAAAATACCGAAACCTGCCTGAGGTCTATGTTTTGGAGGAAATGTAAGGTTGTTTTTTCACATTCATTATGATAAAATATTTTAATGTGTTTTTTTATCCGATAAGGATGCCAGCCGAAACAAAAAAACCTGGATCGGCCGCGCGCCCGTACGCGGATGAATGGCTGCATATATACTAAGATTGAAGACAGGATTTAGGCCTTCATGGGAGGTTGAATTTATTGAAAAATGTTCGGGGCATAAGTTTTTATATCATCATATTCGTCATAATGACGCTGATCATTATGATGTACAGCAATATAAGCAATCCTACCGACATGAAATACTCTGATTTCAGGAAGGAACTGGATGCGGGGAATGTCAGCAACGTTCTTGTCCGTACCTTGAACGCCGATGTTGTGCTGATCAGACCATCCGGGCTTTATAACGCGGATTTCAGATACACAGTCAATTTTTTATCCCAGGAATCCTTTATAGCCCTGCTTGACAATGCGTATGACCGGGGCGTATTGACAAATTACGACATAGAGAAGAAATCCACACCGCCGTGGTGGCTTGAAATGCTGCCCATGATCGCGATGGTGGTGCTGTTTGTCTTCTTCTGGGTATTCTTTATACAGCAGTCCCAGGGCGGTGGAAACCGTGTCATGTCTTTTGGCAAGAGCCGGGCCCGCATGGCGAGTGAGGACAGCAAAATGCGGGTCAGGTTCAGTGATGTGGCCGGCGCGGACGAGGAAAAGGAAGAGCTGAGGGAGATTGTGGAATTCCTGAAAGAGCCTAAGAAATATGTGGAGCTGGGGGCACGCATCCCTAAAGGCGTTCTCCTGGTAGGCCCTCCTGGCACGGGTAAAACCCTGCTTGCCAAGGCAGTGGCGGGTGAGGCCGGCACACCTTTCTTCAGCATCAGCGGTTCGGACTTCGTAGAGATGTTTGTGGGTGTCGGCGCGTCGCGTGTCCGTGACCTTTTTGAACAGGCAAAGAAGAACGCTCCCTGTATTGTGTTCATAGATGAGATCGATGCTGTGGGGCGCCATCGCGGAGCCGGGCTTGGCGGCGGGCATGATGAGCGTGAACAGACTCTGAACCAGCTCCTTGTTGAGATGGACGGGTTTGGCATTAACGAGGGTGTCATCATACTTGCCGCTACCAACAGGCCGGACATATTAGATCCAGCTTTGATGCGGCCCGGCCGTTTTGACAGAAGAGTGGTTGTAAACTATCCCGACATCAGGGGACGCGAGGAGATACTGAAAGTCCATTCCAGGAATAAACCTCTTGACCCCGATGTGGATTTGAAGGATATTGCCAAGACCACACCCGGGTTTACCGGAGCGGATCTGGAGAACCTGCTGAACGAGGCTGCGCTTCTTGCAGCGAGAAAGAATAAAAAGGCTATTTCCATGGACGAGATCAAGGAAGCCAATTACAAGGTGATAATGGGTCCTGAGAAGAAGAGCCGTGTCATCAGTGACAAGGAAAAGAGGCTCACGGCTTACCATGAGGCAGGCCATGCCATCGCGGTGCGCCTTGTTTCCTCAACTGTGAAGGTGGACAGGGTTACCATTATCCCTTCGGGAAGAGCGGGTGGCTTTACTTCCTATAAGCCTGATGAGGACCGGCATTATACCACAAAGAGCCAGTTGATTGAACAGATCATGGTGGCGCTGGGCGGCCGCGCAGCCGAAGAGCTTGTGCTGGACGAGGTCAGCACGGGCGCGTCCGGCGACCTTCAGAAGGCCAACCAGATTGCCCGGGATATGATCACCAAGTATGGTATGAGCGAAAACCTCAGCAACCTGGTATTCGGCGATGAGAACGACGAGGTATTCCTGGGCAAGAGCTACGCGCATATCAGGAATTACAGCGAAGAGATCTCCGCAAAGATCGACGCCGAGGTCAAGGCCATCATTGATGATGCCTACAATAAAATCAAGGAGCTTCTCACAGAGAACAGGAACAAGCTCGAGGATGTGGCCAGGGCGCTTCTTGAGAAAGAACGCATTGAAGGCGACGAGTTCGAAGAGATCTTCAAAAACGGGTATAACCCGCCCGTGCCTGTATCATAAAACCCGATATTACCGAAGCCCTCGTGGAAAAAGACCGCGAGGGCTTTATTATCATCTTTATTCCCACATCCAACATTCAGCCTCTCGTCTCCGGTATTGTCATTGCGAGACTCACCACCGCCTCCCACCCCTGGCTCCCGTGGTGTACCTCTCGACTCCGGTATTGTCATTGTGAGACCAGCGAAGCTGGGCGCGGCAATCTCAAAAGCTTCGCAGCCATTCTTCAATTCTGACTTCTGACTTCTTACCTCTCATCTCCATATATCATCGCGAGCGAGTGATAACGAGCCCGGAAATCCCGGCAATCAAAACATGGCTTCATGTGATAACATGGATATATAACAACGAAAGAAGCTATAGAGGAGTCCCGCTATGGAACAGACCTATAAAGCCTACTACAAATCACCCATAGGACTCATGGAAATCCAGGCAACCCGGCATGCCATAACCTCTATCAGGTTTTGTGATGGCCGTGGACCCGAAAACTCCTGCCCAATTATCCAGGAGTGCATCGTGCAGCTGGATGAATACTTTACGGGAGATAGAAAGGATTTCCGGCTAAACCTTGCTCCCGAAGGTACCGGATTCAGACAGAAGGTATGGCAAGCCCTGCGGCAGATCCCCTATGGGAAGACCCGTTCCTACCAGGATATAGCGATCGCCATAGGCAACCCCAAAGCATGCAGGGCGGTGGGTGCCGCTAACCGCGACAATCCCATTCCCATCATTATTCCATGCCATCGCGTTATTGGGAAGAACGGCGGGCTTGTTGGATACAACAGCGGGCCCTGGCGCAAGGAATGGCTGCTGCGGCATGAAACCGGTAAACCGGCGCGATGATAAGGCACTGTTTTCAAGTTGGCAATTGCCTCTTTTTAATACCAGCGCCGACGGCAAGAAAAGCCGCGACTGAAACAACGCACAGCAGGGCAAAACAGAGTATGGTATCCAAAAGGCCGATCCACTCTATCAGGAAACCTCCCAGCACCGATCCGAGAATGCGTCCTGCGCCCATACACATGCCGTGGATGGTCTGGCCTGTTGCCCTGAGTTCCGGCCTTACGGTATTGTTTATGTAAACTGCCAGGCTGAAGGTAAAGACGATGAATGTCAGCCCGTTGAGAAGCATGACGGGATACATGAGCGCAGGAACCTTTATAATATATAGCAGCAGGTAACGGATGAAAATGACGCCCATGGATAAAGCCAGGGCTTTTTGTATGCCTGTCCTTTTTATAATCCTGTCGGCATAAATGAGGAATGGCGTTTCACTGATAGCTGAAATAAAGTACAGAACCCCCAGAACGTCATTTGTCCCGCCGATGTATGCAAAATAAACGGGGAAAAAGTTTTGGTAAAATGCAATGCCCATATGTGCTATGGTGGCAAAAATCAGCAGGAGAACAAGCATTTTGTCCCTTAAAATCCCCGTGGCTGGAACCCTGCGGGTTTTGGACTGATGGCCTTCCACCTTCGGCAGCGACCATGATGAGATTATACTGAAGAAGGCTAAAACAGCGGTTATATAGAAAAGGAACCTCATGTCTTTTTCCATGAAGAAGCCAACAATAATTGAGACTAAAGCAAATCCCGCCGTGCCGGCAAGCCTTACCGGGCCGTAAGGCTTTTTAATCCTGTCCAGGCCTTCCAGGGTTATGGCCTCCGATACCGAGATAAGAGCAGCTTGGAATGAGGCAAGCACAAAGCTTACCAGAGTAACATAAAGGAGGCTGCTGTGAAATGGGAAAAGCAGTATGGATACCATGGTTCCCGCATTAAGCAGAATGAGGAAGGTATTTTTATAGCGCGACCGGTCCGCCAGAACCCCTATATAGGGCTGAAGGACGATGGACATTATAGGACCCAGGGCAAGCAGGAAGCCGATCTGGCTCTCCCGAAACCCGGTCTGGTCCAGATAGACAGGCATGAAGCTGTACAGTATGGGAGTGCATGACCACAGTAAAGCGCTTTGTATCAGAAAAACAGCAGCAAAGTTTTCCTTTTTTCCCATCGCCACCCCTTTGACTCTGGCAGTTGTTAAGCTCATTATATTAATTTTGGTACAGTGCCGCAACTCCCGGCGTAAAGCCGCATTGGAGGATATGATGGGGCAGATCTGCGCTGGTAAAAATGGTTTGTAAGAAGATACCTCCTGTGATAAAATGGTATAATCACAGGTTCCCAATTCGAGCAGCCTGGGTTCGGATACCTGGCCACTGACAAACCCTGATAAGCAGGGTTTTTTATAAGAATGCCAGGGTGCGGCCGCATTTTCCACCGCGGGCGATGAGGGGCGGAGAGATGGATAATATAAAGGTATTAAGGGCAATACGTCCTTCATATAATAGAAACTTCATACTTTCACGGCTGGGCTACAAACGCGGAATCACCGGGATTAATGAGGACTTTCAAAAGCTGTTGGACGGTACGGTAAAAAGGGCGGAAAGCCTTTGCTCGCTGGTTCTTGCCTATCGGATGGTGGGCATTGACGAGAACACAGGGGAAAATGTGAGGCTGGAGGACGGGACAGTGCTATCAGGAAAAGCCCTCTCCAGGATGCTGTCGCAATCGCAGCGAGCTGTCCTGATGGCATCAACGGCAGGCCAGCGTATTATGGAAGAGATCCGGACCCTGATGGACAGCGGCCGTGCCAGCGAGGCTGTTATCATGGACGCGGCCGCGTCGGAGATTGCCGACGCCGGGCTTGATTTTTTGATGGAATATATCGGAACCTCTTTAAGAAGGCAGGGCAAGGCACTGACAAAACATCGGTTCAGCCCGGGGTACGGTGACTTTTGCATCGAGCAGCAGGCGCATTTCGCAAGGCTTCTGGAAATTGAAAAGCTTGGTATCAGCATAACCGAAACCTTTATGCTGGTTCCTGAGAAATCAGTGCTGGCTGTTGCCGGAATAGTTGATATAAAAACAGATTGAGAAAGAATGAAAAGCCATGACAAGAAAGGAATTCAGGAAATATTTCGATAAAGGCATCGTGATACTGGACGGGGCGACCGGTACGCAGCTCCACAAGAGAGGCATGCCCGCTGATGCCTGCCCGGAAAAATGGGCCGCGGAGAATCCCGAAGCCCTTATAGCTGTCCAGAGAAGCTATGTGGAAAGCGGTACCCATATCCTGTATACCTTCTCAATGGGCGGTAACGCTATAAAGCTTGCCGAATACGGCCTAAGGTCCCAGACCAGGGAGATTAACAGGAGGCTGGCGCAGCTGTCCAGGGAGGCGGCTTCGGGGAAGGCCCTTGTGGCCGGGGACATCTCATCCTGCGGCATGCTTCTTGAACCCTGCGGCGAGATTACATTCGAACAATCGGTGGAAAGCTACAAGGAGCAGATCCGGGGCCTTCTTGAGGGTGGTGTGGACCTGTTTGTCATTGAAACCATGATGGATATCCAGGAAACCCGCTCGGCCCTCATAGCCATAAGGGAGCTGTGTGATCTGCCCGTTATGGTGACCATGACCTTCGAGGACGGGATGCGAACCCTGATGGGGATCGATCCGGTAACAGCCCTGGTAACGCTCCAATCCCTGGGTGCCGATGCTGTGGGCTGCAATTGTTCCACAGGGCCTGCCGAAATGGTGGAAATCATCAAGGCCATGAAGCCCTATGCCAAGGTACCGCTAATCGTAAAGCCCAATGCGGGAAAACCGCGGCTCGTCGACGGTAAAACCGTTTTCAACATGGATGCGAATACCTTCTGCTCCTATGCCGAGGCACTGGTGGGGGCAGGCGCCAACGCCCTGGGAGGATGCTGCGGGACTACGCCCGAATACATCAGAAAGCTTTCAGCCATAGCCGGTAAACTCACTGCTGAAAAACCCGTTGAAACAACCTTTGCCATGGTGTCATCCAACAGGCAGACCGTGTTCATCCGCCGGGACCAGCCGCTGACTGTTATAGGGGAACGCCTGAATCCTACCGGGAAAAAAATCCTGCGTGAGGCGCTGATTCGGAATGATATGGACAAAGTTGCCCAGCTTGCCCGGGAACAGATGGAAGCTGGAGCAGACTTGCTTGATGTCAATGCCGGTGTTCCCGGACTGGATGAGAAGAAAGCGCTGACAGATATGGTGCGGGCTGTAATGGATGCTGTCCCGCTGCCCCTGTGCCTTGACTCGTCCAGCCCGGAAGCCTTGGAAACAGCCCTTCGTGTTTATCCTGGCCGTGCCGTAATAAATTCTATTTCCGGGGAAAAGGACAAGATGGAAAGGATCCTTCCTATAGCGGCCAAATACGGCGCCATGTTCATCCTTCTTCCCATAGATGATGCGGGTGTTCCTGAAAGGGCCGAGGATCGCATCGCGATAATTCAGAGGGTGTATGAGGCGGCCAGATTCTATGGTTTTAGCAAGGAAGACATCCTTGTGGACGGTGTTGTGATGACAGTTGCGGCAGGAAGTAATGCGGCGGGAGAAACACTTAAGGTCCTTAAATGGTGCAGTAATTCCGGTTTCAGCACGGTGATCGGCCTCTCCAACGTATCCTTCGGCCTTCCCGCGCGGGAAAATGTCAACGCCGCTTTCCTTGCCATGGCTGTCGCCGGCGGCCTTACCTCGGCCATATTGAATCCCAACAGCCGGCAATTGATGGATATTAAACGTGCCAGCGACGTGCTCAAGGCCAGGGATCTGGATGCCCGTGAGTATATCAGGCATTATTCTGCCATGGAATCAAAAAGCGGACAGGTACAGACCGCCAAAAAGAGACCGGCAGTCTTTGACGCCGTTTTGAATGGCATGAGCGGTGAGATTGCGGGTGCGGTTCTCGCCGATCTTGATAAAGGCTTGTCACCGAAAGAGATTATCGATAACAGCCTGATCCCGGCCATCCGGAAAGTGGGGGAACTCTACGAGGAGAAGAAGTATTTCCTGCCCCAGCTCATCAGGGGAGCGGAGGCCATGGAAAGGGCCATGGAGGCGCTGGCCCCATACCTGGATAAGGAGGCTTATGCCGATATCGGCAAGAAAGGCACGGTTGTGATGGCAACAGTCAAGGGAGACATCCATGATATTGGCAAAAACATAGTAGTGCTTCTCCTGCGCAACCATGGCTTTGAAGTGGTCGACCTGGGGAAGGATGTCCCAGCTGACCGCATAATTCAGGCGGCGAAGGATAATAATGCTGATATAATAGGATTGTCGGCCCTTATGACAACCACCATGACCGAGATGCCGAAGGTTGCTGGCATGGCTGCCAAAGCCGGGTTAAAGGCCGGGATCATGGTGGGAGGAGCCGTCCTGGACAGGGAATACGCGGAGAGCTTCGGCGCTTGTTACGCGAAGGATGCCTATTCCACGGTGAAACTGGCAGAGTCCCTGGTTCGGGATATGGGCAGCGGCTGATGGCAACAACCCTTCGGGTGGCGGTTTTCAGCCCGGATCAAAAGCCGGGCGCATTTGACCGATAGAATTTTGTGCACATAATAAAGAATCATTTGGGGGTAATGACATGGAAGGAATACTGAGGCTTGGCTTTTTTACGATGGCAGAGAAAGTTACCGCGGCGCTGAAAGGTCCTTTTCCGTTTATCGTAACGGGAGCGGTAATCGTAGCCATATGGATATATTTCCTTTTTCTGATTCCCAGGAAAACCAGGCGCTATGGCAGCTTTGCCGAATACTTAAATGACGTGCTGAACTTCAAGGTTATGCTGATGGGCGTTGTGGCCAAGATTCTTTATATTGCCTTTGTCATAGTCGTGTTTATTGTGGGGATTGTGGCCATGATTACTGCCAACTTCTTTGTAGGGCTCGTAGGCATGCTGATCCTTCAGCTGATACTCAGGCTATTTTTTGAGCTTATAATGGTACTGTTCTCAATCCAGGAAAACCTGGTGATTTTCAACGACAGGATTGACAACCATCTAGACGATGACGACAAAGACTGACGGGCGCCGGTTTTATCAGGCTTAAAGCCATCGGGAGGTTATTCAGGTTTTGATCAAAGCAATAAAGTGGACACTAACCTGTATGCTTATAATCTTCCTTGGCGCGATATGTTTCCTGATGGTTTTCAGGATGGCGACCGCAATATTTATAGTTTATACAGCTCTTGCCCTGATACTGGTCAAAAGGATCGGTAACAGAGGCTTTATTATTTTCATTATACTTGGGACATTTCTTATCCGCCTGATCTACATCTGCACAGTCAATACGCCCCTCGATTCAGATTTCGAGCTGCTTTACGAGGCGGCCGTACTTTTCTCACAAGGTGACTACAGTTTCGGCCAGCAGGTCTATTTCCAGGAGTGGGCTTACCAAACGGGTTTTGTCATATACCAGGGATTGGTTATCAAAATTTTCGGGCAAGCCGGGAGCATCCTTGCCCTGAAGATCCTTAACTGTATCTGGAATACAGGTATAACGCTGCTCATTTACCTCATCGCCAGGAACTTTTTCGGGGAAAAACCTTCCCGGCTGGCCTCGGTCCTCTATTCGGGGTTTGTGTTCCCTGTCACGTTTGTTTCGGTATTGTCCAACCAGCATATCTCCACGTTCTTCATCATGCTGGCCCTGTATTTCCTGCTGGATAAAAGGGTTATAAGACTGAGATCCTTGTTCAGAAGCCTCATTGCGGGGTTCCTCCTGGCGCTGGGCTATATAATGAGGCCGGATGCCTTGATTGTTATGGCTTCCCTTGCGGTTTACTTTTTTGTACTTTTATTGCGTGCCGAAAACATGCGTCAGAAATTGGAGAAGGCCATGCAATTCCTTGCCGTTTCTCTGACCTTCCTTGCTCTTACCCGGCTGGCCTCGTATGCCATAAGAGAAAGCGGCATCAATGGACAGGGTCTTAAGAATAACAACTTTTACTGGAAGTTTATGGTTGGGCTTAATTATGACAGCGGGGGCAGGTACAATGAACAAGATTATCAGCTGGTGTATGGGGGCAATAAGTCTATTGAGGAGAAGAAGGAACTGGAGAAGGCCCTGATCAGGGAAAGGCTTGGAATAAACCCTTTAAAACTGGCAAACCTGTTTTTGCAAAAAATCCAGAACATGTGGTGCGAAAACGCGCTGGACTGGAGCTATAAGCATCTGCTGGAATCAGACAGGACGGTCAATCTACTTTTTAGCCATGTAAGATTCAGTGATGTTGACGCGGTACTGAAGGATCTTAATGAGTTATTCATCTACGCGTCCATGATCCTCAGCCTCCTGGGAACGCTGGCCTGGCGGAAGGCACGGATGCATGACGGGCTGCTAATCCCCGTGGCGATTCTGGCAGCATCCTTTGTGCTCTATTTGTTTATCGAGGTGCAGCCCAGATACGCCTATATGCAGCAGCCTTTCCTGTTTATCCTGAGCGGGTCCGGATTGGAAATCATTTACCGAGCATTTAATGGATTCAGCCTGGGGCAGGTTTGGGCAAGGCTGCGAGATCCTATGAAATACCGACCTGGACAGCAGTAAAGTACGAGAATGGGGTCAATTGAAAAAGTAAATTCC
>LSQX01386099.1_pt3 | contig 51374 bp, 41 predicted proteins | sample 654561 | NCBI WGS metagenome assembly LSQX01 (sample SAMN04489861, study PRJNA283612) | anaerobic digester metagenome | isolation source: 4 biogas reactors fed with cattle manure at either 37C or 55C with and... | place: Denmark: Kongens Lyngby | collected 2014
CGGCCGATCGGGTCCTGATCGATCATCACGGCTTTGTCCAGCAGCTCGAGGCCGTCAATGCGGTCGTGCTCGCCCGGCTCCCCCTCGGCGCCCTGCAGCGCTCGCGCGAGTGCCGGGAAGAGCGTATCCGTCACCAGCGAGCTCTTGCCTGAGCCTGACACGCCCGTGACCGCGATCAGGCGTCCCAGCGGAAGCTCCACGTCCATCCCGCGCAGGTTGTTGTGCCTCGCGTTGCGTAGCAGCAGCCGCTCCCCGTTGCCGTTGCGGCGATGCTCGGGCGCCGCGATCTCATCGCGGCGCGAGAGATAGCGGCCTGTCGCGGATGCCGCGCTGCGGGCGATCTGCTTCGGCGTGCCCTGCGCGACGACCTCACCACCACGCTGGCCAGCCCCGGGGCCGAAGTCCACCACGTAGTCCGCGGCGCGGATCGTCTGCTCGTCATGCTCGACCACGAGGATCGTGTTGCCGGTGTCGCGCAGATGCTCCAGCGTCTTGAGAAGCTGTCCCTGGTCGCGGTGGTGCAGGCCGATGCTCGGCTCGTCGAGGATGTACAGCACGTCCACGAGGCCGCTGCCGACCTGGCCCGCAAGTCGGATCCGCTGCGCCTCTCCGCCCGAGAGCGTCGGTGCGGTGCGATCCAGCGCGAGATAGTCCAGCCCCACGTCTGACAGAAAGCGCAGGCGCGCGCGGATCTCCTTCAGCGCGTCCTCGGCTATCTGCGCTTCGGCCTCCGTGACCCGCAGCTCATCGAAGAACGCCCGCGCATCCGCCACCGTCTTCTGTTGCAGGTCGCCGAGAGAGAGGCCGCCGATGGTCACCGCCAGGCTCTCCGGCCGCAGGCGCTTGCCGCCGCAGGTGGCGCAGCGCCCGGTGCGCATGACCTCCTCGAACTTCCGCCGCAGCGAGCGCGCCTTCAGCGTGCGGTAACGCCGCGTGAGGTGCGCGATCAGGCCGTCCCACGGGTCCGCGTGCTTCCACTCCCAGCCGTGGCGCGGGTGGCGGAAGTAAAACTCGATCAGTTCCCCCGCCGAGCCGTGCAGCAGGTGATGGCGCTGCGTCTCCGTCAGTTCCCGCCACGGCGTGTCCAGCGTGAAGCCGTAGTGCTTCGCCACGCCCTCCAGCCAGTGCCGCCACTTGGCGTTGGAGGTGGAGCGCATCAGTTCAATGCAGCCGCCGCGAAGCGACTTCTCCGGGTCGGTCACGATCAGCTCGGGCACGAAGTCGCGGCGCTCGCCGAGGCCGTCGCAATCGGGGCACATGCCGCGCGGGCTGTTGAAGCTGAAGTGCGCGTGGGTGGGCGTCTCGAAGCTCAGGCCGCAGTCGGCGCAGGCGAAGCGGGTGGAGAGCATCAGGTCATCCTGATCCTCCACCGCCGCCACGACCGACCCCTCCGCGAGCCTCAGCGCCTGCTCGACGGCGTCGGCGATGCGGGTGCGGTTGCGCGAGGAGATGCTGACGCGGTCGGTGACGACCTCGATGTCGTGGAAGCGCTGGCGGTCAAGCTCGGGCGGGTTGCGCAGTTCGATGATCTCGCCGTCCACTCGCGCGCGAGCCCAGCCGCGCCGGAGCATGTCCTCGAAGAGGTCCGCGAACTCGCCCTTCTGCCGCCGGACGACCGGCGCGAGGATCGTCACCTGTGCCCCCTCGGGCAGCGACATGATCCGGGCGATGATCGCATCCTCCGACTGGCTGCCGATCTCCCGCCCGCAGCGCGGACAGTGCGGCACGCCGATGGCCGCGTAGAGCACGCGCAGGTGGTCGTATATCTCCGTGATCGTGGCGACGGTCGAACGCGGGTTGTGCGAGCGGGCCGCCTGGTCTACCGCGATGGTCGGCGTCAGCCCCTCGATCTCATCAACATCCGGCCGCGGGAGGTCCTGCAGGAACTGCCGGGCGTAGCTTGAGAGTGACTCGACGTAGCGACGCTGCCCCTCGGCGAAGATCGTGTCGAAGGCAAGCGAGGACTTGCCCGAGCCGCTGACACCTGTGAAGGCGATCAGCCGGCCCTTCGGCAGGTCGAGGTCAATGTCCCGCAGGTTGTGCTGGCGGGCTCCGCGGATACGAATCGTGTCTGACACGAAGAAAGCACTCCGATGGCGTCGCCGGGTGAGGCTGGGCTGAGGTTGCGCCCGACGCCGCCGAAATCTTATCAAACGCATGTTCGCGCGTCAAGCGCGGCAGAAGCTGACCGGCTGCGGGGGAGGCGCGGCATGGAGGCAGTCCCCGCGGGGGGGCGGATGAGGCTTCCGCCTGCTCTCTTGACGGTGGCCTGAGCCGGCATGTTCACGCTCGGGTGGGGGTGGGGGCAGTGCAAAGGGCGCGGCTCCCACCGTAGCGGGGCCGCGCCCTGAATGCCTCTGAAACGTCGCGACTAGCTGCCGCAGACCCAGGCGAGGAACTCGTCGTAGGCCTCGCCGAACTGCTTGAGGGTGCGGGCGGATGGGACGAAGTCGATGAACTCCTCGGGCATCATGCCGTCGGGCTCGTATGCCTGGCGGAATATCTTCGACTTCATGAGCTTGTCAAGATAGCCGTCCGGCACGGTGGCCCAGATGCCGTCCGGGTCGATCTCACGCGGCTCCGCGTCGTACTCCTCGGCCTTGTTCGGGAAGATCGTGATGAAGTTCGGCACCGGGCCGTTGCTGGTGCCACGGTCGATGTTCCACGGGCCGCGGCCGGAGGCGGCCAGCGGGAAGCTCTTGGTGAAGCCGAGGCCGCCCTCGGTGGGCGGGTGGTTGAGCAGGTGGTACTCACGCTGCCGCATGGCGGTCGTGGCCCACTTCTTTACCTCTTCCCAGTCCTCGACGCCGGCGGCCTCAAGCTCCTCGCCGATCGGGTCGTCGAGGCGCCCATCCATCTGCGTGCGGAAGCAGACCTTGGCGGTGCTGTTCTTCTCAATCGCCGCGGCGAAGGCGATCTGCTGCGGCAGGGCGTAGTTGACCGTCACATTGACGCCCATCGCCTGCGAGGTCATCCGCTCCGCGGCCTCGATGCCGGCGGCGGTTCCGGGGATCTTGAAGACGATGTTGGGGGTGCCGCCAAGCTCTTCCGCGATCTGATTGAAGACCCACGTGGCCTCTTCAACCATCTTGTCGGCGTTGCTGGCCTCCTTGGGATTGAGCTGGAGGCTCACGTAGCCAAGCTCGCCGTCGGTGATCTCCCAGATCGGGCGCAGCAGGCGGGCGTTGTAGAGCACAACTTCGATCGTCATCGCGTATGCGAGCGTGACCGGATCGCACTGCTTGCCCAGTCTCTCCTGCAGTTCATCGCGCACCGGCGTCCAGTACTCCGGGTCCTCTTTGCGGGCGGTGTCAACCAGCACCGGGTTGGTGGTGACAAGGATGGCGCCCTTCTGCATGGCCTTGCGCAGACCGGTGGCGTAGTCGTTGCCCCACCAGGTGTTGAGCTCGCCCGCGAGTGTCATCCGGGTCATCTTCACCAGGTTGCTCGCAGCAAGGGTCTGCACGTCATCGCGCGCGCGCTGGGCCTCGTCGCTCTCACCAAGCTCCTCGAGAAGCGCCAGGTTCGCCTCGAACTGCTCATCAAGCTGCGCGTCGGTGGCTACCGCATTGCCGTAGCGCTTGGCGCTCTTGAGGTTCCAGTCGGCGAGCACTGACTTGAGATCAACGGCTCCCTCGGCGATCGTCTCGGCGATCTCCGCCTTGCCGGCGGCATCGGCCGCGCCGTAGGCCTCCTTCATCTCTGACCGGAACTCGTCCAGCTTACCGGCGAGGTCGCCGGGCACGGTGTAGAACATCAGGTCCTGCAGAATCGTAATTTGCTCATTCGTCATTGGGGACGCTCCTCACATCTTCAGTTCGTAGAATCCTGCGTACGGGGACAGGCGCCCGAGGGCGTCTCTCCCCGTCTGTTTGCGTTCTTTCGCCGATGCTGCTAAGATACCTTCATGCCGATGCGATTATTGTGCAGTCATTTTCTGCCACGTTGCAGACGGCTCCAGTCCCTGTCGGTCGTGCCGATACGTGTAGAGACAAATCTTAACTCGGCCGGGGAAGATGAAGGCCTGTTCACCTGCCGGAGAGAATGTTCGCTTTCACCATCAGCCGCAGCGGCCTGACGCCTTTCACAGGAGGTCGACAATGAAGTCAAACACATGCCGCACCAGCTACTCCACCCTTCGACGCTCACAGGGACTCGTCTTCCTGATCGTCGCGATGCTGGTTGCCCTGCACATGGGGACGCTCGGTGCGGAGGCCCAGGGCCTCAGCGCCGCAACCGTCAGTAAGATCAAGGACGCGGTGGTGCTGATTGACGTAACGCTCACCACCGCCGACGGTGAGACCGGAGCCACCGGCAGCGGCTTCGTCATTTCGCCGCGCGGTGACATCATCGCTAACGCCCACGTCGTCTCCATGGTATCGGAGGGGATGATGGGCGAGACGATCGTGGCGGATGAGCGCACGGTCTCGGTGGTCTTCCATCCCGGCACCGCGCAGGAGGCATCCTTCCCCGCACGGGTGCTCCGCGAGAATCACGAACTCGATCTCGCGCTGCTGACCATCGATCGCGACACACCGGTGTATCTCGAACTCGCCGATTCTGACGCGGTGCCGGAGACCTCCGCCATCTTCGCCTGCGGCCATCCGCTGGGCCTGCGCGAGATTTCGATCCGCACCGGCACCGTGACCGCCCACCGCACCTGGGAGGGGCAGCGCTACGTTGAGCACGATGCCTCCGCCGAGGAGGGCAACTCCGGTGGCCCGGTCATCCTGCCCGACTCGCGTGTGATCGGCGTGCACACACTCACACTCGTGAGCAGCGGGATGCTGACCAGGTTCGCGATCCCGTCAAACGTGGTCTCGGGGTGGCTGGCGACCTCGCCCGACCAGGACCCGCCACCGCCGATCCCCGGCAAGGCTGTGCGCGAACTTCTCGCGCAGTCGAACCTGATCTTTGAGGAGGAGGGCGAGGGTAACTTCGCTATCCCCTACGAAAGCGGCCAGAGGGTCATCGCCCACCAGTACGAGGACTTCCTGCGCCTCTACGTGCCGCTGGGGGCGCTGCCGGGGCAGTATCCGCTCCTGCAGGGGCAGGCCGCCATTGCCGCGCTGCGCTTCAACTACACAGATCCGGTGGGCCGGATCAGCGCGGTTGAGAGCGGCGAGGGGATGGAGCTTTACTGGGAGTGCCAGATCCCGATGTCAAACGCTTCCGGCGCCTTCGTGCGGACAATCTCCGACGCGGCGGCCAATCAGGCGACGCGATGGCAGGCGGTGCTCAATGCCGAGGAGCCCGGGGAGCCGACGGATCTGTACCCCGGCGGCGACGAGGCGCAACTTGCGGCCATGCGCGAGCAGCTCAAGCAACACATCATTAGCGCGAACCTGCAGTACGAGGAGATCGAGACCGCCTTCAAGCTGCCGTACGACAACGAGGTCAATGTCTACACGCAGGTATACCGCGGCATGGTCTGGACCTACTCCTACACCGGCGGCATGCCCGGTGAGACGCCCGCCGCGCAGGGGCAGATCGCGATCCAACTGCTCCAGCGCAACTGGAACGACCCGCTTGGGCGCCTGAGCCTCGACGGCGACAACGATCTCGTCTGGGAGTCGCAGGTCCCGTGCGATTTCCTGACGCCCGACTACCTCGCCATCCTGGGCGCTACGGCAGCCGCGCAGGTGGCGGACTTCGTGGAAAACTACGGGCGCATACCGTTCAACGGCTAGTCCCGGCTCGGCGCATCACAGACTGAACAGCGGGTGCGGCGATCTGCCGCACCCGCTTTCTGTTCGCTCGACGCCATTCGCTACTGCAGTTCTTCCGCACGCTTTTCGGCCCACGCCGAAACCCACGGGATGTTCACCTTACGCAGGAGCAATGCCTCGATGCCATAGACGCACGACAGCAGCAGCGCGAAGGCCAGAACGATGACGAGATGCAGCATGTTGATCACGTTCGCGGCGTCCTCGAAGTGACCGCCGGAGCGCGCCGCCAGCGTCGCCGCGACACCATTGAGGATGATGCGCAGCACCGCAACAGCGATGCTCCAGCCCGCTGAGGCATACAGATGGTAGGGGATGCCTCGCGCGTTGCGATAGCCTCGGAGTCGCAGTAGCAGAAGTGGCAGCGGCGCGGTGAGGTAGCCCAGCCAGGCGAAGTAGCACAGCGCCGCCACGACGCGCTTGTCAGCGTCTGAAACTCTCACGCGCCTGCCAACAGGCACCAGGGCGCGAGAGCGGCTGTCCTCCTCGGACCGCTCCTCGTCTCCGGTGACATCGTCTTCGGGCGGCGGTGTATTGTCCATCTGTCTCCTGGAGCGATCAGCCCTCGAGCCGGGCTTCGAGTCCTGCGATCTCATCGGGCAGCACGATCGGCTCCTGCACCTCCGCCACGACCTCGCCGCCGTCAAGGCGCAGCTCGATCTGCCGCTGCCAGTTTCCATCATTCACAGCATCCACGTCTGCGCGATAGTGCGTGCCACGGCTCTCATCGCGCATCCTCGCAGGGATCGCCACGCACCGCCCCAGCAGCGCCAGGTTGCGCAACTCGGCCCGCTCGCGCAGGGAACCACGGGCATCAGCGAGGCGGCCCTGTGCCCCCTCGGCGGCTTGCAGCGCCATCGTGAGGCTCTCCTCCGTGCGCACCACCGAGGCGCCCTGCCACATCTTCCACGCCAGTTCATCGCGAATAGCCTGCGCGTCCTCGCTGCCGCTGCCGGAGACCAGTTCGTTGACGCCGGAGCGAGCGGCATCTGTGACCGCGTCGGCGTCGGCGGCATGCGTGAACGAAGCGGCAGAGGCACCTGCGCGGCGCCCGAAGACCTGCGCATCCGCGAGGGCGTTGCCGCCCGGCCGGTCCGCGCCATGCTGACCGCCCGCGTTCTCACCGGCGGCACAGAGGCCCTCGATGGCGGTTCGCGCCTGTTCGTCAATCCGCGCGCCGCCGTTGAAGTGCTGGATGGCCGGGGCGAACTCGATGGCCTCGCGGCGCAGGTCGAGCCCGCTCTTGAGCAGGTGCTCGAAGGGCACGCACGCGTCCTCTTCGATGACGCTGTCGGGCTGATGGACGAGGCTCATGTAAACGCCGCGGTGCTGCGTGCCGCGCCCCTCGCTGATCTCGGTGAAGACCGCGACATCAACCCACTTGCTGGCGTTGCGGATGGTGAAGGGGTACGAGACGCCCTTGATGAAGATCGCTTTGTCCATGTCCACGCCCTCGGGGATGTAGCGCGGGATGAACTCCTCATGCAGAACGTTCGTGATCTGCGGCTTGAGCCGCCAGAAGACGCCTGAGAGCGCGAAGTTGATCGGGTGGACGATGCTCGGGCCGATCTGTATGAACTCGAAGTTCACCAGCGGTGCGCCCGCACGCAGGGCCATCGCGTAGCCATCGCCGGTTGCACCACCGGGGAAGACGTTGATCGCGTAAAGCTCACCGGCGCCGCCTGCAGCGAGCACGACCGCGGGCGCCGTGACGCCGAAGGGCTGATCGTCGGTCATTGAGACGCCCCACGCGCCCTGCACGCGGCCGCCATCGGTCACGACGTCCACCATCATGGTGTTCGGGAGGAACTGCACGGAGCCGGGGCCGCGTTCGTTGATCTCCCGGCAGCGGTCCATGAGCACTGTAACGATGATCGGGCCTGTGTCTGCGCCACGGCCGCAGGCTCGGGGATAGCGCGCCCCGTCGCTGAGGATCTGCCGGAAGCCGCCGCTGTCATCACGGTCGAAGTTGCCGCCCCAGTCGTCAAGCTCCTGGAAGCGAGCGGGGGCCTCTTCGGCGATGGTGCGGGCGAGATCGGGGGTGCAGAGCAGCCCGCCCTTGACCATGATGTCGATCCAGTGTTCCTTCGGGCTGTCGGCGGGGTCGGCATGGCCGAAGGCGGCGCCGAAGGCCATCCAGTCGGAGGCGGCGGTGTAGGTGGTGCCACAGGCGCCGGGGACGCCCTTGGTGCTGACGATCACGCGTGCTCCGGCCTCAGCGGCCTCGACGGCGGCGCGCAGTCCGGCTCCGCCGCTGCCCACGACAAGCACGTCACACTCGTGCATCTGCATGGCGCATCCTCCCGTACGGTGTACAGGCAGCCGGGCTGCGCAGCCCGGCTGCCTGTCTGTACCTGAGCCGGTCCTCTGCGAGCGTCTACCAGCCGAGCAGGTCGAAGCACATCGGGCCGATCCCCATGCTGCCGGTCGGCTCCATGCGCGCCACGGCCTCGTTGTAGACGGACTCGAGGTAGACGTTGGTCTCGACATCCGTGCCACAGATCTTCTTGTCGCCGCCGCGGACCTTCTCCGGGGCCTGCGCGAAGAACTCGTAGCGCGCCTGCGAGCCGCAGACGAGGAACGCGGTGTTGATGTTCGTCTTGCCGATCAGGCCGCGGGCCACGCCGGCCGAACCGGTGCCACCATGCTGCGCGAACGGTGCGTAGATGCCGGTGGCCTCGATGATCCGGCGCTGCACGACCTCGAGCTTGCGCGTGTCGATCTCGTGCTTCTCATCGGCGACCGCGGCATGCTTCATGCCGATGTCATACGCGAGACCCTCCGCGCCGGTGTAGCTGACGAAGGCGGCGGCAAGCTCGGCGAAGGCGTCGAGTTCGGCGTCGCTGAGATGCTCGTAGGCCACGTCGTCGCCGCTCTGGCCGGTCTCGCCAAGCTCGGCCTCGAGCATCATGTCCATGTTGCCAAGACCCGTGCGGACGGCCTCGGAGATGTCGCGGGTGATGGCGAAGTCGAGCACCGGCGGGATACCCTCGGTGTCGATCATGCCCCACGCCGGCTTCATGATGTCAACGGTGCCCATGAAGTCGGAAACGAACTCCTTGTAGTCGTCGCTGGAGAGGTAGGCTTCGTACTTGCACGCCAGCTCGGGCGTGAGCTCCTCCACCTGGTCCTCGAGACCGGCGTCCTTGAGGTACTCCCACGCGGCCTCGACCTTGTCGCTGGTGCCGGTCGGGCATGCGCGCTGCTTGTACTCCTTGTCCTCCTTGAACTTCGGCACGGCGAAGTGGTCGAGAGAGACGGCGACGAGGTCGGCGCCGAAGACTTCCGCCTCGCCGGCGATCCAGTCGATGCTCGACTTCGCGCCGTAGAGCGCGGGGTTGCCGCGGTAGCCGATGCCCTCGGGCGCGAAGATCTTGCCCGGGAGGCCGCCGATCTTGGTGTTGGAGTTGTGCGAGAACTGGACGATGATCGGGGACTGATCGCCCAGCGCCGAGAGCATCACGAACGCCCTCGTCTGCCAGAAGTTGTTCGAGTTCGCGGCGAGTAGCGTGATCTGCTCGCCTGCTGGCTTGAGCTTCAGGTCCGCATCGAAGGGACTGAGGCCATCGAAAATCTTGCGCAATTCACGTCCGGTCAGAAGTGATCCCATCTTTGTCCACCCTCCTGGGGTTGGTTCGTGCTCAGGTTACTCAAAGCAAACCCGGAGACACGCGCGACTGGCGCAGCCTGAGCGCCGATAGCGCCCGGCTCCGCCCACCGCGTTCGTTTGTCGGCTATCAAAGCCGCGGCCCTCAGGCCACGGTAACATCCTCGCAGAGGTACACGTCCTGGATCGCGTTGAGCAGCTTCACGCCTTCGTTCATCGGCCGCTGGAAGGCCTTGCGCCCGGAGATCAGGCCCATGCCTCCGGCCCGCTTGTTGATGACCGCGGTGCGCACCGCCTGGGCGAGGTCGCTGTCGCCGCTGGAGCCACCGCCGGAGTTGATCAGCCCCACCCGGCCCATGTAGCAGTTGACGACCTGCCAGCGCGTCCATTCGATGGGGTTGTCCGGGATAAGCTCACCATTGTACAGCCGCTCGTCGGTGCGCCCGTAGGAGCTTTCGATCCCGAGCGCCTTGTAGCCGCCGTTGTTCTCCGGCTGCTTCTGCTTGACGATGTCCGCCTCGATCGTCACGCCCTGGTAGTTGGCCTGACCGGTCAGATCGGCGGAGAGATGGTAGTCTTTGTCGCGCTTGAACTCGCTGTTGCGCAGGTAGGTCCACAGCACGGTGAACATGCCCAGATCGTGCGCCTGCTCGAAGGCCGCCGAGACCTCCTGCATCTGCCGGTCGCTCTCGGGTGACCCGTAGTAGATCGTGGCCCCGATACCCGCCGCGCCAAGCTCCCAGCAGCGCTCGACGGAGCCGTAGAAGACCTGGTCGGCCTGGTTCGGATACTGCAGCAGCTCGCTGTGATTGAGCTTGACGATGAACGGGATGCGGTGGGCATACTTGCGGCTCACAGCTCCCAGTACCCCGAGCGTGGAGGCCACCGCATTGCAGCCGCCCTCGAGCGCAAGCTCGACGATCTTCTCAGGGTCGAAGTACTCCGGATTCGGCGCGAAGGCCGAGGCCGCGCTGTGCTCGATGCCCTGATCCACCGGGAGGATGGAGACGTAGCCGGTGCCGCGCAGCCGCCCGTTTCCCCAGACGCGCCTCAGGTTCGTGAGCACGCGCGTCGGCCGGTCCGTCACCATCAGCACACGTTCGGTGAAATCCGGTCCGGGCAGGTGAAGCCGCTCGCGCCGAACTCCCGAGCACTCATACTCCAGCAGGCCGCGGTCATCGCCAAGAAGCTCGGCAATCTGATCGGTTGTCATGGTGCGGGCCCCTTCCTGATCGTGCCAACCCCTGTACGCTCGTGGAGCGACCGTGAATTGTACCTTTTCGCCGCCGTAACGGGGAGACCTTCATCCCTCATTGAGGGGAATCCAGATCGCCCCACTCCATCGCCTCGAACCGCACTATCTCCCGCAGCACCTCGTAGCGGCGCCGCAGTTCACCGTTGCCGAGGCCGGTCAGGCCCGTAACGCTGAAGTCCTCCACGCAGGCGGAGGCGATGACCGTGCCGAAGGCCACCGCGCGGCGCAGTTCGCGACTGCAGCACTCGTTCCGCCGCGCGAGAAACCCGACCATACCGCCGGCGAAGCTGTCGCCGGCGCCCGTCGGGTCCACCACGTTCGGCAGCGGGTATGACGGAATGCTGAAGTAGTCGTCGCGCGATACCAGCGTGGCGCCGTACTCGCCCTTCTTGATTACCACGAACTCCGGGCCCATGTCCAGTACCATCTCCGCGGCCTGCGCCAGGTTCGGCGTGCCCGCCAACTGCCGCGCCTCGGCGTCATTGAGCAGCGCAAGATCTACCCGCGAGAGCACCTCAAGCAGCGCCTCCCGCTGTGTCTCGATCCACAGGTTCATCGTGTCACACATAACGAAGCAGGTATCATGAAGCTGCTCGACCACCGCAAGCTGAACCTGCGGCTGAATGTTGGCGAGGAAGCAGTACCTGCTGTCACAGTAGGCGTCGGGCAGGATCGGATCGAAGTCGGCGAAGACGTTCAGCTCTGTCGCGAGGGTCTCGCGGTCGCCGAGGTCGTAGCCGTACTCGCCCGCCCAGTAGAAAGAGCGGCCGCCGGGGATGCGGGTAACGCCTGCGAGATCCGCGCCGCGCTCGGACAGCAGGTCGAGCGCGTGCTGCGGGAAGTCATCGCCCACGACGCCGACCACCTGCGTCGCGGAGAGCAGGCTTGCCGCCATGGAGGCGTAAACCGCTGCACCACCGACCACGCGATCAACTTCGCCGAAGGGCGTCTTCACACTGTCGAGGGCCATCGAACCGACGATCACAACATCGCTCATGGCTGCATCAGTCCTGGGGGGAGTGTTAGCGCCCGTCGCCGGGTTCGGCTCCGGTCGCCACCGCCTGCGCCTGGGCGGGGCGCAACAGGGCGCGGATGGTCCAGACGAAGAGCTTCGGCAGGGCCGCGAGCCGTGGCAGGCGTCGCGGGTCCGCCGCCGTGCGGTAGAGCCACTCAAGGCCGCAGCGCTGCATCCACTCCGGCGCCCGCTTCACATGTCCGGCGATGACATCGAGCGTCCCGCCGACGCCCATGCAGACCGGCACCTGCAGCGTCTGCATGTGCCGCTTGATCCACTTCTCCTGCTTGGGAATACCCATCGCGACGAACAGGGCGGCCGGGCGCGCCTCGCGGACCGCCGCGACAATCGCCGGCTCCTCCTCCGGGCCGAAGTAGCCGTCGTGATGGTAGGCGACGCGCAGTCCCGGGTAGCGAGCCTCAAGCACCCTCGCCGCCTGCTCGGCTATTCCCGGCGCGGCGCCCAGCAGCGCGATCGGCTGCTCGAGGCGCCCGCAGATCTCGCACAGTTGCTGCATCATGTCGCAGCCGGGAACGCGCCCGACCACGGGGAAGTCCAGCAGCCGCGCGCAGAGTACCACGCCCTGCCCGTCCATGGTGGCGAGATCGGCTTCGTTGATGATCGTCCGAAGCTCCTCGTCCTCCTGAGCGCGCACGACGGCCGAGGTGTCGCTGGTGACGATCATGTGCGGCCCACCGTCGCGGATGAACTCCTCCGCGCGTTGCAGGGCCTCCTGCATGCTCAGCGGATGGAGGCGGACGTTGAACATCTCCACCACGAGCGGATCGCCGGTCACCTCCGCCGGCTTCTCGCGGTTCATCATCCGCAGGGCCACGAAGCCCACGAACGGACCGATTGCGAGGCCCGCAAGCAGCACCAGCAGCTTCAGCCATGGCGGCTGCGGGATAAGCTGCACCATCACCAGACCCAGCAGGCTCATGTAGATCGTCATGCCCATCAGGACGGTGAATACCTGGCGCGCCGAGTAGCCGCGTTCGAGCAGAACCTCGTGGAGATGGTAGCGGCGCTCGCCGATGCGCATCCCGCGCCACGCGGATACGTAGGTGTAGGTGGCGCCAAAGAGCGGGACGCTGATGAGCAGGATCGGCAGCAGGGCCGCGATGGCGGCCGCGTGCTTCAGGGCGCCGACGACAGCAAGGGCGCCGATGAGAAAGCCGATCGCCTGGCTGCTGGGATATGCCGGGAGCGCCGACACCTGCCCCCAGCGCGGCAGTTGGGCCAGCGACACCGCCGCGACTATCAGCGCCAGCGACTTCGCGGCCGGCCCGGTGGCCCACGGTACCATCAGGCAGATCAGGTAGAAGGTGATGCCCGTGATGCCCGCGACGCCGAAGGAGACGCTGGGGATAGCGCCCGCGCGGCCGAAGAGCACCGCGCAGAGCAGAAGCCATCCCGCCGTGACGGGGAAGGATAGCCAGCCGAGGCTGAAGGTCAGACTCGTCAGAGGCACTCGCACGGTCTCGATGCTGACGCCGTACATGAACAGAAAGCCAGCGGCGACGAGCACCAGCACAACGCGCAGGCTGCGCGCCATGTCAAGCACCGCGCTCAGGCCGGCGAGCACGTACAGGGCCAGCGCCGCCAGCACCGGCACGAGCACCGTCAGCGGCGCGCGCAGTACCAGCAGCGTTATCACCGGGACAAACAGAAGCAGCCCCCGCCCGTCGAATATCGGGGGATCGTGCTCCTGCGCACCGGCGAGTGCGGCTCTCAGCACGGCAGCAAGAATCGCTGTGCCGGCGAAGATCGTCAGGAAGAGCAGCGCGTCCTCGATCAGCATGGCGACTGCGTCCTCAGGTCCCCTGCCTCCAGCTTGTCAGGTATTCCTTCTGCTCCTGCGTCAGTGTGTCAATCTCCACGCCCATCGCGGCGAGCTTCAGCTCGGCCACATGGGCGTCAATCTGCTCCGGAACCGTATGTACGTCGAGCGCGAGCCTCGGGCGACCGGCGATGAACTCCGAACAGAGCGCCTGGTTGGCGAAGCTCATGTCCATGACGGACGCGGGATGCCCCTCCGCGGCCGCGAGATTCACCAGTCGCCCTTCGCCCAGCACATTGATCCGGCGGCCGTCGGGAAGCTCGTACTGCTGCAGCGACGGCCGGATCGTGCGCACCGAAGTGGCCTTCGCCTGCAGGTCTCTCAGCGTGATCTCGACGTCGAAGTGCCCGGAGTTGCACAGGATAGCGCCATCCTTCATCCGCTCCATGTGCTCGCCGCGGATCACCGCTGTGTCGCCCGTGACTGTGACGAATACATCGCCCTGCTCCGCCGCGCGCGCGATGGACATCACTTCATAGCCCTCCATGACGGCCTCAAGCGCCCGCAGCGGGTCCACCTCGCACACCGTGACCCTCGCGCCCATGCCGTGGGCGCGCATGGCAACGCCCCGGCCACACATGCCAAAGCCGCATACCACAACGTTGCGGCCGGCCAGCAGGATGTTCGTCGCGCGAATGATACCGTCAATGGTGCTCTGACCGGTGCCGAAGCGGTTGTCGAAGAGGTGCTTGGTCATGGCGTCATTGACCGCCACGATCGGGTAGCGCAGTTCCTGCGTCGCCGCCATGCTCCGTAGTCTGATAACGCCCGTGGTGGTCTCCTCGGTTCCTCCGATGATATGCTCCACCAGGTCGGTGCGCTCGGAGTGAATCGTGGAGACGAGGTCGGCGCCATCGTCCATGGTGATGGTCGGCTTCATGTCCAGCGCCGCGTTGAGGTGCGCGTAGTAGGTGTCGCGATCCTCGCCGCGGACGGCGTAGACCGGAATGTCGAAGTCATGCACCAGCGATGCGGCTGTCTCATCCTGCGTGCTCAGCGGATTGCTGGCGCAGAGGGCCACCTCGGCCCCTCCGGCGGCCAGTGTGCGCATGAGATTCGCCGTCTCTGTGGTGACATGCAGGCAGGCGGCAAGCCGCTGTCCCTCCAGCGGGCGCTCCTGCGCGAAACGCTCCTTGATCTGCCGCAGAACCGGCATCTGTTGCTCGGCCCACTCGATGCGAAGCTTCCCCGCGGGCGCAAGTGAGGCATCTGCTATATCCGCTGCCACTGTCATTGTGAACTCCCTTTCATCGTCGGCCGCCATACCTGCAGCCCATCGTGGTCGAAATTAAAGTCGATGCAGTGTCCGCCCAGATCCTTCACATTACGCCGCACCACATGCTCCCGGTCCGGCTCGCACAGCAAGACGATGCAGCCACCACCACCCGCGCCGCATGCCTTGCCGCCGAGCAGCCCCGCGGGAGCGGCGATCGAGAAGAGGGCCTCGATCTTCGGCGTCGTCATATCCTCGTAAAGCCGCTTCTGATTCTCCCAGTTGAAGCTGAGCACTTCGCCCACGCGCGCAAGATCCTCGGCGATGATGGCCTCCCGCATCATCAGGCCAGCCTCGCGGAGGTTCATCAGCGGCTCGGTCATCGTGCTCTCATGGCGCAGATACGCGCTCATGACTCTGCTGATAATGTCGCCCGAGAGCCGGGACTTACCCGTGTAGACCAGCAGCAGCGACTTCTCCAGCTCGAGCAGAAAGTCGTGCGAGGGCCGCAACTGCTCCACCGTGACCGCGGGGTCCTCGAAGGTCATGAAGGAGAGGCCCCCACCGGCCGCTGCGTACTGGTCCTGCTTGCCGCCATCTATCCCTAGCTCATCGGTCTCGAGGATGTTGGCGAGAGCGGAGATCTCCGGCCGCGACATCTTCCCACCCAGCATTGCATCGAGCAGCCCTACGAGAGCCACGCCCATGGAAGCACTCGATCCGGTCCCAGAACCAGGTGGCGCCTCGCAGCGGGTGATAAGGTGGCCGCCGAACTGCAGGTCCATGCGTCTGACCGCGGCCTTCAGCAGGTCCAGCGAACCATTATACTCAAGCTCGCGAATGGTCCGCGCCTGAATGTACTGATCGTAGTCCGCCGACTCGAGCACGAACTCGCCGGTGTCGTTGGGGATCAGCGTGGCGTATGAGTAGCGCGTGATGGTTACGTTGACGACGGCGCCCCCGGCCTCCGCACTGAAGGGAGGCACGTCGCTCCATCCGCCCGCCAGATCGATGCGCACGGGCGCTCGCGCACGTCGCGCGCCCTCAAGGTCCCCACTCATGCCATGGATTCTCCCGCTCCGGAACCGCCTGGCGCGTCGCCACCATCCCATTCGTGGCACAGCAGCGCCACATACTCGCGCACCGCGTCACGCCAATGACGCAGCGGCGAGATGCCGAGCTCTCCGGTGCGCTCGCTCTCAAGCACGGCGTTCAGCGGCCGCCGCGTCGGGCTGACCCAGTCCGCGCTGGCTATGCCGCTGATCTGGCTACCGTCGAGGCCGGCATACTCCAGCGCCGTCTGGGCCAGTTCGAGTCGGCTGCAGACTCCGGTGTTTGTCATATGCACAATGCCGGTGGCATCGGTCTCGATAAGGCGCCAGATGCCGTGGGCGAGATCGGGCGTGTAGCTAGGGTGGCCGCGCTCATCGTCAACCACCCGCAAGCTCTTCCCGCCGCGCGCGGCCGACAGGATCGAGCGGATGAAGTTGCGCCCGCCCGGCCCGTACAGCCACTGTGTGCGCACGATAACGCTGTCCTCTACCGCGGCCGCCTCGCGCTCGCCAAGGAGCTTGCTCTCGCCGTAGGCGTTGATGGGCGAGGGTTCGTCCGATTCGGTGTAGGGACTGTCCGAGGCCCCATCGAAGACGTAATCGGTGCTGATGTACACGAGCCGGGCGCCCAGTTGAGCGGCCACGGCGGCGACGTTGCGCGTGGCAAGCACATTGCCACGCCACGCCGCGTTCGGGTCGCAGGTGGCGCCGTCCACGTCGGTATACGCGGCACAGTGGATGATGACGTCGGCCCGCACCGCTTCCAGCGCGGTGCGCGCCTGCTCCGCAACGCTCAGGTCCGCATCGGCCCGCGTCAATCCGGCCACCGCGGCCCATGTCGGCGCGTATCGGCAGACGTCCTGACCAAGCATGCCAGCGGCCCCGGTGACGGCTGCCGTCGCCGATCCTGTCCGCTTCATACAGGCATCAGGATAGCAGTTTGACCACCCGATGTCAACGAAACGCAGCGCCGCATCGGCGGCGTCACGGCAGGCGTGATAATGACGCCTCGCCCGCACTACGTCCCTCTACGCGCGGCAACTGCGTTGAGTTCGAGGGGGTCGTGTGGTATACTGGTGACAACACCTTAAGGACACTTCTATGCTGTTGCAGCGAGGGCCATGGCGACTACACAGATCGAGCATCTTGACGCCATTGTAAGCCGCGTCTCGGGCTACTGGTCCGAGGATGATATCGCGCGGCTGGAGGCGGCCTATCGCTTCGCTGCCGAGGCCCACGAGCATTGCCCGCCACGTCATACCGGACACCCGTACATCACCCACCCGGTCGCTGTCGCGGAGATCCTCACCGAGATCGAAGGCGACCCCGCCACGGTCATCGCGGGCCTCCTCCACGATGTAGTCGAAGACACAGATGTCACCATCGAGGATATTGAGGACAGATTCGGCGAAACCATAGCGAAGCTCGTTGATGGCGTGACCAAGCTCACCCGAATCAGCTTCCAGACGCGCCAGGAGCAGCAGGCCGGCAACCTCCGCAAGATGTTCCTCGCGATGGCACAGGACATCCGCGTGATCCTCATCAAGCTCGCGGACCGCCTGCACAACATGCGCACGCTCTACGCGGTGCCCGAGGAGAAGCAGGTCGCGACGGCGCAGGAGAGCCTGCAGATCTTCGCCCCCCTCGCCCACCGTCTCGGCATCTGGCGCTTCAAGTGGGAGCTTGAGGACCTCTCCTACCGCTACCTCGAATCCGAGAAGTACTATCACATAGCGCAACTGCTCGGGACCGGCCGCAAGGAGCGGGAGCAGAAGATCGAGGCGGTGCGCACGGCGGTCAGGGGAAGGCTTGAGCAAGCGGGCATTCATGCTACCGTTCAGGGACGCGCCAAGCACATCTACTCCATCGCTCAGAAGATGGAGCGACACGATGTGAGCTTCGATCAGATCGCCGACCTGGCTGCAATCCGGATCATCACGGATTCTGTCTCCGACTGCTATGCGGCGCTGGGGCTTATCCATGAGCTGTGGATCCCGATCCAGGGCATGTTCACCGACTACATCGCCAAGCCCAAGACCAACAAGTACCAGTCGCTGCACACCAAGGTCATCGGGCCGGATAAGCAGCCACTGGAGGTGCAGTTGCGCACCTGGGACATGCACCGCATCGCGGAGTATGGAGTCGCCGCTCACTGGCGCTATAAGGAGGGCGGCGACGATGCGCCTTCCGACAAACAGATCTCGCTGCTGCGCCAGGTAATTGAGCTTGAGACCGACCTGACCGAAAGCCACGAGTTCCTCGAACTGCTGCAGATGGACCTGTTCAACGACCAGGTCTTCGTCTTCACGCCCGATGGCGACGTGATTGACCTCCCCGCCGGCGCCGGACCGATCGACTTCGCCTATCGCATCCACACCGAGATCGGCCATCATACCGTGGGCGCGCGCGTCAATGGCAGACAGGTGCCGCTGGACTATGAGCTGCACAACGGCGATATCGCCGAGATCGTCACAGCTCCGTCCGCGGAACCGAGCCGGGACTGGCTCGAGCTTGTGAGGAGTTCCCGCGCGAAGGCCAAGATACGCCACCATCTGCGGGCGAAGATGCACGCGGAGAATGTCGCGGCCGGCCGCGATGCGCTCAAGCGGGCGGTTGAGCAGCTTCCGCCGAACCTCCGCCAGCAGGTGGACATCGAAAACCTCGACTCGCTGCTCGAGACTTTCGGCTTCCGCGAGAGCGACGATCTGCTGGCGGCGGTCGGCTACGGAGATGTCGAGGCCAGCACTGTGGTGCGAGACCTCGCCGCCGAAGCCGGGCAGCCGGTTACGCTCGCCGAAGAGGTGCAGAAGGTACTCTCCGAGTCTGGTGCGGGCAAGGTCCGTCCCGGCACGACTCCCGCGATCGTGGTGAACGGACTCAACGGGTTCCAGTGCCGCCGCTCGCGCTGCTGTTCGCCTCTTCCCGGTGATGAGATCGTAGGCTACGTCACCCGCGGCAAGGGCCTCACGATCCATCGCAGCGACTGCAAGAACCTGCGCTATCACGCGGAGAACGAGCCGGATCGCGTGGTCACCCTCAGTTGGTCGCAGGAGGCAAGCCAGACCGCCTACGAGCATGAGATAGAGATTGTGGCGGTGGACCGGGTGGGGCTGTTTTCGCACATCGCGGCGGTGGTGGCCGAGTGCGGCATCAACATCACCTCCGCGAATGCCTCGACGACCGAAGCGGGACTCGCGCGGCTCGATCTGCGGCTCGACATCAGGCGCCGGCAGGACCTGGAGCATGTGCTCAACCGTCTCCGGGCGCTGATTGATGTCATCAGCGTCAGGCATCTATCCCTCGCGACCTGAGCCCGAAGTGATTCAGGGCGCAACTTTCCCGGTTCGCCCCCCTCTAACTGCCTGATATCTGACTGCATTGCGCCGCTTCGGCGCCATACCCGGACCTGAGGTGTTCCGCCCGTGGATATTCCTCTAGTAGACCTTCAGCTTCAGTACCGCCAGATCCGTGAAGAGGTACTCACCGCATTCGACGAGGCGCTCACTTCCATGCATCTGGCGCTGGGGCCCAATGTGCAGGAATTCGAGCGCGAGTGGTGCGAGTTCTCGCGGGTTCGCCATACTATCGGTGTAGCGAGTGGCACCGACGCGCTGCAACTGCTCCTGCACGCGTGGGGCATCGGGCCAGGAGATGAGGTAATCGCACCCTCATTCACCTTCATCGCCACAATCGAGGCGATTATGCTCCTCGGCGCGACCCCCGTGCTCGCCGACGTAGACCCCGAGACACTCTGCATCGATCCGGCCGACGTTGCAAGCAAGATCACCTCCCGCACCCGCGCGATCATCCCCGTGCACATCTACGGGCATCCGGCGGATATGGATGCACTCAAGGGTGTTGTGGCCGGCCGCGAGATCCGGCTGCTTGAGGACGCCGCACAGGCTCACGGCGCTCTCTACCGTGGGACACCGGTCGGCAGCCTCGGCGACGGTGCGGCATTCAGCTTCTATCCGAGCAAGAACCTCGCCGCCTACGGGGAGGGTGGAGCGATCACGGTGGAGGATGACGAGGTTGACACCACCGTCCGGGCGCTGCGGGTCCACGGGAGCCTGGAGAGGTACGTGCATCGAATGATCGGCTACAACAGTCGGCTCGACGAGCTTCAGGCGGCTGTGCTGCGGATCAAGCTGCGCCGGCTGGCGGCGTGGAATGACGCTCGGAGGGTCCACGCAGCGCGCTATAACGCTCAGCTTGCCGGTCTGCCGGACGTGGTGCTGCCGGTGGAGAAGCAGTGGGCGCGCGGTGTCTACCATGTCTACACGATCCGCAGCGCCCGCCGGGATGAACTGGCCGCAGCGCTGGGAGAGCAGGGGGTCGGCCACGCCATCCACTATCGCATCCCCTGCCACCTGCAGGATGCGCTGAGCGATCTCGGCTATCCACGCGGTTCACTGCCCGAGACCGAGCGCGCCGCAAATGAGGTGCTCTCGCTGCCGATGTATCCGGAGCTGACAAACGAGCAGATAGACCGCGTCTGCGAGGTTGTAACGCGGACATTGAGTTGACGCGGCGGCGGGGCGGCTGCCTCTGCCGTACCTTGTCATAACTTGACCATGCGTGCCGCTTCCCTTATAATCAACACCACACTCAACGTGTGTTGGTTCCTGTTGTGACCGCGCCGTCCCGGGGCGGGAAGCACTGAAGGACGACGAATGGCGTCTCGACATCATCCAATCGATCGTGTCGGACTGTTGCCAGCGCTCGGTAGCGTGGAGGCTAACTGCCGATCTTCGCTGCCGGCACCCCCCCAACACTCCTGAAAGGGGTCGTCTGATGTCGAATGAGGAGCGGACTGACGAAATGAGTGAAGAGACCCGGGACGAGAGTAAGGAAGAAACCGAAGAGACGGACGATTACAGCTACGACACCAATCGTTCGGGCTCCGGCGGAGGCAGCAGCGCGGGGATCTGGGTGATCATCATCCTGGTGGTCATCGCATTGATCGGCCTGGCGTGGTACCAGTGGGACCGCAGCGTGGCGCAAAAGCGCGCTGAGGAAGCGGCTGCGAGGGAGCAGATCCGCGAGACCCAGCTTCGTGGCGTGGCGCAGGACGTTCCTGACGCCGAGGCGGCGCTCGAGCGCGGCGACATGGATGCCATGATCGACAGCCTCCGTCAGATGGACCAGAAGCTGCAGATCATCGCGACGGCCGCGAATCAGGCCGGCGACTCCGAGGCGGCGCAGCGGATCAGCGCCCAGCGCGCGGTAGTCAAAGGCTCGATCGACGACCTTGCGCCTCTATATGACCAACTGAAGGCGCAGCAGGCGGAACTGCAGCAGCGCGCGCAGGAACGCCTGCAGGCGATCCGCGGCGAGTTTGGCGTTGCGGGCCCGACCGACGAGCCCATGGGCGAAGGCGAGGACAGCGCTGCCGAGCCGGCCGGCGAAGGCGAGGACGACGTGGCCCCGCCGCCGGCGGAGGAGATGGCTCCGGAGGATGCGGAGACCGCTCCCGAGGCGGTTGACGCGGCGCCTCCAGTCGGGGACGAGACCGCCCCCGGCGCCGAGGAGCCTGTGGAGGATGCGGCTCCCGCCGAGCCTGTGCCCGCAACCTAGGTGGTCCTGAGATAATGCCGCTATACAACAGGCGCGGCAGCCTGCCAGCTTGCAGCGCCGCGCCTGTTGAGTGTGGTTGAGGTTTCGACCGGCACCGCCTGCTGGAGCAGGCAGGGTGTCGGTGTTTGTGGTTCCTGACAAGATCCTGACACGGCCGCAGCAGTGTGCCGAACCAGTCATCCCCCGAGGGTAGGCTACAGATGAGCGCAGCGAGCAAGAAGGCCGCAGCATTAATCTCCAAGCTCCGCGCCAAGAGCTCCGCCTCCCGTGATGGTGTCCTCGAAGAACTGGCGGAACTTGGCCCGAGCGCGGTACAGCCACTGATGGACGCACTCGATCATAAGGACTACAAGGTCCGCATGGCTGTCGCGGAGGCTTTGGGCAGTCTCGGCGATGAGCGCGCCATTCCCCCGCTGATTGAGGCGCTGAGCGATTCGAGCAAGAACACGCAGGAGGCCGCCGCCGGCGCACTGGCGCAGATCGGCGGTTCGGCGGTGCCCGCGCTCCTCGACGCATTGATCGGCAGCGATCAGGCCGCCCGCAAATGGGCGGCCGAGGCGCTCGGCAGCATCGGCGACACCTCCGTGGCCCAGGAGCTCATGAAGCGGCTCAATGACCCCAACATTGAGGTGCAGCGGGCGGCGGTGACGGCGCTGGGCGACCTGCGCAGCAAGCGCGCCATCGATCCGCTGATCGAGGTGCTGCGCGACGACAACGTGGACCTCGCCAAGGCCGCGGCAGATGCGCTGGGCAAGATCCGCAGCGAGGTGGCGATCGAGCCGCTGATCGAGGCGCTGGCGTCGCCGAGCATGGACGTGCGCAAGTCGGCGGCCAATTCGCTGCAGCGGGTGGGCAAGGCCGCGGTGCCGAGCCTCATCGAGGCGGTGCGCGGCGGCGACCCGCTGCTCAGGCGCTGGGGCGTCGAGGTGATGGGCGAGATCGCCGATGAGCGTGCCCTCGAACTGCTGGTTGAGTCGCTGGACGATCACGATGAGCGCGTGGTGCGCTACGCGGCGGTGGCGCTCGGCCGGCTGGGCAAGGACTCCAGCATCAAGTACCTCGAGCCGCTGCTAAAACACGAGAACAAAGACATCCGCTATGCGGCGGTGGAGGGCCTCTCGGGCACCTGCAGCTACAGGGCGGTGGATGCGGTTGCGGGGGCTCTGAGGGACCCCGACTGGGTAGTGCGGATGACGGCGGCGGTCGGGTTGGGCGAGATAGCTTCACGCACCTGCGTCGAACCGCTGCTGGAGGCGCTTGAGGACGAGGAGTGGAGTGTGCGGCGTCATGCGGCCCTGTCCCTTGGCCGGGTCGGGATCAAGAAGCGCGCCGTTGAGGCGCTGGCGGAGTTGCTCCACGACCCGAAGGAACTCGTGCGCAGCGCGGCCGCACAGGCGCTGGGCGAACTCGGCGATGAAGAGATGATCGAGCACATTGAGAAGCTGCTCGATGATGACGACCCGAAGGTTGTCGCCGCCGCCGAGGAAGCCCTCATGAGGCTGGGCGTGGAGTTCGACTGAGAGGCGCGTCGTGAGCCAGCCTCCGCAGGGCCCGATCTTCGGGCCCTGTTTCATGTACGGCTGCCCAACCGTGCCGGTGGTCACCTTGCCTTTTGGGGGAGCGTACCGTATAATCGCCGACGGTGCCACAGAGACATTCGGCGGCCCGTATTTTGACCTCCGGCCTGCGCCGGGGATCTGCCAGAAGGGGCTGATTCACCTTGCGGCGTCTGCTTGCGATCTGCAGTGGGATGGCGCTCTTGATGCTCATTGGTTGCCAGACCATGTCCCCCACCGGCTCACCGCTTTCCCCCACCGGAACGGCGGACGGGGAAGAGACTGCTGCGCTGACTGAACAGGAGCGCCAGGAGCTTGTCCGGGAGACCCTGAAGGAACTCGGGCTCGATGACATTCAGACCCTGAAGACGAAGATTGACCGCCTGGAGGCCCAGGAGCGCGCGAAGGCAGGTCCTCCGGCGCTGGCGAAGGATATGTGGCCGACCAAGCGTGTGCTCAGCGATGCGATTCAGGCCGCGCGCACGCAGAAGGCCACGGAGGTGGGCGCCGCACTCGAGCGCCTCGAGCCGCTGGTCGCGACTGTAACCGCCGATCTGCCGGCGAACATGATCTCCGTGCATTGCGAGCGCGCCCTCGCCTACCTCAGCAGCAATGAACTCAACGAGGCCGCCGAGGAGCTGGCGCAGGCGTATGACGTGGCGCATGAGTCGAAGTTCGCGACGCTGGTTCCGGCGGGCGTAGAGGACATGATCCAGACCAACGCGCGCAGTCAGGTTGCCGCCGCACGGCCGCAGGAGGCTGCAACGGTAGTCCAGACGGTGCTGCAGAAGTGTCGCGCACATGAGAGCATGGCCACGATGAAGCGCATCGCACAGGGCGTTGTGGGTGCGCGTGAGGCGCTCGACCGGGGCGCGTGGCCGGTTGTCGAGGCGGAGCTTTTCGAGGTACATCGCGAGTTGACCGACTTTGATTCGCGTTTGCAGACTGAGCGCTGGCTGCTCGATGAGGACGAAGCAACCGCCACAGGCTCCGCTACAGCAGGCGCGGCGGCGCCAGAGACGCCGACTAACGCCGAGGGTGCCACCGAGGGAGCGGCCGCTCCCACCGGCGAGGCCGCCGCAGGAGCCGAGACGCCTCAGAATGCCGGCGGCGCCACAGGACCGGCTGCCACGCCCGCTCCGGGTGCCGGCACCGCTCCTCAGCCCACGCGCTGAGGGCGTCTGATGGAAATCAGCAAGCTGCAGGCAACGGCCTCGTAACGGGCCGTTGCCTGTCTTCATAGTTCGACCCGTTACTGCCTCAGATCACAGCGATGCCTGACGCACTGGATTACAGGAATGGCTGATGTGCGATGAGCAATCAGACCCCCGAGTTCGTACACCTGCACGTGCATAGCGAGTACAGCCTCCTCGATGGTGCGATCGCCCTGTCGAAGCTGCCCGAGCGTGTGCATGAGCTTGGGATGCAGTCGGTCGCTTTGACCGACCACGGGGTCATGTACGGCGCCATCGACTTCTACAAGGGCTGCAAGGAGGCGGGTGTCAAGCCGATCATCGGCTGCGAGGTCTACGTCGCCCCGCGCACACGCTTCGATAAGGAAAACCGCGATCGTTCGGCCTACCACCTCGTGCTGCTGGCGGAGAATGATGAGGGCTACCGCAACCTTGTCGCGCTCGCGTCCCGCGCATCGCTGGAGGGCTTCTACTACAACCCGCGCGTGGACCGCGAACTGCTCGCCGAATACAGCGACGGGCTGATCTGCCTCACCGCCTGCCCGCAGGGGGAGCTTGCCAAGCTGCTGGCGGGAGACGACGAGGAGGGCGCGCGGCAGTTCGTGGACCACTACCGCGCGATTTTCGGCGAGGACAACTTCTTCATCGAGATACAGGACCACGACCTGCAGATCGAGCGCGAGGTGACGCCGCAGATACTGCGCGTCGCGCGAGAGATGAATGTGCCGCTGGTGGCCACCAATGACGTCCACTACCTCAACCGGGACGATCACCGCTACCATGACGTGCTCATGTGCATCGGCACCAACTCCTGCGTCAGCGACGAAGAGCGGCTGCGGATGGATACCGAGGAGTTCCACCTGCGCTCGGTCGAGGAGATGGCGGAGCGCTTCTACGACCATCCTGAGGCGCTGAGCAACACGGTGGCGATCGCGGAGCGCTGCAATGTCGAACTGGAGCTTGGTACGCTGCGGCTGCCGCGCTTCGACGTGCCGGAGGGGCACACGCTCGACAGCTTCCTGCGCGAACGCTGCATGGAGGGCATCCGCACGCGCTTTGACTGCGCGCCGGGCGATGAGCCGGCGGAGGTTCTTGAGCGGCTTGACTACGAGCTTGATGTGATCCGGCAGAAGAACTACTCCGGGTACTTCCTGATCGTCGCGGACCTGTGCAATGAGGGGCAGCGGCGAGGCATGCTCATCGGACCGGGCCGAGGCTCAGCGACAGGTTCGATGGTCGGTTATGCACTCGGCATCACCCAGCTTGACCCGATCAAGTACGGGCTGATCTTCGAGCGCATGCTCAACCCCGATCGCGAGAGCCCGCCGGACATCGACCTCGACTTTCCTGATGACCGCCGGCAGGAGATCATCGAGTACTGCAAGGAGAAGTGGGGCGAGGATCACGTCGCGCAGGTGATCACCTTCAATACTCTCGGCTCACGGGCGGCCATCCGCGACGTGGGGAGGGCGCTGGGGGTGCCGCTTGAGCGCGTGGATACCCTGGCGAAGCTCGTGCCTCCGGGGACCACGATCCCGAAGGCGCGCGAGACTGCGCGTGAGCTCGTCGCGCTGATCGAGCAGGACCCGGAGCTTGCGGAGGTGCTCGAGACAGCGGAGCATCTTGAGGGCCTTGCGCGGCACTGCTCGGTGCACGCGGCGGCGGTGGTTGTCTCCGATGAGCCGCTGATGCAGAAGGTGCCGCTCAAGCGGGATCAGGACGAAACGATGCCGGTCACGCAGTACTCGATGAAGCCGGTCGAGGATGTCGGGCTGGTGAAGATCGACTTCCTGGGGCTCAAGACCCTGCAGGTGGTCGCGCGGACGATTGAGATGGTCCGCAGGCGTCACGGCGTGGAGATTGACCCACTGACGATGGCGCTGGATGACGAGAAGACGTACGAGATGCTCGGGCGCGGGGAGACGGACGGCGTCTTCCAGCTTGAAAGCGAGGGCATGCGCCGGATCCTGCGGCAGCTCAAGCCGAACAAGTTCGAGCACATCATTCAGATGATCGCTCTGTATCGTCCGGGGCCGATGCAGCACGCGGACGCGCTTTGCGAGCGGCGGCATGGCGGCGAGGTGACGTATAAGCACCCGAGCATGGAGCCGATCCTGGAGGAGACCTACGGGATCATCCTCTATCAGGAGCAGGTGATGCGGACGGCCAGCGAGCTTGCGGGCTTCACGATGCCGCAAGCGGAACTGATCATGCGCGCGATGGCCAAGAAGAACGAAGCGCAGATGCAGAAGATGAAGCCGACCTTCATCGAAGGCTGCGTGGAGCGTGGGATCGAGCGGCCGATCGCCGAGGCCATCTTCCAGGACATGGAGACGTTCTCGAACTACGGCTTCAACAAGTCGCACTCCACCGGCTACGGGCTGGTTGTTTACTGGACGGCCTTCCTGAAGGCGAACTACCCGGCAGAGTACATGGCCTCGCACCTGACGTCGGTGATGGACTCGGCCGATGACGTCGCGAAGTACGTCTCCGCCTGCCAGGGGATGGGGATGGGGGTAAAGCCGCCATCGGTGAATGCCTCGAACGCTGACTTCAGCGTGAATAACGAGGGCGAGATCGTCTACGGGCTCTGCGCGATCAAGAACCTCGGGCATAACACCGCGGAGGCGATTCAACGCGAGCGCGAGGAGAACGGTCCTTACACGAGCCTGCTTGACTTCTGCAGCCGCCTGTCCTCGAAGGATGTGCAACTTTCGGCGCTGCAGCTCCTGATCCAGGCCTGTGGCTTCGACGAGTTCGGCGAGCGGGCGGCGCTGCTGGCGGCTGCCCCGGCGGCTCATGCAGCCGGGCAGAAGAGGCAGGCGGACATCGCGATCGGACAGAACTCGCTCTTCGGCGGCGATGACGGGGGTGCGGAGCTTGATGACTTCGTGCTGCCCGACGTCGAGCCGATGCCGGACCAGGAGAAGCTGGCGCTGGAGAAGGAACTGCTCGGGGTCTGGGTGAGTGAGAACCCGCTGCTTAAGGCGCGTGAGAAGCTGGAGCGCTGCACGACCGCGAAGCTGGGCGAGCTGACGGAGTACCCGGACAAGCAGGAGCTCGTGGTCGGTGGGATGATCCGCAACGTGAAGCCCTACACGACCAAGCGCGGGGACATGATGTGCTTCTTCACGCTTGCGGACATGGAGAACGAGGTCGAGGTCACAGTCTTCCCGAACCTCTTCGCGGAGCGGGTGGAGATCATCGAGAACGACCGCATCGTGATCGTGACGGCGAAGCTTGAGATGCGGACGATCACCGGTGCGGGCGGCGAGGAGATCGAGCAGGCGAAGCTGCTGGCGCACCGGATCACTCCCATCGAGACGGCGACCCGAACGTCAGAGAAGAGGCTGCAGGAGGCGGATGTTGCGCGCCGGCGCAAGGAGGAGCAGCGGAAGGAGAAGCACCTGCGGGAGCATCCGCCGAGGGTGATCCTGCGAGTGGCGCCCCAATGCGACTGCGGCCGCATGATTGACGAATTGCGGCAGGCGATCTACGAGCACCCGGGGGCGCTTGGAGTCGCGCTGCAGGTACCCGGGCCCAACGGCGATCGCGTGGTAGAGCTTGGCGATGGATACTGCGTGGATGCGGGAAGCTTCCGCGAGGGGCTTGAGGGCCGCCCGTGGGTGCAGTCAATGGACGTCGCGCGCATCTGAGAGGACGGAAGCGGGAGGTGCATGACGCTGTCAGAGTTGATTGGCATAGTAGACGGGCGGGCCGACCTGGGGCTGTGCCTCGCTGAGTTGAGCGACCGGCGGCTCAGGCGCCAGCCCGCACACATCGAGCAGGCGGCGCGGGAGATCGTCGAGCGCGTGATTGCCGAGGGCGACGCCGCCGTGGTGGAATACACCCGGCGCTTCGACTGCCCGACCTTCGACCTGAGCCAGCTTGTCGTGGGGCCTGAGGAGATGCAGGCGGCTTACGATGAGGCGCCCGCCGAGTGGGTGCGGGCATTCCGCCGCGCCCGAGAAAACGTCCTGGCCTACCACGAGCGGCAGATGCCGCGCTCGTGGCTGGAGGGCTTCGACGGCATGCTGATGGGCGAGCGCGTCCGGCCGGTGGAATCGACCGGCGTGCATGTGCCCGGCTTCAGCGCGCCGCTCTTCGCGACGGTGGCGATGGCCGTGGAGCCTGCAAAGGCCGCGGGCGTCGAGCGGATCTGCATCGCCACGCCGCCGCGGAAAGATGGGACGATCCACCCGCTGGTGCTGGTCGCCGCGGCGGAGTGCGGCGTGAACGAAGTCTACCGCATGGCCGGGGCGCAGGCGATTGCCGCGCTGGCCTACGGCACCGACACGGTGGAGCCGGTGGCTGTGATTGTCGGCCCGGGGAACCCCTACGTGACGGCGGCAAAGCGGATCGTCTACGGACAGGTGGGGATTGACAACCTCGCCGGGCCGAGCGAGTCAATGATTATTGCCGACGCCCACGCCGATCCGGCATGGGTGGCGGCGGACCTGCTGGCGCAGGCCGAGCACACCGGCGACAACACGGTGGTGCTGGCGACGGACTCGCCGAGTCTCGCGGAGGCGGTGGAGGTGGCGGTCCGGTCGCAGACCCAGCGGCTGCAACGCTCGGAGCTTGTGCGGCAGTCTCTCAATGAGCACGGCCTGATCGCGCTCGTGGCGGACATGGCCGCCGCGGCCCAGCTTGCAAACGAACTGGCGCCGGAGCACCTGCAGCTTTCCGTGCGAGACCCGCTGGGGCTGCTGGAGCTTGTTGAGAACGCGGGCGCGATCTTCCTCGGCGAGCTTGCCACGGTGCCGCTGGGAGATTACGCGGCAGGCCCGAGCCACGTGCTGCCGACCGGTGGCGCGGCGCGCTTCTCATCGGGGCTGTCGGTACACGACTTCCTCAAGCGCTCGTCGCTGCTGCACGCCACTGAGCGGGGCTTCGGGCGGCTGGCGCAGGACGTGGAGCTTCTCGCGAGGGCGGAGGGCCTTGATGCCCACGCAGCCGCCGTCCATCTGCGGCGACGAGCAGGTTTCGGCCCACAGGACCGGGAGGAGAGTTGACGATGAGCGAGCAACAGACGGGACCCCGCGTCGCGTCAATCAAACGCGACACGAAGGAGACGCAGATCGAACTGACGCTGAACCTCGACGGCTGCGGGGACGCGCAGATCGACACCGGCGTGGGCTTCTTCGATCACATGCTCACGCACATCGCCCGCCACGGGCTCTTCGACCTGACGGTGAAGGCCACCGGCGACATCCACGTGGACTTCCACCACCTCGTGGAGGACGTCGGCATCGTGCTCGGCTCGGCGATCGCGGCGGCCATCGGTGACAAACGCGGGCTGGTGCGCTACGGCATGGCGGGCTGCCCGATGGACGAGGCGCTGGTGCTGGTGGCGATTGACCTGAGCGGCCGACCGTGGTGCCGCTGCGAGCTTGAGATGCCGACGCAGAAGATCGGCGACTTTGACACAGAGCTTCTGCACGAATTCTTCGTGGCAGTAGCCAATAACGCCGCGATGGCGCTGCACCTGGTGCGGCAGTCAGGGATCAATTCGCATCACATCGCCGAGGGCGCGTTTAAGTCATTTGCGCGCGCGCTCGATGCCGCGACGACGCTCGACCCGCGGGTGACGGGGGTTCCATCAACGAAGGGGACGCTGTAGGCCAGGGGCCAACGGTGGCTTCCGAAGGAGACGTGCGATGATCGCTCTGATTGACTACGGGATGGGCAACCTCGGCAGCGTCAGCAACGCGCTGCGCTTCGCGGGTTGCGACTTTGAAGTAACCAGCGATCCGAAGAAGCTGGCCGAGGCGGATGGCGCGATCCTGCCCGGCGTAGGCGCCTTCGGGGACTGCATGGAGAACCTGCGCGAGTACGGGCTGGTGGAGCCGATCCGGGAGTTCATCGCCTCCGACCGGCCCTTCCTCGGCATCTGCCTCGGCCTGCAGCTTCTCTTCAGCGAGGGCGAGGAGATGGGCACGCACCGGGGGCTTGATGTCGTCCCCGGCCGCGTCATCCGCTTCACGCACAGCCTGAAGATCCCGCAGATCGGGTGGAATCAGATCACCGCGCGGCAGGACTGCCCGCAGCTTGAGGGCGTCGCGGACGGGGCCTACGTCTACTTCGTGCACTCCTACCACGTGGTGCCCGAGGACGAGTCGGTCATCGCGACCACCACCGACTACGGCTACGAGTTCTGCTCGGCGATCCGACGCGGCAATCTCTTCGCGACACAGTTCCACCCGGAGAAAAGCTCGACGATCGGGCTGCAGATACTGCGCAACTTCGTCGCGGGGGTCACCTGCGCATGATCGTCATCCCGGCGATTGATCTCTCCGAGGGGCAGGTCGTCCGCCTCGAGCGCGGTGACATGGCCCGTCGCACGGTCTACTCCGACGACCCCGCCGCGATGGCGCGTCAGTGGGAGAGCCAGGGCGCTGGCCGCATGCACGTCGTGGACCTCGATGGCGCCATGGAGGGCCGGCCGGTCAACCTCGACGCGCTGCGGGCGATTTGCGAGGCGATCTCCATCCCCGTGGACATGGGCGGCGGCCTGCGCACGCTCGACGACATCGCGACGGTGCTGGACCTTGGGGTGCGGTGGGTGCTGCTGGGCACCAGCGCGCTGACCAGCCCCGAGGTGCTGGAGGCGGCGGTCGAGCGCTTTGGCGACGCGGTCTGCGTGAGCGTGGACGCCCGCGACGGCCGCGTGGCGATCGAGGGCTGGGTGGAGACCAGCGACATTTCCGCGCTGGAGTTTGCGCAGCGCGTTGAGGGGATGGGTGTGCGGGAGATCGTGCATACGGACATCGCGCGCGACGGGATGCTCACCGGCCCGAACCTGCCGGCGCTACGCGAGATCGCAGAGAACACGAACCTGCGCATTATCGCGGCGGGTGGGGTGAAGTCGCTGGATGACATCCGGGCGCTGAAGGAGCTTGAGCCGCTGGGCGTGGTGGGCGCCATCAGCGGGCGGGCCATCTACACCGGCGACCTGCCCCTGCGCGAGGCGGTCGAGATCGCGGAGGGCTGACCTCACCCCCCGGCCCCCTCTCCCTGGTCCCGCCTAAACGACAGGCGGGACAAGCGGGAGATGGGGAGGACGACAACGACATATCAGGAGCCAACACAATGCTTGCCAAGCGAATCATTCCGTGCCTCGATGTGAAAGAGGGTCGCGTCGTCAAGGGTGTCAACTACGTTGACTTCCAGGACGCAGGCGACCCGGTGGAGCAGGCCGCGTGGTACAATGAGCAGGGCGCAGATGAGCTCACGTTCCTTGACATCACCGCCTCGCTGGAACACCGCGACACGGTGCTGGACATCGTCCGGCGCACAGCCGAGCAGGTCTTCATCCCGTTCACCGTTGGCGGCGGCATCCGGACCATCGAGGACATCCGCGACACCACCCAGGCGGGCGCCGACAAGGTCTCGATCATGACCGCCGCGCTGCTCAATCCGGAGATCATCACGGAGGGCGCCGAGCGCTTCGGTTCACAGTGCATCGTGGTCGCGATTGACGCCAAGCGCGTGGTGGGCGACGAGGAGAACCTCGGCCCCGCACCCGACGAGCAGATCGAGTGGCGCGTGTATACGCATGGCGGCACCCGGCCGACGGAGGTTGATGCGCTTGAGTATGCCATGCGCGCCGAGGAGCTTGGCGCGGGGGAACTGCTCGTCACGAGCATTGACGCCGACGGCACGAAGGCCGGCTACGACGTCGAACTGCTGCGGCGGATCAGCGAGCACGCGAGCATCCCCGTCATCGCCTCCGGCGGAGCAGGGACTGTTGACCACCTCTACGAAGCTATTGACTACGGGAAAGCCGATGCGGTGCTCGCGGCGAGCATCTTTCACTTCCGGGAGTTGACCATCCGCGAGTGCAAGGAGCAGCTTGCCGCGCGGGGCGTGCCGGTCCGCCTGTAGCGGAGACCCCGGGGCGCGGCGGAGGGGCTGGAGATGAGGATGGCAGAAGTCTGCCCGGAGCGCGTCATTGACGACCCGGAGCTCCGGGGGCGTGAGGGCGTCTTTCGCGATCGGGAGCAGGCCGGACGGCACCTCGCCAGCATGATGGCCGACCTGGCGCAGAGCGATGCGCTGGTGCTGGCGATCCCCGCGGGTGGAGTGCCCGTCGCGGCGCCGCTGGCGGAGGAGCTTGGCCTTGAGCTTGACGTGGCGGTGGTGAGTAAGATCACGCTGCCGTGGAACACCGAGGCGGGCTACGGCGCGGTGGCGTTTGATGGCACCATGCGGATCAACGAGCGGCTGCTTGCCCGCCTCGCGCTCAACGAGCAGCAAGTGGCGGCCGGGGTGCAAAAGACGCGCGAGAAAGTTCGACGGCGGGTGCGAGAGTTGCGCGGCGACAGGCCGCTGCCGGAGATGGCAGGACGCCCGGTGCTGCTGGTGGATGACGGCCTCGCCTCCGGCTTCACGATGCTCACCGCCGCTGAGGCAGTGCGGAAGGCCGGCGCGGAGATGCTGATCGTGGCAGTGCCGACGGCGCATGAGGACGCGCTTCACCGGGTGCTGGATGAGGTTGACTGCGTCTACTGCGCCAACCTTCGCGGCGGAGTGCGCTTCGCAGTCGCGAACGCCTACGTGAACTGGTACGACGTGTCGCTCGACGAGGCGCGGGGATTTCTTGTCTGACAGGCTGAGAAGCCTGTCTGCGAATCATTGGGAGGACGAAGATGTTCGTAGATGAACTGAAGTTCAATGAGCAGGGCCTGATCCCGGCGGTTGTGTGCGATGCCGAGACCGGCGAGGTCCTCATGGTCGCGTGGATGCACGAAGAGGCCGTCAGGCTGACGGTGGAGACGGGCAACGCCACCTACTGGAGTCGCTCGCGCGAGAGCATGTGGGTCAAAGGCGAGACCTCCGGCAACACACAGCGGGTGCAGTGGGTGCGCATGGACTGCGACGCCGACGTGCTGATGATCGGCGTCACGCAGGCCGGCGGCGCCTGCCACGAGGGCTACCGCTCATGCTTCTTCCGCGAACTGCGCGATGGCGAGTGGACTACGTTCTGTGAGAAGTGCTTCGATCCCAACGAGGCCTACGGGAAGAAGTAGCCCTACGTCAGCTCTCCGTAGAGCCGCAGCACGGAGCCGTTGACCGCCCCCGCCTCTTCGCTGATGAGCCACGCCAGCACATTCGCGATCGACCCGGGCGTCACCCATCGGCTCGGGTCAGCCTTCGGGCGGGCCTTGCGCGTCTCGGGCGTGTCGATGATCGACGGCAGCACAGCCGCGCAGGCGACGCCGGTGCCGGCGAGTTCCTTTGAGAGGCACTCGGTGAGGTTGAGCACGCCTGCTTTCGCGACGGCGTAGGCTGCGCGCCCGGCGGGCAAGTCCTCCGCGGCCTTGGATGAGATGCTGACAATCCGCCCGCCGCCGGCCTCAAGCATCGGTGGAAGCGCGTGTTTGCAGCAGAGGAACATCGAGGTCAGGTTCAGTCGGAACATACGGTGCCACGTCTCGAGGTCCGTCTCGGCGATGTTGCTTCCACCGGCGAAGCCGCCGACGATGTTCAGCAGCGCGTAAAGGCCGCCCTGCTCATCGCGGATGCGGCGGATCATCGCAGCCACCTCGTCTTCATCGGTCACGTCGCAGGCGATGGCGCTGATGGCCGCATCATCAGGTAGTTCGGCGACAAGCGCGTCAAGCTTCTCCTGCCGGTGCTCGCAGGCGACGACGTGCGCCCCGGCAGTGAGCAGCCTCCGCACCACCGCTGAGCCGAGATGCCCGCCACCTCCGGTCACAAGCGCCACCTTCTCCGCCAGGTCCATCCTCAGTCCTCCCTGCGCGCAACAAGTCGCAGTACACTGTGTCTGTGCGGCTCCCCGTGCCCGCGGTCTGTCACCGACAGCCGCTCGCAACGTTCGATGCAAAGGTGCGGGAACAGCGCGACTAGCTGCTCCGGCGAGTAGTACGTCCAACTGAGATCTGCGAACTCGCTCTCACGCGGATCATCGTCGGCGAGGGCTATCACGAAGAGCAGGCCGCCCGGCGCAAGCGCCCCCGACAGGCGTTTGCCGACCTCCGCCGCCTCCGCCCGATCGAGGTGGCCCAGCACCGTGTCCGCCACGATGATGCTGTAGGGGCCGTGGACGACTGACGGATCGGTGCAGTCACCCATGCGCGGGGCCACCGGCAGGCGACTGCGCCGGGCCAGTTCTCTCAGCGTTTGCACCGCGCGCTCGGAGATGTCCAGGGCGTCCACGGTGAACCCCCGCCGCGCGAGGAAGAGCGCGTGTCGGCCATCCCCCGCGCCGACATCAAGTGCCCGTCCGCTCAGGCTCCGCTCGGCTATCAGGTCAACCAGCGCCGGATCCGGCCGGAGGCCAAACAACGGGCCTGCGCGATCGTATGCGCTGTCGTAGCTTCTCTTGAGACCGCTTCTGTCTGACATGATGGTCTTCGCGCACGTCGTCAGAACTCGGTGACCCCGGAGAGGCGGAAGTCGCGCACTCTCAGCGCCGGGGCCCACGAGTATTCATCCAGCCAGCCATCCCGGCCGATCATGTCCACCCGCGAGAGCGCGTCGAGGATTCCCTCGGTGAAGCGCATATTGCGCACCCCGCCCACCACCTCGCCGTCCTCGATCAAGAAGGTTCCATCGCGGGTCATGCCGGTGAGGATCGCGGCGCTCGGGTCCACGAGGTTCGTGTAATGCGTCCGGGTGATGAGCAGGCCGCGCTCGGTGGCGGCCACCATCTCATCCACGCCGCGCTCGCCGGCGGTCATGAACATGTTCAGCGGCATCGGCCCCCACCTGCTCGGGGGCGGGAGGGCGTGGCCGGTGCTGCGTGTGCCCTCCTTCGCCGCCGTCCGCGAATCGTGCACAACATCGCGCGCCACGCCGTCCACGATCAGCTCGACGCGTCGCGTCGGCACACCCTCGAAGTCGAAGCTGCGCCGCATACTGCGCGCATCGGATGCGTCATCAACGATCGTGATGTTCTCCCCGCAGACGCGCTCGCCGAAGCGCCCGCACAGAGGGCTGCGGCCCTCCTGACAGGTGAGCGCGTTGAAGGCGCTCATCCCGAGGAAGAACAGCATATCCGTCACCGCTGGCGGCTCGAGGATGACATCCCAGCGCCCCGGCTCAACGCTCACCGGCGCGGCCGATCGGTCGCACTTGTTCGCCGCGACCTCCGCCAGCGCGCGCGGTGAAAGCGTGCCTGCATCCTCGGTGTATGCCTCGGCATAGCCGCTCGCGTCTTCCCCCGCGAAGACCATGCGCATATGCGCGGCGGCGCTCTCATTCACAACGCTGATCCCGCGCGAGTTTGCGACTGCGTGAGTGATCACGTCGGCAGAGCAGGCCCCGGCGGCCGTCTGACCGCGCTCGCGCGCTACCTCAAGGCACTCGCGCACGGCTGCGGCGCGTTGTCCCGGGCCGAAGCTCACCGTGGCCTCCGCCGCCTCAAGACGCGGCGGCTCTGCGCCCGGCTCCGGCAGGCCGGGGAAGAACTCATCGGGCGAAGCCGAGGCCGCCAGCGTGCAGGCACGATCGGTGACATCGCGCAGCCCCTCGTCGGAGACATCGTTGGTGGTCGCGACGCCGACGCGCTGCCCGTAGGCGGCGCGCACCATCAGGTGGACATCGGTCTCGAACACGCTCTGATGGATCTCATTGCCCGCAAAGCGCGTAAGGCCCGAGCGCGAGGCCAGCAGGTTCACCTCAGTCTGCTCGGCGCGTGAACCCTCCAGCACACGGCGGCAGAGCGCCAGCGCCTCATCGCGGTCAACCGCCAGCATGTCACTCATCGCTCACCACTCCAACGCGGACGCCGCGGAAACGCGCTGCCGAGACGCCGTGGCCGACGTGTGCGGATTGACCGGGTTCGCCTTTGCCGCAGTTGGGAATGCCCCAGACGAGCCAACTGTCGCGGTTCGCCACCGCATCGCATGAGCCCCACAGCCCGGGCGTGATGCCCGTGTAGGTGGGCCGCCGCACCATCCCGGCAAGCTCGCCGTCTTCGATCAGCCAGCCGACCTCGCAGCCGAACTGAAAGTTCAGCCGCCGGTCGTCTATGCTCCAACTGAGGTTGTCCTCCATCAGAATCCCACGCTCGGTCGAGGCGATGATCTCCTCGCGGGAAAGCTCGCCAGGCTCGAGGTTCACGTTCGTCATGCGGATCAGCGGCAACCGCGCCCAGCCATCGGCGCGCATGCAGCCGTTGCTGGCGCCGAGGTCGAGGCGGGCGGCGGTCTCGCGCGAGGTGAGGTAGCCGACGAAGATACCCTCGCGGACGATCCAGCTTCGCTGCGCCGGCACACCCTCGTCGTCATATGCAAACGAACCGAGGCCGCCGGGGATGGTCGCGTCGGCGGTGATGTTCACCGCGTCCGAGCCGTAGCGGAAGCTACCGAGCTTGTCCGGCGTCAGGAAGCTGGTGCCGGCGTAGGAGGCCTCGGTGCCGAGGACGCGGTCAAGCTCGATGGGGTGGCCGCAGGATTCGTGAAGCTGCAGGGCAAGCTGCCCGCCCGCGAGGATCAGGTCCATCGTGCCCGCCGGGCACTCCGGGGCGTCGAGCAGTTGCCGCGCCTCGGAGGCGATGCGGGCGGCATGTACGGGCAGATCAAGCTCCTCAATGACCTCCCAGCCCCGCGTCATCACCTGCCCGCCGTGCGAGGACGGGTAGGAGCGGCGGAAGGCGCCGTCCTCCCCCACCGCGGTCGCCTCGATGCCGCCGCCGGTCTCGATGATCTCCTGCGCGATGGAGGCGCCTTCGCTGGAGGCGAAGTGCTGTCTGCGGGTGAGCACGCTGAGGTAGCCGGTGGCAAGTCCAACGCCCTCGGCGCGCATCAGACCATCGCAGTGCATCAGAAGGTCGAGACGGTCGGCGATGGCCACGTCGTCGGGGTGGATGGCGACATCCGCGCGAGCATCATCAACCGCGGGCTCAAGCTCCGCGAGCCGCACCGGCTCGTCGAGCGTCGGCGCTGCGGCACGAGCGAGGTCAACCGCGCGCTTCGCCGCCTCGCGTACTCCCTGAGGCGTGACGTCCGATGTGCCCGCGAAGCCCCACGCGCCATCGGCGATCACCCTGACCCCCACGCCGCGGCTGCGGCCGTCGGAGAGGGCGTCGGTTGCGCCGTTCTTCACGCTGATGCGCTCGTTACGCCTGTCGACGAACCGCGCATCGGCGTAGGAGGCCCCGCCGGCCATCGCCGCCTCGACCGCTGTCCTCGTCAGCTTTTCCATGGGCTGCTGCACCCCGCGTTCTGTGTCATGCGGATAGAAGAGACGGCTGATCGCAGCCTCGTCTCAGAGGGGATTCGACGCTCCGCCGCCGGTGGCCTACACGATTCCGTCGGCGAAGTCGCGCGCGGAGAAGGGGACGAGGTCCTCCATCTTCTCCCCGAGGCCGACGAACTTGAGCGGGATCTCCATCTCATGCGTCAGCGAAAGCAGCGCCCCCCCCTTGGCGGTGCTGTCCAGCTTGGTGATGACGATGCCGGTCAAGCCGATCGCCTGGTGGAACTCCCGCGCCTGGTTGATCGCGTTCTGCCCCGTGTTGGCATCAATGACGAGGAGCCGCTCGGTGGCAGGGGCGCCGGTGGCGCGTTCGATGATCCGGCCCATCTTCCGAAGCTCCTCCATCAGGTTGACCTTCGTGTGCAGCCGGCCGGCGGTATCTGCGATGACGACGTCAATGCCGCGAGCCTGCGCCGACTGCAGCGCATCGAACATCACCGCGCCCGGGTCGGCGCCCTTGGTCTGCGCGACCACGTCGCAACCCACACGCTGGCCCCACGTCTGAAGCTGCTCGATCGCCGCCGCGCGGAAGGTGTCGGCAGCCGCCAGCAGCACGCTCCGCCCCTCCTGCTTGAGCCGCCAGGCGAGCTTGGCGATGGTGGTCGTCTTGCCCACGCCATTCACGCCCAGCACGAGGATCGTCGTAGGCGGCTGCGGGGCGAACCCAAGCTCGCCCTCGTAGGGCTGCAGGTGCTCGTAGACCTCATCGCTGAGCAGGCGCAGGAGGCCCTCGTCATCGGTCACGCGCTCGCGTTCAGCGCGGCCGCGCAGTTCCTGCACGATCTCCATCGCCAGCGGCACGCTCACATCGCCCATCACCAGCGCGGCCTCAAGCTCCTCGATTGTCTCCTCGTCAAGTGTTGCGCGGCCGCGCAGCACATTGCCCACGCGGCGGAAGATGCCCTTGAGCATACTCTCGTCTCCTTCGATGATCGGCGGAAAGACGGTGTCATACAGCCGGGGTCACGGCGAGCGGATCGATCAGCCCGACCCGGAGACCTCCGCGGCATCCTCGCGAGCAGCGGCCTCGTCCCGGCGCTCGAGCTCCTGCTGGCGCCGTCCCTGTTCCTGTGCGTCACGCAGCTCCACGGAGATGCGCTGAGAAACCCCGGCCTCCTGGATCGTGATCCCGTGCAGCAGATCCACGGCCTCCATCGTTCGGGGGTTGTGTGTGATGACGATGAACTGTGACCGCTGCCCGAACTCCTTGAGCAGTTGCACGAAACGATCGGTGTTGGTCGCATCGAGTGCGGCATCGATCTCATCAAGAATGCAGAACGGGCTGGGTTTGACCTTCAGCATCGCGAAGAGCAGCGCCAGCGCGGTCATCGCTCGCTCGCCGCCCGACAGCAGGCTCAGGTGCCTCTGACGCTTGCCGGTGGGCTGGGCGAAGACCTCGACGCCGCTGGATAGCGGATTCTCCGGATCGCTCAGGTAAAGCTCGGTGTGCCCGCCGTTGAACAGCGTAGTGAAGATCTCCTCGAACGCCTCCGCGATCTGCCCGAAGGTCTCAAGGAACTCCTTTTCCGCGGCGGTATCAATCTCCTCGATGATCTCCAGCAGATCGTCACGGGCCCTGTCAAGATCCTCGCGCTGCGATCGCAGGAAATCCTCGCGCGCTGAGAGCCGTTCGCACTCGTCAATCGCGCTCAGATTCACGTGCCCGAGCGCGCGAATGTCGCGCTTGAGCGCGTTCACGTCGCGTGCCAGCTTGTGCCTGCTCAGGTCTTCCTCACCCAGCGTATTCAGCACCTGCTGCGGCGTCACCTCGTATACGTCCGCGAGTCGTTCGCGGATGCTGTCAAGCTGCGCCTGCTCGCGCGTGAGTGCGACCTCGGCCCGCTGCACCTTCTCCTGCTGCGCCTCAAGCACGCGCCGGAGCTTGCGCCCCGAGTCTTCCAGCGCCTCCCCCTTCTCCCGCAGATCGGCCGCTGCGTCCGAGCGGGTGCCAACGACTTCCCGCAGCCGCCCGGCCTGCTCACGCTCGCCGCCAAGGCGCCCCGCCGCCTCCTCAAGCTCGCCCTGAAGCTGCGCGATCTGCTCGCCGAGGCTCTTCCGCAGCCTGGTGGCAGTCTCGACTTCCTCGCGCGCCCGCGTCAGCTCGCCCTCCGTCCGCTTCAACAGCTCCTGCAGCGAACGCAGCTTCTCCCGAAGCTCGGCGACCGCCACTTCGCCATCGGTCAGCGATGCGCGCCGCTCTTCGATGGCCGAGGCGGGAAGCTGCTGCGAACGCAGTTCCTCGATCTGCGAGCCAAGCGCGCGGATCTCGTCCTTCATGCCCTCCGCGCCCTCAGTCAACTCGTTCTGCCGCCCGGCCGTCGACTCCACCCGGGCGCGAAGCTCGGCGATCTCGCCGTCTATCTCATCGGCGGCCGCAGCGGCCGCCTTCGCCTGATCTGCGGCATGCACCACGTCACGTTCGGCCTCGGATAGCTCCGCGCGCAGATCGCCAACCGCCCCGCTCGCCTCCTCGACCTGCCCCGACAGCGTCTCGAACTCGCGCTCAAAGCGCTCCTCGAAGCGCCATGCGTTCGCCAGCGCCTGCCGCAGCAGCTCAAGCTCCTCGCGCACCTGCTCCATCTCGCGCCGCCTGGAGAACAATTGCGGGCTGTCGTCGCCACGCGAGCCGCCCCTGATCGCACCCCCGCGCTCGATCACCTCGCCGCGCAGCGTCACCGCGCGGCATTGATGGCCCACCCGCTTCACGTGCCTGCGAGCCGCATCAAGGTCGTCCATCACGAGGCAATCCGACAGCAGGTAGTCAAGCATGTGCCGCAGTTCGCGCGGAGCGCGCACCAGGTTCGATGCAACGCCGAGGCACCCGTCTCCTGAGGTGAGGGTCACCGCCCGAGGCGCTACTCCGGTCAGCAGCGACAGCGGCATGAAGGTAGCCTGGCCCAGCCCGTGCTCCTCAAGATAATTGACGCCTGCAACCGCTTGCTCCTCGCTCTCCACCACGATCCACTGCAGCCGGTCCCCCAGCGCGGCCTCAATCGCCGTCTCGTAGCGCGCCGGGACGTCCAGCAAACCCCCGACCACGCCTACCACCGGCGGCAGAGCGCCCTGCTCGACGGCCTCCATCACAGCGCGGACCGCGTCCTCGAAGCCCTCGTGGCTGCGCTCAAGCTCCTCCAGCAGCGCCAGCCGCGTCTCGGCCGCCGTCGCCGCTCCAGCGAGAATGTCACGCTTGGCACGCTGCTCGCGCAGTGTGCGCTTGAGCCACTCGTGGCGTCCGGTCAGCTCCTGCAGGCTGCGCCTCGCGGCCTCGCCGCGCGCCTGGAGGTCGTCCCGCCGCTCCCTGGCCTGCTGCGCGGCTGCCCGTGCCTGTTCGGCCTGCTCCCGCAGCGCCTTCTGCTGGCCCTCGAGGCGCTGGATCCGCTCCCGCAGTTCCTCCTGCAGGCTCTCCATCGCGCCTGCCTCGCGACGCAGGTTCTCCGCCCGCTGCACGCGCTGCTGCTGCTGAGACTGAAGCTGCCCGAGGCGACTTTGCACCTGCTGCCGCCGCTTCTCCTGCTCCGCAAGCTCCTCGCGGCGGCGCGCGATCTCCCCACTCATCTCCTCCGCCCGCCGCGCGACCCCCTCGCGCTCGCCCGCCATCCGCGTTAGCTGCTCGGTCAGCTCGGTCACGCGCGAGGTGTCGCCGCGATCTGACTGCTCCAACTCGGCAAGGCGCTCGCGGGCCGCGCGCAGCTTCTCCTCGGTGACTGCGTGCGCCCGCTCCGTGCGCTCGGCCACCCGCTCCGCCTCGCGCGCCTCGTCGCGCAGGCCGCTCAGTTCGCGCTCAAGCTCATGCAACTGCGCGGCTATCCGCTCTTCCTCGACCTCCACCTGGTTGAGCTGTGCGCGCGTGGCCTCGGCGTCGGCCTTGCCCACCTGCTGATCGTTCGCCAGCTTGCCCAGCCGCTCGTTGCGCTCGCGGTAGTCCATCGCCAGCAGCTTCAGTTCGATGTCGCGCAACTGCCCGTCAAGCTCGCGATACTGCCGCGCCTTCTCCGCGGCCTTCTCCAGCGGCTCGCGCTGCGAACTCAGCTCGTAGATGATGTCCGCGATTCGCCGCACATTCGCCTCGGTGGCCTCCAGCTTCCGCTGCGCCTCACGGCGACGGCGGCGATACTTGCCGATCCCCGCGACCTCCTCCATCAGCTCGCGCCGGTCCTCCGAGCGAACGCTCAAGATCGCCTCGATCTCGCCCTGCCCCACGATCGAGTAGGCCGCCTGCCCCACGCCGGTGTCCACGAAGAGATCGTGCACGTCGCGCAGGCGGCAGGCCGCATTGTTGATCCCGTATTCGCTCTCCCCCGAGCGGTAGAGTCTCCGGTATACCTCGACTTCGGTGAAAGCCAGTGGGAGGCGCTCGTCGGAGTTGTCCAGCAGAAGCCGCACCTCCGCCATCCCCAGCGGGCTGCGCTTCTCCGAACCGGCGAAGATGACGTCCTGCGAGGTGTGCGTGCGGATCGCGCGGTTGCTCTGCTCACCGAGCACCCACAGCACCGCGTCGGCAACATTGCTCTTGCCCACGCCGTTCGGCCCGACGATGGCCGTCAGGCCCGGGCCAAACTCAAGCTCGGTGCGGTCGGCGAAACTCTTGAAGCCCCGCATCTGCAGACTCTTCAGATACACGTGCTCATCCCTTGACGGCGTCTCGTGGTGCGAATGCTGTCGTAATGTGTTGCGCCCCCGCGCCTCAACGTATCAGAGTGTCCGGGCGCTCCAGCGTGACGCCCTCGTATGTCACCTGCAGCGTCGGCCAGTCGGCCGTAGTCGTCAGGAAACGCAGCCCGTCGGCAGTCGCAATCATCGTGTCCTCGGACTTCGTGCCGGTGATTGACGGATTCCACGCGAAGGCCTGATTCGCCAGCACCCTCTCGGTCGAATGAGCGGTGCCCTTGTACTCGCGCGCGGCGTAGCCCGTCGCGCCGCCCTGGTGGTGCAGCCGCCATTCATCCCCGAAGCCTGTCTGCTCGTACACTGCCACCGCGCGGTCGAAGACATCGCCCACCACCGCGCCTGGCACCGACTCAAGATTCACGCACGCATCCACCCGGCAGCAGGCCACGTGCTTGTCCCGAAGCTCCGCAGGCGGCTCGCCGAAGTGCACCATGCGCGTGGCGAAGGTCCCGAGGCCGTACTTCGTCGCGCCTATCACCAGCATCGCGTGCTTCTCCAGCCGCCGATCCGTCGGGATCGGGTGCCGGTAGCGCAGCGTCCGCTCATCGGCGGCAACAAGCGCGACCGCCGGGGTGGCGCCTGCAGCGAATACCTTGCCCATCAGGATCCCGGCGATCTCATGCTCGGTCATCCCCGGTTCGATCTCTCGGCCAGTGGAGGCGATTGCCTCCGAGGCGAGGCGCCCGATCTCCTCGTAACGCGCGATCTCCGGCTCAAGCAGTTGCCAGCGCAGCGGATTGAAGCGGCCTGAGACGTCCTGCCCGAGCCCCAGCGGGGCGTCAGTGCCGTAGGGACCGTCGGCGATCGCCTCGAGGATGGCCTCGCGATCCTCCTCGTCCCACTGCATGTAATGTATCTCAAACGGCAGGTCGCCGACCTCCTCTTCCTCAAAGCGCGGAGACTCGATGTTGTTGGTCACGAGGTGCTGACCATCCGCGGTCACTACCAACCAGCAGACTCCCGCCTCCGAGGACAGCCCCACGTGCGAGGAGCCTCCTGCGGTCAACCATGCGAAGTTCGCTCGCGTGGCGAACACCATCGCCCCAATATCCTCGTCGGCGACGAACTTGCGCACTCGCTCCAGCTTCGTCTGTACCTCTTCAGTGCGAGTCACTGTCAGCCCTCACTCTCAATCGGCATCAACCCGGCCCCATCAGCGGCGGCCGTGGCAAAGATCGTGGCAGGCAACCGCGTCTCGGCCTCATACTGCCGCCCGACCTGTTCCGCGAAACGTTCGACCGCGTCCGCATCCACCAGCGCGCTAATGCAGCCACCGAAGCCCGCCCCGACCAGCCGCGCTCCATGGCAGCCCGGCGCTACCATCGCGGCATTGCGCATCGCCTCGAGCTCCGGGCAGCTTACCTCGTAGTCGTCGCGCACACTAACGTGGCTGGCATTGAGCAGCGTCCCGAGCGCCTCTACGTCGCCCGCCTCGATGGCCTCAGCGCCGGCCTGCACCCGTGTGTTCTCAGTCACTATGTGCCGCGCTCGGCGAAGCAGCGTCTCCCCGAGCAGCGCCGCATTCGTCTCCAGCATCTGCTCGTCGGCATCGCGCAGCGCGGATATGCCCAGGAGCGCCGCCGCCTGTTCGCACTCGGCGCGGCGTTCGTTGTATGCCGACGCGACCAACTCGCGCGGCTTGTTCGTGTTGCAGATGACGAAGCGAGCATTCGTCCGCCCCATCGGCACGAGCCTGCGCTCGAGCGTCCGGCAATCGAGCCACAGCATCTGCCCCGGGCGGGCGAAAACTGAGGTGAACTGATCGAGGATGCCGCAGCGCATCCCGACGTAGTCGTTCTCAGCGCGCTGGCAAAGCAGCGCCAGCGCCTCCGGGTCGATCGTGCAACCGGCGAGGCTGCTCAGCGCGACCGCGCTCGCCACCTCGATGGCCGCCGAGGACGCCACCCCACCTCCGACAGGCACGTCGCTCACGATAGCGACATCCGCGCCGCCCGTTACGCAGCCTTCGGCGTGCAGTTCGCCTGTCACGCCGGCGAGGTAGTCCCACCACTTCCCCCACGGGCCCTCGTCAAGCCGCGCGCTGTCGAAGTCCGCCTCGCTCTCGTCGCAGTCGCTCCAGGCGCGGATCAGCGTGTCCTGGCGAGTCGCCGCCGCTATCACCGTCGCACGTTCGATGGCGATCGCCAGCACGAAGCCGTCGTTGTAGTCCGTGTGCCCACCCAGGACCTCAAGTCGCCCCGGAGCACGCGCGATTACCTCGGGCGTGCGCCCGCAGCAGGCGCTCAGATGGGCCACCGCCTGCCCCGCAAGCCGCCGCGACTGGTCATCACCGCGACATTCGTGATTATACAACACCCCTACCCCCTGTCAACGCAGGCAGGGGCCTTCCGCGCCTAATATTGTCCATGTTTCCGCACAAGTTCCATGACATATTTGTACCGCTCGAAGCTGATGTTGTCCGGCACGGAGTGATCGGAGTGGTAGATGTATCCGCCGCCCCTCTTGCCGATCCCGATCTTCGTCGCGATCTCCTCCTCGATCAGCCGCGGCTCCGGGTCCGCCATCTTCCGCACGTCTATCCCGCCCATGAACGCGAGGCTGTCGCCGTACTGCTCCTTGAGCGTCACGAGGTCCATCCCCGCCTTCACCTCCAGCGGCTGAAGACAGTCGAAGCCCGCCTCGATGAGATCGGGAATGAGCGGAGCAACGCCGCCGCAGGAGTGCAGGATGACCTTCAGTCCGTGGCGATGGAAGAAGTCGCAGACACGAGCGTGAGCGGGCTTGCACAGGTCGCGATACATCTGCGGCGAGAACAGCGGGCCGTTGCGGTAGCCCATGTCATCGTAGAGGAACGCGCCGTCGAAGCTGAAACCGCCCTCCATCATTAGCGTGGCGCTGTCGATGATCATCTCCGTCCACGTCATCATGATGTCGGCGACCCACTCCGGATCGGTGGCCATCGCCATCAGCAGGTTCTCACTGCCGACGACGCCCTGGGTCTTGTCATAGCCGGTCGCGGCTCGGTAGGAGAACCAGAGGCCACGCTCCCTGGCAACGCGCTGCGCCGCCAGCCCACTCTCCCACGGTATCCGATCGTGCCCCATCCGCAGGCCGCGCTTCCAAGCGAACCAGTCGTCGGCGGTCTTGACCTTGAAGTCGATACACTCCGGGGTCGAGTTGGAGTGCTTGAAGTTCTTACGCAGCGCCCCGCTGGAGTTCCACGCGATGGTGTACTCCTCCGTCTCCTCCACCACCTCAACCGGCAGCCCCAGGCTCAGGTCCGCCCCGGCGCCGCTCATCTCGTAGCCGAAGTACTCGGCAGGCGAAACGTTCTCCGGCAGGCCCTCCTGCCTCCAGCGCTCGATGGTCGTCTGCCATGGTGAGTCATCAATCGGCACCCGGTCTCCCTCACGATGGGCCAGCGCAAGATCAATGCGCTCCTTACCGGTCATCTGCGTCATCCTCCCGGGCAACCGGCTGCATCGCCCTGTATACGCGGAAGCCGCCGCTTACCGCCACCTGCTCGACGTCCGCGAAACGCGCCTCAAGCTCCCGTGCCAGCGTCTTTGCCCCCTTCTTCGTCGCAGCGACCATCCAGAAGCTACCACCCGCGCGCAGCGCAGCGGCGGCGTGATCCATCACGCCCAGCACCACCGCGCGTCCGACGCTGATCGGTGGGTTGCTCACGATGATGTCGAAGTCGCGCCCCGCCAGCGCTGTCCGCGCATCGCCGCAGACCACCTCGGCCTCTACACCGTTGCGCCTCGCGTTGCGCTCTGCCAACTCGCAGGCCCGACGGTTTATGTCCACCATCGTGACGCGAAGCTCCGGCCGGAGCGTCGCGGCAACCACGCCAATCAGTCCCCACGCACAGCCCCAGTCGAGCAGGTCGCCATCTTCGGGAAGCTGCATCTGCTCCGCCAGCAGCCGGCTGCCTGCATCTACGTGACCGTAGGAGAAGACGCCCCGATCTGTGACGAAGCTGAGCCGCTTGCCTCGCACCTCGGCGCTGATCTCCCGCGGCTGGCTCGGCGCATCGGGCTCTTCCACGAAGTAATGAGTTCGCCCGGCGTCGTCAGCCATCGCTCGCTCCGCTCTCGCTACCGTTGCTGCGCCTCATCTCGATCACCACTAACTCCGGCGGGCAGAGGAACCTGATCGGGATCATGCCGACGCCTATCCCGCGGCTCACGTAGAGCAGCGGCCCCTCATCAGCCGTCACGTCCAGTGCTCTCCCGTTCCGCCCCAGCACCCCCCAGTGTCCGACCACGCTCATGTATGATGGCCGCTCGCCCCCGGCGAGTCTGAACAGCCCTGAGGCCAGCGCGCGCGGGTAGTGACTGTGCGTCACCGGCGCCTCGAGGCCGGGCGGGCGCACCTGCCCGCCGTGCGTATGTCCGCACAGTGTGATATGCGCCGCGAGACGCGGAAGGTCCTGCCAGATCGCGGGCGAGTGTACGACGGCTACACGCAGATCCGCCTCCGGGGAGAACGCGCCGGCGGTCTCAACCGCGGCATCCCCGTGCAGGGGGTCGTCAATACCGATGACCTCCACCCGCGCGGCGTCTCGCTGCACGGCTGCCCTCTCGTTGACCAGAAGCGCGCCGCCGCTCTGCTGCAGAGCGCCGTCAAGTGCCGTGGTGTCAAGCTGCTGATGATGATCGGTATTGCCGAGGACGGCGAATGTCCGGCGGCCGCCGATCAGCCGTCGGATGAAGGGCGCGATGTCGGCATGGCGGCGCCGGGAGGAGGCATAGTCTCCACCGAGGAGCACCAGGTCCGGGCGCGCGGTCTCAAGCGCCTCAAACAGATCACCGGGGCGCACGTAGAGCATGCCGAGGTGGAGGTCGCTCAGGAACGCAATGCGATAGCCCTCGAGGGGCCGGGGCAACCGGGGAACGCTAAGGCGAATGTGCGTCGTGCGGACCTGCCGATCACCACGCAGGAGCCATGCGAGGAGAGCGACAGCGGCCAGAAAAAGCAGCACTGTGATCGGCCAGTTCACGATGGCACCAGCTTGAGAGCCCCGTTCGTCACTGGCCGGAGACGCGGCCGAGGATGGTCATCGCGTCCGGTCGGACCTGAAGGCTCTCGACGTGGACGTTCTTTGTGCCGAGCAGATCGCTGAGGCCACGGTTGAGCTCCCCGCTCACCTCAGAGCGCACCGCCTCGGGGGCGGGTAGTCGGCCCACGAGCACCTCGCTCACCTCAATGCTGACCTGTCCGTTGGAGACGACGGGCCGCCCTCGCACAGTAAGTTGCACCGAACGGCCGCGCCAGTCGGTCTCGCCCGTCGCAACCAGGGTGCCATCGCCGAAGTAGACGCGCATATTGCGAACCTGCGAGGAATCGCGGGTGGCCAGCAGATCGTTCAGTTCGCTCTCGCGAACGACCATCGAGACGTTCGTGGGCTGCCGTGTGCGGCCCGCCTGCTCGACGCGGCGGATCTGCTCCTCAAGGGGGGGCGCTGAGACGGGCGCGCGTCCGCCAGAGGCACCTGGCGAACCCGGCGCTCCCGGCGACGAGGGTACACCGGGGCCCGGGGCACCGGGATCTGCCACGGTGTCGGTCGCCTCGGGTGGCAGAGCGGGCTTGCCGGTGAGCATCCACCAGCCGACCGCGATCACGATCAGCCCCAGCACAAGCGCGATCCCGCAGCCGATGCCGAACCACGCGCCGGTGCTGAGTTTCCGAACCGCCTTCCTGCTCACCTGGCGTCCCATCGCGCAGTCGCGGGCCCGCGGGGCCCGCTCTCCACCTCAGTTGAACTCGTTCATGGCCGCCTCGATACCATCAGTGACAGCCATCTCGATGCACTTGCAGGCGCGTCTGACGGCATCCCGCGCCGCCTCGGCCTCGTCGCGCGTGAACTCCGACAGCACAAAGTCTCGCACGTTCATTCCGCCCGGCGCCGGGCCAATGCCGACGCGCAGGCGCGGGTACTCGCGCGTGCCCAGCTTCTCCGTGATCGACTTCAAGCCGTTGTGCCCCCCCTCGGAGCCACCACGGCGCAACCGCAGCCGGCCCAGGTCGAGGTTGAAGTCATCAACGACGACGATCAGGTCTTCCGGTGCGAGATCATACAGATGGCATAGACGTACGACCGCCACACCGCTGGCGTTCATCATCGTCAGCGGCATGGCGAGCACTGCCTGGGTGGAGTCTATCCTGCCCGATCCCGCGATGGCGGCCGCTCGTGGCCTGCCCAGACTCACGCGGTGGATGCGGGCGAGTTCGTAGATGATCTCAAACCCGATGTTGTGACGCGTCCGCTCGTAGGCGCCCCCGGGGTTGCCGAGGCCGATGATCCCACGCATGGCCTCTTCTCCCCGTGCTGTTACTCGCCGCTCTCGCCGGAGGCTTCCTCGTCCTCACCCGGCTCCTCAGGCGTAAGCTCCTCGGCCTCGACGATTTCCTCGCCGACCTCAACGTCCACGAGAGCCTCGAGCGCTTCCTCCTCGATGTGCGTCTCGAGCTGCTCCTCGGAGATCGGCGGCGCGATCGTCAGCACCGCCTCATCACTCTCGGACGTGTAACTTACGCCCTCGATCTGCGGCAGATCAGCGATAAACAGCGCGTCACCGATGGTCATGCCATCGATGTTCGCCTCGATGTGCTCGGGGATCGCGGTCGGCAGACAGCTCACCGATACGTTGTGAAGCTGCACCTGTACGACGCCGCCGTCGTCATCCACACCGGGGGCATTGCCTACGACCTCGATGGGGATGTCCACCTCGATCTGCTGCGTCAGCGAGACCCACTGGAAGTCGATCGCCAGCGGGGCCTTCGTGACCGGATCGCGCTGCAGGGCCTTCACCATTGCGGCCACGGCCGACTCGCTCTCCTGCCCCGGCACGTCCAGTTCGATCAGAACGTTCGCGTCGGAGCCACTGTAGACGCGCTCGAACTCCGCGCGGGAGACCGAAAGGTGCACCGTCTCGCGGCCCATGCCATAGACGACGCCGGGAATGCTGCCTGCGGCACGGAGCCGTGCGGCAGGGCCTTTGCCGGTTTCCTCGCGCGAATCAACCTTCAGCGGAACAAGTTCCATCTTCGTTGCCTCCCTGCCCCGGCGCCTCTGTGGGCTTCTGCGGGGCATTACTTTCGTCAGTTTCAGCACTACCATGTATGAGTTAAATGGCTGGGGCGGCAGGATTCGAACCTGCGAATACGGGATCCAAAGTCCCGCGCCTTACCACTTGGCGACGCCCCAGCGCTGTTAGACTGACCTCATACGCCCCCCGCACGTTCCCGGAGGAAGCTCAGCGCCAGGTCGAGGTCGTCGGGATCATCCACGTCGAACCCGATCTCCGGCCACTGCACCGGCACCGCGCGAAGCTGAGCGCCGAGCATCTCGGTGCCCCGTCGCTCCAGGTCCACGAGACGCAGCCTCCCCGTCACGAGCCGGAGGATGAAGCTCAGACCGAACATTGCCGCAAGCCCGACGGGGCTCTTGCGGCGATCGAAGGTCCGCTCGATGGCCAACCCCTGCTCCAGTACGAAGCGGCGGGTGACGATGGCGAGGTTGCCGCCGGTGAAACGACCTTCCCGCAGCCGGACAACCGTCTTGCCCCGGCCAGGGAAGGCTCGGTCGAATGCCTCAGCCTGTACTACAGGGTATGATAACTCACCAGCCGACTCTTGACAAGAGCGGATGAAGCCATCAACCGCCTCGGGAGTCAGAAGCGGCAGGTCCGCGGTCGCCACCAGTATCCGTTCGGCGTTGGGAAACGCCTCCACGGCGGCGAGCAGCGTGTCCGCGAAGCCCGTGCCGTGCGCGGTCACAATCGGCAGCAGCGGCTGACCGTCATCGGTCAGCGAGCGATTCGGCCCCTCCACCGCCACCACCCGCTCCACCAGTTCGGAAAGCTGCAGCGCCTCCGCCACCCATGCCATGAGCGGCCTGCCATTGAGCCGCACCAGCGCCTTGCAGGGCGCTCCGGCGGCAAGTGCCAGCTTATCATCACGCCCGCCCCCGGCAAGGATCACCGCAGGCAAACTACCACAGGTCTCGGTCACTGAGTCACTCCCATTCATCTGCAATCTCCCACCCGCTCCTGACCGGGCTCACAACCTCCGCCCAATCTCCCTCCGCGCCTGACGCTCGCGCCGCGCCCCGGGCAGCCTCACTATCATCGAAGATTCCGAACACCACCGAGCCCGAACCGGTGATCTCGGCGGTCAGCGCGCCCTGCTCCCGCAGCGCGCGCTTCAGCGCCGCCAACTGCGGCCAACGCTCCTCCAGCGCCCGCGAGAAGTCGTTGCGCACAAGTCGGATGGTCGCCGACAGATCGCCCCGCGCGATCGCATCCGCCATGGCTTCGGCATCACTGCCGTCGCTGAAGTCAGTCGCGGCCAGCATTCCGAACGCCTCGGCAGTGGATATCCTCAGATCGGGCTGCACCAGCACGATCCAGCAGTCCGGGAGGTCAGGGAGAGGCCGGATCAGGTCGCCCCGCCCCTGGGCTATCGCGGTGCCGCCGGTCAGAAAGAACGGGACGTCCGCGCCAAGCTCGGCGGCCACCTGCCACAGAACGTCGGCGGCCGGTGGATCATCATCAAGCCGCGCCAGCCCCGCGAGCACTGCCGCTGCATCGCTCGATCCGCCACCGAGCCCCGCGCCGGATGGGATGCGCTTGGTCAGCTCGATGCTGACGCCCGCCGGCCACCCCCGCAGATCCTGATAGTGCTGCGCCGCGCGCCAGACGAGGTTCTCCGGCCCCGCGGGTGCTCCACCCGAGGGCACCCGAAGCTCAATCCCCGGCCCATCCAGCGTCTCAATCGCCAACTCATCGGCGAGCGATACACTCTGAAAGACCGTCGCGAGGTCGTGATAGCCGTCCTCGCGGCGGCCAGGTATCTCCAGGCACAGATTGATCTTCGCGCAGGCGCGCAGGTGGATCGCGGCCATCTCAGCCGATGACCTCCGCGACCGCCCCGGTCAGTGCCACGAACTCCTCCAGCGAAAGCGTCTCGCCGCGCCGCGAGCTGGCGATCCGGGCTTTCCCCAGCGCGGAGCGAGCCTGATCTCTGTCCACCGGCAGACCCGGTGCCCCGGCGAGAGCGTTCACAAGCTGCTTGCGCCGCTGGCCGAAAGCCCCTCGCACCACGCGGAAGAACAGCTTCCGCCGCTCGGGGTCCTCGATCGGCGGCGTACGCGGTGTGATCTGCAGCACCGTTGAGTGCACCTTCGGCGGCGGGTCGAATGACGCTGGCGTAAGCTCAGCGACGACTTCGGGCATGCCCGCGTAGAAGCGCACCAGCAGCGTCAGGGCGCCGTAATCCTTGCCGCCGGGGTCGGCCATCAGGCGCCCGGCCACCTCGCGCTGGATCATCAACACGATCGTGCTGAAGGGTGGCTCCGTGGTCAGTAGCTGATCGAGCAGCGGTGACGTGATCTGATAGGGGATGTTGCCCACCGCGGCCCACGGCCCGCGCGTGGTGAACTCCGCCATATCCACCGCCAACGCATCCGCCCAGCGCA
>LSQX01380807.1_pt3 | contig 51333 bp, 45 predicted proteins | sample 654561 | NCBI WGS metagenome assembly LSQX01 (sample SAMN04489861, study PRJNA283612) | anaerobic digester metagenome | isolation source: 4 biogas reactors fed with cattle manure at either 37C or 55C with and... | place: Denmark: Kongens Lyngby | collected 2014
ACCTTCTGTCCGAGAAGCCTTTGGGAGAACGCTTAGGTGCCCAGAAACTAGATCCAGAAAAGGCAAAACGTGGAGCTGTGCTCACAGTTGTTGTCTACCTGTTTATCCTGTGCTCCATTGTGGACAGGTTGCAGAGACAAGGGTACATGCCAGGGTATCCTGTGTTGTCATGGATCCCCGGATGGACGCTGTGGCACGACCTTTTCAATGATTTTCCTGGAGGATACATGGTCGCAAACATCGTGCGCAACTTACCTTTCTTCGTACTCATTCCCGCTTTTGTCTTGCATAAGTTAGGAGTAAAGCGGGGAGAGTATGGATTCTCAGGAGGAGAATGGAAGCCTGCCATTCCATTTCTGCTTATCTACACAGCGGCATTTCTTTTTAGCGGCTTAACTGCGGAACGCTGGCTGTTTCTTTTGTATGCCGTCTTGTACTCTGGATTCCAAGAAGAGTTCTTTTACCGTGGTGTGATGCAGCCTTTGTTTACAGCTGCCACAAAGAAACCCGTTTGGGGGATAGGCCTTTCGGTAGGTTTGTTCGCCCTACTTCACATCCCCGATTTTGTTTTCCGAGTTTACCCCACTGTTCCCATGGCTCTTAGCGGCGTGGCGAGTACAGCGCTGTTTGGGGGTTTGATGGCCTATGGAGTATACCGTACTGGAATCCTCTGGCCTTGGGTGCTGATCCATGCCCTAAGTAATGTGGTGGGCTTTTAGGTTGTTAGCGCGGATCGAAGAGATGACCAAGCTAATGGGTGGATCTGGAGAACTTAAGTGGTAGAAAATAAGAGAAGCCGGTGTATCTGAACGGGTACACCGGCTTTTTGTAATGGTCGCTCAAACATTAGTGTTGTCGCCTAGATTGACAAAGTCATCGTAAGAGGGGACTCGCTATTCTTATTTGGATTAGGTTTTGACAAAAGCACTGTCAGGCTTTTAAGTGATTAAGCGAGGTACTCACCTATAGGGTCTCTACACATACTTGGGCGTTGTTTTTCGGTTGATCAACAAACTTACTCTGCTTAAAGGTAGGCGCATCCAACCGCAAACCTCCGTTCAAAGAAGGAATGCATCCTTTCTGAATGATACAAAAAGTTGACGCGTAAAGTAGTTGCTATTGTCGGGAAGCCGGCATCTAAGGAAAGAGGGTTTAGTTCGGCAGCTCATGCTAGGGTTTAAGTTAAAGGAGTTGCTTACAGCGTGTTACTCGCTTTCTTCCAATCCCTCAATATGCTTCAGCGCTTGTTCTGACAATGCATCCTTAAGGGAAGTGCGAGTCGTGCCTTGTTTATCGCGATAAGCTTGCTCGGAGCGTTCAAGGGTCTGGTCGATCTCGTCTTTGAGTTCATTTGGAGTCACCAAACTAGAACCCATACCCCTGATAATGATTTGCTCCAAGCCATCTGACGTGGCTACTTTGATGTTGTACTTCTTCTGATTATCGTAAGCAAACTTCTCAATATATTGGTCAGCTGTTTGCGCTTCTTTAGTGAAGACCACGCGGATGTTGCCATAGTCAACAACATCTTCGGTAGAGCGCTGCGTGCGGTAGGCGTCAAAGACCACAATAATATGGTCGTTTTTTATTGCTTGGTAGTTGCTGAGGGCATTAAGCAGACCCATTCTTGCCCCTTCCATGTTTTCGTTTTCCGCTTGCTCTCTAAGTTCGGGCCACGCATAGATGATGTTGTACCCATCGACAAGGAGGTAGTTTTCCTTGGGCTTTTCTTCTTTGGAAACGGCTTCCAAAGGATCTTTCATCGGTTCACGTGAAGGTCGTCGTCTTAGCTCCCGGGCTTTTGTTGCCTGCTTGGGGTTTACTAGCCCTAAGTAGTAGTAATCGTCGTCGGTAGAACTATCCTGCTCCTTTTTGGGACTCTTCGAGATGCTCTGATCTCCTCTGCCGTGTGGAGCTTTGAAATAAGGCTCGAGGTGCATGTACGTCTTTACCTCGTTCCAACTCACCAGAAAGCTTGTCCCGTTTGCGCAGAAAACAGAACCTGTGGGGTTTTCCAGATCGCTTTCTGAGTCGTAGCCGATCTCCGCGATAACCTCCTGGGCATTGTGGCAGGGCTGGTAACCATCTAAATTACAGAAGAGCCTGCCCCGTCCATTGGTATAGGCCAGCACCTCCCTGTGGTAATTGCGCATGGTAGATACAGGGGCAGTGCCCACAAGGACTGAGAACTCATTGCCGTGCTCGAGAATTTCGCAGGTTCCGTGCATCTGTTCCACGTCGGTCATGGCTTTTCCAACCGATGCTGTCGGCACCTCCAGGCGGAAGGAGTAGTAGGGTTCAAGGAGGATGGACTCTGCTTCTTTCAGACCCTGCCGCACCGCTCTGTAAGTAGCTTCTCTGAAGTCTCCGCCTTGTGTATGCTGGTTGTGGGCTCGGCCGGAGATCAAAGTGATCTTCATATCGGTGATCTCCGAACCTGTGAGGACGCCTATGTGTTTCTTTTCTTTAAGGTGCGTAAGAACCAGGTTCTGCCAGTTTTTCCCCAGGACCTCTTCGCTGCAGGCGCTTGCAAAGAGTAAACCACTTCCCCGTTTTCCAGGTTCTAGAAGGAGATGGACTTCAGCGTAGTGCCTCAAAGGCTCGAAGTGACCAACGCCTTCCACGGTATTGGCGATGGTTTCCTTATAGAGGATTCTTCCTGTATCGAACTGCACCTCAACATCAAAACGTGTATGAATCAAGCTCTTCAAAATCTCAATCTGAATGTCGCCCATGATCTGGGCTTGGATCTCCTGCAGCTCACTGTTCCAGTGGATTCTCAGCTCGGGATGCTCATCCTCGATCTCTTGTAGTTTAGGTAGAAAAGCTCTGTGGTCGCAGCCTTCCGGTAGAATTACCCGGTAAGAGAGCACTGGCTCCAAGACAGGAGCGGACGAGTCTTTCTCAATACCGAGACCTTCTCCGGGTTTGCTTTGGGTCAGACCCGTTACAGCGCAGATCATTCCCGGCTCTACTTCACCAACAACTTCGTACTTTTCACCTGAGTAAATGCGGATTTGGTTGATCTTTTCTTCCCATTGCCCGTTGGAGAGGACGCTCTTCACCTGCAAACGCCCTCCCGTGACCTTCAGGTGAGTGAGGCGGTTACCCTGGTCGTCTCGGGAGATTTTGAAGACCTTTGCACCGAACTCCTTCCCATAGACAGGAGCTGTTGTGTACAGGTCAAGGCTGCGGAGAAAGGGTTCAACTCCATCTAGCTTTAAGGCAGAGCCAAAGAAACAGGGGAAGACTTTGCGTCCTTGGATAGCCCTCTTGATCAGCCCTGTTTCGATGCGGTTTGTTTCAAGATAGGCGTGCATCATACCTTCGTCGCACAGAGCAAGCTCCTCAAAGAAGCTGGCTGTCGGAGCTTCCTCAAAAGGAATGCACCTTTCATCAAGCTGTTTTTTCAGCTGCACAAGAAGGGACTCTCTTTCTGCACCGATCTGATCCATTTTGTTTACAAAAACGAATGTAGGTATCTTGTGTAGGGTAAGAAGCCGCCACAAAGTAGAGGTATGGGCTTGGACTCCGTCTGCACCACTAATAACTAGAATGGCGTAATCTAGGACCTGCAGAGTACGCTCCATTTCAGCTGAGAAATCCACATGCCCAGGGGTGTCCAAAAGCGTGAACTGAGTATCTCCCACTTGAAATGCTGCCTGCTTGGAGAAGATGGTGATCCCTCGCTGTCTTTCCAGTTCATGCATGTCCAAAAAGGAGTCTTTTTTGTCGACTCTACCCAGTTTCCTGATTTGGCCGCTCAGATAGAGCATGCTTTCTGAAAGGGTGGTTTTCCCAGCATCAACGTGTGCTAGTATTCCAATAACGATCTTTTTCATCTCGGTTCATTCCCTCTGCTGAATTCCTTTAAATGATACCAGTAACTTAAGGTTCTTACAATCGACCGAAGGTCCACAGCTTGGATCGGTCACGCGTGGGCAAACTGAGGCAAGTAATTACAGAAGAGGAAAGAATCGGATTTCTTGAGAAAAACGACGCATTCCGCCGAGAAACGCTTTACTCGGCTGGACAGAATCCGAAATCCATCATATACTGGAAAATAAACTGCGGAAAGTGACTGATTCGATATGGATCTAACGGTTTGGGGCACATTTTTGAGCGCGTTCTTGATCGGCTTTTCAGGGGCCATGATGCCAGGACCAATGCTTGGCGTCACCATTAGTGGCAGCCTCAGGAAGGGTTTTATTGCAGGCCCTCTAGTGGTTCTCGGCCACGGCATCCTGGAGCTCCTGCTGGTGTTTGCCATGGCCTTTGGCCTCAGCGCCTTTTTTGAAAACCCGACTGTCGCCGGATTAATCGGCCTTATAGGCGGGTTGTTCCTGGCCTGGATGGGTTATGGCATGATCAAGTCTGGCCTGCAGAAGACCGTCTCCCTCTCGAAAACCCAGAGCGAGCGGAAGTGGGAGAAGAATCTGGTTCTTGCAGGAGTCCTGGTGAGTATCACCAACCCCTACTTCATCATGTGGTGGGCGACCACAGGCATAGAGTCGGTGAGACAGGCCTACACCCTTGGCATCTTAGGAGTTCTGCTTTTCTTTGTGGGGCACATCCTTTCGGATCTCACCTGGTACAGTGCCGTGTCCTTTGCCATGCACAAGGGTAAAAGCCTTATGAGCGACAAGGTTTATCAAGGTCTCATCGTTGTGTTAGGAGTTTTCCTCTTGGCTTTTGCCGTGAAGTTTGCCGTAGGCGGCTGGCAGATGCTATTTTAGAAGTCTAATACCGCAAGAGCGCTTTACTCACGGAATAGCGGTATCTCGGTTTGTCGCTTGCGCATCTATTTGAACATAAGAAAGACCGCGATAGCGGTCTTTTTGCTTTTATGAGGTTGTGTGCGAAGCTGCGTCAAGTTCAGGCTGTACATTGCAGCTGTTTCGAAGCGAGCGGATTAACAGCTCAGCATCATCAAAATGCGGAGGAAGTGATTAGCCTCGCGCAGTACGTGGTCGCCTAGAAGCGGGACGATGATGGACCTGATTTGGCATTGAATTAACCCGTTTGTTGCAGCGGTCTTATACTCCTGCACCTGCTTAGTGGTCTTGGTGCTTTCTTCTACGATGCGCTTTTCGCTGGTGTTCTTGCACCCTTCAACCAGTTGCTCGAATTTGTCTGCAAGTTTTGCAGCGGTCTCTTTGAGGGCCTTTTCTGTAGGATCCAGAAGCCCATCAATAAACTCAGCGTGTTCGCCCATAATGGTATTCCAGAAGTTCAGTTCATCGCAGAGGCTGCGCCTTGGCAACCGGCTTTCCTGGAGGGCTTCCAGAGTTTCTAGGAAGTACACCGCTTCTCTGGTGATGTGCTCCATTAGCAGGGGATAAAGGAAGATGAACAGATCGCAGATTCTCTGATCGCGAATGATCTCCCTCTTTAAAGCGATGGTGCTCGAAACAAGGTTTATGGCACGTTCATTGATGGAGTTTACAACTTCGAACAGGCAGGAGTTGTCTTCACCATCATTTCCTGTCAAGGCCAGTTCGGACTCGGTGATTGCCGTATTAATCATAGCCCCGGTCAACCTTGCCGTGATCTCTTCAGCTTGCAAAGTGTAGGGAGTGACGATCTCTTCGGCCTTGATGGTTTCATTGGAAATCACACCGTTTGCATAGAAAACCGTTTCATGCAGAAGTTCTTCGAAACTCTCTTTGAGCCGCCTAGCGTCAAGCATTAGGTTCGCTGCAGCTGGCGGCAGACTGGTCTCAATAAAGAACAGATGCTCTTTCATGATCCTCTGAAAGAAAAGATTGATCTCCAGAGACAGTCGTACATACTCGTTTCGTGACAGCACAAAAATACCCCCTCAACGGTCTATACCATAGACTATGACTGAGGTAGGAGAGTTGCGCCTTTCAGGAACTTCGGGATCAGAGATCCACGGTTTGGTGGAAAAGAGCGCGAACGGAAAAGGGATCGGATGCTCTAAATAATCGAGCTTGTTTTTGGAGAGATTAGAACCAGAAATACCACTGTAGGGAGTGATCAAGTGAAGCATATCGTTGCAGTTGAAGATACACTGGGAAACGTCAAAGACGTCCTCCAGGGTAGGGGTTACCAAGTGGCGAGCCTGGATAGTCTGGACCAGGCAGCAGTTGCTGTCATCAGCGGCATGAAGAAAAACGTTCTAGGCGATCACACAAGGAAGAGACCGATCATCGTCGATGCTTCCGGCCTTACCGAAAACGAGATCGTCGATGAAGTGGAACGGGCTATGAAGGTCCATTACGAACACTAAAAGGACCAAAAAAACTAGGTCAGAACGCAGTTTCTGCCTGGTTTTTTTACTGCCTGGATTTGAAGACTCCTCGATTCTTCTCAGTGAAACGGTGGTATTTTAGGAAAGAGAAAGCAGGAGAGACCATCTACGTTACTCCGAGAACAACAGCCTCGGGCGTTTCAGTAGGCGGTTCTTACGGTTTTTCCGTTTTATCTGTGCTTCTTCGGGTTTTACGGAAGGATAAATCTTTCAGATTTAGAAATGAAACACGGACTATCAAACGATAGAAAAGAGAAGGGTGAGAAAGAAAATGAGCAGCTGTTGCAGTCCGGCAAAAAGCAGGTTCAACTTCCAGAAACTGAGCACCATCGTCATTCTCTGCTTCTTCGCTTTAGTTTTCTTAAGAGGTTGTACCTACGTCAATAAAAAGGCTGTCTACGATGATAGTGTTAAAATCGCCCGAGCAGGAGACACCTACACCTACGGCTCTAGAATAGGTGGGGTTACGACTGAAAAACTGGATATTTCCTACAAGGGCTTCATGGGTATGGAGACCATGTGGTCCATTGAAGTTGTGAACGAAGGGGACATCGTCCTTCAGTACGACTCCCGGGTAGATAAAGGCAGGTTCAAAGGTGTTCTTATTGCAGAAAACGGCGATGTTTCGGAGGTCTTTGAAGGGGCAGGTAAAGGTGAAAGCATTCTTAAGACTGGAAAATACCGTTTCAAGATTGTTGGCGACAGTGCCAGTGGGCATATTGTAATAGACGTCATCGCCGCTCAGGGTGGCGGTTCTGAGGTAAGGAAGCACTACAGCAACTGACCGCCTACATGACGCGGAGGAGAAACCCGAGTAGGTTTATCCTCCCGTTTTTTTTACAGAATTACACATGCAGGATAAAAGAGCCAGTTAGATAACTTCTATATTATGTACTTTCCAGAGAAAGTGGTGAAAAAGCTGCAGCAGGCGTAAGCGCGAATCTGCAGCAGACTATGCCTACTACATTTGCTCATTACTCTTTTGGCGGAGAAGTAAGAAAGCGGTTTTCCCCAAAACTGCAACAATTGATCGGGGAAAACGCAGACCTGTTCAACATCGGCTTGCACGGTCCGGACATCTTGTTCTACTACAAAGCCCTGAAAAAGAATCCGGTAAAGGCTCAGGGTTCGGAGATTCACAAAAGAGAGTTTACAAGCTTTTTGGAAAATGCTCGAAGCATTTTAAGAGAGAAAGGAGAGAAAGCTCAAGAGATCGCTTATCTCAGCGGTTTTATCTGCCATTACATGCTGGATAGCCAGTGCCACCCTTACATTAGGGAAAGAGAAGAGGAAGGCTTGGACCATGCAGAGATCGAAGCGGAGTTCGATCGCCTGCTCATGGAAGAGCACGGACTGAACCCTTTGAAACACAAGCCTGTCGGGCACATCAAACCGACTTTAGAGTGTGCTTCGGTTATTGCCAAGTTTTTCCACGAGGTGGATCCTGAAGAGATCCTAAGAGCTCTCAAATCTATGAGGCTCAATCTGTCTATGCTGGTTGCCCCTGGCGGGATGAAAAGACTATTGGTCGCCACAGCCTTCAAACTCAGCGGCAACTACCAAGGAATGATCGGCCTTCTGCTGAAGAAAGATCCGGAACCCGGTTTCCCGGAGATCAGCAGGGAGCTAAAAGCACTGTATCTGGATGCGGTGGAGGAAACGGCGGAACTCATTGAGGGTTTTGTCGCAAACCTCTCAGGAGGGGCTCCGCTTAGCAGTCGTTTTGCACGGAATTTTGGGTAGGGAGAGAACAAGGGGGTACAATTGTGGGGAAAAGTCTAGTAAAACTCAACAAACTTGAGAGAAACTGGGTGTTGTACGACGTCGGAAATTCAGCTTTTATTATGCTGGTTTCAACCATCATTCCGATTTTCTTCAAGAACACAGCTGCTGCACAGGGGGTATCTGCAGCAGACTCCACTGCTTACTGGGGATACGCTCTTTCCGCTTCGACGCTGATCGTGGCGGTGCTCGGTCCGATTCTCGGAGCCCTTGCCGATACCAAGGGCTTCAAAAAACCGATGTTCACCTTGTTTATGATGCTCGGTGTTTTGGGCTGCGCGGCTCTGGCAGTCCCCATGCAGTGGTTGTTGTTCCTGGCAGTGTTTGTCATCGCCAAGGTTGGCTTTAACGGGAGTTTAATATTCTACGATTCGATGCTCTCCGACGTTACCATTGACGACAGAATGGATTACGTCTCCTCTGCAGGGTTTGCCTGGGGTTACATTGGGAGCTGTATTCCCTTTACCATCAGCCTCGGTCTGATACTCTTTGCAGACAAGATCGGCCTAAGCGCTGCTGTGGCAACAGGCATCGGCTTTGCGCTCACGTCTTTGTGGTGGCTTGTGGCTACTTTGCCTCTGCTCAAGACTTACGAACAGCAGTACTTCGTTGAGGCAAAGGTCAATCCTGTTGGTAAGGCCTTCCAGAGGCTGGGAAGGGTTTTCGGAGAACTGAAAGAGTATAAGCATATTCTGGTGTTTCTCATCGCTTACTTTTTCTACATCGATGGAGTCCACACCATTATTGGTATGGCAACCTCCTACGGCAAGGATGTGGGGATCAGCGACAACAACCTTCTAGGGGCACTGCTCCTTACCCAGATAGTTGCCTTTCCGTGTGCACTGCTTTTCGGCAGGCTCTCCAAGAAGTTCAAGACCGAAGACCTGATCAAAGTCTGTATTGTGGGCTACTTCCTCATCACTGCCTTTGCCCTGCAGCTGGATAAAGCCTGGGAGTTCTGGACCCTTGCGGTGTTTGTAGCGGTGTTCCAAGGTGCTATCCAAGCCCTTTCCAGGAGCTACTATGCTAAAATCGTTCCTAAGGAAAAGTCCAGCGAGTACTTTGGCATCTACGATATTTTCGGCAAGGGAGCGTCTTTTGCCGGCACTACCATGATGGGGGTCGTCACCCAGCTTACGGGAAGTTCCAAGTACGCAGTAGGGGCGATTTCCATAATGTTTGTTATCGGCTATATAGTCTTCCGCCTCAACACCAAAATAGAAAGAGCTGCAGCTGTAGAAAGCTGAACTGCATAGTAGAGTCCCGCCAAAAGGCGGGACTTTTTCACATTAGAAATCTGATATTCTTTAACCATACTTCTGGTCCCGACATAGTGTATAATGTCACGCACAAGTTTTGGGAAGCGGCCTGGTGCCTGTGGCTTTTCTGTGCCGCTTCCAGGAAAGTGGAGGTTAGCTATGTCGGTGGAACTAAGTCTCCTGCACTGGGTTTACGCGTTTTTTGTTGCAGCCATTATCGCCTTTATGGTCATGCGCAAGGATACCAGCTTCATCTGTATCCTAGGCATTGCGGTACTGGGTCTAATGGCTACAGGAACCGTGTCAGGGGCTATCTCTGGAATATTTAACGGCTTTGCTTACGCCATTGTAGAGCTTCTCGGCACGATCTTGATTATCTCCATCATCGTTGCCATGAGTAAGGTGCTCTCTGAAACGGGCATCAACGGTGTAATGATTGCGCCGTTTGCCAAACTGATCCGCACGCCGGCTCTGGCCTACTGGGTCATAGGCATCGTGATGATGGTGATTTCGTGGTTCTTCTGGCCGTCGCCTGCTGTTCCCCTCATCGGAGCCATTCTCCTTCCTGTTGCAATCAAAGTGGGACTTCCCGCCCTAGGCGTTGCTGTCGCTATGAACCTCTTCGGCCACGGTATTGCCCTCTCTGGTGACTTTATCATCCAGGGCGCACCGAAACTCACTTCGTCTGCTGCAGGACTGCCAGTCGGGGAGGTCATCTCCGCCAGCATCCCATTGGTGATAGTGATGGGCCTTGTAACAACCACGGTGGCCTTCTATCTTTTAATGAGGGACATCAAAGCAAAGAAGCTTGTTGCCAAAGAAGAAGTGTTGGAAACCATCAAAGAAAACGCACCTAGCCTCATCTCCAGACGTGCTCAGGTGATTTTGGCAGTGGTGGTGCCGATCCTCTTTTTACTGGATCTTGTAGTCATGCTCACTTTAAAGCTCCAGGGGGGAGACGCAACGGCCCTTGTGGGAGGTACGGCAGTCTTCATTCTGGTCCTTATTTCCCTCCTTGCCCATAAGAAAAAGGGCTTGGAGAAGATCACTAGCTACCTGATCGAAGGCTTTCAGTTTGGCTTTAGGATCTTCGGACCGGTAATCCCCATTGCAGCTTTCTTCTACCTGGGGGATGCGGGATTTCTCTCTATCTTCGGCGATTTGCTTCCTGCAGGATCTCAGGGGCTCGTGAACGACTTGGGTTTTGCTTTGGCCCAGACGGTGCCGCTAAACTCCATTGTTGGAGCCATCACTCTGACTTTGGTCGGCGCGATCACCGGTCTTGACGGCTCGGGCTTTTCCGGCATCTCTCTTGCCGGCTCGGTGGGCAAGGTTTTCGGCATTGCACTGAACGCCAGTCCAGCAACCCTCACCGCTCTCGGTCAGATAGCGGCCATTTGGGTTGGTGGTGGGACATTGATTCCCTGGGCTGTGATTCCTGCAGCTGCCATCTGCGGAGTGGATCCCTTTGAACTAGCGCGAAAAAACCTGGTGCCGGTAGTTATCGGTCTTGCGGTGACTACAGTCTTTGCCATGTTTCTCATATAACGCAGGAGGGAACTGCCTCAGGCAGTTCCCTCTTTAGGTGTCTCTTCTAGGTATTTTTTCAAGAAGTCGGCAACTCTTCTCTCGTACTCTTCAGGGTTCTGGCCGTAGGCCGCTCCGTGACCTGCTCCCTCTACGATGTACAGCTCTTTTTCGCTGGGACAAGCTTCATAGAGTTCGTAGACCATGCTAACTGGCACAAACCAGTCTTCAGCTCCGTGAATAAAGAGGATGGGAAGCTTGTTCTTCTTGATCTGCTCCAACGCAGAAGCTTCGGAGAAGCTGTAGCCCGCTTTCAGTTTTGTTACGAGGCTAGTAGTGTTGAGGAGTGGGAAGCTAGGAAGGTGATACATTCTGCTCAGCTGGTAGGACAGCTGGGCATCTACCGAGGTGTAACCGCAGTCCTCGATGATGGCTTTGACCTGAGGAGGGAGATCCTCCCCGCTCACCATCATCACCGTTGCCCCGCCCATGGAGATGCCAAAAAGTACGATCTGTGAGTCTTCACCTACTTCCTCAATGATCCGCTGGATCCAGAGGAGGTAGTCTTTTCTTTCGTGCCAACCGAAGCCGATGTAGTCGCCTTCGCTTTCCCCATGCCCCCTAGCGTCGGGGAGCAGTACGTTGAAACCGAGCTTTTCGTGGAAAAACCTGGCAAACTGAGCCATGTGCCTGGACTGAGACGTGTAGCCGTGGGCGCAGATCACCGTCCTGTTGGTTGGAGTGCTTGCAGGGATGAACAATCCGACCAGCTTCAACCCGTCATCAGACTGGATCTCCCACCTGGCCGGGTTCTGGCTATCCAGCCAGGTTGTAGGGGAGAAGGTTCTCTCCAAAGAAATGGAATTCTCGCCGCTAGTTCCTCGCTGGAGGTCCGGGCTTCTTGAAAGAAACTCCTTCGGGCCTCGTGCTATAGCAAGATTATAGAAGTATAAGCTTGATATAATAAGAGTCCCAGTGAGAACAGCTGCTGTGATAGCAATGGCTTTCATTCTGTCGTCTCTCCTTTCTCTTTCTTTTTGCTTACAGGTTTAAATTTCCGCAAATCCCCGTGTCAACCTCCAGATTGAACATAAAAAAACGCACCGAAAAGGTGCGTTGTTCTTATCTCCCTTGAGATGGGCATTAGTTTATGCCCAAAGCAGCCACACCAGGATGTAGCCGGTGGTAACGGCTGCAAGGGTAAAGGGTACGCTGACTTTCATGAACTCCCCAGCGCTCACTTCGTGCCCGTCGTTTCTGAGGATGCCGAGGGCGGTGATGTTGGCAGAAGCACCAATGGGGGTGAGGTTCCCTCCTAATGTCGCACCTACCAGAAGTCCGAAGTAGAGCAAAGTGGGATCTAAGCCCAGGCTTGAGGCAATGTAGCCGGTTACCGGAAGCATGGTCGCCACGTAGGGAATGTTGTCGATAAACGCGGAAAAGAGCACAGAAGCCCAAACGATGAGGGTGTAGATAACAAAGACGTTGCCTCCGCTGACCTTCACAAACAACTTGCTTATAGCATCGATAACGCCAGCTTCAGTGATTCCTGCGATCACAACAAAAAGTCCAGCTAGAAGCAGAATGGTGAAGTAATCGATCTCATTTACAGCACTTAGAATGGAATTGAAATCTTTCGTCTTGATGTAGCTTCTAATGAGTCCCACGACAAATAGCGACATGGTGATGATGCCGTTGGTGATGGCCGGTTTGTTAGGAATGAAGGAGGCCAGGATTAAAAGCACAACCATGCCTACGAGGAGATAACTCGGGAAGTAGTCTTTAACGGTTGTCAGTTCCAGAGTCTCGATAGGTTCGGTATATTTCCTGAAGACGTAGACAAGTACTAGCGTAGCTGCGATAGCCCCGATCTGAACTACCCAGAAAAGACCAGGCATTCCCCGATATACGAAAAAGTCCAAGAAGTCCATGCCTGCATGTCCACCAAGGAGGATTGAAGTGGTGTCACCTACCAGAGTGGCTGCACCTTGGAGGTTTGAGGAGATGGAGATAGCGATGATGCTTGGAACAGGTGAGATATTCAGCTTCTTGGCGATGGTAAGCGCTACAGGCGCAACTATCAGGACGGTTGCAACGTTGTCAATGAAAGCGGAAATGATTCCGGCAAATAGCGAAAGCGAGATAATCGCCCATTTCACGTTGGGGATTTTCGCCAGTATAAGGTCTGCAAGGAGAGCAGGCATCTTGGACTCGATAAAAAGCGCTACGATTCCCATTGTACCTGCGATCATCAGAATTACGTTCCAGTCCACTGCGCCGAACACTTTACCTATCGGGAGGATCCCTAATATAACGAAAAGGGCTGCCGATGTAAGGGCAACGTACGCTCTGATTTTAGGAAAAACCAACAAAAGGATGTAGGTTGCGACAAAAAGTCCTATCGCTAAGTTCATGAAAGATGCTCCTTTCAGTTCTATAAGGCTCAGAGATTAACCTAATAGGTTTTCTGGAACGGAGCAGTAAATCCTGCATCAAGAGAAAAGTAGCTCGGTGTTCTGCAGATAAAAGCCCGATGTTCTACTACCAATAGACTATTCAATGCCTCTGCAAAATGCAGTCGAAATGAGCAAAAAAGCAGGCAGAGATTTCCAGAGATTTCTGCCTGCTGGGTTAGATCTATGGTTCAACTATCACCAGTCCCGCTTCAGGTTCAACTCTGCCATCAAAGATCTTTTCGTACAGCAACTCTAGGGGCACGTCCCAGGTGTTGGGATAGGCTTTCACATCTAGGACGCTGAGGTTGTAGATGTGGTACTCCCTGTTGCTTAAAAAGGTGTTTTCGGTGATCACGGGAACCGATTCGCCCAAGAGGATGCGGATGCCAACGTTGTTGTCTTTGATGGTGTTGCCCTGGATTGTAGCAGGAGTCGAGGAGCAGGAGATGCCGTCGATATTGTTTTCGATGAGGCTCTGTTGGATTTTGGCGTTTTGCCAACCCCAAAGCCTTACAGCAGTGTTGTTCCCTCTAAAAGTGCAACTGGAGATCTGCAGGGATCCGTCTGATGCAGTCACTGCACACTCTGCATCGGTGATGATCACATTCTGTAGTGTTAGGCTGCCAAGGGTGAAGAAACCCTGCCACGAACCGGGTTCAGAGAGCTTTCCGGAAAAGGAAATGGGTTGTTCCTTGGTTCCGAAGGCTGCGACTTTGCCGTGGACTGCTATCTCCAGACCGCTGAAGAGGTTGTTCTGGGAGAGGTTGGGGTTTTGGACGTTTTGGGCTACAATTCTGGCTCCGGGCATAATGGTGAGGGTGATCCCCTGAGGCACCACGATATCTCCAGTGAGAACGATGGTTTCTGCGGCAATCAGAGCACCTGAGCCTTCAGGCCCCCAGATGTTGTTCGTTTCGTCGATGGTGCCAGCGATTTCCACCGAGCTTGCAAAGGTGAAAGCGGCAAGTACTACAACAAGACCGAGAGTTAAGATGCGTTTTCTTTTCAATCTTCCCATCTCCATTTCAAGCCCAGTGGGGTAGTGCCGTCAAACTGGTCTCTTCCTGCCATGAACCGGGGCAGTCCCTCTCCGATAGTCAGGGAGAACGATCCCTTCTGCCCCAAGATTATCTCAACTTCGTGGGTTCCCGCTTGGACATTAGCGAGCTTGACTATATCGTTTGGCAGTTCGTGCTTGCGCCTGCCCGAATGTCTGTAGATGGGTTCACCGTCAAGGTAAACGGTCATTGAGCAGTCGCTGCCAACCCAGAGTTCCAGGTCCATAGTTTCCTCCAACTCAAAACCGGTTCTGAGGGTGTACCTCCTCGCATCGCCTAGCACCCAGGGGTTTATGAGGGTGTCCATAAAGAGGATAGGTTCGGAAAACTCGCCGCTGTCTCCGGCAACCTCAAAGATCCTCCGACCCTGTCCGAAGTGCCCGCGAGGCGAGTAGCGGGTGTCGGGTTTGATCCACCTTTCGGCGACCTCTTCCAGAGGATCGCCAACGATGATCGGCTCAAGAGAACCCAGTCCGATGTAGTAGCAGAGGGTAATGTACTCAACATCCCTCGGGTTTAACATCATGACGCGGGAGGCTGCAGCATCAACGGCAACCGGATCTCTACCGGCAATGATCATGTTGGCTTGCTTTTTGATGCCCCGTCTGATGTGGGTTTTATCCTGTTCCATACCGACGATGCCGTCGATGATTACAAAGTCGGGGACTCTTGCCTGTACCAGGTCGGCGATTTCCTCATCGATCACCGGGTATGTGTGCCTGAGGCCACCGGCGTTTTTTGTGTAGGGGAAACCCCGCATCTTTGCCCAACCGTAGACCACACCTGCGGCAATGCCCACGTTGTTTTTTAGACCTAGAGTGACCTGACAGGTTTCAATGATCTTCAGCACTGGGATGGTGACCAAAAGATCGGCGTCCCTTACCATTCGGTGGATGTAGTACTTGTCGTCTGCGAAAGGTACTTTGGGCACAACCTCGACGATATCCTCTGCAGGTATGTTGATGTCGATGATCTCGATGTCCAGATCGGGGTACTTCTTCTTCAGGTAGGCGACCATGTCCCTGTAGCCGGCGACGGCAAAACCGTCCTCAGCTTTGGCACCGGGGAAGGCGCCCCATTCATAGCCTGCAGGAACCCAGCCCCCTGCTCCTTCACCGACAATGATTTTGATGTCCGGTCTCCGCTCGTGGATGTAGACAGCGGCGGCTTGAACTACCCGATAGTCGGTGATCACGCCTGAACCGCTTTCAAAAGGTTCCACGATGTTTGGCTTCAACATAATGGTCTTAACGTCTTCTGTCAGGAGGCTGTCGAAATCTGCAAGGCTCATTGCCTCGTGAACTAGCTTTTCTACTTCGCCGTCGGAAAGCTGTTTCGGTGGCTTTGCCCCCTGTCGGATAGCTACCGGATAGGTGATGTCTGTCGTGTTTTTAATCTCACTTAAGTAGTAATAAGGCCTGTCGGTATACCCGGAGACGGGCAGCGCAAGGAGAAGAGCAAGCAGCAGAACTAACATTTAAATCCCCCCAAAATTCAAAAAATGGAAAAGACGTAACCGCACCCAATAGCGAGAAGCAGCGTGAGCAAGAGGTAAAATACCAAATACTGCCATTTGAACGTGAGAAGCACGGCGCTGACGTTGGGCAAGTTAGTTGCAGGTCCCGCAATGAAAAAGGCCAGACCGGCACTGTGGGACATCCCCAAGTCGATAAGAGAGCTTACCACGGGAATGGTGGCACCACCGCAGGTGTAAAAAGGTACGCCCAAAAGAGCTGCAACAGAGATGCTCCAGGGCTTGTCCGGACCGAGGAGACCGGCCACCTGCTCGGGTTTGAGGAAGACCCTGACCAAACTTGCCAGAAAGAGAGCTATAAAGAAGGCTTTGCTCATGTACTTGGCCATGGAAAGGACGTAGGGGAGAAAGGCTTTGGTCTTCGGCAGCTTGAACTTAGGGTCTTCTTTAAGAACCGAAACGTGCCGAAAGATCATTTCGCTCAAGTAGCCGCTGGCGATACCGATTAAGATGGTAGAGATGGTCCTGGCAAGGGCCATCTTCAGCCCAAGACCGCGCAAGGTGAGAATAAAGATGGTTGGGTTCATCAGCGGCGTACTGAAGATAAATGCAGAAACCGGTCCTAAGGGAAACCCCAGAAGCAGTAGCGAGCCAGCAAATGGTATCAGAGCGTAGCTGGAAAGAGGGGATATGGTTCCTAATAGGGAAGCCAAGAGGATGCTCCAAAACCTATTGTAGGTGAAGGTTTTCTGCAGTTTTTCTGGCCTTAGGTACCTCGCTATCAAGCTGCTGACCAGGATGCTCGCGATAATGTAGGGAAGATACTGCCAGAATAGATCGAAGAACACCAAAACCACTCTAAAGGCTGGATACTCGCTGTAAACGTCGATGTAGTAGGCTATATAGTCGAACAAGGTGGATCTGCTCTCGTACATCGTAACCCTCCTTTTACTAAAGGGTTACCGTTCAACAAGAAAGTTCCTCCTTACGGAGAAATAATCGGCAGCTGGATTGGCTCCTCCCAGTTGCCTTCGCCGTCGTGAAAGGCTATATTCAGAAGTTTGTGGGGGAGAACTGCAATGTTAATAGTCCAGCCGTTGTCGGGCCAAAGGCTCATAGGAAGATCGAAAACCTCTTCCCAATTGGTCGAACCGTATCCTCCGTGAATGCGCATAATCTTGGCATTGTCGCCGATTCTGCCCTGATAGATAATGGTCAGCGGCCTGTAGGCCTCGGGTTTTTGGGGATAAAACTTGACATCCATAAAAAACACCTCCGGTCATAGTCTTTCCAAAATCGTTTGAGATAGACGTCAAAAATAGAGTATACTGGAAGAAGAGACTACTTTTGGAAAGGTGGTTTTCAAGATCAAGACCTTCATCAAAGATCTGACTGTAGGTCAGAAGATTGACGATATATTTGTGATCAAAGGGAAGCAGATGGTTCCCTATAGCAGCAAACCCAATGAATACTACCTGAAGTTCACTCTAGCCGATGCCTCAGGCGAGGCCAGTGGCAGAATCTGGCAGGGAGTTTTCTCTCTAAACGAAGTCATCGAAGACGGCTATCCGTACAGGATAAGGGGCAGTGTGGTAGAGTTTAAGGGCGCCCTGCAGGTAAACGTGGACGACCTAGCAAAGGTCGCGCCAGAAGACGTGAGAGCCGAAGACTTCATCGCCGCCGGTCCCTACTCCACCAAAGATCTGGACAGGCGCCTCACCGACCTCATCGAAAGCCTGCCTAAAAGCTCGGGACTTACGCTGCTTAGAAAGATCTTTGGCGACGAAAAAATTCGCTCGTCGTTTCTGCTCTGGCCTGCAGCAACTTCGGTGCACCACAACTGGCTGGGTGGTCTCTGCCAGCACAGCCTGGAGGTTGCAGAGCTCTGCCAGTTCCTGGCCAGGACCTACAATCTGTCGATGTCTTTGGTGACAGTGGGTGCCCTTTTGCACGATATCGGTAAACTCCGTGAGTACCAGTTTACCGGTGCTGCCTTTACCCTAACCGACGAAGGCAAGCTCAACGGGCATATGCAGCTCGGCTTAGAGATGATCCTGCCATATCTCTCCGGGCTCGATCCAATTGAGGCAGCCAGCATCAAGCACATCATTCTCGCCCACCACGGCAAAAAGGAGTGGGGTTCGCCGGTAGTTCCCCAGACTCCAGAGGCTTACGCCGTGTTTCTTGCAGACTACACCTCATCGAAGCTGGTTAGAATAAAGTCTGTTCTCGAAGGGGTAACCTCAGGTTGGTCCGACTACGACAGGTTCCTGGAGACCAGCCTCTTTTCAGGTCAGAGCGACAGAGGCGATTTAGGCAGCCTTTTTGACGACTTTGAGTAAGACTGTTAGGAGTTTTGCCTCAAAAAAGACCAGGTCAAACCCGTTTGAGGGGCTTGGCCAATAAACACAAGGGTATGAGTTCTAGAGAAGGGAAGACCCTTCGTTTCTAGAATAAATTAGTAGAAACATCAAGGAGGTAAGAATTATGGCGAAGAAAATCAAAATCGGCGTAATTGGCGCTGGAGCCATCGCTGAACACGCACATTTAGCAGGTTACAACTTGATCCCAGATCTCTGCGAGATAACAGCTATATGTGATATCAATAAGGAACGGGCCGAAGAGATGGCCAAGAAGTTCAATATACCAGAGGTCTACACCGACTACAAAGAGATGCTGGCCAAAGCCGACATCGATGCAGTATCCATCTGTACTCCAAACGCACTGCACGCTCCTATGACCATCGACGCATGTAACGCAGGCAAACACGTTCTCTGCGAGAAGCCGATGGCGGTAACCGTTGAAGAGTGCGAAGAAATGATTAAAGCCGCTGAAGCTAACAACGTTCAGCTCATGGTTGGCTTCACCCACAGATTCTACAACTACAACCAGAAAGCCAAGGAACTCCTCGACTCCGGAGTTATCGGCAAGCCATTCATGGCCAGAGTCCGCTTTGCTCACGAGGGTCCATACATTTCCTGGCCTGCAAAGAGCGATTGGTTCTTCAATAAGGAAATGGCAGGCGGCGGCGCTCTCTTGGATATGGGTGTACACGCACTGGACATTCTCCGCTTCATGATCGGTGAGATTAAGGACATCTCTGCCAACGTCAAGACCTTGGTCCGCGACATCGAAGTTGAAGACAACGCAGTGTGTGCTGTTACCTTCGAAAACGGCGCCATGGGCTACTTAGAGGTAGGATGGTCCTCCAAGGCCGGTCGCTTGGGTATCGAAATCTACGGTGACGACGGTTCCATGGTCATCGACTACGAGACACCAATTAGAGTGTTCATCGACAAGAAGAAGGACATCGGCGGCCCAGGTTGGGTTGATCTCACCGAGTACAAAGGCGGCGGCTGGGATACTGAGATGAAGGCATTCGTTGAGGCTCTCATCGAAGGCAAACCAGTGCCTGTAGACGGACACGATGGTCTGGTTGGCGTAAAGCTGGCTACTGCAGCTTACAAGTCCAACGCAGAAGGCGTGAGAGTAGAGGTTAAGTAGTTTCCGCAAACGTAAACAAAGCACCCTCGACTGAGGGTGCTCTTTTTTGTTATGGCAAAGTGCCTACTTAACGTAGTACATCTCCGGCCAGGATACGTATTCGCCTGTAGCGTAGTCGTAAATGCCGTTCCAAGGCAGAGGAGTACCGGATACTCCGTCAGTATTTCCTCCGCGGGTATCGTCAGCGTAGGCTGTGAAGGTTGCATCGCCGAGTCTGACGATGTTATCGCCATCCATGCAGATCTCAATACCGGGGAAGGCCTTCACTATAATGCCGTCTCCAAGAGTGAGCGTTGACCTTTCTTGAATGTAGAAGTCGCCCTGCACCACATAAGGTACGCTGGTGTCCAGCCACGAGATATCGCCCTCAACGGTGTTGGCGTACTCTGAAACGAAGATGCCGTTTTTGGTGTTGCCAGTGAAGGTGTTGGAGTTTTCTGTGCTGATCTCTCCGCCGATGAGGACGGGAATCACGTTGTTTTGGAAAGTGCACGTTGCCAAAGTCATTGGGTTAGCCTTTTCCAGGTTTAAAGCACCGGTCCGTGAACTGTTGCAAGAAGTAAACGTGCAGTTTTCTATCACCGCAGAAGCGTAGCGGATGATCAGTGTTCCATCGTCTGAGGAGTTTCCTCCTCCGTAGGCGAAGTGGCAGTAGACGAACTCGTTGGCAAACGCTGGGGAGTCGTAGACTTCAACGCTTTTCCAGTCTCCAGGTTTGGGAGTTATGGCCCCGTCGCCCAGGGTGTCTCCCAGGACGCTATCGTCGTCGATGGATGTAAAATAGATGGGGTTTGCTGCAGTTCCTCTGGCTTTGATAATTCCTTGGTAAACGTGGATTTGTCCGTCTTTTGTGAATTTTAAAGCTACACCAGGATCCAGATTCAGCACAGCTCCGCTTGTCACGTCTAGTTGTCCAGGGATAACAAACGGTACGGAAGTCTCTCCCCAAGTAACATTTCCATCGATGTGAAGGTAAAACCTTGAGATGAAAATTCCGTTCTGCTCGTTCTTCTCGGTGGGTTTTGTGGGATTGTGGAAGGTGTTGGAGTCGTCGATGGACATGCCTGCAGCCATCACCAGCGGTTTTTCGTTGGCATAGAAGACGCACGACTGTACTGAAGTACGAGAATCTGCGGCTTCAATGAAAAGAGCTCCTCTCTGGCTTCCTTTATTGTTTGCGAACACGCAGTTTTCAAAGGTAGCCCTACCCTCTTCTACTTCCACCGTGCAGTCGTAGCTGGAATCTCCGCCGCCGTAGTAGAAGTGGCAGTACTTGAAACTGGAGTCTCTAGCGTAGCTGAGCAGTATTCTGTTCCAATCACCGCGTTGAGGTTTTGAAAGGTTTCCGTCCTTGTTGGTGTCGCCACCGTGGGCATCATCATAGATTGAGGTGAAGATGATGGGTTGGTCTGCGGTTCCTTCGGCAGTTATTCTGCCGTTGGTATGAACGAACAATCCTGCACCGTAGGCGAACTTCACGATGGCACCTGGCTCGATGGTCAGCTGCGCATTTACATTAACAAAGTTTTTCATGATGTAGACCTTACCGGTCTCAAAGATAGTGGTTGAGTCAATGTTGTCCTCGATTTCGATTACATTGGGATCAACTTCCTCAATGGTTACCTTCCAGGTATGTTTAGTCGTTAACTTGCCATCTGAGACTGTAACGGTGATGTCGGCCGTACCGCCGGTCTCAGGAGCGGTCCAAGAGACCGTGTTGCTTGCAACACCCGAGGCCCAATTGCCTGCTGTCTTACTCCAGGAATACGACAGCGAGTCGCCATCGGGATCTGTCGCGAAGACTGTAAAAGCTCGCGTTTCCCCACCGGGAACCGTTACATTTTGGCCGGGCTCTGCGCCCTGAATTACCGGAGCCCTGTTTGTCGGCGGGAGCAATGATGTTGGTCCACAGCCTGTAAAGATCAGAAGAATCACAAACAGCAGTACTACAGAGACCCATTTTGCTTTTCTCATGAACTTCCTCCTTTAGGTTTAGTGTAGGCAAACGAAAGCGGCTTGCGCACGCTTTTTCCGCGGCCAATCTGCATCAGCATGCAGCTCACGAAGAAAAAAGACGAAGCCGGTAGACGTTTTGAAACTGCACCACTCTGACTATAAGGTGCACCCAGAAGAGGAAAAATATGTATTTGGCCTCGGAAAAAGCGACGTTCTCGGCAGTTGCCGAAACGGTATCAATCTTGCTTTTCGCTATTCCGTATATTGACACTTGTCAGATCAATAACATTATTCCAAAAAGACTAAATCCTTTTAAACATGCTTTTCGTCCCATATTACAGCTGGCAGGAGATAAGCTCTTACAAGAGAAGAAAGCTGTAGGTGATGTTATGACTGAAGGAGAAAAACTTGCTACCTTTTGTGAAGGGCACGAGATACAAAACAGCTGGGGCAGTTTTTGGCTTTTTTCCTACGATTTAAACCTAAACGTTCCTGCTGAACAGGACATTAACGTGCTGGAGGTTTTTTTACAGGCGGTCCGCGGCATCGGCCCCGTCCGGGAAAAGAAATTCCGGGCTTTTGGCATTCAGACGCTGTGGGATCTAGCGAAAAAAAGCCCAGATGGACTCGTAAGAGAAGATGCTCAAAGAGTCTGTGAGGCCTTGGAGATAAGGGATTGGGCCCTTTTGCTCGAGCGTTTTCCCAAATTCAAAGTACTCTCTGCAGTTCCCAGAGAGAAACTCGCCGTAATCGATATTGAAACGTCGGGATTTACGCCAGCTCTCCCGATTTTTCTCGTGGGTGTTTTAACCTTTGAACCAAATCCCAAAAAAAGGATCTTCTTAGCCCGTCACCCAGTGGAAGAGCCTGCCATGCTGAAAGAAGCAGTATCGGTGATTGCAGATAAAGCCTGCGTTATAACATACAATGGTGCGTCCTTCGATCTACCGATGCTCGAGAAGCGCTGCAACAGGTTGGATGTACCTTTTCAAAAGCCGTTTAACGTGGATCTTCTGCCAATTGTAAGGAAACTGATCGGACAGGAAGTGCCTGACTGCAAGCTGAAGACCATCGAAAGAATCGTCCTCCAGTACGAAAGATACAACGACCCCGCATCTAGCGAGGTCCCTGAGATCTACCAGAGGTTTTTCCTCGAGCAGAATCCGGACATTCTACAAGATGTAATCGACCACAATAAGAAGGACCTGACAAGTCTCGTGGAGATTTGGAGCTATCTCGACGAACGGGACCGACACGGTGATTTTACCGGTCGCTTTTAGAAGAAAGGCTAGCACAACAGAGGGGTGAGAAAATGTCAGACCACTACTACACTGAGAAACCTACAAGCGAAAGCAGCCCCAGACTCATTGAAGTAAACGTTTTGGGAAGAACCTTCACGCTCTACTCAGACAGCGGAGTGTTTTCCAAAAGCGGTTTGGATAAAGGCACCGAAGTGCTGATTAAAAACATGCCTGTGGAGCCATCCCACAGGGTTCTCGATTGGGGAACAGGCCTTGGGATTGTAGGCATTGCTGCAGCTACCATGGCAGAAAGCGGTTTTGTGGAGATGATCGACATCAATGAAAGAGCCGTCCATCTAGCTCAGGAAAACTTAGAACTAAACGGTATTCGCAATGCCAGAGCTTACCAAAGCAACGGCTTTGACAAGGTGCAGGGCACCTTCGATCTCATCGTCTCCAACCCGCCTTTTCGGGCAGGGAAGAAAGTAGTCCACGGCTTGGTGGAGCAAGCGCCGGATTATCTGGTTTCAGGCGGCGGACTTGCCCTTGTGGTTCAGCGTAAACAGGGAGCTGAGAGCCTGACGAAGAAGATGGAAGAGGTTTTCGGAAATGTGGAAGTTCTCGATCGCTCCGGAGGTTATCGCGTTCTCCTTTCCCGAAAAAGGTAGTTTAGTCTATCGAAAACCCCCTCCCGCATATTAATTGGCGGAGGGGGTTTTATGCGGAGAAAGTGGCGAAAGATTGCCTTTGCACTATTTTTGATCCTACTGAGGCTTGTAGCTCCGAAGCTACCTTTCCATAGAAGCGCGGTAAACTCGCATGCAGGAAAGATTGTGATCATCGATCCCGGACACGGCGGCATCGATCCCGGGGCAAAATCTAAGACCGGAATTTTGGAAAAAGACTTAGTCCTGGAAATTGCAAAAAAACTCGAGACCCGCTTAAACAGCTATTCCATCTACACTGTACTCACTAGAACAGAAGACACCGATCTTGCTCCGGAGGTTAAGGGACCGCTGATTACAAGAAAAAGAGAAGACCTCAACCGCAGGGCAAAAATGGCCCAGGATCACGGAGCGGACCTTCTCGTGTCCATACACGCCAACTCATTCTCTCAGAGCAGATGGTCAGGGGCGCAAACCTTTTACTACCCAGGAGACGATCTGGGTAAAGTCCTTGCTATCTCCATCCAAGACCGTCTGGTGCAAGACCTCGGACCTAACAACAGAAAAGCCAAGGCCGGCGATTTCCGGATCCTTCGTGAAAGCAAAGTGCCAAGTGCCATGGTAGAGGTGGGGTTTCTCTCCAATCCCAAAGAAGCAGAACTCCTCAGCGATCCCCTCTACCAGGATCGGCTGGCTGATGCAATCGCCATGGGGATTGTGGAGTACTTCCGCTCCCAAGAATCTGCCAAGGTGAGTGCGGAGCGTGCAACTGTGGAAGTCCCGGTGCTTCCGGAACCTGGTCCAGATGAAGTCCTGCTGTTTTTTGCTTCATCGGGCAACACAGGACTCCTTGGGTGCGAAAAACGCAGGATAGCGCAAAGATCACCTGAAGCGGTTTTGGCGATGCTCCAAAAAGGTCCTGAAGATCCCGGACTCACATCGGTTCTGGGGGAATTTGCCCAGCTAGAGTATGTTGGAACTGTAGGAAATACCGCTTATGTTACGGTAGCCTTTGCAGACGATAGCCTTTCCGGAAGGACCGAAGAACTTGCGATCTACTCGGTGGTAAACACCTTGGCTGCCTTTTTGGATGTGGAAAACGTTGTTGTTGAAGTGATAAACGGCAGCGGACATTTTGACTGGAATCGCCCGCTGGCTTTCGGCAGCTATCTGCTGGAAGACCACCTAAAAGTCAGCGTCCCCACCGGCACCTAATCGGCAAAAAAAGCGCCTCTCCTGGGGCGTCTTTTTTTGTTATCTGGGTAAAAAGTCCGGTTGAAGTTTGTCATTCGTAAAACTGGTGGATAATTGCTACGAAAATTGCAGGGTTTTTTGCTGGGAAGTGGAAGTTAAACCGAGGGAAATCACATTGACAGCGTTTTCAAAAGGGAGTTAGGAAAAACGCATCAAAAAAAGACTAAATTTACGCTTTACGCACGTATACTCCCGTGTTAAAATGGTAATCGTAAAGAAAGTAGGTGAGAGACCATGGATGAACTAGATAGGAAAATAGTGGCTATTCTACAAGAAGATGGTCGCACTCCTTACACCACCATTGCAGACAATCTGGGTGTTGCCGAAGGGACAATCCGCAAAAGAGTTGCGCGTCTCATCGATGAAGGTATTCTGCAGATTGTGGGAATCGTTGATCCCCGCAAGGTGTCCCAAAGCACTATAGCAATTGTGGGCATTCAAACCGAAGGAGAACCTGTAAACAACATCGTGGAAAAACTCGCTAAGCTGGATGAAGTTCGCTACATCGGGGTTTGCGCTGGAACCTACGACCTAATCGTGGAAATAGTCGTCGGCTCCAACGAAGAATTGTTCGATGTGCTGACCCATAAAGTACGGTTGGTACCTGGAATCAAAGATAGCGACACTTCACTTGTTATGAAAGTTTACAAAGAAAGGTACAGCTGGAAAGGCATTTGAGGAGGTTCCTAGTCGATGAAAAAGCTTCAATGGATGATTTCCCTGATCTTTATCATAAGTCTTGTTGCTTGTGCGGTGGATATTGGGATTATACAGATTATCGAGCATCCTGCTCTGGATGCTGCAAGAAGAGGCTTTATGGATGAACTAGAAGCCAGGGGAGTAAAAGCCAACTACTCTTACCACAACGCCCAGGGCGACATAGCAACTCTGTACACCATAGCCGGAAACATAGTGGCTAGCAAAGTAGATCTCATTCTCGCCATTGCTACTCCCTCGGCACAAGCGGCAGCCAACGCAACTTCGGAGATACCTATCCTCATCACAGCGGTAACAGATCCGCAGAACGCAGGCTTAGTCAAAGATTTCGACAAGCCAGGCACCAACGTCACCGGTACCTCCGACATGAATCCGGTAGAAAAGCAGTTAGAGCTGGTCAAACGCCTCGTCCCTAAAGCTTCTAGTGTGGGCATCATTTACAATGCCGGAGAAGCCAACTCAGTAGTGCAGATCGAAATTGCGAAAAAAGCTGCAGAAAAACTGGGACTCAAGCTCGTACTGGTAACCGTAAGCGAAACCAGCGGCGTTTTCCAAGCAGCTCAATCTCTACAGGGTAGAGTAGACGCAGTCTACGTACCTACAGACAATACGGTAGTTGCTGCTCTCGAATCGGTTATCGCGTTCTGTGAAAGGAACAAGATTCCTCTGATCGCAGGTGAAACCGAATCGGTTGCGCGCGGAGCTTTAGCAACAATCGGACTTGACTACTACGAACTGGGCCGCCAGACCGGGGCTATGGCAGTGGAGGTGCTAAACGGAGCAAATCCCGCCGAAACGCCGATTCAGTTCCAAGAGACAGCCATTTTGATGGTAAACAAGTCGGCGGCACAGAGAATGGGGATTACGATCCCACAAGATCTTTTGGAAGAAGCAGAAGTGGTAGAATAACCTAAACCAAGGTTACTTTACCTGGAAATGGAGGTGAACAGCCTGCAAGCTTCTTGCAGGCTGTGCAAATATGCTTGGAATTTGGCAGGCACCCTTGGAACAAGGGTTGGCATATGGAATTTTAGTACTAGGAGTCTATCTCACATTCCGCACGCTGAATCACCCGGATCTGACCATCGACGGCAGTTTTCCGTTAGGCGCAGCGATTGCGGCATCTGCGATCATAAAGGGTATCCATCCGCTGTTTGCCACCCTCCTGGGCTTTGTTGGAGGCTTTGTTGCCGGAATGGTTACGGGCATTTTGAACACCAAACTGAAGATTTCGGGGCTTCTTGCAGGTATCTTGACAATGACAGGACTCTACTCAGTGAACCTGCGGATCATGGGTGGAAGATCCAATATTCCCCTGATCAGAGAGACCACTCTTGTAACAATGGCCCAGGACACCATGGGTATGGCGTGGGGCACCGTCGTTCTTTTTGCACTTATAGTGGCATTTATAAAGCTCGTTCTCGACTACTTCCTCCATACCGAGATGGGCCTCGGACTGAGAGCCTGCGGCGACAATGAAAAAATGATTAAAGCTCTTGGTGTGGACACCGACTTCTACAGAATTTTTGGCCTGGCCATGGCCAACGGATTGGTAGGCATGGCGGGAAGCCTAGTGGCCCAGTACCAGGGTTTTGCCGATGTAGGTATGGGGATCGGCACTGCAGTTGCGGGTCTGGCATCAGTAATCTTGGGAGAGGCCATTCTCAGACCCAAGACCATCTTCACTGCGACCCTTTCTGCAGTCTTCGGATCGGTACTCTACCGCTTCACCATAACCCTTGCCCTACGAGCGGGTTTTGCTGCAACCGACCTGCGCCTAGTCACAGCAGTGCTGGTCATTGTTGCACTGGCCCTACCTAAGCTGAAAGAGACCAAGCTTGCCAAAAAGGTGTTCGATATAAAAAAACAGGCTGAAGTACAGCCGGCAGAGGTCGTTAGGCGGGAAGCCAATCCCATCACAACACTGGTGACCTCTCTGATTAGGAAGTGAAGACCATGCTGCTTATGGAAAGAGTCAATAAAACCTTTGAGCTCGGCGGTGGCACTTTGAAGAGGGCGTTGGTAGATGTAAACCTAGTTGCCAACGAGGGCGACTTCATCACCATCGTTGGTTCTAACGGTGCCGGCAAATCTACGCTGCTCAATATGGTAGCAGGAGTATACCTCCCTGATTCGGGCAAGATCAGAGTGAATGGCTCCGAAATCACCAACTGGCCCGAGCACAAGAGGGCAAGGTACATCGGCAGAGTCTTCCAGGACCCCATGATGGGTACAGCGGGATCGATGACCATAGAGGAGAACCTGGCGATGGCCTTCAAACGGGGGCAGAGGAGAGGACTACGGCTGGGAGTAGGCAGAAACCGAGCTAAGTTCCGTGCTGTACTTGAAGAACTGGGACTGGGGCTTGAGAGCCGGCTCAAAGATCCTGTACGCCTCCTTTCAGGAGGGCAGAGGCAGTCCCTGACGTTGATGATGGCCACTCTAACTGCACCGAAGATTCTCCTTCTCGACGAACACACAGCCGCGCTGGATCCCAAAACCGCTGCGACGATCATCGAACTTACCAAAAGCATAGTAGAAAACCACAGCCTGACGGTGCTTATGGTAACTCACAACCTCAAGCAAGCCCTTGAAGTGGGCAACCGGACGATCATGATGCACGACGGCGAGATTGTTTTGGATCTGCAAGGAAAAGAGCGGGAGGAAACCAGCGTTGACAGCCTCCTTGAGATGTTCAGCAGAGTGAAGAAGGAGAGATTCTTAGACGACAGAGCGCTTTTGGCTTAAAGCCAAAGGCGCTTTTTTTTTGTGCGCTTATAACTGTAACGGCGCAACTACGCTATGGGGGCTTGCACCTGCAAAGTGTGTCTATTGCGAGTGGAGAGGTCAGATGGAAGCGTGACGCGCGGGTCCAAGACCATGTGCACAAACCACAAAATGCATCTAAATCAGGCAAGGAGTGACAGAAGAGAAGGTCCATGAAACTGGTCGCGGAAAGATTCGGATTGAAATAGAGTTATCGTTAAACGGTCAAAAAACGCAATATCGACCTGAGTTATTGCACGGAGAATAAGAGTTATATTTTGGCAACACAGAAGGAATTTTTCAGAGTTAAACTAAACATTGATACAAGTCTAATTACTTGCAGGTAAATGTAACGTATGGGTTCGTTTGCAGTTTGGGCGGTTCTCGCAACGGAAACTAGGTTTGAAGGAGGATGCCAAGATGACTGATACAAAAACCCTTTGTGTGTTATCAACCTTTCTTCTTGCTATTGCGGTTTTCTTGTTATCGTACATCACGTTCTCCAATGCGACTGAATATACGAGAAAAGACTAGCCATTTCTTGATGTGTGCTTTCGGAATGGCGACGAATGGTTAATTGTCGACAATAGAAATATGGACAAAGACAATGAAAAACATTGGGTGGTCGAGAACCCTCGTGACTACGACTTTCACAGAGAGTGGTTTGCAGTCCTTACGTTATCGGATGGAAAGGGAACAACTCTGGATCATATGCTCTTTGTTCTTCAAAACAAAGAAGTTGCGCGAGCAATTCCATACGTTGAGGTATAGTCATGTCTAAAACATGAGATACAAGTAACGAGCAAATCAGGTGAAAACGTGCCCGTAAAACAGTTTTTTAGTTATCGACTGTCACGACTTGGGTTTTTTGTTTGGTTGCTGTTTTGGGAAGTGGCTGTAATTCTGTTTTTTAAACCACATATTGCATGGATTATTGTGGGTGTTATGTCTGTTGGGTATGCGGTTTTCTTGTATTTCGATGCTTTTTCTAAAAAAGACTATCGGTCTCCGGTCATGTATACGCTTTTGAGTTTTTCTGTACCTATAACACTACAGAAACATTTGCGGAATGTTGGAGAAGGTTATGATGTTCTGTTGGTTCTTTGTTACATCTTGTTCATGACGATTATTCCAGCTGTCGTGTATGCTATCGGGGTTGTTGTTGATCTCATTGGTCAATTGAACTTGCCGGATCAAGAAACAGCTGGTCCGATTGAACCGGATACAAAAAAACCGGAAGAAGAGCGAAAAACCAAAAACGACGACGAGTCTTTAGGTCCTTTCCGGTTTGATAAATAAAGCTCTGTTGAAAAGACTGGTAACAATAACCTTGAGTTTTCGTCGTTGTAAAAGGAGATCTTTGAAAACTCAACTCAAATCGTTTGGCCGGAGCAAATCAGTTTTCGAGAAGTAAAAGTGATAAACGAGGCTAGTATGTCACCCAAGACTCCAAGAACACTTGGAATCGCAGTAACTCGGTCTGTTTTTTTTGGTGCAGGAAAGCGAAAAAGGACTTCTCTAAAAGGCGGGGGCGGGCTAATTGTTTGGCCCGCCCCTTCCCATGCCCGAACGGGCGCTTGCGCACAAAGATCGGTTACTCAATTAATGGGAAGTCCTCGACCCGATTGCCAGAACTAGTGCAAATCGCTTGTCCGGAAGCTGATTTGAAAAAACGGTATGCTCCTTTTAAGGTTTTGCCACTTACTATCCTAAAGTTCATCAGACAAACATACCTATTAGTAGTAAACATGTCTACGAGCTAGAGGTGAATGAGATGAACAGAGCAGTGCGCCTTGGAGCAGCAGTGGGTCTTTTGACTCTCTCCTATATCAACGCCACGGAGGCAGAAGTGGCATTGTCTTTATGGATCGCATCTTTCCTGGTGTTTGCAGTGACCGCTCTCTTAGATGATAAGTGGCAGTACCTGACGGTACTCCTCTCGCTCCCCCTTCTATACGCCCTCTACACTTCAGGGAGCAGAGACGCTTTAACTCTCGCCGCTTTCGGCCTTTTCAGCCTTTTGAGCTTCAAACAGATAGCTCTAGGCTTCTGGGCACTGGCGGCAGTGCTGTTTCTTGCAGAAGGCTTTTTTGCCGAATGGCATCTGAATACCCTACCATTTCTTCTTTTGGGACTTGCCGCTCTTTCTGCAGAGGGTAGGTCCAAGGCTTTTTTGCCTGCGGCATATTCTGCACTTTATGGTGGTCCTTCACCTGAAGAGACAGCACAACTGAAGCGAGAGAATGCCTACCTCAGAGGACAGCTGGAAAAAGCAAGAGGACCAAAGGGTGACCAGCCAACCGGCTTTGGTCGGGAGCTGAAAGAGATCACCAGCAACCTTGCGGTGCTGCTATTTGAGGTGAGCTGCCTTGTGGAAGAAAGTGTTCTCCGAAGCATCCCGGTGTTTGCAGAACTGAAAGATCAGCTGCAAACGCTTCAGAAGAGAGTTCCCGAAGCTTTTTCCGAAGGGTTCTTTAAAGAACCATTAAGCGCCGTTCTAGATGGCATTGCCTTAGAGAAGGAAGCTGTTTTCCACCTGAAGCTAAAGAAGACCGACCTCACCGCAGGGGAGAAATTCGTCATGGGGGAACTGACTAAAACCCTTGTAGAAAAGGGCAAAGAGTACGAGATAACCCTTTCAGATGGGAAGGAAGGGCTGCTGTACACAGTACGCCCAGCGGTAAAAAAGCAGCTCGACGAAAGAGTAGAGAAGCTGGTTGACGGCATCAAGGGATCTGTGATCTTCGGCGACGGCAGCGCTTACCTGATTTGGAGGACGGAAACGCATGAGGGTACTCTTGATAGCACCGCATAGAAAAGCCGAAGCTCTGCTTAAGCTCCTTCGCAGGGATCTGCATCTGGCTAAGTCTGCCGGAAGCTTCGATGCAGCTAAAAGGTTTTTGGGGCAGGGTGAAGATCTGATCGTGTTCACTCCGGAGGTTGCAGCAGACGTTGTTAAAGGGTTTGGAGTCCTGAAGGAGGCAACAGAGGCTAGGCTACTCTATGTTGTAGACTTTCCAACAGATGGTTTTCTCTGGCAGCTGCTTTCTCTAGGCATCGACGGATATGCGACTCTTGATGCAGAAAACTTCAGGCTCGCCCTTTCCGAGCTTGAGATGAACCGGTACGGGTTTGTGGAATAAGGTAGGCAGAAACTTCAGTTCTGCCTACCGTTTTCTTCTGCCAACCGAGCCTCTGGAAGGCGGTTACGGAAAAATCTTCTATCTACAGGTTGGCCTTGGAGGTTTTTTGCTGGCTTTTGGGAAACTCTTTAAATAGAGACTTCTTGAACTAGACTTTGCCTCATTAAAGGGAGAGTGCGGTTATGGACACAAGAGCCAAGGCCTCCGAGCTAACTACAACTGGATTGCTTCTTGCCGTTAGCCTAGTGCTGTGTTTCGTTGGCGTCCTGTTTCCAACTTTTGGCACCTACTTAAAGTACCTGATTCCCGGGATGATGGCGGTGATCAAGACCAAGTATGGCTACAGATATCTTACCGCTTTCTCGCTTGCCCTTTTGATCTTGGTGGCGGTCTTTTTCGGGATCGAGCAGATGGTTACAGGCTTGTTCTTTGTCATCCCCATCGGCTTTGCTTTAGCACTGGTCTACGAAGATAACAGCATCAAAAACCACCTTTTTGCAGTGGTGATTTTCGCAGTGACCGGTGTTCTTTTATTGGTGGTTGTCGGGGGTGTTTTGGGTATCCACTACAGAGAAGTCTATCAGGAGGCAGTGGAAAGATTCGTTTCGACCTTTGGCCGTGTCTATGAAGCTCTTGGCCTCGAACGGACCGAGCTTGCCGATATGCTCCACAGGCTGATGTGGTTGGTGATCACACTGTTCGGAGTGGTCATGGGGTACATCACCTATTTCATGAACAAAGTGGTCTACAGAAAAGGCCTGGATATACTCGGACGCAACGCAGCCTTTCCCAGCTAAAAAAGACAGTCCCGCAGTGCGGCTTTCAAGGCTTAATTGGCAAAAACCATAAACCGTTTTACTAACCACAGGGGAGTCCCTGTGGTTTTTTGTTGGCCTTTCGCGAAGGCTTTTTATGCGTAATATGCAGAGAATGTTGCATAAACAGCCCGCCCGGTCGTCGAGGATACAGGACTCAAAAACCGTTAAGTCGGTGCAACGCTTGACAAACCTAGAACTTTTTCGAGAATAAATATGAGAAGGTGCTTGCAATATTATGCACGACTGTTGTATAATGGTCAAAACTACCAGAGAGGTGGGAACCTTGTACAAGATTGGCATAGTTGGAGCTTCTGGCTATACAGGAGCAGAACTCATTAGAATACTTCATCACCATCCAAAATGTACGGTGGCAAAGATCTATTCTCGGAGCCTGGCAGGCCAGCCCGTAAGTGACGTGTTTCCAGGTTTTTTCGGTATGGACCTGGTCTTTTCCGATCCTACTGAAGATGACTTCAGCGGGCTAGATTTACTGTTCCTTGCTGTACCTGCAGGCGCGGCCGGCGAGTATGCTAAGAGATTTAAAGGCAAGGTCATCGACCTCGGTGCAGACTTCCGGTTCAAAGATCATGAAATCTACAGTAAGACTTATGGCAAACAGCACGGAGCACCGGAGCTGCTTCAAGAGGCGACCTACGGTATTCCCGAACTCTTCAGGGACCAGATCAAAGCCAGCAGGATCGTGGGGAATCCCGGCTGCTACCCTACAAGCATCATCCTCGGACTCGCTCCGCTTATCAAAACCGGCTACGACGGAGAGATCATCGCTTCGTCCCTTTCGGGAACGTCAGGAGCAGGGAAAGCGCTGTCTGACGCCCAGCACTTCGCCCACCGAGACGAGAACTTCGGACCTTACAAGGTGGGTTGCCACCGCCACACCCCGGAGATTGAAAAAGCTCTGGAAAGCCTCTCGGGAAAACCCCATAAGGTTGTCTTCGTACCGCACCTGGTTCCGGCAATCAGAGGCATCACCTCTACCATCTACATCGACCGGGTGATGAGTCTAAATGAAGCAAAACAGCTCTACGCAGAGTTCTATAAAGATGAGTTTTTCGTCAGAGTCAAAGACGCAGGGGATGTTGAGAGCAAAAACGTGCTCCACTCCAACTTTGTGGACATTCAAGTTTACGAAGACCTGCACGCAGACAAACTGATTATCGTTTCTGCCATCGACAACCTGATCAAAGGAGCATCCGGTCAAGCTGTGCAGAACATGAATCTGTTGTTTGGCCTACCAGAACATACGGCGCTGGACTTTTATCCCGCCTATCCATAAGGAGGAGACAAGGATGTGGACTGAGACTGTTGGAGGAATAGCAAAACCCCATGGGTTTCTTGCGGCGGCAACCCACGCGGGGTTTAAAAAGAAAAAGCTGGACCTTGCACTGATCACCTGCAAAGACGCAGAAGTTGCAGGGGTATTCACCCAAAACGCTTTCGCCGCAAGTCCTGTTAAGCTCACCAAGAAGCATATAGCATCCGGCAGGATCAAGGCGCTTATCGTAAACTCGGGAAACGCCAACGCCTGCAACGGAGATGCAGGAGACAGGGACGCCCTTAAAACCGCACAGCTGGTTGCCCAGAAGCTCGGCATCAAACCCGAGGAGGTAGCCGTTGCCTCTACAGGGGTAATTGGCGTCCCCCTAAACATGCAGGTTATGGAAAATGGCATCACAGAGCTCCTGCCAAAGCTAAGCAAAGAAGGCGGGAAGGCCGCAGCTGAGGCCATCATGACCACTGACACCTACCCCAAAGAGGTTACCCTTGAATGCACCGTAGATGGCGTCACCTACACCATCGCAGGGATCGCCAAAGGCTCCGGAATGATCCATCCCAACATGGCAACCATGCTGGCTTTTATTACCACCGACTGGCCTGTTGAAAGCTGCACTTTGCAAAGCATGCTAAAAGAGATCGCTGACGAGACCTTCAACGCTATCTCGGTGGACGGAGATACATCCACAAACGATATGTGCTTGGTGCTTGCGTCAAAGGAACTGCCTAAGCCCGATCCGGAGAAGCTGGAGATCTTCAGACAGGGTTTGAAGCAGGTCATGGCCGAGCTGGCAAAGGCCATTGTCATGGACGGAGAAGGCGCGACCAAGTTACTAAAGATCTGCGTGAAAGGCGCAAAAAGCGTCTGCGATGCCAAACTTGCCGCAAAGGCCATCGGCAACTCACCACTGGTAAAGACTGCTTTCTTCGGGGAGGATGCCAACTGGGGCAGAATCCTCTGCGCCGTAGGTTATTCTGGATGCACCGTCGATCCGGATAAGACCGACCTTTACTTCGAAGACATTCAGATTGTAAAGAGCGGACAGGGTCTTGGCATCAGCGATGCTGCGCTACTACCTATCATGAAACAGCGGGAGATTGAGATCACCGTCGATCTCGGCTTGGGAAACGGAGAGTACGTCTTCCAAACGACGGATTTCAGCTATGACTACGTGAAGATCAACGCCAGCTACAGAAGCTAGGAGGAAACCAAATGACAAATGAACATGATTTCAACAAAGTGAATCTGCTTGTTGAGGCTCTGCCCTATATTAAAGCCCTCACAGGCAAGACGGTGGTTGTTAAATATGGCGGCCACTCTATGGAAACCCCTGAGGTGAAAAAAGCGGTTATTCTCGATCTCATTCTTCTGAAATACGTTGGCATGAACCCGGTGGTAGTGCACGGCGGTGGTCCGGAGATCAACAGCTACATGGAGAAGCTAGGAATCGAGCCCCAGTATCACAAGGGACTTAGAATAACCAGCAAGGAAGTCATGGAAATCGTGCAGATGGTGCTCATAGGTAAGGTCAGTCAGGAACTTACATCCATGATCAACCACTACGGCGGCAAGGCCATCAGCATCAGCGGGAAAGATGGCAACACCATTATCGCCAGGAAGAAACTGGTCGAAGGGGTGGATCTGGGTTATGTCGGTGAGGTGGATAAGGTCAATCCCGAACTCATCGAGAGCGTGATCGCTGCAGGCTACATTCCCGTGATCAGTCCTGTCGGCGTGGGACTTGACGGCGAGTCCTACAACATCAACGCAGACAGCGTGGCAGGAGAGGTGGCAGCAGCTCTTAAAGCCGAAAAGCTAATCTTCCTCACAGATGTTGAGGGCATCTACGAAGACCCTCAAAATCCATCTTCGATCTTTACAGCACTCCAGGCTCAACGGGCAAGACGTCTTATCGAGTCCGGCGCCATCTCCAAAGGCATGATTCCCAAAGTGGAAGCATGTATCAAAGCTCTGGAGTTCGGCGTGAACCGGACCCACATTATCGACGGCAGACAGCCCCACACTATGCTTCTGGAGATCTTCACAGATGCTGGAATCGGAACAATGGTGGTGAACTAAATGAACTTTACCGAAGCCAAGACACTTGCAGAAAAGTATTTAATGCATGCTTATAACCCCTATCCCCTGGTTCTTGCAGAGGGAAAAGGGGCATACCTCTACGACACTGAAGGCAAAGCCTACCTGGATTTTTTGAGCGGTATTGCCGTAAACAGTCTCGGCTACGGACATGAAGGCGTCCTTAATGCCATTTTCACCCAAGCGGCAAAACTCATGCACACATCAAACTTCTTTTATACAGAGCCCACGCTCCGCTTGGCTGAGAAACTCTCTCAGCTTTCGGGCCTTGAGGATGGGAAGGTCTTTTTCTGCAACAGCGGAGCCGAAGCCAACGAAACAGCGTTCAAGCTTGCCCGCTTGCACGGAAAGGGGAAAGGCAAGAACAAAGTGGTAGCATGCAGAGGTTCCTTCCACGGCCGCACTATGGGTTCCCTAACTCTCACCGGTCAGAGCAAGTACCACGATGGTTTCGAGCCTCTCGTGCCAAATGTGGTCCACACCGAGTTCAACAACGTGGAGGCTCTTGCAAAAGATCTCACCTCCGACACCTGTGCTCTGTTTGTAGAGTGCATTCAAGGTGAAGGTGGAGTGGTGCCAGCAACCAAGGAGTACCTAAAAAAAGCTAGGGAGCTCTGCGACCAGCTGGATATCCTCCTTGTTATTGATGAAGTGCAGACCGGAGTAGGCAGAACCGGTACGTTTTTTGCTTATGAAGGTTTTGGCGTGAAGCCCGATATCGTGACCATGGCTAAAGCCTTAGGAGGGGGACTTCCTATAGGAGCGGTGATTGCTTCAGGTAAAGCGGCGGTCTTTACCCCCGGAAAGCACGGCACAACTTTTGGCGGCAATGCCGTTGCTGCAAGCGCTGCCCTTGCCGTTTTGGATCAGGTTGCAAATCCGGAGTTTTTAGCTGATGTCTCGGCAAAGGCCGAACTGCTAAAGTCGAAAATCCCCATGGATCATCCTCTGGTTAAAGAAGTGCGGGGGATAGGGCTGATGCTCGGCATCGTAGTGACCGTTCCTCCAGGAGATGTGGCGGCGCGGGCACTAGAGCTGGGCTTGATCGTGGGCACTGCCGGCACCAACGCTGTAAGGTTGGTTCCACCCTTAACCGTAACTGCCGAGGAGATCCAGAAGGCAGCAGACCTTCTCGTACAGTCGCTAAACTCTTTTCTGAAATGAGGTAGCAGACATGAAAGTTCTGGTAATAGGCTCCGGCCCTATAGTTATCGGGCAAGCGGCGGAGTTCGACTACGCAGGCACCCAAGCTTGCCTAGCGCTAAAGAAAGCCGGAGTAGAGGTCGTTCTAGTCAACAACAACCCAGCTACGATCATGACCGATCCGGACGTTGCAAGCAGAGTGTACCTAGAGCCCCTTACGGTGGAAAGCCTTGAGGCTATCATCGCAAAAGAGCGGCCGGAGGGACTCCTTCCAAGCCTTGGAGGCCAAACTGGCCTAAATCTTTCTGCAGAGCTTGCAAAATCCGGCGTTTTGGATAAATACGGCGTAAGGCTTCTAGGAACCCCTCTTGAAGCCATCTTGAACGCCGAAGACAGGGAGCTTTTCAAAAACCTCATGCTCCAGGTGGGCATCCCCGTTCCCGAAAGCCGCGCAGTCACCTCTGTGGAAGCAGCGCTGGAGTTCAGTAGGGAGTCGGGTTTTCCCCTCATCGTGCGCCCTGCCTTTACCCTAGGCGGAACCGGTGGAGGAGTGGCAACAGACCCCGAATCTCTAAAGGAGATTGTGGAGAGCGGGTTGAAAAACAGCCGAATTTCTCAAGTCCTCCTGGAACGGAGCCTTTTAGGGTTCAAGGAGATCGAGTTTGAGGTCATACGAGACCGCACAGGGCGAGCAATCATCGTCTGCGGTATGGAAAACGTCGATCCAGTGGGAGTCCACACAGGAGACAGCATCGTCGTCTCGCCGATTCAAACCCTCGATGCGGAGATGATCGGAACCCTTGAAGAGGCTGCCCTCAAAACCATAGCTGCTTTGGGCGTTGAAGGCGGCTGCAACGTGCAGTTTGCCGTCCATCCCGAAACAGACGAGTTCTACATCATAGAGGTCAATCCCAGGGTGAGCCGTTCTTCTGCACTGGCATCGAAGGCAACGGGCTATCCCATAGCAAAAGTCACGGCACTTCTAGCCCTGGGGAAGACCTTACAGGAGATCAAAAACCCCGAAACCGGAATAAGTTGGGGAGACGTTCCTCCCAAGGTGGACTACGTGATCTGCAAGTTCCCCCGCTGGCCTTTTGACAAGTTCAACTCTGCCGACAGAACTCTGGGCACCCAGATGAAAGCCACAGGCGAGATCATGGCCATCGGATCAACGCTGGAAGAGGCGTTTGGAAAAGCCGTAAGGTCCCTCGAGATAGATCGATTCAGCTTCCTGGATGGGCCGGACTTCTCTGTGGAGTTTCTCAGCCACAATCTGAAAACCAGCACCGACGAAAGGTTCTTCTATCTGGCAAAAGCCCTTGCAGGAGGCATGAGCATTGAGGAGGCCGCTCGGCTTACAAGCATCGCACCGCTGTTCTTAGAGGCTCTGCAGAGGATTGTCAAAGGGGAAGTGAACGTCCAGGCCCACACAGTCAGTGAGCTGAAGGAGCTGGGAATCAGCGATAAGACGTTAAGCGTGCGCCTTGGGGTCAGCGAAAGGCAGCTTTGGGAGATGAGAAGGGAGCAGGGCATAGTCCCGGCTTTTCAGGCAATTTCCACAGAATCCGGGGCAAGTCCCAAGAGCACCTACTTCTATGCCACGTACGCAAAAGGCGCAGAAGATGCCCCCCTTCCCGAGAAAACAAAGCCCAGAGCTCTGGTTATCGGCTCCGGGCCGATTAGAATCGGGCAGGGCATCGAGTTCGACTACTCTTCAGTCCATGCAGTGAAGGCTTTACAAAAGCTGGGCTGGGAGGCAGTGATCATCAACAACAACCCCGAAACAGTCTCCACCGACTTCGACACTGCAGACCGGCTCTATTTCGAGCCATTAACTGAGGAGGACGTTTTGGCAGTTGCTATGAGAGAAAAGGTCGACGGCATCATCGTTCAGTTTGGCGGCCAGACCGCCATCAATCTGGCAGAGACCCTAGCACTCCACGGACTGCCAGTTTTAGGAACGGCTATGAGTGCCATCGATCTTGCCGAAGACCGGGAAAAATGCCACGAGCTTTTGGAGCACCTGGCCATTCCCCAGGCAGAAGGCGGAGCGGCCTTTTCCCTGCAGGAAGCCATGGGCATCGGACTGCGGCTGGGCTTCCCCCTTGTGGTGCGGCCGTCGTATGTTCTCGGCGGCAGGGCCATGGAGATCGTGGAAAGCGAGGAAGAACTCTACCGCTACCTGAAGCTTGCAGTGAGCATCTCTAAAGAGCATCCAGTACTGATCGACCGCTATCTTAACGGCAAAGAGCTAGAGGTAGATGCGGTTAGCGATGGCACAAACGTGATCATTCCGGGAATCTTGGAGCACATCGAAAGAGCCGGGGTACACTCGGGAGACTCCATCGCCGTATATCCTGCACCGAGCATAAGTGCCAAAGAAGCAGAAACGGTTGCCTACTACACCACTTCAATCTGCAGGGCTCTGGGCATCAGGGGCGTGGTAAACATTCAGTACGTGATCTACAAAGGCCAGGTTTACGTGTTGGAGGTTAACCCCAGAGGCTCTAGGACGCTACCCCTCTTGAGCAAGGTAACCGGTGTTCCTTTGGTGGAACTTGCGGTCCGGGCGATGCTAGGTGAGTCCCTCAGGGATAACCCCTACGGCCTCGGGCTTCTGCCCAACAAGCCATACTTTGCGGTGAAAGCTCCGGTGTTCAGCTTTGCTAAACTGAAGAACGTTGAAGTTCTCTTGGGACCGGAGATGAGATCCACAGGTGAAGTCCTCGGAGTGGGGCTGGACCTGAAGACCGCAGTCTGCAAAGCGCTACTTGGAGCAGGCCTCGCTCTTAAGAAAGAGCGGAAGGTTCTTGCCACCCAAAACGGCGAGATTCTGCCCCTTCTGGAAAAACTTAAAGAAATGGGAGCTGAGTACGAGATCTGCACCGACTACGAGAAAAACCGCGAGAAGCTTGCCCGGGGACAGTACGGTCTGGTTGTGGCCTGCGACAAGTCCAGAAGCGATTTCCTGCTCAGGCGCCAGGCAGTGGAGTACGGAATTCCCGCGGTCTCAAGTCCGGACACCCTCAGGCTGATCGTAGAAAACATGGACGCCGATCTTACTGGGGAAAAACCGCTCGAGCTCAGCGAGTGTTTGGAGGGAAACCTATGCTAGGAAGCTTAAAAGGCAGGGACTTCCTGTCTCTGAAAGACTACAGCAAGGAAGAGATCTACGGCCTTTTGAAGTTTGCCGCAGAGCTCAGAAAAGACAACAAAAAGTACCTGAAGGGTAAGGTCTTGGGCATGATCTTTGCCAAAAACTCCACGCGGACCCGGATCTCCTTTGAGGTGGGCATGCTGGAGCTCGGCGGCCATGCCATCTTCCTTTCAGATAGGGACATTCAGCTGGCAAGAGGAGAGACCATCGCCGACACGGCAAGAGTGCTTTCCCGCTATCTCGACGGCATCATGATTAGGACTTTTTCTCAAGGAGATGTTGAGGAGCTGGCAAAGTGGGCGACGATCCCCGTGATCAACGGTCTTACCGACTACGACCACCCCTGCCAGGCTCTGGCAGATCTTCTGACCATCAAGGACAGTTTTGGCACCTTGTCGGGAAAGCTTGCCTACATTGGCGACGGAAATAACATGGCCACAGCGCTGATCTTCGCTTGCGCCAAAGTAGGTATGGAGATCGCTGTTGCCTCCCCTGAAGGCTTCCAGCCCGATAACGAAATAGTGGAGTATGCGAAGAAAATCGGCGGCAAGGTCCTTGTAACCGCAGATCCTGCTGAAGCAGCTCGTGGGGCAAACGTCCTCTACACCGATGTCTGGACCTCCATGGGTCAGGAAGAAGAGATGGAAAAAAGAAGAAAAGCCTTTGCAGGTTACCAAGTAAACGAAAAGCTGATGGAACTTGCAGACCCCAAGGCAATCTTCCTGCACTGCCTCCCTGCCCATAGAGGCGAAGAGGTTACAGACCAGGTCATCGAAGGCCATCAGAGCAGGGTCTTCGATCAGGCAGAAAACAGACTCCACGCCCAGAAGGCAGTTCTTGCGGCGCTCCTTTAAGGCCGCATCTTCATAGATCGAAAGCAGTTTTGGAAAATCGCAAGCATTGGAGGAGACAAAGATGAACGTGAAAAAAGTTGCGCTGGCATATTCCGGCGGCCTAGATACTTCGATCATCATTCCCTGGCTGAAGGAAAACTACGGCTGCGAAGTAGTGGCAGTTGCCGTAGACGTGGGACAGAAGGACGACGGAGAAAAGGTTAAAGCCAAAGCCCTGCAAAGCGGAGCGTCTGAAGCCTACTACCTGGACGTCCAGGAGGAGTTTGTCACCGAGTACATTTACCGGATGGTTAAGGCAGACGCCATTTACCAGGGCAAGTACCTAAACGGCACTGCTATAGCCAGGCCTCTTATCGCCAAGAAGGTAGTGGAGGTAGCTCTGAAGACCGGCTGCGATGCCCTCTGCCACGGCTGCACTGGAAAAGGCAACGACCAGGTGCGTTTCGAGCTCACCTTCCAAGCTTTTGCACCTGAGCTGCCGGTAATTGCTCCCTGGAGAATCTGGGATATCAAAAGCCGCAGTCAGGCCATTGACTACGCAAAAGAACACGGTATTCCGGTTCCGGTTACCAAAGACAAACCCTACAGCATGGATCGGAACCTCTGGCACATCTCCTATGAGGGAGGTATCCTCGAGGATCCTGCAAACGAACCTTTAGAAGACATGTTCCTTACCACTGTGTCTCCAGAAAAAGCACCTGATGAGCCCGAGTATGTAACTATCTCCTTTACCAAAGGCGTTCCTGTGGCTATAAATGGCAAGGAGCTTTCACCAGTAGAACTCATCGAAACCCTGAACAGCCTAGGTGCAAAGCACGGTATCGGCAGGGTTGATCTTGTGGAAGACCGTCTGGTGGGTATGAAGAGCCGCGGCGTCTACGAAACCCCAGGTGGAACCATCCTCATGACCGCCCACAAGGAGCTAGAGCACCTAGTTCTGGACAAAGACACCTTCCGCTTCAAGCAGGAAGTAGCAGGGAAATATGCAGAGCTCATCTACTACGGACTCTGGTGGTCTCCGTTTAGAAAGGCTCTTGATGCCTTCGTAGATGCGGCAAATGAAAACGTCACCGGGTGGGTGAAGCTGAAACTCTACAAGGGCTCTGCTGCAGTCGTTGCCCGCGACTCCGAAAAATCCCTGTACTCCGAGAGCCTTGCTACCTTCGACGAGGACGACGTCTACAGCCAGAAGGATGCAGAAGGCTTCATCAAGCTCTTCGGGCTCCAGACCAAGATTGCAGCTAAAGTGGCAGGTCTTAAGCTATGAAGCTTTGGGGAGGACGTTTCGCAGAAGGGGCAAGCGAGCTGTTAGAGCGGTTCAACAACTCGCTGCCCTTTGACTGGCGTCTTTGGGAGGAAGACATTGAAGGCAGCATCGCCCACGGGACCATGCTTGCAGAAGTGGGAATCCTCACTGCAGACGAAGGGGAAAGACTGGTAGAGGCTCTGCAGGAGATCAGGGAAGAGATCCACAAAGGAGAGCGTAAGTTCGATTTTTCCGTAGAGGACATCCACACCCAGATCGAGATCTGGCTTGTGGAAAAGTGCGGCGATCTAGGTAAGAAGCTGCACACTGCAAGAAGCAGAAACGACCAGGTGGCTCTAGACCTTCGCCTCTATACTAAAAAGAGCTTGAAGAAAATCGGAGAGCTCCTCAAGGAACTGGTGAAAACCCTGGCAGAGCTGGGAAGGGACAACGCAGGAACCATCGCTCCTGGGTACACCCATCTGCAGAAAGCCCAGCCCATCAGTTATGGACACCAGCTTCTGGCCTACGCCGAGATGTTTCTCAGGGACCTAGACCGGCTGCAGGATGCCTACAAAAGGTGCGATGTGCTGCCTTTAGGGTCGGGGGCTCTTGCCGGCGTTCCGTACAAGATCGACCGGGAGCGGACAAAAGAACTCCTGGGTTTTGGCTCTGTGAGCCGCAACTCCATCGATGCAGTTAGCGACAGGGACTTTGTCTGTGACTGCCTGTATGCTTGTTCCATGATCATGGTTCACCTCTCGCGCCTTGCAGAGGAACTGGTGATCTACTCCAGTTTTGAGTTCGGCTTTATCGAGCTTTCCGACAGGTATTCCACAGGCTCTAGCATCATGCCCCAAAAGAAAAATCCCGATGTGCCCGAGCTCATTCGGGGCAAAACGGGAAGAGTCTGCGGAGATCTTCTGGGGCTTCTTGTGACCTTGAAGGGGCTACCTCTGGCATACAACAAAGATATGCAAGAGGATAAAGAGGCGTTTTTCGATGCAGTGGACACCACCCAGATCTGCCTTGAAATCATCACCCCGGTTTTGCAGACCATGAAGATTAAAGGAGATAAGATGGCAGAGGCCGCAGAGACCGGATACCTCAACGCTACCGATCTTGCCGACTTCTTGGTGCAAAAAGGCGTGCCCTTCAGAAGTGCCCACGAGATCGTAGGCAAAGTTGTGCAGCTCGGCATCGAGCAGGGACTTGAGATTACGGAGATCCCTCTTGAGAAGCTCCAGGCCATTTCCCCACTGATAGACAGGGAAGTCCTGGAAAAGCTAGGAGCAAAGGAATGCGTTGCTAGGAGAGACGTCTACGGCGGTACAGCAGAGATCCAGGTGGCTAGCGCAGCAGAAGCGGTGCTCGAGGCTTTGGCTGAGGCAGAGTTTTGAGAGGAAACTAGAGATTTTTTACGGTTTTGCTTTTTCCTGCAGGAGATCTGCAGCTGATTTCGAATCAATATAAACCAAACTTGTAAAAAAGGCTCCCTTTGGGGAGCCAAAATTATAGTATTTAGTACTGTTGGTTTTGGTAGCTGTGGTTGCCCTGCTTTTGAGCAGCCTGCATCGTTTGGCTAGCGGTCTGACTTACCTGCTGAGGAGTTGCCTGGTCTGTTTGGTACCAGCCCTTCTGCTGCATCACCTGGAACAGCTGCCTGCCGGCGTTATGAGTGGCGTTTAAAAACTGCATTGCATCTTGGAAGAGCTCCTGCTGTACCATCTCTGCCGCTGCAATGGACCAGTTCACCGACAGGTGCTTCTCGCAGGAGAGCATGTCGTTTAGACGGTCTTTATCGGAAAAACCGCCCTGCATGTTGTGCACTTAGTAAAACTCCTTTCTGTTAGTGGGGTTGGGTTTTGCCGCTGAGGTGGCCTACGAGGTGATCGTAGTGGTTTTGGTGCAGCTGCACCAGGCCGTTAAAGACGTTTTTAATCTCTGGGTCCTGACAGTACTGCATGTGTTCGGTGTATTTTTTGATCATGAGTTCTTCCCAGGCAATGCCGTCTTTGATGTAGTTTAACTCTTTCGTAGAAAAAGACATAGGTTCCCTTCCTTTCAGTCTTATTCTTGCTCCAGTAGCGAAGCATATACTAGACAAAAACTAAGTAAGGAGGAAAATCATGGGCAGCAGCACATTGACCAAGGGTTTAGAAAGGGCGCCCCACAGGTCGCTCCTTAAAGCCTTAGGCATAACCGATAGAGAGATGGATCGCCCGTTTATCGGGATTGCAACTGCGCAGAGCTCAGTTGTTCCCGGCCACATGCACTTAAACCTCATCGTCGATGCGGTGAAAAGGGGGATCAGCCTTGCAGGGGGCGTGCCCTTTGAGTTCGGCGTAATTGGTGTCTGCGATGGACTGGCCATGGGGCACAGAGGCATGAGCTACTCTCTTCCTTCAAGGGAGATCGTTGCAGACAGCATCGAGACCATGGCACTGGCCCACGACTTCGATGCGCTGGTTCTCATACCCAACTGCGACAAGATTGTCCCCGGGATGCTGATGGGGCTCTGCCGAGCAGATATCCCAGGCATCGTGGTAAGTGGAGGGCCCATGCTGAAGGGCACCGTAAACTACGAGCCTATCGACCTGAACACCATGTTTGAGGCGGTAGGTAAGGTGGCGTCGGGAGCCATGACCGAAGAAGAACTTTATGAACTTGAAGAGTCGGCGTGCCCGACCTGCGGCAGCTGCTCCGGCATGTTTACCGCAAATTCCATGAACTGCATTACCGAGGCCTTGGGTGTTGCCCTGCCTGGAAACGGCACCGTTCCCGCCGCTTTCTCCAAGAGGCTGCGGCTGGCTACAGAGACGGGCTTCAGAGCAGTAGAGCTGGCAAAAGAAGGCCTAAAACCCAGCGATATTCTCACTGAGAAGGCCTTCATGAACGCTCTGGCTTTGGATATGGCTCTAGGCTGTTCCACGAACACAGCACTCCACCTTCCTGCTATCGCCCACGAGGTCGGCGTTGAAATCACCTTTGAGGATGTGGACAGGATGAGCCGCAGGGTTCCCCAGATCTGTTACCTGAGGCCTGCAGGAGAGTACCATGTGGAGGATCTAGATGCAGCAGGCGGCATACCTGCGGTCATGCAGACCTTAGCAGACGCAGGGCTGATCGATACAAGTTGCCTAACAGTATCGGGGAAAGTGGCGGATCGGTTGAGAAAACCCCTTTCCACGGAGGTCATCCGCCCGGTAACAAACCCCTACAAACCTGAAGGCGGCCTTGCAGCGCTTTGGGGGAGCATTGCCCCTAGCGGTGCTATAGTCAAACAGGGCGCGGTAGCCCCAGAGATGATGCAGCACAGAGGTCCTGCTAGAGTCTTCGACAGCGAAGAAGAAGCAGTCTCTGCCATTTTAGGCGGCAGGATCAATCCTGGCGATGTGGTGGTTATCCGCTTCGAGGGACCTAAAGGCGGACCGGGAATGCGCGAGATGCTCAGCCCTACCTCTGCAGTTGTGGGCATGGGCTTGGACAAAACAGTAGCGCTGATCACCGATGGGCGCTTCTCCGGCGCAACCCGCGGTGCGGCCATTGGTCATGTCTCTCCAGAGGCTGCAGAAGGAGGGCCTATCGCCTATATCAAAGAAGGCGACGAGATCATCATCGACATCCCTGGCCGCAAGCTCGACCTGGGTATATCGCCTGAAGAACTTGCGGCGCGGATGGCAGTCCCTGTGAAAAAACCAGAGAGAAATGTGAAAGGCTACCTGAAGCGCTACGCAGAAAAGGTTAGCTCTGCCGACAAAGGCGCCGTTTTCGAAAGTTAAAGGCGTTTTGCGAGCTCACTGCGTATGCATACAGATTAATACCGTTAAACAACAGAAGCGTTACCTGTTCTGGTAACGCTTCGCTATTGTACGTTCAAATCGCGTATGTGGTTTAAAACTCCATAGGGGAACCAGGTCTCTGCAGCTGAAAAACTTGCTTGGTGCAAAAGACGTGGCAGGCAGCCCTTTACTTTTTCTGAGTGCCTGCTTCTTTACGCCACTTGACAACGTACGTTAGGGTCGTTTTCAAAGCGGCAAACAGTGGAACTGCAAGGATCATTCCCACAACTCCGCTCAGGGCTCCTGCAACAAGTAGAAGGCTGAGGATTACAAGTGGATGCAGGTTCAGCTTTTTTCCGAAAACCACAGGGGTGATTACCCGGCTTTCGATCTGCTGGATGACCACCATCATGATCAGGACTTCAAGGGCTACAAGAGGAGAGTAGGTCAAACCTAGAAGCATCCCTGGAATGGTTCCCAGTATCGGGCCGACATAGGGAATGATCTCGGTTACTCCGGCAATCACAGCTAAGAGCAGGGCGTACTCGATGCCAAAGATTCGGTACCCGATGTAGGCCAAAAGAGCGATTAGGAAAGCTACTGTCAACAGCCCCGAAAGGTAAGCGCTGAGGGTCTGATCGATGGCCTTTAGAAGTTCGGTGGCTTTGGACTTGGACCGTACGGGCATAAGGTTGAGCATGCCGTTAAAGATCTTTTCTCTATCTTTGAGCAGGTAGAACAGGAAGATCGGCGCTGTAAAAATCACCACGATCACGTTGAAGACCGAGCCCACAACCGATAGAGCGTTTCCGCTGATAGCGCCGATCAGGGTGTCGAGGACCGCGGTGAGATCCACACCTTGTAGGTTCTGAATGATCTCCAGGTTTTCAACCCTGGAAAACAGATTGGATTCCCTAAACTCGGCAAACCGCGTCTGCAGAGAAGAGACTAGCTTGGGGAGGTTCTCGGCAAGAGCGGCAAATTGAGTCTTGAGAACCGGAACCAGATAGAGGATTAAAAGTAGAATTAAGACGAGAATCAGGCAGAAGACCGTAAGTATCGCCGCAGTGCGGGGAAACTTTTTTGCTTCCAAAAACACCACCAGCGGCTTGGTTAAGTAGTAGAGAACACCGCCCACAATAAGGGGTGTGAGAACGGTCTTCAAAGCAGCCAATAGCGGCAAAAACACAAAACTGATCTTGGATAGCACTAGGATGTTCAAAGAAACCAGTAGGATGCAGATACCTATCTTAAACCACTTGGAGTTCTGCATGGTCTCACACCTTTCTGCTGTGGATCATGTCCATATCGACGTTTTCACCTCTATGTTAGCATACTAACTGCTCTTCCTAAACAAAAAGGTCCACAAGAGATTTAAGTAAGCCACGATCGGTAAGCGGGGAGCTGTGCAATCTTCAGGAAGTACGTAGGATTTAAGCACTATTTCGCGGTGAACATAAGCAACCTACCGGGCTTTAAACTGATTGGGACGAGCGTGTCGGGTTTTTTTACGGAAAAATGCTTGCTTTTTCCAGTTAATACCGTATAATAGACAGCAAAAACATTTTTAGCACTTCAGAATATCAGTATGTTAAAATGCTAACATATCTCCGAAAAAAACTACGAAATTGGTATTGACACAGGGCATGTTGGCACGTATACTAAAAAACAAAACCTTTTTCAGTACGAATATCTGCAAAGACGATGAAAGAGAGTAGTACTGTCTTGCTGCCTTCAAAGAGAGTCGCCGGTTGGTGAAAGAGCGACAAGGAGCAACCAGGAAGCATCGCTCTGGAGTCGCCAATGCGAAAGGAAGCCCAAAGAGCTTAGGCATAACTTTGTGCAGCTTCTCAGTAGTGTTGGCCGGGTCAGCCCGTAACAGCTCTGAAGTGATAAATTAGGGTGGTACCGCGAACAGTCCTCGCCCCTTGCTGGGGTGAGGTTTTTTTTAAAATTTTTCGGGAGGTGACCCGTTTGGCGAAAACAGGAGCAGAGATTTTAGTAGATACTTTAGTGGAGCTAGGTGTAGAGTACGTTTTTGGCTATCCAGGCGGAGCTGTTCTGCCGATTTACGACGCCCTCTACAGCTCCAGCCTGAAGCACATTCTCACCAGGCACGAACAAGGCGCAGCACACGCAGCCGACGGTTATGCTAGAACATCGGGCAAAGTGGGTGTGGTTATTGCCACCTCCGGTCCGGGAGCCACAAACTTGGTGACGGGCCTTGCCAATGCCTATATGGATTCAGTGCCCCTTGTTGCCATTACAGGTCAGGTCCAGTCAGGTCTGATCGGAAAGGACTCTTTTCAAGAAGCTGACGTTCTTGGCATAACGATGCCTATAACTAAACACAACTACTTGGTGAAGGACGAAAACCGTATTGAATCGGTGTTGCGGGAAGCATTTTACATTGCCAGCACCGGTCGTCCGGGACCTGTCCTTGTGGATATCACCAAAGACGCTCTGATGAACTACGTCAGCAGGAAGAAAAGCAAAAACGGCTTGGATCTGCCGGGATACCGGGTGCTCAAAGAAGGCCATCCCAGGCAGATCGCCCTCGCCCGCAAGCTGATTAAGGAGGCTCAAAAACCCCTACTGTATGTAGGGGGAGGGGCTCAGGATGCAAGCGAGATCCTAATTCAGTTCGCAGAAAACCTCGATATACCGGTAACCACCACTCTGATGGGCATCGGCGCGTTCCCAGGAGATCACGAGCTGAGCCTGGGCATGCTGGGCATGCACGGAAGTCCATGGGCAAACCTTGCAGTGCAGAACTGCGATCTGTTAATTGCAGTTGGTGCAAGGTTTGATGACAGGGTTACCGGCTCTCTCAGCAAGTTTGCCGAGAAAGCCAAAGTGATCCACATTGATATCGATGCCGCTGAAATCGGCAAGAACGTTGCAGCTTATGTACCCATCGTGGGCGATGCAAAGACGGTCCTAGCCCAGCTCTTAGACGACACTAAGCTCTGCCACAGGGAATGGATCCAGGAGATCAGAAACTTCGAGCTGCCAATGCAGCTGCCAAAAGAACCCAAAATAACAAAGTGTACAGACTGCACAGCCCCGAATATGAAAAACTCAGACGTTCCGCCGCCGTGCAGAAAAAAGGACAGCGTCGATCCGAAGGTAGTCTTGGAGATGGTGTCCGATCTTCTACAGGATGATCTGATTGTCGCCACCGACGTTGGGCAAAACCAGATGTGGGCAGCCCAGTATGTAAGGGTGAAAAAACCCCGCAGCTTTATCACTTCAGGTGGCCTTGGCACCATGGGATACGGTCTACCTGCAGCCATCGGAGCAAAGCTCGGAAGACCCGATAGGAGTGTGGTTCTTGTCACCGGCGATGGCTCCTTCCAGATGAACATCCAGGAGCTTGCGACCATCGCCAGCTACGGCATCCCGGTTAAGATCGTCCTCCTCAACAACCGGGTATTGGGCATGGTGCGGCAGTGGCAGACCATTTTCTACGAAAGCCGCTACTCCCAGACTTGCACCGGGTCGGTCCCGGACTTCTGCGTTCTTGCCAGTGCATACGGGATTCCCGCTGTAAGGATCAAAAACCAGGATCAGCTCGGTCTGCTGCAGGAAGCCCTTACCAGCGAAGGACCCTATCTGGTTGAGGTTTCGGTAGACCCAGACGAGTCGGTTTGGCCGATGGTAGCGCCAGGAGCGGCTCTCTGCGAGATGTTCCATGCTGCCAAAGCTCCCACACCTTCTTGGCAAAGGAGGGCAAAGTCGTGAACGAAAATAGGCGGGAAAAAGTCACTTTAGCGGTTTTGGTGCGCAACGAACCAGGTGTGCTCTCGCGGGTAGCAGGGCTCTTTACCAGGCGAGGCTACAACATCCACTCCCTTGCAGTAGGTCCCACAGAAAAGAAGGAGATCTCCCGCATCACCATCGTCATCGAAGAGGAACCGGAGCGCTTGGAACAGGTTGAAAAACAGCTCCACAAGCTCATCGACGTGCTGAAGATCATCAACCTCACCAACGTGCAGCGGGTGGAAAGGGAACTCTGCTTGATCCAGGTTAACGGCGAGAAGCGTTCGGATATCCTCCAGATCGTCGACATCTTCAGAGCCAAAATCGTCGATGTGAGCCCTAAAGAGGTGATGGTGGAGGTCACCGGAGATACGGAGAAGATCGATGCCATAATTCAGATGCTTGCAGGTTATGGCATCTCGGAGATAGTTCGTACAGGTAAAATCGCTCTGGCACGGAGCACTCAATCATAAGGAGGTTTTTGAAAATGGCAAAGCTTTACTATAACGAAGATGCGGATCTCGGCGTTTTGAACGGTAAGAAAGTAGCGATTTTGGGATACGGCTCTCAAGGTCACGCCCACGCTCTCAATCTCAAGGACAGCGGCGTAGACGTTGTGGTTGCACAGCGTCCCGGTTCCAAGAACTACGACCTGGCAGTCTCCCACGGCTTCACTCCTGTGAGCGTGAAAGAAGCTGCAGAGATCGCCGACGTAATCGTTGTTCTCCTTCCAGACGAGAAGCAGAAAGCCGTATATGAACAGGACATTGCACCGAACCTTAAGCCAGGAAAGGCCTTAGTCTTTTCCCACGGCTTCAATATCCACTTCAATCAGATTACACCTCCCAAAGATGTGGATGTGTTCATGGTAGCGCCTAAAGGACCTGGACACTTGGTCCGCCGCCAGTACGAAGAGGGTAGAGNNCCGGCGCTCGTTGCAGTCTATCAGGATGCCACCGGGAAAGCTTTTGATCTGGCTCTAGCCTACGCTAAAGGGATCGGCGCCACTAGGGCAGGCGTTCTGGAGACCACCTTTAAAGAAGAGACCGAGACCGACCTCTTCGGCGAGCAGGCAGTACTCTGCGGCGGTATGACATCTCTAGTTAAGATGGGCTTTGAGACTCTGGTAAATGCAGGCTATCAACCTGAAGTAGCCTACTTCGAATGCCTCCACGAGCTGAAGCTCATCGTAGACCTGATGTACGAAGGCGGAATGAGCCTCATGCGCTACTCCATCAGCGACACCGCCGAGTACGGCGATCTGACCGTAGGTCCCAAGATCATCGGTCCTGAAGTGAAAGACGCTATGGAAGAGACCTTAAAGAGGATCCAAGAAGGCGATTTCGCCAGAGAATGGATCATGGAAAACATGACCGGCAGAGCCAAGTTCAACGCTCTGCGGAAGCTAGCAAATGAGCACCAGATCGAAGTGGTGGGAAAAGAGCTCAGAAAAATGATGCCTTGGATCAAAAAATAGCTCTGGGAGGTATTCGATGACCAGCAAAGTGGAGATTTTTGATACAACTCTTAGAGATGGCGAGCAGTCTCCTGGAATAAACTTGAATGCCAAAGAGAAAGTGGAAATCGCCAAGGCTCTTGAGCGTCTGGGAGTAACCACCATCGAAGCAGGTTTTCCCGTGGCAAGCCCCGGAGACTTTGAAGGGGTAAGGGCTGTGGCGAGCGAGGTCGGCTGCAGGGTGGCGGCTCTAGCTAGAGCCGTCCCTAAAGACATTGAGGCTGCAGCTAGAGCTCTGGAGAATGCAAAGAGCCCGGTAATCCACACTTTCATCGCTTCATCTCCCATCCATATGAAGCACAAACTGCATCTAGAGCCCGACGCGGTCTTGAAAAAGGCCGTGGAGGCTGTGGCTCTGGCCAAGAAGTCAGGCGCTAGGGTAGAGTTTTCTGCAGAAGACGCTACCAGGAGCGACTGGGAGTTTTTAAAGGAAATGGCAATTGCCGTTATTGAGGCCGGAGCCGATGTTGTGAACATCCCCGACACCGTTGGCTACACCATGCCTTGGGAGTACGAAAAACTCATCCAGTATCTTATAGGAAATGTTCCGGGATTTACCAGAGAAAAAGACCCAGTAATTCTCTCGGT